>Ga0268251_10000044_pt1 | contig 122330 bp, 116 predicted proteins | sample AgamicAsMae_FD_200527 | JGI IMG/M metagenome (GOLD analysis project Ga0268251, IMG submission 200527) | Agave microbial communities from Guanajuato, Mexico - As.Ma.e (v2) (version 2) | ecosystem: Host-associated > Plants > Phyllosphere > Phylloplane/Leaf | place: Guanajuato, Mexico... | reverse complement strand
GCTGGTTCAAATCAATTGGTATCTGAATTCCCGACCACTTAAATGTCTTAACTGGCACACACCAATCGAGATCTTCTTGCTTAATCTACGTCACTAAATTCGTTCAAGTTATTTCTTGCAATCTGCCTATTTCAATAATTCAGGTGCTAAGAAAATTGCCAGATTATCATGAATGTCAGTAACCATTTGGGCGAGTAAGGCATTAGAATCTGCATGAGGACGTTGGCGAATTTGCTCGTTAAATTTTTTGGAGTCAAGTAATTCATATACTTGGGGCACCTGTTGGTTCATTACAGCAGACTGTAATTGTCCGAGGTACATAATTTTACTATCGAGCCGATTGATTAATTCTGGCTGCAACACAGTTTGAGAATCTGTCATTGTTTTGCCTCCGCTAAAAGCTTAATTTAAAACCTAATTTTAGCATACCCTATATAATCCTCAAAAAGTACTATCTTAAGAATTTTTTATTGTCTTTATAGGTGTTATTTATCATAAAAAAAAAACGATGAAAAATCATCGTTTTGGTTGCAGTATTTTAGGAATATAACGCATTCTTCGGCCTAATAACTCATCTCCCAAGCCCATTCGCAAATACGTTATGATTAACAAAGCGCCACCAATCAAGACCGCACTAAAAGTTGTCACAGTAACCGAGAACTTTGTATCCATTGGAAAAATAAAGTTGTCCATAGCAAAGACGATAATATAGGCAACAATAGCCATTAGGGCTGAAGCCATAAACATTTGCCATAGTTCTTTACCAATCATACTAAATGAAACACCATAAACCTTTTGCAAAAAGTCCAACATATAGAGAATTGAAATGAACATGCCAATCACGCTCGTCATCAAAGCACCCATACCTTCAAAATAGCGTATCAATGGAATCTGCAAAACGATTTTAATGATAATGCCAACAAAGAATGCTTTCATAACAATTTTAACTTCTGAAAGAGCTTGTAATACAAATGCAAGCAACATGAACAAACTAAATACCAATGCCAAGATTGTTGAGTATTGTAGCATGTAAATACCTTCTTGGTTTGAGGCCTCAATTGGATAGAACATTTTATACAAAGGTTCTGCAATTGCATACATTCCCAAAACACTAGGCAACATAATCAAAGAGAACAACTTCAATACCTGCTTTAATTGATCTTGAATCGTTTCATAAGTTAACGCAGCTTTACTACCTGATAACATTGGTAACGCTGTCGCCGCTATACTAGTTGAAAATGGCACAATAATCATTATGAGCTTATTGGGATTTGCACTAAAGAGTGAAAATTTTTCCAACAAATCCGATTTAGAAACGGAAAAAAAGTGATTCATTATGCTAAAGAATGAATACTGATCGACAGCTTGAAACAGTGTTATAGCAGAGCCAATAATGATAAATGGCCATGATTCTTTCAAAATATTTAGCACTAAACTGAGTGTTCTAGCCTTTTCGTGTTTTACAGAGTGAAGCACTGGTCGGGACAATATATGACGATACTTCACCCATCCCCACATTAATACCAACATACTAAAAATGGCACCAATAAATGCTGCAAAAGTTGATTGCACAACTACACCAGTCCAATTATCTGGGTCAGCTTTTAACACAATAACTGCCATTACTAGCATGTAAATAACCCGAGCAATTTGTTCTACAACCTGTGACATGGCTGATATACTCATTAATTGATGCCCTTGAAATAAGCCACGGATCATTGACATTAAAGGAAAAATAGCTACCGCCGGTGCTAAGGAATGAAGTACTGGAATAACATCAGCATTATTATTGGATAAAGCGGGAGCAGCAAAGTACAAAATCAAACCAAACACTATGCCTAGTACAATACCCAAGGCCATAGATTGCCTTGTTAACTGCCTTGATCTGTAGACATCGTTTTTAGCTGCCAATTCCGCGACTACTTTTGAAATGGCTGCAGGAATACCAAATGTGGCTATCGCTAAAAAGATTGCATAGATGGTATATCCTTGGTTAAATAAGCCGTTCGCTCTTGTACCGTAGCTACCAAGCATGGCCATCCACGGAATTAAGTATACAACGCCTAATACGCGTGAAACCATGTTTCCAACGGACAACCACGCTGAACCTTTAATTAATGTTGCTTGATTGCTTTCTTTTGTCGTTGGTTGTTTCTCTAGAGAGCTATCAGCAGTAGATAGTTGTTCTGGAACCTGCAAATTAGGTTTCTTTTTTATAATTTTTTGCCGTGCACGAATATTTTTCTCTTTAATAGCCAAAATTTCTTGTTCTGTTGGCTGAGGCATAGTAGCATGGCTACGTGACTTCCGTGTCGTTTTTGGTCCCAGATTACGTTTTTCTTGTAAGTGCCGTCCTGCCAATGCTAGAATTTCATCAGCCGTTAACGTTTTACCGTCAACATCTGTTTTATCAACGCGACTATTACCGTTGAATTTTTCTGGACGTTGATCATTCGTCATGTTTGAGACCTCATTTTTAATTATGTACCCCGCAAAAGCGGGATTATTGCTTTTCTTCAACTAGCAATAAAGTATAAATTTGTTAATTCGATATCTTAACCTACCACAATATTAACAAACTTACCAGGAATAGCAATTATTTTGCGAATCTCCTTACCAGAAATAAAGTTCTGGACATTTTCATCAGCCTTAGCATAGTCGAGCATAGCATCTTTATCAATGTTACGAGCAACAGTGGCTTTACCACGCACTTTACCATTCACTTGGAAAATAATTTCCACACTATCTTCAACAAGCTGACTTTCATCATAAGTTGGCCATGAAACGTAACTAATATCCTCTTCATGTCCAAGTTTTGACCATAGTTCTTCAGCTAAGTGTGGTGCAATCGGCGCCAACATTTGAACAAAACCATCCATATACTGGACAGGTAAAGCTTCTGATTTATATGCTTCATTAACAAAAACCATTAATTGAGAAATAGCTGTGTTAAATCGCATATTCTCCAAATCTTCCGAAACTTTTTTAACTGTTTGATGATAGATTTTATCTAAGTCCCCTTTGTTGACCGTTGTTACATGGTCACGTAACTTATCTTCCTCATCAACTAGCAGACGCCATACACGATCCAACCAACGACGCGATCCGGAAACGCCATCTTCAGACCAAGGCTTGCTTTGTGTCAATGGCCCCATGAACATTTCATATACACGTAATGTATCTGCGCCATAATTGTTAACAATTTCATCAGGATTAACAACATTCCCCTTAGATTTAGACATTTTCTCGTGGTTTTCACCTAAGATCATGCCTTGGTTAACTAATTTTTGGAATGGCTCTTTAGTTGGTACAACACCTAAGTCATATAAGAACTTGTGCCAAAAACGTGCATACAATAAATGCAAAACAGCGTGTTCTGCACCACCTACGTACAAATCAACATTCATCCAGTACTTTAACTTTTCAGGATCAGCCAATGCCTCTGAATTATGCGGATCAACATAACGTAGGAAATACCATGATGAACCAGCCCACTGCGGCATGGTATTGGTCTCACGACGCCCCTTAACACCATCTTCACGAGTAACATTTAGCCAATCAGTAGCATTAGCTAATGGTGATTCTCCCGTTCCAGAAGGTTTTAATTGTTCTTGTGTCATTTCTGGTAGACGCAATGGCAATTCTGATTCAGGAACGAGGGTTTGTGTACCATCTTCCCAATGAATAACTGGAATAGGTTCACCCCAATAACGTTGACGTGAAAAGATCCAATCACGCAAGCGATAGTTAATTTGTTGATGACCAGCATTATGTTCTTCCAACCAACTAATAGCTTTATCGATGGCTTCTTGCTTATTTAACCCATCTAAGAAGCCAGAATTAATATGCGTACCATCGTCAGTGTAAGCAGCTTCTTCAACATTGCCACCTTCAATAACAGCTTTAATTGGTAAATTGAACTTTTTAGCAAATTCCCAATCACGATCATCGTGTGCTGGAACAGCCATAATAGCACCAGTACCGTAAGAAGACAAAACATAGTCAGCAATCCAAATAGGTAACTTCTCACCATTGATTGGATTAGTAGCATAAGCACCTGTAAAGGCTCCGGTCTTATCTTTGTTCAAATCTGTTCGTTCCAAATCAGATTTAGTTTCTACCTCTTTTTTATAGTTGGCAATGGCTTCTTTTTGCTCTAGCGTAGTGATTTCATCTACCAGGTCATGTTCTGGTGATAGAACCATATACTGGGCACCAAACAACGTATCTGGTCGTGTGGTATAAACTTCAATTTGTTTGTCTGAATCTGCAATATTGAAGAATACAGAAGCACCAATTGACTTCCCAATCCAGTGACGTTGTTGTTCCTTAATAGCTTCTGGCCAATCTAAATCTTCCAAATCTTCAAGTAAACGATCGGCATAAGCTGTAATGCGCAAAACCCATTGTTTCATTGGCTTGCGGTAAACTGGATAACCACCACGTTCTGTCTTACCATCAATGACTTCTTCGTTGGCAACAACAATACCCCCACCTGGAAAATCTGGAGCCCAGTTAACCATGATTTCATCTTCGTAGGCTAAGCCTTTTTCGTATAACTTTTCAAAAATCCATTGTGACCACTTATAATATTCAGGATCAGTTGTATTGATTTCACGCGACCAATCAATTGAAAAGCCAAGTGACTTAATTTGATTTTTAAACACTTGGACATTTTTGTTGGTGAAGCCTGCTGGATTATTACCTGTTTTAATTGCGTATTGTTCCGCAGGTAATCCAAATGCGTCCCATCCCATTGGATGCAAAACATTGAAACCTTTAGCACGCTTATAACGACTCATAATATCAGTCGCTGTATAACCCTCGGGATGCCCAACATGTAATCCTTGTCCAGAAGGATAGGGGAACATATCCATAACGTAGTACTTTTCTTTTTCTGATTTATCAGGAGCCCTAAACGTCTCGTGTTCATCCCAATATTTTTGCCACTTGGCTTCAATAGATTTGTGATCGTATGCCATAAATTTTTCCTTTTATCATTTATTTATTCTCTTTAGTGATGCATGGGCGCTCCGTTGAAACAAAAAAGCCCCATATCACACCAAAAAGGCATGACACGGGGCGAAACTTAATTTTCGCGGTACCACCCATGTTCACGTATTGCTACGTCTCATTTATCTTAACGCGACAAAACGTTGCCAGCTACTTAGTTTCACTAGCAATTTAATCAACTGAGTTCCGAACTTTGTTTGGTAAGTTTCCAGCGCCACTTACTCTCTGATACCCCGCCATACGTAATAGTGTTGAACAATAATGCTATTATTATAACACAAATTACTATAATCAGGTATAATTGAATGCATGACTATTCAACAAAAGAAACAAAGATTAAGTACAGTATTGGCGACTATACTCTTTGGTATAATGACGTTTGGCGTTCTGATGAGTCCCAACTGGTTTCGCCAATTTGATATATTTTTCCAACAGTTGATCCAACATCGTGGTACCTTTACTACTTTATTTTTTACTTATATTACACAGGCTGGCAATATGACTGCAATTATTGTAGTATCAGTAATTGTTAGTATTTTTCTGGCCTATAAACATTGTTATCGCGAACTTTTATTTTTGTCCGTTAATATCATATTCTCAGCTGGAATCATTACACAAGTGCTCAAACACATGATTACTCGTGTCAGGCCACAACCACAACTTATTCAAGAGAGTGGCTACAGCTTTCCCTCTGGTCATTCTATGGCCGCAATTTTATTATATGGTTCATTAATTATTTTGATCAATTATCACCTAAAGCCAAGTTTATTCAAAACTGCCAGTGTAATTGTTCTAACTAGTTTAATTATCATTATTCCAATCAGCAGAGTGTATGTTAACGTGCATTATCCAAGTGATATTCTTGCTGGTTTATCACTTGGTTACGTGTTACTTTTTATTTCGAAGTATTTTATTTTTGATCTTAAATCACCTACAGGAGTTCTTCATGATTCTCACAAGTAATACTTTCACACATCAATTAATTGAACAAACAGTCAAAATTAACGATATAGTTCTCGATGGCACGACGGCAAATGGTATCAATACCAGATTTTTAGCTACGAGAGTTGGGAATGCTGGAAAAGTGCTTAGCTATGCGACAACCAAGGACAATGCCAATGCTGCCGCTGCTTCACTTTTCATGAGTGGCTTGTCAGATCGTGTAACCTTGCTGGGGAAAACATTGGATGACCAATTCATCAATGAACTTGGTTCACAAAACCAAATTAGTGTCGCCATTTTCGATTATTCTGATGACGCTAAAAATGTTAACGATCGACCAGCTAATTACCTACAACAAATTTCATACGTCTTACCGCGGCTAACCCACGGGGGTTTACTCATTATTAAATTTGAGCAAGTACCTGAAGCATGGCATGAATATAAAAATAATCTACTTGAGGCCGACTATTCACAAGCCAGTTATATTACAAGGTGCGTCCAAACGGATGTTATTGAAAGGATTTAATGATGAAAAAATTTTTGCCGCATATTATTATGGGAATCATATTAATCATTAGCATTGTTGGCATTTTACTGATGACACAGCAAAAAACAGCTAGTACAAAAAAAGATCCTCAACTAGATAAAGTTGCCCTCCCTCAACTAACAACTAAAATTGCTAAAAACGAGAGTAAGCTCATCATGAAGACAACTTATGGTGACATCACCATAAAACTCTTCAATAAATACACACCACTAGCTGTTGAAAATTTCATTACTCACGCCAAAGATGGTTACTATAACAACACATCATTTCATCGTGTTATTAATAATTTTATGATTCAAGGTGGTGATCCAACAGGTACAGGTAGTGGTGGGCAATCAATTTGGAAAGGTAAAGACAAGAATATCGATAGTGGTAACGGATTTAAAAATGAAATTAGTACCTCACTGTACAATATTCGTGGCGCTGTTTCAATGGCAAATGCAGGTACAGACACTAATGCTAGTCAGTTCTTCATTGTCCAAAACCCAGAAGATGTTTCAAGTGGCGTCAACCCCAATATTTACCCGACAAAAATTGTCAATGCTTATAAAAAAGGCGGCTATCCTAGTTTGGATGGTAATTACACTGTATTTGGTCAAGTCATTGATGGCATGGCGGTAGTAGATAAAATAGCCAACGCTAAAGTTAGCGCAACTTCAAGTGGTGAAAAATCAAAGCCGGCTAATCCCGTAAAGATTACAAATATTGAAATTATAAAAGAAGCACAATAAAAAAACAGGTAGTGTATGCTACCTGTTTTTTTGAGCTTCATTTTTCAAACGTCCGCATAATCAAAACATCTACTTTAGAAACCTGTGTTACGAAGGATGGTACCGTACCTGCCATCGCTCTTTGTAAACGGCTCAGCCCGGTTTCACCAATCACAATTAAATCATTATGGTGGTCCTTCGGGAAATCACGTGCAATCACGCGCTTTGGTGAACCAAAACGTACATGAATATCGACATCATTATGCCCCAATGACTTAGCGTAATCAAAAGATTCATTAATAGCCTTTTCTGCAGTTTGTTCCATTTGGTAAACCACGTCTTCATTCATTGCTATCGAACCAAAATAACCACCACCTGTGGTATCCACTACTGTCAAAATATCAATGTGTGAATCAGGAGCAAACGCAACAACTTTTTTTATCAATGTGTTTGAAACTTCTGAACCATCAATTGCAACCAAAATGTTATTATATGCCATACGCCTATCCCTCTTATTTCTTGATAACTACATTATAACGCTATTAAAAAAATAATGTAAGCGCTTTTAATAGATTACATTTCTTTCTGTAAGTTATTCATGATCTGATAGCCTTCGTCCTGTCCAATAATAACTTGATCCGCAACATTTAGAAATAACCCATGCTCAACGATACCAATCTGTCCATCTAAATAATGCCCTAGTTCAAACGGCTGATCAATTTGTTCTAAATCTAGATCAACAATATAGTGTCCTAAGTCCGTTACTAGCGGTTGCTGATGGTTGTCTAGACGTAATTTGGGGTGCAAATGACGTTCTTTTAGTTCAGCTATTAGTTTACCACTGCCAAATGCTACTACTTCTACTGGCAAAGGAAATTGTCCCAGTTTACTATGCAGCTTCTGTTCGTCAATAATCCAAATCACACGTCTAGAATATCTCGCCACAATTTTTTCCATTAAGAAAGCTGCTCCACCACCTTTGATGCCATTTAAATGCTGATCAACCTCATCCGCACCATCAATTGTTAAATCTATCATTGGTACTAAGTCAATATCACGAATCGGAATACCAAGTTCTTCCGCACATCTGGCAGTCTTTGTTGAGGTGGTCACGCCAATAATAGTCATTTTTTCATCTTGAATACGTTTAGCTAATGCATCTAAAAAGTATGCTATCGTAGAACCTGTTCCAAGACCAACAACCATTCCATCTTCTATTAGTGTGGCGGCAAATTCACCGGCATGTTTCTTTTGCTTGTTCATCTTTTTGTTTTACAACACTTTTTCTAAGAATTCTTGTGCCCGCTTTGTCTTTGGCTTATCAAAGAATGATTGTGGTGTAGCAATCTCTTGTATGCCACCGTCAGCCATAAACCATACAGTATCCGCTACTTCACGTGCAAACCCCATCTCATGCGTTACAACAATCATGGTCATTCCATCTTCTGCCAACTGCTTCATCACGCCTAATACCTCACCTACCATTTCTGGATCTAAGGCACTTGTCGGCTCATCAAAGAGCAATACATCAGGAGACATTGCCAGAGCACGTGCAATCGCTACACGTTGTTTCTGCCCTCCTGAGAGACTGTCTGGATAAACAGTTCCTTTATCGGCTAGGCCAACTTGAGCAAGTAGCTTTTCAGCAGTTTCTGTTGCTTCCTTGTCGCTAATATTTTTAACTTTTACCGGTGCTAATTTAATGTTCTCAATCACAGACAAATTTGGAAACAAATTAAAGCTTTGAAACACCATACCCATTTTTTCACGTAACTGATCCAACTCTTTTTCAGACAGATTTGTTAAATCCTGATCCTCAAAATTCACCTTACCACTAGTTGGTGCATCTAACATATTAATGGCGCGCAAAAAAGTAGATTTGCCTGCGCCAGAAGGACCAATAACAGAGATAACCTCTCCTTTTTGCACAGCAACATTTACATTATCAAAAATTGTTTTTTCACCAAATTGTTTTTTCAAATTTTTTATATTCAATAACTCAGTCATTATTAATCTCCATTTCTAATGTTAATTACTATTATACAGTGTTATAATCTATATGCATCTGTTATTCGTATTAAACTGAATACATTGTATAATATTGCATAAAACTAACTTTAATAAACTATATATGGAGACTATTAATGGCTAAAATTGTAAATCGTGAAGAAAAAGTATCAAATTCATTCGAAGATCTCATTTCATTACCAACTAGTGAAAGTAATGACGAAACTCGAAAAGCAGCACTAGGTCATGATAAAGACGAAAAGAAGAAATAAAAAAAACACGCTTACGCGTGTTTTTTTGAAGACTAATAACATTATTAGTCTTCGATATCAGTAACTGTTCCGGCACCAACAGTGTGGCCACCTTCACGAACAGTAAACTTCAACCCTTGTTCGATGGCAACTGGTGAGATCAATTCGATTTCGAATGTCACTTGGTCACCAGGCATAACCATTTCAACACCGGCTGGCAATTCAACAACACCTGTAACATCAGTTGTGTGGAAGTAGAATTGTGGACGGTAGTTAGTGAAGAATGGTGTATGACGACCACCTTCTTCCTTTGTCAAGACATAAACTTCAGCCTTGAACTTCTTGTGTGTCTTAATTGAACCTGGCTTTGCCAAAACTTGACCACGTTCAATGTTGCTACGATCAACACCACGCAACAATGCACCAATATTATCACCCGCTTGAGCTTCTTCCAAAGTCTTACGGAACATTTCGATACCTGTAACAGTAGTCTTTTGAACTTCGTCCTTCAAACCAACGATTTCAATTTCAGTTCCTGTAGTCAATACACCACGGTCAACACGACCAGAAGCAACTGTACCACGACCAGTGATTGTGAAGACGTCTTCGACAGGCATCAAGAATGGCTTGTCTGTTTCACGTGCTGGTTCTGGAATGTATGAATCAACAGTATCCATCAATTCTTCGATAACCTTAACTTGTTCAGGATCACCTTCCAAAGCCTTCAAAGCTGAACCCTTAAGTACAGGAATATCGTCACCTGGGAAGTCATATTCTGACAACAATTCACGAACTTCCATTTCAACCAATTCAACTAATTCTTCATCATCAACCAAATCAGTCTTGTTCAAGAAGACAACCAAGTAGTCAACACCAACTTGACGTGCCAACAAGATGTGTTCACGTGTTTGTGGCATAGGACCATCAGTTGCAGCAACAACCAAGATAGCACCATCCATTTGGGCAGCACCAGTGATCATGTTTTTAACGTAATCCGCGTGACCTGGGGCATCAATGTGGGCATAGTGACGCTTCTCTGTTTCATATTCGATATGAGAAGTGTTAATTGTGATACCACGTTCTTTTTCTTCAGGCGCGTTATCGATTTCAGCAAAATCAGTAGCATCAACACCTTGCTTTTCAGCCAATACCTTTGAGATAGCGGCAGTCAAAGTCGTCTTTCCGTGATCGACGTGTCCAATAGTACCAATGTTAACGTGGGGCTTAGTGCGAACGTAAGTTTCCTTAGCCAATGTAGTTTCCTCCAAAATTCATTTTTCAATATTATGAAAAATGTTTATAAATATATTTTACAACGCAAGCCGTCAAAAGACAACAAATAACTTGCATTTTTCCGGCTTTTGAAGCCAGAAATTATTATACCGACTTATTAAGAAAATGTAAACCGTTTTGAACTTAATTTTCAAAAAAGCTTTCAGTCAACGCATTTATTTTTTCATGCCATTGTCGTTGATTTTCTGGCTCATCTGGTTTAGAGCGACCATAATAATGTGCGATACTGTTATCAACCCATTTTTCAATATCAGTTATTGCGATATCAACTCGTGGGTATAGCAATGTTAGCTCAATGCGCATTTGATGAGCCAACATTTCTAAGGCAATGGGGTCTTCTTGCCCTAATCTGCTTTCAAGTGTTGCTGCTGCAGCTTCAAAAACTGCTGAACTAGTTAATGGCATTACATCACTGAGCTGTATCGTATAAATTTCATCATCAAGCCAGCGGTACTTAACTACCCCATCAATCTGTAGTTTTTGCAGATCTTCTAATAAAGTTGCGCGGATAATGGGTAATGCGTACGGATCCACAAGGAGAAATTTAGCACCAACAACAAACTGTGCTACTGGTAAATGTCGCGCAGATTCGTAGCGATCACGTTGTGCTAGTAAATCATAATCACTCATATGATAAAACTGACGCGCAACAGTATCAAGTGTTGCTTTCATATTCTCTTGCGCCCGTTCCTCAGCCTGTCTAATTTCCTTTAGAACTTCATCAACGACGTCTAAATCATCCCAAAGTACAGCCAATTGTTGTGCATAAACAAAATTTTGATTTTGAACTGCAAGCGCTACAATCATTCGAAAATTAGATTCATCATCTAAATATTCTAATAGAAAGTCATCCGCATAAGATGAAGCAAGTTGATATTGCTCATCCATAAATAACGCCGTTACTAGACGATAATTAACTTTGAATGTTTGCATCTTTTCGTAGAGTGTGGCTAACGTTTCAGCAGCATCATGCCAATTTTTTTGTTTTGTCTCAATATTGGCTCGATCAATTAATTCTTGATTTTCTGGTGTTATATTTTCATCCATAATTTATTGTGTTCAAACAATACCCAAATCATGCAGTATATCATTAAAACACATGCCCTCCTTTCAAATATTCAAAAGCCCAACTCAATCGAGTTGGGACTTTTATTATTCAGTAGTTTTACTTTGTACGTTCTTTTTTGCTGGACGGCGAACCTTTTTTTTATTGCTATTAGGTGTTGCCAGTTTCTTTTGTGCTGGTTTTTTGCTTGCTTGAGCACCAGATTGTGTCGGCGTTGTTTTATGGTTATTTGGTCTGCGATTTTGGTTAACTTCCATAACTACAGGCATAACCATAGGTCGGCGTCTTGTTTGCTCAAATAAGAAACGTGACAATACATCGCGAACACCGGCTTTTAGCTCATTCCAATCAAAACTTTTATTGTTAGTTAAATAATCTTCAATCTGTTTAACGGTTAAATCAGAAGCTTCTTTCATTAAATCACGATTTGCTTTAACATAAACAAATCCACGTGATGTTAACTTTGGTTTTGATACAACTTGACGTTTTTTACGATCAATTGTCACAACAGAAACAAAAACACCATCTTCAGACAAAATACGACGATCACGCAAGACCACGTTACCAATATCGCCAATACCGGATCCATCAATCAACGTTTCACCAATAGCAAAAGAATCTTTTAACTCAAATTGGCCGTCAATTAACTTAAATTGATCCCCCTTCATTGCCATCAAAATATGATCTTCAGGTAAATTAACCTCTTCAGCAGCATCTTTAGCTGCTGACATCACACGATACTCTCCTTGAATAGGCATAAAGTACGCTGGTTGCATGATGTTAAGCATCATTTGTAAATCATTTCGTGATGCATGACCACTAGAACGCATATCAGTGCTAATCTGCTTCACATCAGCACCTTGCTTGAAAATCATATCGCGTGTTTTTGCTACAACACTTTCCATGGCTGTAGAAGGTGTTGTGGTAATAAACACAAGATCATCTGAGCCAATCTTAATGTGAGCGTCTTCGCCATTTGCCATGCGGTTCAAATGCTTAATTGGTTCCCCCATGCGGCCTGTTTCTAAAATAACCGTTTCATGGGCAACTAAACTCTTCATATTTTTTAAACTGACGAATAGTTGACTTTCTGGCAAAGGTAACTGCAACTTTTTTAATTTGATAGCTGTCCGTACAACATTTTCGATATCATTTCCTGATAAGACAAGCTTACGTTTTGTCGCAGCAGTGGCATCAATAATTTGCTGAATTCTTTGAATATTCGAAGCAACGGCCGCTACAATAATGCGCTTTTTTTTGTTGTCACGGAACGTTTCTAATATATAATCGCCAATCTTTGATTCATTAACTGAATCAGCTCCACCCTCTGTACCAGCAGCATCAGCCAATAAAGCCAATACTTTCCTCTGACCAACTTCTACTAAACGAGGAATATCAGTACGATAGTAACTTTCTGCTGTTTGATCAAACTTAAAATCGCCAGTATACACAACTTGGCCATATTCAGTACCAATTACAATACCTAGTGATTCTGGAATTGAATGTGTGGTATTAAAGAAGGATACTTTAACATTACCAAAGTCAATTTCACTTTTTTCATTAATAATGTGGTAATCATTATAATCTTTTAGTGCCGGCTGATCTTTTATTGCTAGCTTAGCTAATTCAATTGTTAGTTCGGATCCAAAAATCGGTACATTGACTTGCTGCAAAAAATACGGCAAAGCACCAATTGCATCCGCGTGTCCGTGTGACAAGAAAACGCCCGCAATTTTTTCAGTATTCTTAATCAAATATTCAAAATCCGGCACCACTACATCTACACCAAGCTGGTCTGTTTCTGGATACTTTAATCCTGCGTCCAATATAAAAATCTCGTCATTAACTGTGACGGCATACATGTTTTTCCCATTTTCGCGGACTCCGCCAAAGGGAATAATACTTAAATCTGTCATTAATCTTTCCTTTATAAACGTGCGATTAACTAGATGTTTTAGGTATCACCATAGTCTACACACTTTTTTTATTCGTATATTTATGAATAACAGGAGCCTGCTGGTCTAAAACACTGAGGTCTTCCTTGTTGCTTGTCTCGATACGTAATGTTTCTATTTTAGCATACTTTTCAACTCTTTTCTGGTATTATTGAAACAGCGTGTTAATAATAGAATAGTATCTGTTAAGATGACAGATAAAAATTAATAAACAGCATGTCTATAGATGAAAGGAACAAGATACCTCATGCAACGTCATCCATTCAAACCATCACACAAAGTTCGCAATGCCATTATAATAATTATTATTTTTGTTGCAGTAGTGGTGATGGGATTTGTAATTGTTGGTCACCAATCTGACAACAAAAAAGCAACTTCTTCAAGCAAAGTTTCTCATAGCTCATCGACATCTTCAAGCAAAAAGAAGGCAAAAAAAGCAAGTACCTCTTCAGATACATCAAACAGTACTTCAGCAGAGGAATCCACTTCAGTTATAAGTTCTTCCACAAGCGTGGCTGCAGCTCCATCTGTTGCTAGTAGCGAAGTTTCCCAAGTCTTAAGCAGTGCTACCCAAGATGCGACGCAGACACCAGTACAAGATAACAGCAATACATCTAGTGTTAGCGATAGTTCTTCCTCATCAAGTGCCGCTTCTTCAAGTACAACTACATTTGGAAACTGGTCTTTAGCAACTTATAATGAAGTTGCCCTTGGTTCAGCCACCTATGATCAAATTCGTGCTACTTACGGTAACCCTACTTACTTAACCGCAGATCAAAAATATGCTTATGCTACTTGGCAAAGCCAAAGTGGTACAAAAGTCTCTATCGTCTTTACACCTAGCGGTGACAGCAATAATGTTCAACTCATTGCAAGTAACAAAACCCAATCAGGTTTACAATAAAAAAGACATCTTAACTGATGTCTTTTTTATTATGCTGCTACCCTTTTATCCCAGCTCTTTCAGCAATGGGAACCAAAACATTACCAATGGCAGCTACTAAAATGATTCCAGTAATAATTTCAAAAATACTGTTAAACGACACGATGCCTATTAGCCAGCCTAGTAAATTATGATTAGGTATGCCGGTAAAATTCGTGCGCATCACCGTAAAACCGATGACAGTAAGCAAGACCACTCCAACTGTATTAGTCAAAGCGGCTAGTCCGCCCAAGAATCCCAATCCAAGCGTACGGAAACCAAAATTTTTGTTGCGCAACCACTTATTAAACGCCATACCAATTATTAGACCTACCAAAATACGAGGTATAAACGCCGTAAAAGGATTTTGAAACATTAATGAACCGATAGAACCCGGTGTCGACCAAGCTTGCCATAAAGTTAACAATCCCCAAAAGCCACCAATAAAGGCACCCCGACGTGCTCCTAGAAGAATTGCAGCGATAGCTACGGTAAACTGTATGATTGTTGGTTGTGCGCCCACAATAACAGCACCGAGCGGTATATATCCAAGCCAAGGAATCAGTACTTGTAATAAGATAATTGCCATAAAGAAGGTTGTAATCACCAAATATTTCGTCTTATTGTTGCTCATTATATTTACTCCTATGTGTATTCCACGCCTATATCATATCATAGAGCAACATTATTCATTTAACATTTGTTTTTGTCACCAAATATCGGTATAATTTATGAGTACTGCGTCTATAGTTCAACGGGATAGAACAAGAACCTCCTAAGTTTTAGCTCCCAGTTCGAGTCTGGGTGGACGCATCAGAAAAGGGTGCCGATTTGGCACCCTTTTTCTATCCTATTATATTCGCTCGTTCGGCTATTGGTAATAATACACTACCAATTATACTGACTAGAATAAATCCTACAATCATTTCAAACAAGGCATTAAATGATACAATGCTAATCAGCCAAGCTAAGATATTGTGCGTTGGTACACCCGTGAAGTTAGTATGCATAATGGTAAAACCTAACGTGGTTAGCAAAACAACCCCTACTGTGTTGATTAAAGCTGCGGTTGTACCTAATACCCCTAACCCAACCGTCCGAATCGCTGTAGACTGGTTTCGTAGTAGCTTATTAAAGAGATAGCCAATAATCAAACCAACTAAAACACGTGGAATAATGGCAGTCAAAGGATTTTGAAACATTAAAGAACCTATCGTTCCTGGATGAGTGATGGCATTTGCAAATGATAATAATCCCCACCAGCAGCCAACAATTGCGCCATATTTTGGACCTAAAATAATGCTAGCAATGGCAACGGTAAATTGAATAATCGTCACTGAAGCGCCAACAATAAATGCCCCAAGGGGTAATAACCCAAGCCAAGGAACAAAAATTTGTAAAAATACAATTGCGATAAAAAGTGTCGTTATTACGAAATAACGTGTTTTTTGATTGATCATTATAGACTCCCCAATAATTGCATATGCCCTAAACTATATAGATACATCATTAATTTGTCAATAAAAAAAGCACTAACTTTTGATGATAGCGCTCTTTGTTGATTGTTATTCTACAATTGTGAACTGACGATTTTTCAAACTAATTTGCACATCGGCTGCTTGAGCCACATTGGGTTCGTGTGTAACCAAAATAACTGTTTTACCAACTTCATGTGCCAGTTCTTGGAAAATTTTGATAACTTCTTGTGTATTTTCCTCATCCAGATTACCTGTTGGCTCATCAGCAATAACTATTTTAGCATCCACAGCCAAAGCTCGTGCAATGGCCACTCGTTGTTGCTGACCACCTGACAACTGCTGAACATTTTTATCTGCCAACGTACGGTTAATACCAAGCTTCTCTAAGGTTGCATAAATATAATCCTTGTCGCCAGTATGCTTTGATTTGGTCATCGACAACGCTGATGATACATTTTGTGCGGCCGTCATATAATTTAAGAGATTATATGATTGGAAAATGATTGCAACCTTTTGATTCCGGTATTTGGTTAATCCATACTTACTAATGTTCTCACCATCTAGCGTAATCGTCCCTTCTGATGGTGTGTCTAAACCTGCTAAAAAACTAAGCAGTGTTGTTTTACCAGAACCAGATTGTCCGACTATACTATACAATGTTTTCGGTTCAAATGACATATTAATATGTTCATATAGTGGCTTTTCCTGTGCATTATATTGATGTGTTAAATCTTTTATTGCCAATGTCATTAATAATTCTCCTTCTGATTAGCCATTAAGGCGCATGAATAATTTTGCAATAGTTTTACTTTATTCATTTGACAAAATCTTTTTTGGCTTTAAGCGGAAAATTGGTGTTGATCCAGCGACGACAGCAATCGCAATGATTCCCAAACCTAAGCCACCAAGTTCAGCCATTGACTTTGCGCTAATCTTTGTTTTTAGGTTGCTTACTTGACTGCCACTAGCTGTCATACTAGTTTGACCACTTCTACCAGCGCCAGAAGGTGCTGATCCACCGCCGCCACCTGATTGTTGTCCACCACCGCCACCAAACCCAGCGCCGGTGCTAGTTGATTGCGTAGCAGTAGTTTGTTGTGAAACAAGTTGCTTCCCTACCGCACTTCCTACAAAGTTTCCAGCAACTCCTGCAATCACTAGAGACAATACTAATACCGCAAATAATTCTGAGAAAAGTTGAAGCACAATTTTAAATTTACTTTCTCCTAATGCCATCAAGACACCAATCTCATGACGACGTTCACGAATCATCAAAACGGTAATTAATGCCAAAATAATCGTACCAGCAATACCAACAATCCAAACAATCTTATTGGCAAAACTTTGAACATTCTTCATAGGCTTCATCAACAAAGCATAGGTTTCCGAGCTAGATGTCAAACTGAAACTGCTTGAAATTAGCTTTTTAGCTTGCTTTGTAAATGCCTTTTCTTTAGATGAATCTGTTAATGTGTAAACAACACTTGTTACAGATGTTGTGTCACCATTAACTGTTCCTGCAAATGTATAACTTGTATAGATTGTATTTGATGGATCACTCATATTTGGTCCACCTTGACTTGATGATGATGTCTTTGCTTTGTAAATACCCACAACATTTAATGTATAAGTTTTTGCATCATCGTCTGTTGTTTTAACCTTAATGGTGCTACCAACTTTTAAGCTGTTGCTTGTTGCCAATTCACTTTCGATCACAACATTATTAGTATTTTTATCGGCGGCGGTAATACCGCGACCTGATGTGATTTTATAACTTTTTGATTTGAAGTTAGTTTCGGCAGCTGTTGTTGACACACCACTAATTGTTATATCACCGCTGTTTGATGAACCACCGAATCCACCTTGACCACCGCCGCCACTTGATGAGGATGTTGTAACCGCTGAAAAGCCACTAGCGTTTACTGAAGCACTATTACTATATTGATAACCAGCCACATTACTCAAAGCAGCAATTTTTTCAGCCGTTTTAATTTTTACACTTGGCATTGTAATGGCAGCCGGTGCTGCATTAGACGATGAGCTACTTGATGAAGACGAACTGCTTTGACTTTTGCGCATTGAGGCAAAAGCTTTTTCACGGTCTGCACTTAAAGTAACCGTCGTACCTGCCGAATTTTTAGCGCTATTCGTTGCTTGAATAGCAGCGCTTTGTATGATGATACCTGCCAATACAAATATCATAATGGCACTCATTACCAGTGTAATCAACGCTGTACGCCCTATTTTTTGCCGTAAATAGAGCCCAGCCCGTTTGATAAAATCCATAATAATGCTCCTTAACATTTCTTAATATTGGTAATTTAGCACTTCTAAATTAAATTCAAATCAATTAAACGAAAATTAAAGTATCATAGTATTCGTTTTTTTGGCAAAAATCTGCATTTATTGTATAATTTAATCAAGAATAATTTTAAAGAGAATAGAGGAGCAAACTTAATGTTATCGGAATTCAAAGCTTTTATTATGCGAGGAAACGTACTTGACTTGGCAGTTGGTGTCATTATTGGTGGCGCCTTTACTGGATTGGTTAAATCATTAACAACTAACTTAATCGGTCCAATCATTGCATTTGCAACTGGCGGAACAACAGACTTAGACCAATTGCAGCTTGTCATTACAAAAACGTTAACATTTAAATATGGTGCTTTCTTAAATGACGTAATTAATTTTTTGATTACTGCTTTCGTTGTATTCCTGATTGTTAAGTTTATTAACCGCTTGTTTAAAGCTAACAAACAAGAAGAAGCAAAAGCTAATCCTGAATTAGAGATTTTAACAGAAATCCGTGACTTGTTAGATGCTGAGAAAAAGGCTCAATAAAAAAGAAGTTCAAATTTGAACTTCTTTTTTTATTTATCGAATAGCCTTTAGTGCATCATCAATTTGTTCCAAAATAATCTTTTGGTTATCTGCTTGCTCAAGATCATAAGTCTGCAAATCGATTTTAATTTTTGGAGATGCATCATAAGCATCGAACCAATCACGATAGGCTGACCACATTTTATAATAATAGGCTCTTAAACCTTCATTATTATCAAATTGTTCATAATCACGACCACGCTTTTTAATACGGTATAAAATGGTTTCAAAATCAGTTTCAGCGTATACCATCAAATCAGGAGCTTTTTTAGGCATTTTTTGTAGTTCAACCATCATATTATCTAATAGGCTGGTATAAACGTCCATCTCAGAGTCAGAGATATTACCATCTTTGTGGTTTTCTTCTGTAAACAAAGCATCTTCATAAATTGAACGATCAAGCACATTATTATCATCCGCCAACGCTTGCTTAATCATGTCGAAACGACGATTTAAAAAGTATATTTGCAACAAGAAACCATATTGCTTTGGATCAGAGTAATAAAGCGGTAAAACGGGATTATCGCCTACCGGTTCATAAAATGCTTTCGTGTTCATATGCTTTGCAATCAAACTTGTGAGTGTTGTTTTACCAACACCGATCATACCCGCAGTAATAATCACCATGACAACCTTCTTCCTGATGTTTTCATTATTTTGACTTGAAAATTAGTTTAAATCAGCCATTTTCAAGTAATCGCTGGTGAGCGACTTTTGTCATATCTGATTAATCCTCGCAAAATATTCAGAGGTATTTTCAGTATTTCAGACAATGTTTATTATATCAAATACATCCTTCAAAATAAATGCAGACTACTTCAAATGCCCATCAATTTATTCTACAAAAAAACATCCTCGCGGATGTTTTTATTTAACCAACAGCTTTAAAGCTGAGCGAATATATCCATCTGTAGTATCGCTATTACGACCAATAATCTGGGCGACCGCTTTCACATCTTTAGCTGTGTAGCCAAGTGCTAATAGTGCTTCGAGCGCATCATCCAAGGCTTGCGATTGTTCTGGATTACTTGAAGAATCAACCATACCTGTTTTAGATGCTAACTCATCTAACTTCCCTTTCAAATCCAAAACAATTTGCTGCGCCGTTTTCTTTCCGACACCAGGGAATTGTGTCAAATAAGCCACATTATCATTTTCAACTGCACTAATAAGACCCTCGGCGTCCCCGTTTGCCAAAATGGCTAAGGCACTTTTAGGCCCAATCCCTGACACATTTAATAGTTTATTAAACAAGGCTTTCTCATCAGCATCAATAAATCCATATAAGCTGATGTCATTTTCACGAACAATTTGCTGTACATAGACATGCGATTCCACATTCTCCTCAAAACGATAAGGATTAGCACTGTACAGACGATATCCCACGCCACTTCGGGATGCAATCACAATATACGATGGTGTGATATTTGTGATTAGCCCATTAATATACTCATACATTTACGCAATAACTCTCTTTCAAATGGTTTCTTTTAGTTTAGCATAAAACGCACATAGCACTCACCCTAAAATAAATCAGTTTAAACTAAAACTGTTAGCATCCGTCGTAATTTCATCAACACCTAGTCCAATATAATAAGGGAACTCTGACGGTGATATTGTCCAAACATTTAGTCGTCGCCCTTGCTGTCTGAGCGCTTGAATTGTTTGACTCGTTAATTTTTTTCCGTTAATATCCAGCCCCGCTTTGGGTCCTAATTCGTTTAATTTTTCAGACAACTGCACTGGATCACTGGCCGAATCCCATAAAAGTTCGAGCGAAATCTTTTTGTCTAGCGCATATACGTGTTTTAAGGCTTCACACTGCAGGCTAATTATCGTACTGTTGTTATACAATCCGGCATTTTTAACTGCAGCAATTAAATTTTGAACATCACCATCGCTCATTTGACTAGCCGGCTGTTTAATTTCAATAATTGGCCGTAAATTATTATTGGACATCTCAGTTAAATACTCTTTTAAGGTTGGCAAAGTTAGTGATTGATATTTTCCAACATTAACACCAGAGTCAATATGATATTGTTTAATCTGAGCTAAGGTTAAGTCTTTAATAGCACCATGACCGTTAGTCATACGATCAATAGTACCATCATGGCTCACAACCCACTGCTTGTCTTTTGTAAGCCAAATATCTGTCTCCGCACCATAACTGCCTTTAGCTAATTGAAACGCTGGTATTGAATTCTCAGGTGCTAAATTTGACGCCCCACGATGAGCAATTAGCTTTGTTTGAAAATTACCATTAACACGGTATTGAACGCTCCCATCAGAAGCAAGGTAATACGTATGCTTATCAACTGACTTCAATTGATTTTTAACAGCAAGGTTTGTTACTGAATCAAAATAATAAGTTTTTGATCCAATCGTTTGTAAACCACTTTGACGTTTGCCATCTTTAAAAAAATACTTTCCAGTTCCATCATCTAAATAACCGTTAGCCGGTTCAGCCGTCTTATAATAACTGCCATTCACATAGCCAGAGTGCGGCGTTTGGCCTACCGAACCATTTTCAATTTGTGTTAGCACTACTTTTTCTAACATTGAAGGTGGCTCCACAGAGCCCGCTTCCGAATTCACAATTTTGGTAAAAAGCATGCCTGATATCAATGCACACAAACCTAAAATAAATCTCATGTTACCCCCGTTGTTACTCTTTATAGCATTCTACTTTGATAAACAGATACACAAATAAAAAATACGTCTGAGAGCCAGATGTATTTTTTTTTCGTTTTGTTCGTCTTTATTATTTATGAATAAGCATCGCGTCTCCAAAACTGAAGAAACGATACTGATCATCAACCGCATGTTTATAAGCATTCAAAATATTATCACGCCCAGTAAAAGCAGCGACTAACATGACCAGTGTTGATTTAGGCAAATGGAAGTTAGTTATAAAGGCATCTACAACTGTCCAGTTGTATCCTGGTTTAATAAAAATATCCGTCCAACCTGAATCAGCGGTCAGGTCACCATTAAACTTAGTGCCAATAGTTTCAAGGGTACGTATTGACGTCGTACCGGTAGCAATGATACGCCCACCGTGTTTTCTAACCGAATTCAATTCATCCGCAGCTTCTTGGCTGAGTTGGTAAAATTCCGAATGCATTTTATGATCTTCAATATTTTCTTCATCGACAGGCCGGAACGTTCCAAGACCTACATGAAGCGTTAATTCGACCGTTTTAACACCTTTGGCACGAACCCTATCTAACAACTCAGGTGTCCAATGTAGCCCTGCTGTTGGTGCTGCTGCTGAACCATCAACCTTTGAATAGACCGTTTGATAACGTTCTTGATCGTCAAGCTTTTCTTTAATATAAGGTGGTAATGGCATTTCGCCCAACTGATCAAGTAGCTCCATGAAGATGCCATCATAATGAAATTCAATATATCGACCACCATGTTCTAATTCACCAACAACTGTTGCGGTCATAATCGGATTTTCAATATCATCACCAAAAACAATGGTTGACCCAACGGGTGATTTTTTCGCTGGTTTAACTAACGTCTCCCATACATCACCATGATCTTGACGAAGTAGTAAGACTTCAGCATGTCCACCAGTTTCCGGACGTGCGCCATGTAAACGTGCTGGTAAAACACGTGAATTATTCATGACAATAGCATCCCCAGGATTCAAGTAATCTAATATGTCATAGAAATGTTTATCCTCATAACCACCAGTTTTAGCGTTCAATGCTAATAATCTCGAAGCATCACGTTGCTTCAACGGTGTTTGTGCAATTAACGCCTCTGGTAAATCATAATCAAAATCTGATAATGTATATTTTTTTTCTTCTGCCATAATGATATCGAATCCCTTTAAAAATAATCTAATTTCCATTGTAACATACTTGTTTGCAAAGAAAAAAGCCATTGCACTGGCTTAACAAATGAAAAAATTAGAAAACACTTTATACACTGCCGGTGTTACCACTGAGACCTGTTTTCTTTTCGAATTCAAAGCCAGTTTGCGCTACTTTTTCAAGTTCATCGGCAGTCAACACTTTATTTACATTTGGAATTTCAAGTTGCTCCAAGACATCAGCATATGTCAAATCATGTTGATTCAAATGATCAACTAATAAAGCTAATTCATGACGCTGTGTAGCGGTCGGTTTATTAATTGTTATCGTTTCATCGAAAGCTCGCTCAACAGACCGATCATAACGCTTGTTATCGGACTCAATTGCATATTCATTTTGAATTTTGTCCATTCTGTCCGTCAATTCTTCGGTTAGTTCATCAAAAGTAAGCGGTTGGCCGAAACGTCTTTTTTGCATAAACGAGGAATCAAGCGATAAATTCACCATACTAGCTTGTTTGTATTCTGCTTCATGAATATGTCCGTGAACAGATAAAACGGGGTATGGCAAATCAATTGCATAATGGCTCATCCATACATTAATACCATTGATTTTTATAGCCTTAGCAGTTTCAATATATTCAATAATGTTTGTTTCCGGTGTCTTTATTGCTGCTTTAATTTGATCTGAATGATCGTGATTCCCTTTAAAGAACACTTTTTTACCTTTTAGACGACTAAGTTGTGCTACAAAATCCTGTTTCTTGCGAAACATGCCCAAATCGCCAAGAAAATGAACTGTGTCCTCATCCGTTACAGTTTCGTTCCAAGTATCCTCAAGATATCGATCCATATTTTCAATCGTTGGCTCTATATTTAATGCTTGCAGTGATACTGCCCGTGATTTATCAAAATATAGAATTTTTTCATGATTGAAATGTGTGTCTGAAATAATAAAATTTGTCATAATTTCCTTTGATAGGCGTGCCCTAAATGAGTGTACCCCGCTTCAGTGACAACACGTCCACGCGGTGTGCGCTGCAAAAAACCAATCTGCAATAAATATGGTTCAACCATTGCCTCTAATGTTTCTGACTCTTCACCAATATTAGCAGCTATTGTATTTAACCCAACCGGCCCACCTTTATAATATTCGATCATTGTTTCTAAAAGCTTATGATCGGTTTCGTCAAGACCTCTATTGTCAACGCGCAATTTATCCAAACCAATAGTCACAATATTCTTGTCAATTGCATCTTTTCCCTCGACCTGAGCAAAATCACGGACGCGTTTCAACAAACGATTGGCGATACGAGGTGTGCCACGAGAGCGCAGCGATATTTCATATGCACCTTCCGATTTAATTGGTGCATTAAAGATGTCTGCCGTGCGAACGACTATTTGCTGTAATTCTTCTGGAGTATAGTATTGTAGCGAGTTAATAATGCCAAATCGATCACGAAGTGGCTTGGATAACATACCAGGACGCGTGGTTGCCCCGATTAAAGTAAATGGCGGCAACGGAAAATGAACTGGACGCGCCGTTGGCCCCTGACCAACCATAATATCAACAAAATAATCTTCCATTGCTGAATACATTATTTCCTCAATATTAGTAGGAATTCGATGTATTTCATCAATAAACAAGATATCCCCCGGCTCCAGTTCATTCAGTAATGCTACCAAATCACCTGGCTTTTCAATAGCAGGACCCGATGTTGTTTTAATATTAACATTCATCTCATTAGCAATAATCATCGCTAGCGTTGTTTTACCTAATCCTGGTGGTCCAAAAAGCAATACATGATCCAATGCTTCTTCACGTTGCTTTGCTGCCGAAATATAAACATTTAACTCTTCTTTTAACGCCTCTTGCCCAATATACTCACGCAAAAATTGCGGACGCAATGATAATTCACTACGCTGTTCTTCATCATTGGCAGCTGCGTCACGTAATAAATGATCTACTTCGGTGTCTTGTTCATACCATTGATTAAATTGTGGGTTATCTTCTGTCATAGCTAGTCCTATATTATACACGTTCGATGATGTGGTTATGTTTTTGAACATCATACTGTTTAATATGACGTAATAAAAACTCCTTAAGCTTATAAGTAAATTATAACAAAAGGAGTTTTTATGTTTTAAAAAATTTTATCGATTTACTGTCACAGTTAAATCAGGAACGGCCTGATGCTGACGTGTGTAAAACGTTACGATATACTTATCATCTGTTACTTCTAGAACCGCATAAGTTCCACCAAGGTCCGCACGTAACCCCTTTGGCAGGGTTGTTGAACCTGGATTGATAAATAACTTATGATCATATGAAACAGCCCCTTCTTTGTGTGTATGACCAAACAAAACAACTTGTGCATGGGCATCATTTGCAGCTTCGTTCATCGAATCCAAATTAGCCCATTTTAATATTGCCGTCGCATTGTAAAGGTGACCGTGGGTTTGAAAAAAAGTTATACCATCAATAACCGTTGAACGTGCTTCAGCAAAATCAGGATCATCATCCATGTTACCGATTACCGTAGAAACACCCGCAAAAATGTCATCATCAGCGTTCAATTCAGAATCACCATTGTAAAAAATGCCATCAACTTTATCTCGCCACTGAGCCAAAATATCTACTAAAATTTTTCGATCACTGTGTATATCTGAAACAATTAAAAATTTAACCATTATTCTCCTTTCAACCAAACTGGTAATTTTTTACCGAGTTCTTGCAGTGCTAAACCACGATGACTAATTGTATTTTTTTCACTTGCAGACATTTCTGCAAAGGTTCTGTTCATGCTGGGTACAAAAAATATTGGATCATATCCAAATCCACCTTGTCCGCGTTCACTTTCTGTTATATAGCCATCTACTTGTCCGTTAACTATTAGGTTTGATCCCTTAGGACTATGTAAAGCGATAACGCTATTGAAGTGTGCTGTTCGCTGCTCGTTAGGAACCTTAGCTAACTTTTGCAAAACTTTATCAATATTTGCTTGATCATCGTGATCGCCAGCATAACGTGCTGAATAAACTCCAGGTTCACCATTTAAAGCATCCACTGACATACCAGAGTCATCAGCCAAAATGTAATCATTAGGGGCAACTTTAGCAATCGTTTCAACTTTCTTCACAGCGTTTTCTTCAAATGTTGTCCCATCTTCAACAATTTCGGGAACATCCCCTATTTCTTGAAGTGAAACGACAGGTAAGTCAATACTTATTGACGACAGTAAGGCTTCAATTTCAGTTATTTTATGAGCATTATTGCTCGCTATAATTAGCTTCACTTTTCTTCCTCCAAATGGTCCCCAACAATATTAAGGTGGCGCACATCTAACTCATGATTTCGTGCTAACCAACTACTAGCAATCGTTTTGAATTTTAGTTTATCACCTGTCGTGTTATAAATATCATCGCTATGATTGTGTTTCACTTCTGAATGAATGTCGAGTTCATCCAAATATTGTTTCATCACCGCAACCGTCTTGGCGCCAGAATCAACTAGTGTAACATCCGATCCGACTGCTTCTTGAATAAAAGGCGTCAGTAATGGAAAATGAGTACACCCCAAGATTAGCGTGTCAATATTTGCCTCTTTGAAGGCACTCAAATGATGGGCAATTACCTCGCGGGCTTCATCGCTCTGATAGAGATTATTTTCCACTAAAGTAACAAATTCAGGCTCAGCTTGCGAAGTAATCTGAACATTATTGTCAATTGCTAACATTTTTTCATTGTAGACTTGCGATTCGACAGTTCCTTGAGTTGCAATCAATCCAATTTTTTTATTTTGACTAATTGAAACGGCCGCTTCTGCGCCTGGTTGAATGACACCAATGACTGGAATACATAATTGTTCTCGTAATTGTGATAAAGCTCTAGCAGTGGCAGTATTACAAGCAATGACCAACATTTTGATATTTTGCTCATTTACCAGATAATGAGCCATTTGAAAAGTATAGTCAATAACTTCTTTTTCGGAGCGCGGTCCATATGGCATACGTGCCGTATCACCAATATAAATTAATTGTTCGTTCGGTAATTGCTTCTGGGATTCTTTGACAACAGTTAGGCCACCAATACCAGAGTCAACTAGCCCAATAGGATTATTTTTTATCATATAATTAATTATGACGAGGATAATAAAAAATGCAAGCATTTGAGCACTAATTTTGTGTATAATGAAATGAAAGGATTTTCGTCAACCATGGATATCAACGATTACGATAAAATTTTACAAACAAACTTTCAAGTAAACAGTTTTGCACTCAGTTTGCTACGGGACGGTCTCTTAAAGAATTTACTTCAAGAAGACTATCCGCATATTTTATACTGGGCCGGTAAAGAAATTGCACGTCAGTTTCCAACTGACACACTGTCGACAGTAAAAGATTTTTTTGCCAACGCTGCCTTTGGTGATTTAGAAATTAAATCACAAAATAGCAAGAACCAACGTTGGGAATTAACTGGCGATTTAGTGCGACAACGTCTTGCGTTAAATAAAAATGCTGATTTTAGTTTAGAAGCCGGCTTTTTAGCACAACAGCTTGAAGTACAAACTGGTGCCATTGCAGAAGCCAATTTCAAGTATTTGAAGAAAAACGAAGGCGTTTCTTTTGAAGTAATCACTGACCTATCTGAAACAGTTAATGTTGATGATCTTAGGCAACGTGCAGCTGCACGAGATTCTTTCTTAGATCGAACACATGCTACAACAGAAAAAGCTACCGTTGTGGAAGTACGCGATAACGACGATATTTCACGTGAACAGTCTATCACAGACTCCTTGTTAGCTTTTAAGTTTGATGAAACCGTCATGCCTACAGAAGAAAGTTCTGGGTTAAGTGCTTTATCTGGTGAAGAAATTGATCCATTTAATGTGCCAACATCTACAGAAAACTCACAGTCTCCTTTTAAATAATAAAAAACCGTTAACGACAGCGTTAGCGGTTTTTTATTACATTTCAATACTTTTTTGCAAACAAAAAACCCCTGACCGAAGAGGGGGGTTGGTCAGGGGGTTGATAACATAAGTTATCGGTGTATCAATCAACAATTGGGGGAGCTGATTGATGCATTACTGGGGGAAGTAATGAAACTCAAATGTGATTTGAGTATATGTCTATTATAGACTAATTCATTCGTAATAATGTGTCTGGATTTTGACAAAATTATTACGCGACAATGACATAATATTTAGTGAAGTAAATAACTTTTTAAGGAATAATTAACAAAAAAAGGCATCTCCGAAGAAATACCTTTTACATACCTTAAACGTCGCGGCGACGTTCTTTAATACGAGCTGCCTTACCTTGCAAAGCACGCAAGTAGTACAACTTTGCACGGCGTACTTGACCAAAGCGAGTAACTTCAATCTTTTCAACACGTGGTGAGTGTAATGGGAATGTACGTTCCACACCAACACCTGAAGAAATCTTACGAACTGTATAAGTTGCTTGGATGCCAGCGCCCTTGCGCTTAATAACAACACCTTCAAACAACTGAACACGTTCACGTGAACCTTCAACGATCTTGGCATACACCTTAACAGTGTCTCCTGCACGGAAAGCAGGAATGTCAGTACGTAATTGTGCTGATGTAACGTTTTCTAAAATAGTATTTTGACGCATTGGTCATTCTCCTGATCGACAATCATGCACTTGCCCTTAGGCTAAACGCACAGCGGATTATCGTTAATGTGGGCTTTGATAGCCAACAGTAATTATAGCAAATTATAATTTTTATGTCTAGTATTATTTTGCGCGCTTCATTAAATCGGCGGAAATAATATCAATTTTAGCTTGTGATTCTTGTTGTGACTCAGATTCAACCCCAATGTAGAACTTTAGCTTAGGTTCTGTGCCTGATGGTCGTAAGGCCACCCAAGAACCATCATCCAACCAATACTTTAACACATTTGCTTTTGGTTGAGATAACTTAGCCGTTGATCCATCTTTGTTTATTTCGACTGAGGTTGAAAAGTCTTGCACGCGTGCAACTTTTACTCCGCCAATTTCAGCGGGTTGGTTATCACGAAAGCCAGCTATAATTGCCGCCATTTCATCATTGCCATGAATTCCTGGGAAATCTAAGCTAATTGTTTTCTCTTCAAAGTATCCAAATTTCTCAAATAATTCATACAATCCATCTGCGAAAGTCTTCCCTTGTGACTTGTAGTATGCAGCTACCTCTGCAAATAATACCAATGCTTGAATGGCATCTTTATCATGAGAGAATGGCTTGACCAAGTAGCCAAAACTTTCTTCAAAACCAAACAAAAATGTATTGGATTTTGTTTCCTCAAATTGATCAATCGTAGCTGCAATATATTTAAACCCAGTTAACACATCAGCTGTTTCAACACCAAAGCTTTCAGCAACCTTTGACGCAAAGCGTGACGATACAATTGATGTCACAATCGACCCATTAGTTGGCAAAGTGTTTGTGTCTTTTTTAGCTGTTAATAAGTAGTTAACCAACACAGCGGCAATTTGATTTCCTGTCAAAATTTGGAATGTACCATCCGCTAGTTTAACAGCAGCCCCCATACGATCAGCGTCAGGATCTGTTGCTACAACAGCATCTGCCCCATCACGCTTAGCATATTCAATAGCTAATGATAACGCGGCAGCATCTTCCGGATTAGGTTTTTTAACCGTTGGAAAATCACCATCAATAACAGCTTGTTCTTTTACAATTGTGTAATTTGTGAAACCTGCCTGCTGCAATGCTTTTTCACCAATGTATTGCCCTGTTCCGTGTAGCGGTGAATAAACAAACTTTAGCGAAGCACCCTCTTTGGCAACAAGGTCAGCGTTAACCGTCACTGTTTCCATCTTCTTCAAATATTTATTATCAATTTCATCATCAATAATTTGTACATTTTTGTTGTCTTCGTCTAATGCGATATTAAAAATATCAGTAATGTTCGCCAGTTCATTAACCACAGCATCAACTGCTTCTGGAACCATTTGACCGCCATCTTCTCCATAAACCTTGTAACCGTTATATTCTTTAGGATTATGTGATGCAGTGATCATAATGCCGGCGAAAGCGTGTAATTCACGTACAGTAAATGACAATTCTGGTGTTGGACGCAACGAACTAAAAAGGAAACTCTTAATTCCGTGTGCCGACAATACTTGTGCCGCATTTGAAGCAAATTCAGGCGAAAAATGACGCGAATCAAAACTGATTGCTACGCCACGCTTTTTTGCATCTGATCCTTGCTCATCAATGTAACGCGCCAAAGCTTCAGTTACTTGACGAACTGTGAAAACATTCATGCGGTTTGTCCCTGCACCCAATACACCGCGCATTCCAGCTGTACCAAAACTTAGATTTTGATAAAAAGCGTCTTCCTGCTGGTCTGGTGTGTATTTTTCTAAATCAGCAGCCAAATAATCTGGTAAAGTCGCTTCTTGCCATTTTGTAAGTGCTTCTTTATAACTCATGATTTACCTTCTTCTTTCGTAATTTCTTAAATTATAACAAATTTATTTTCGAATAAACAATTGAATAATGCGTTGCCGACATTTAGGACTGCGTAAAATCACTATAAATACTACAGCCATTATAATGATTAAGGCAATTGAAATTCGTCTTGGAATTTCAAGATGACCAATAAAATAACCTATTGAAACCATGACTAGTGACCACAGAAAACTAGCAAAGGCTGACATCCGTAAGTAATTTAAAAATGCTAACCCTAAACGGTGAGCTAATAGTGGCACCGCAACACGAATAAAAGGTAAAAAACGTCCCAAGACAATAAATAACAACCAGCGTTTTGGATGAAAATTGCCTGCGATTTGTTCAACTAACTCACCATGTACATGTTTTTTAATAATTGGAATTTTACCAAATTGCTTTGTAATATAGGCGCCAAACCAGTAATTAACACCATCCCCCAAAAAGGACGCAACGGCAAAAACTAAAATAACTAGCCCCAATTCAAAAATATTGTGATGTGTCCCTGCCAAGCCTCCGACTGTAATCAAAATAGCATCTCCAGGAATAAATCCTGTTAGAATACCTGCCGTTTCAACAAAGATTAGTAAAAACATCACAATGAAAGTTGATATAGAAAATTCAGTGTCGCTTCCAATTAGATGGGTAATCCACTCTGGCATCGTTGCTAATATATTTATAAACATTTCCCCTCCAAAATGTCATATTATTTTGAAAAAAGCGCGACAAGATCACTTATTACTCGGGTTGAAATAACTCAACACCAAGTAATTCATTATTTTGTGGCTTTTCTCCAGGATTTTCTATCACAGCAAACAATACGTCAATCAAAACTTTCGCCGCCTGCTTCACTGGTTGTACGACTGTTGGCAAATCAGGGTGTAGCTGACGAACGATTGGTGTACCATCGTAACCTATAATTTTTACATCTTCTGGAACACGTTTGCCGATTTTTCTAAGTGCGTTTTGTAATTGAATTGCACCAACATCATTGTAAGCAAAAACACCATCAATATCGTCTTTTATAACGTAGTTAATCATTTTATCGAGATCTTCTTTGGAAGCAAACCCTTCCAAGTTAAAGTTTTCTTGGAACACCTTGGCTGAAGAGTCTTTTGTCGCTCTCAAAAAACCATCATAGCGAATATGTGTAGGTGATTTCGAGCCATCATCATCGCTCAGTATTAATAGGCGTCGAGCACCTGTTGAAAGCAAGTACTTACCAGCAAGATAGCCTCCTTCCTCATTGTCTTCAGAAACGATAGGAATATCATCTGATAGATATCGATCATAAGAGACAATCGGTAAATAAGTATTCTGATACTCTTCAATATCTAGATTGTGTGAAGAAGTTATTATGCCTTCAACTTGATTAGCAGCGAGCATTTGCAAGTATTGCTGCTCTTTTTCAACATTATTTGCTGATGCTGCAATAATAACTTTATAACCTTTTAAGAACAATAACTGTTCGATTTCATTGGCTAGTGCAGTAAAAAATGGGTTTTCCATATTAGGTAGAATCAAACCTATAAATTGTGATGATTTACCTTGTAATGAACGTGCCATTGCATTTGGTTGATAATGTAGTTCACGCATTGCAGCATGGACCTTATCAATTGTTTTTTGGCTCAAAGAACCATAGCTGTTAATAACACGTGATACTGTTGTCACAGAAACACCAGCTAGCGCTGCGACATCACTTAATTTTGCAACCATTACATACCTCCATAGTCTTATATTATTTTATCACACCAACAGCCTTATAATCGAAAATTAATTTGGCCTGAGACTTGACTTTATAATGCCAAAGGTTTAGCATAGTCACCGTAAGTTACTTTTGTCACAAAAAAGGAGAATTAATCATGGAAGCACTTGTTCTAACCGGAACTAAGAAATTAGAAGTAAAGGACATTGACCGTCCAAAGGTTTTGCCAAATGAAGTTTTGATTCACACAGCGTTTGCTGGTATTTGTGGAACTGATCACGCACTATACGCTGGTTTGCCAGGTTCAGCTGATGCTGTTCCTCCAATCGTTCTTGGTCATGAGAACTCAGGTGTTGTTGCAGAAATCGGTTCTGCTGTTACTAACGTTAAAGTTGGTGACCGCGTAACTGTTGACCCTAACATTTATTGTGGACAATGCAAGTACTGCCGTACTGCACGCCCTGAATTATGCGAAAACTTGTCAGCTGTTGGTGTGACACGTGATGGTGGCTTTGAAGAATTCTTCACTGCACCTGCATCTGTTGTTTATCCAATTCCTGATAACGTTTCATTAAAGTCAGCTGCTGTTGTTGAACCAATTTCATGTGCCGTTCACGGTATTCAATTGTTGAAGGTTACCCCTTACCAAAAGGCTTTGGTAATTGGGGATGGATTCATGGGCGAATTATTCGTTCAAATCTTGCAAGCATATGGTATTCACCAAGTTGACTTGGCTGGTATTGTTGACGAAAAGCTGGCAATGAACAAGGAAAAGTTCGGCGTAAAGAACACATACAACACAATGAAGGGTGACAAGATCCCTGAAGGTGAATATGATGTCATTATTGAAGCCGTTGGTCTACCACAAACACAAGAAGCTGCTATTGAAGCATCAGCTCGTGGCGCTCAAGTATTGATGTTTGGTGTTGGTGGTCCTGACGCTAAGTTCCAAATGAACACTTATGAAGTATTCCAAAAGCAGTTAACTATTCAAGGTTCATTTATCAACCCTAACGCATTTGAAGATTCATTAGCTCTGCTATCATCTGGTAAGTTGAATGTTGAAGCATTGATGTCACACGAATTAGACTATAAGACTGTTGACGACTTTGTTAACGGTAAGTTAGGTGTCGTATCTAAGGCTGTTGTGAAGGTTGGCGGCGAAGAGGCATAATTATGACTCAAAACGAGACAAAGACGAAAAGCTCTAGAACTATTTCAATGAGTTTGTCGATTACCTACTTTACTATTTCGCTAGTTATCAATGCCATGGGTAATGTCTTAACATTAGTTACCTCTGATCATATTCACCCTGCCTTTCTTGGTTCTGCATACTGGACAGCAGCAGAAGCTAACTTAGGTCACGCGATTCTAGGAAATAATTCTCTAGCATTATTCTGGGCTTTTCTAGTTCTTGGTATGTTAATCTCCTTCTTAAATGCATTTTTGATGAAGAAGCTTGATTGGAAAAGAATTTTAGGTAACTTTATATTCATGCTACCTTTTTCAATTTTCATTCAATGGTTTTCAAACATTTTTAATCAAATTATGCCTGATGCAAAGTCATTGCCAATGGTCATTTTGTACATCGTGATTAACTTCGTAGGAGTTGCCCTTATTGGTACTGCTATTTCAATATATCAACGTGTGAATTTGGTTTTGCATCCAGCAGATGATTTGATGCAAATTTTGCGTTTTAAGTATTTTAAGGGTTCTGCTTTCAAAGCAATGTGGGCCTCATACATTCCACCAACAATTTTTGCCATTATTGCGTTTATTATTACTTTCCCAAATCTGTATAATTTTGGCTTAGGAACGCTCTTCGCCTTTCTTTTCCAAGGCGGAATAACTGGAATTGCTGACAAACTAGTATTTCGTAATTTAGATCACCAAGCTGTTGATGTTGGTGAATAAGATAAACTCATTGTTTGGTATGAAAAATATTAATTTTGGAGGAAAAAATTATGGCTTTTGCTGATTATTACTCAGGTTTACAACACGTTGGTATTCCATCATCTTCACTAGAACAATCTGAAGCATTTTGGACCAAATTAGGTTTTAAAAAGACTGGTGATTTTCCTGCCGGAAATGTCATCTTTATGCAACGTGAAAATCTAGTGATCGAAACATGGAGCGGTGACGAAGTTGCTGGTAAGCCAGGAGCTATTAACCATATTTCAATGGACACTACTGATGCTGATGCCGCTTTTGATGCCGCTAAGGCTGAAGGCTTCACTCTGATTGATTCAGAAGTACAACATTTACCATTTTGGGATAAAGGAATCAAGTTCTTTAATCTTCAAGGACCTGATGGCGTTATCGTAGAATTCTGTGAAATCGTTAAATAATTAAAATAAAAAAAACGATGACCAAGAGTCATCGTTTTTTTTAGCTTATTCTGCAATCTTTTCAGTAGCGGGCAAACTGCTTATATAATCGTATACACCCTGACCAGCCAAACTACCATCACCGACAGCAGTAGTTATTTGCCTCAAATCTTTTACACGAACATCGCCGACAGCAAAAACACCGGGAATACTCGTTTGCATCTTATCGTCTGCTACAATCCATCCTTCTGGATCAGTAATATTGAGATTTTCAAAGCCTTGCGTATTTGCCTTTAATCCTACGTAAATGAACACACCTGAAGCATCAATATGACGCTTTTCATTTGTCTGGTTATTGATAACGTCAACACCTGTAACTTTGTCATCGTCACCAGTAATCGCCACCACTTCGGTATGCCACTCAAATTTCATTTTAGAGTTATCAAATGCACGATTTTGGATAATTTGTTGTGCACGCAATTTGTCACGACGATGAAGTACTGTCACTGATTTTGCTAAATTAGTTAGGTATAAACCTTCTTCAATAGCCGAATCACCACCACCAATAACCAGAACATCCTCGTCTCGGAAAAATGCACCATCACACACCGCACAATAACTTACACCACGACCCTGATACTTATCTTCACCCGTTACATCTAAGTGGATATGCTCTGACCCAGTTGCGATAATTATTGCTTTAGCAGCATAAGTCCCCATGTCTGTGTGAATTATTTTTCTATAATCTTCAACTTCAATACTTTCTACTGATCCAAAACCATATTCAGCACCAAATTGTGTTGACGAAGAATACATCTTTTCAGCTAAATCTGGTCCCAAAATCGAATCAAACCCAGGGTAATTTTCCACCTCAGCTGTATTATTCATTTGGCCGCCATAAATACCACGATCCAACATTAATACTGATAAATTAGCTCTTGAAGCATATGTGGCTGCAGTCATTCCCGCTGGTCCAGCCCCAATAACGACCACATCATATTCCTTGAGTTCTTCTGACATATTTTACCCCTTTACTTACTTTTTGTTAACACTAATTGTACTCGATTATGTACCCCTTGTCGAGCATAACCATCTTATTTAAAAAAACAGGAAGTATTTCTCCTGTTTTTAAATTACAACTTTGATGCCAATTCTTTAATATAAGCACGTAATGCATCTTTTGTTTGCGGATGCTTTAAACCAAATTCAATGTTTGTTTCCAAGAAGCCAATTTTTGAACCAATATCATAACGGCTACCCTTAAATTCATGAGCATATACGTGTTGACGGTTGTTCAATGAATCAATAGCATCAGTCAATTGAATTTCATTTCCTTTACCAGGTTTTGTATTTTCTAGTTCCTCGAAAATTTCAGGTGTCAAAAGGTACCGGCCAATAATCGCTAGGTCTGAAGGTGCATCTTCAGGCTTTGGCTTTTCAACGAAGCTCTTTACACGATATAGTCCACCTTTATCAACTTGCGCGGCTGGATCTATTACACCGTATTCTGATACTTGATCGTGAGGTACTTTCATAACAGCTAACGTTGATTCACCAGTTTCCTCATAACGTTGGATCAATTGTTTTGTCAACGGTACTTCATCTTGCATCAAGTCATCACCCAGCAAAACAACAAACGGTTCGTCACCGATAAACGCTTTAGCAGTCAGTACAGCATCACCGAGACCCTTGGGATGTGATTGACGGATGAAATACATATTAATATCTGTTGTTTCCTCGACAAGCTTTAATAATTCATCCTTTCCTTTTTCACGTAAATTATTCTCTAATTCTGGGTTAGAATCAAAATGATCCTCGATGGAACGCTTTGATTTACCATCAACAATAACGATATCTTCAATGCCAGATTCAATCGCTTCACGCACGATGTATTCAATCGTTGGTGTGTCAACGATTGGCAACATTTCTTTAGCTAATGCCTTAGTTGCTGGCAAAAAACGTGTGCCCAATCCTGCTGCTGGAATAATAGCTTTACGTACTGGTTTCATGATTTTTTCCTCTTTATTTTTTCTAATCTTCACTGCGCAACGGACGACTCATTAGGTCGCTAATTACATCGCGTAATGGCTCATTTTCATATAATATGCGATAAATACCGGCTGTTATAGGCATTTCCACATGATGATGTTGCGAAAATTCATATACTGCTTTTGTAGTGCTAACACCCTCAATAACCATGCCCATGTCATCTTGAATCTCTTGCAAACTCTTTCCTTCACCTAACTGTTTCCCAGCACGGTAATTTCTGGAGTTTGGTGACATGCCAGTAACAATCAAATCACCAATGCCTGCAAGTCCTAAAAACGTTTCTGGTTGGGCGCCCATTGCTTGACCTAGGGCGCGCATTTCCGATAAACCACGTGTCAGCAAAGCAGCCTGTGCATTAGCACCATAACCTAATCCTATTAACGCACCTGATCCGATGGCGATAATATTCTTTAAAGCCGCTGCCAGTTCTGATCCTAACAAATCACGATTCGTATAAGGTCTAAATGAACTATTGGCAAATACCTGCTGTAGTAATTTGGCAGCCTCTTCATTTTCAGAAGCAATCGATACAGATGTCAAGTCATGCTTGATAACATCTTCTGCATGCGATGGGCCAGAAATCATTGCCAACGTGGAACGGTACTTTGCAGGTACTTCTTCGGCAAGCATTTCCGACACACGCTTATAGGTTACTTGCTCTAGTCCTTTAGTAGCATGCGCCAAAATCACCTGATGATCTTGCTTATTTAAAACGTCGGCTAGCTGACGTGCAACTTCTCGTACAACTTTAGTAGGAACAACTGTCAAAACAATTTCAGCATCCATCACTGCCAAGGCCATGTTACTGGTTGCCATTAACTCAGATGATAACTTTGCGTCTGGCAAATACTTTTGGTTGGTATGTTGACTGTTTATTTCATCCGCTTGTGTCGCAGTACGTGTCCACAGACGCACATCATTATTATTTTCTGCAGCAACGTTTGCCAACGCAGTGCCCCAAGAGCCACCGCCCAATACGGCTATTTTAGTCATTTTTTTCGTCCCCTGCATCAATTTTTTCATTCTTTTCCATTTCAGCAGTCATACGCTCTTCCAATGTTTTCAGCGCATCAATGCCCATATTCGCCGTACGGAACTTGACCGAGGCTGCATCAATCACACTTGCAGTATTTCTACCAGGCGTCACCGGCACAACCATTCGCTTAATCTTAACACCCAAAATTTCTAAGGAGTCATTATCGTCACCTAGGCGGTCAAAATTAGCTTCACCAATTTTACCATTAGATAAATGGATGTTTAACGCAATTGTAGCATGTGATCGAACAGATACAGCACCATAAACTTGCTGAACATCAATTATTCCGACACCACGCACTTCCATCATGTTACGTAATACACCGTTTGGCTCTCCAATCAGCCTCTCTTCATCTTCTTGATAAATATCGACACGATCATCAGCGACCAAACGTGCTTTTCCTTGTTGAATTAATTCCAAGGCTGATTCTGTCTTACCAATTCCCGCGTCGCCAGTAATTAAAACGCCTAATCCATGAACATCAATCAAAACACCGTGCACATTTTTACGTGGCGCGAGTTCACCACCCAAATAATATGTCATGTTGGATAAAATTCGTGAGGATGTTAAGGTTGATGACAAAATCGGAATATGTGCTTCATCAGCTGCTTGATTTAATTCATCACTTATTGGTAATCCAGTTGAAATAACGAATGCCGGCGTTTTTTCATCCGCCATGCGACGAAATACTAGTAGTAATTCATCATGACTCATACGCTCAGAAAACGATGTTTCAGTAATACCAAGCAACTGAATTCTTTCTGGCGCATAGTAATTGAAATAACCTGTCATTTCTAATCCAGGGCGAGAAATATCTGCAGTAGTAATTTCTCGGTCTAGATACTGTTCACCGGCAACAATCTTTAGTCGGGTATTTTCTACTAATTGTTTTACTGTTACTGAATTTTGTGCCATTTTAATGTCTTTCTACTTGCACATGCAAATCTTTTGTCAAAAACGTGTTAATAATGGAAACAATAAGTGCAATAATCATTGCCCAGCCAAAACTTGAAAATTCAAATCCGCCAACAAAATCAGCAGTCACTTCCAATAACATTGCATTAACAACAATAGCAAAAAAGCCAAATGTCAAAATCGTTAATGGTAACGTTAAAATTGTTAAAATTGGTTTAATGATAGCATTCAATATCGATAATACAAATGCTGCCAACAAAGCTGCACCCCAGCTATCTACTCTAAATCCTGATGGAAAAATCATTGATAAAAGTAGAAAGGTCAGCATGTTTATCGCTAAACGAACAATAAATCGCATTAAATTCTCCATTACTTATAATTTTTGAAAACGTTTACCATATTGATATGGTAAGCTTTCAATAATTCCATTATAACAAATATCCTAGATAGTTTGTCAAATGTACTTGAAAGTAACTATCCAAAATACTTACTTTGTTATCTAATAATCATCTGTGATACTTAGTATTTAATTAAATTTAACCTAACTGTGTTTATGCTCTTGCAGATTTGGTACTATTGTAACTAGTCGTGCTATCAATCCACTTTTTGATTATCACATTGTGATGACGCAAAACTAGCAGTGGCATGAAATAACGACATCACTTGAAAGCATACGGAGAACTCCTTATGAAACGACTAACTTATTTCCTTGTTACATCGGGGCACAATAATCTATGATTAACACATTGAAACGCATTTTAACTGATAAAACATTTTTCATAACGCTCATACTGTCCATCTTATCTTTATGCTTTGGTCAGGTGAAATCAACAGACATCGACTTTAAAACCATTATTTCCTTATCATCCTTGTTAATTATTATTGCCATCTATCAAGATTTAGGAATTTTAAAATTTATTGCCAATTACATCGTTTCAAAGTGCCATTCTACACGCTTAGTTTTTCTAGTCCTTTTACTCTGTTCGTTCTTTGGTTCGATGTTATTTACAAACGATGTAGCTATCCTGACGCTTATCCCAATTTTCTTTAATATTAGTAAACGCATCCCATTTCCTAAAATATTCGCTATTAGCTTGTTAACCATCTACGCTAACCTTGGCAGTTCATTCACACCTTTTGGTAATCCACAAAACATATATATTGTTTCTTTTTATAAGTTAAGTGTCATTGATTTTTTAGGAATGAGCATTCCTTTTGGTTTAATCTCACTGATCACTTTGCTTTTCTCTGTTTTGTTTATTAAAAATAAACAGATTGAAAAACAAAGTTCAAATATAATATCCATAAACCGAACAAAAACAGTGTGGCTACTACTAGCAAGTATAGTGGTGTTATTGGGTATACTATCAGTCATTCCTGTAATCATATCTCTGCTTATTAGCCTCCTAAGTGGGTTGACGCTTAGTAAAAAAATATTTAAACGCGTTGATTATGCAGTCATACTGACGTTCATTAATTTTTTCATAATTGTTGGCGCGATTAGTCGTATTAACTTTGTTAGCGGGCTGATCACTAACCATACAAATAATGCTTTATCAACTTTTATATCGGCTATCGTCACAAGTCAATTGATTAGTAATGTCCCTGCTGCTGTATTATTATCCAAATTCACAAACCATGTCTATGCATTATTTTTAGGTGTCAGCGTTGGTGGTCTAGGCACTATTATTGCCTCCTTAGCTAACTTACTGGCCTTAAGGCAATACGCTGGCTATTCGCAAAATCGTTCAAACTTTCAATTCTTCAAAACCTTTACCCTACTCAATATGATTTTTCTAGTCCTATTCATTGTGGTGGGAATCGTTTTGCTATAACTATGATTCAAAACTTTATTTTTTTCTCAAATTAATAGCAAATTAAAAGGCATGACATAGTTGTCGTGCCTTTTAACTAAACAAATTTTATATAAAGAAATTATAGCCAGGATTTAATTCAATAATTTTTCCTGTTCTCTTGTACACGATCCACTCAGCAATATCTGTCGTGTAATCACCAATTCGCTTCAAGTATCCTGCAATTACTAAGTAATCTGCTGCTGAGTCTACCAATTCGGCGTCCTCTTTCATACCATTAACAGAATCTGTTCGAACTTTAGCAGCACTTTGCGTAAGCACACTGTTTTTATCAGCAATCGCTTCAGCACCAAGAGCATCATTTTTCACATAGTAATCCATGACCTCTGAAACCATAGTAGCAACCATCTCGCCCATTTCGCCCAGTTCTTGTTCAACACTAGCAATGTGCTTCGTGCCTTTAACACGTATTGTTGAATTTGCAATATTACGTGCTTGGTCTCCCATACGTTCAAGCACTGATACAGCCTTTAAGATAGTAACAATTTCACGTAAATCAGTGGTTACTGGCTGATACAAAGCTATCATTTCGAAAGTTTTCTTTTCAATAGCTGCCTCGCGCTCATTAATTTGGTGGTCGTTTTCTAGGATCTTACGAGCCCCTTCACGATCGTGGTCCACGAATGATTGCACAGCTTTTTGAATAGTTTGTGAAACCAGCATACCCATTTCTGTAAATGAGCTATCTAAATCTGCTAATTCTTCATCAAATAATCGACGCATAGTGAAACCTCCTTTAACTTTATTATATTATAACTGTTCTGTATCCAAATTGTGTAAATTAGCCAAAACGACCTGAAACGTAATCTTGTGTTTCTTTTTTTGCTGGATCCAAGAAGATATGCTTTGTCTCATCAACTTCAATTAAGTCACCACTCAAGAAAAATGCAGTACGATCAGAAATTCGTGATGCTTGTGACATCGAATGTGTCACAATAATCATTGCATAATCGTCGCGCAATTTTAACAAAGTTTCTTCAATGTTGTGACTAGACACTGGATCTAACGCAGATGTAGGTTCGTCTAACAATAAAAGTTCTGGGGATGTAGCCAAAACACGTGCAATGGAGACACGTTGCTGTTGACCACCGGATAATCCAAGAGCTGACTTGTGCAAATTATCTTTCACTCCATCCCAAACAGAAGATTGCTTCAAAGCTTTTTCTACCGCTTCATCCAAAACAGCTTTATCTTTGACCCCAGCAAGTCGCAAGCCAAATGCCACATTTTCATAAGTTGAAAACGGAAATGGATTAGGCTGTTGAAAGACCATCCCAATACGTTTGCGTAGGTCAACCGTATCGGTTGTGGGTGCATAAATATCCGTATCTTTGAATTTGAAAGACCCTGTCACCGTCACATTATCTTCTAAATCATGCATACGATTAATTGCACGTAAGTATGTTGATTTTCCTGATCCCGAAGGGCCGATTAACGCAGTAATGCCCTTCTCTGGAAAATCTAAGTCAATACCATGCAACGCCTCTTTTTTTCCGTACCAAAGATGTACATCGCGGGTTGATAAAATTGTTTTTTCTTTATTATCTGTCATCCAAAGTTACCTGATATGTAATCGTTTGTAAGTGCTACTTTTGGTCGCGTAAATATTTTTCGTGTTAGATCGTATTCAATGACCTTGCCCATATGAAAGAATGCTGTATAGTCACTAATTCGGGCTGCCTGTTGCATGTTGTGAGTAACAATAATAATTGTATATTGATCTTTTAATTTAAGTAGCGTGTCTTCAACCTGAGCGGATGATATAGGATCTAGCGCACTCGAAGGCTCATCTAACAACAAAATATCAGGCTTCAATGCCAACGCACGAGCGATCACCAATCGCTGTGCTTGACCACCGGATAATGCTAATGCGGATTTATTTAGTTCATCCTTAACTTGATCCCATAAAGCAGCTTGTTTCAAGCTGGTTTCAACTACTTCATCTAGTTGCTGCTTAGTGTAATTACCTCGGCTAGTTAGTGCAAAAGTTATATTGTCATAAATTGACTTAGCAAAAGGATTGGGACGTTGAAATACCATGCCGATATGTCGACGCATTTCATAAACATCAATTTTCTTGGTATTAATGTCCAAACCGCGATACATAATGTTCCCATTAACGGTAGCAACACCATCATTCATACGGTTTAGTGAACGTAAAAATGTTGATTTCCCGGATCCTGAAGCGCCAACCAAGCTCGTAATTTTATAACGCTCAAACTGCAGGTCGCCTTCGCTCAAGGCAAGATTATCACCATAAAACACTTGCAAGTCATGTGTGGACAGAGCAATTTCATGTTTTTCGGTATCCATTTTATAAATAAACCGCTCTGGTGCATTTTCTCTAATGAACTCACTAGCTGGTTTAAGATCTGTATTTGAATTTATCATAATGGCCTCACGCACTCGTTAACTTCTTGTAAAGCTTCATACCTAATTTTCGTGCGCTAAAGTTGAATAGCAACACAACAATAATCAAAACAGCAGAAGCTCCTGCTGACACGGCACTAACATCAGGCATAATACCTTCAGAATTAATTTTCCAAATATGTACAGCTAGTGTCTCTGCTGGTCGCATTGGATTCAAAGGGCTCGAAATGTTAAATGGATTCCAGTCGGCAAAATTCAAAGCTGGAGCAGATTGTCCTGCAGTATAAATTAAGGCTGCAGCTTCACCAAATACTCGTCCAGCCGATAGAACAACACCCGTCACAATTGATGGAACGGCTGCAGGCAAAATAACATGCAAAACCGTTTCCCATCGTGACAAGCCAAGTGCCGCACCTGCTTCACGCTGTAAATCAGGAATTTGTGCTAAACTCGTTTCGATTGAACGTGTCAAAAGAGGTAGATTAAACAATGTTAATGCAATTGCACCAGACAAAATAGAAAAACCTAATTTAAATTGTACAACAAAAAGTAAGAATCCAAACAAACCAACAACAACAGAAGGCAAAGAACTTAATATTTCGATAGCTGTACGTATAATTGCTGTAAAATGATTTTTTTGCGCATATTCATTAAGATAAATTGCTGCACCCAACGCAATGGGAAAGCTAATCAACATGGCTAAAATTAACAAGTAGAAAGAATTAAAAAGTTGTATTCCAATACCACCGCCTGCTTCAAATGCACGTGCTGGAGAAGTTAAGAAGTGCCATGATAAATGTGGTACGCCTTGTACAAGAATAAAAGCTAGCATCGCAAACAAAATTAAAGCGACAATGCCAGAAATAGCGTAAATAACGCCTGTTGCAATTTTATCAGCAGTTTTTGCATTCATTATTTCATCGCTCCTCTACGTCCAATTGCACGAACAATCAAATTAAATACCAATGACATCAGTAATAGAATCATTGCCAGAGTCCACAAGACATCATTTTGTAGTGATCCCATAACCGTGTTTCCGATACCCATAGTCAAAACAGACGTTAAGGTAGATGCTGGAGTAGTTAAGCCTGTAGGCATTAATGCAGCATTACCAATAACCATTTGAACAGCTAGGGCTTCACCAAATGCACGTGCCATGCCAAACACAATAGCTGTCATAATACCAGGTGTTGCTGAACGCAAAACAACTTTATAAATCATTTGCCAACGTGTAGCACCAATTGCTAAAGCAGATTCTCGGTAATAACGCGGAACTGATTTTAATGTGTCCACGGTCATCGAGGTGATAGTTGGTAATATCATAACAAACAAAACTATTGTTCCAGATAAAATACCAAAACCAGAGCCACCAGTTATATTTCGTATAAAAGGAACGACGACAGTTAAACCAATGAACCCATAGACAACTGAGGGAATACCAACCAGCAATTCAATAATTGGTTGCATAATTTTTGCCCCGCGTTTTTGCGCTATTTCAGTCATAAACAAAGATGTTCCAATCGCAAATGGCGTAGCAACTACCGCAGCTAAAAAGGTTACTAAAAATGAACCAATGATCATTGGTAATGCACCAATATAAGGCTGCTTTGTTGCCGGGTTGGTTACAGACGGATTCCAAGTTGTTCCAAATAGAAAGTCTTTAACATTAACGCCATCTCTAAAGAATGTTGAAAGTCCGCGACTCAGAACAAAGGCGAAAATTGCCACGACCACAATACCAATCAAGGCTAATGCCGTTAAACTAACAGCACGTCCAAACGTGTCCTTATGCGTGGATTCAGATCTCTGCATAAGTTTTTTTGTAATGTTATCCATTTTTTCTCCAAGGTGCATGTCGAAATATGATATTTTCGAACAAGAAATATGTTTATTTTCTAGTCACTTGACCATTTACGTCACGACTAATCTTCATGTCATGAATTGATATGTATCCTAGTTTCGATACAAGTGTTGATTGAACCTTTTTGGAAGTTAAATACTTTAAAAACTTAGCTACAGGTTCGGATGGTTTTCCTTTGGTGTAAACATGTTCATATGACCAAATAGCATATTTTCCAGAAACGACATTCTGTTTAGTAGGTTTTACACCATTAACTTTAGCCGCTACCACACTGTCATCAATATAACCAAAGGCTGCATATGAGATAGCCCCTGGTGTCGTGCTGACAATTGAACGAACCATTCCTGAAGAATCTTGTTCCTGTGCCTCAGTACTTTGTGCGCCATTCAATCCCCATTGTTCAAAAGTGGCTCGTGTCCCTGATCCGGCCGCACGGTTAATGATGACAATTTTTTGATCATTACCACCAACCTCTTTCCAATTCATAACCTTTCCAGTAAAAACAGCAATAAGTTGTTTTGTTGTCAAATTTTTTACACCATTATTTTTGTTTAATAGTGGCGCAATACCAACAACGGCAACTTGATGATCCGTTAATTTCTTAGCATCGATGCCTTCTTTTTCTTCAGCAAATACATCAGAATTACCTATATCAACAGCCCCCTGCGATACTTGACTTAATCCGGTACCTGTTCCACCACCTTGAACGTTGATGAAAGTTCCGAGATTGTCTTTAGCATATTCCTCACCAGCAGCTTCAACTAAAGGTTGTAAAGCTGTTGAACCAACTGCAGTGATTGACGTATTTGACGCGCTTTTATCACGCATTGCATACGCTGTTCCAAGCGCTGCAGCAACTGCCACGGCTACAATCGTCAATACGATTGGACCGCGATATGATTTCGACATGTTAATGCCTCCCAAGATTTACTACTACATACTTATTATCTTAAACTTATGTAAATGTCAAAACGCTTTTATGTAAAGATTGTGTAAAGAGAATAAGTTTATAAATACAAAAAAGCAAAGTAAAATTTTACTTTGCTTTTCGCTGTAACATGCATCGAATGATTTATAAAGGGAATACAACACTAATAGTTGTCCCAACACCTACCTGTGATTTAACTTTAATTTCACCGTTATGTCTATTTACAATTTCGTTCACAATAGCTAATCCCAAGCCAGTGCCACTAGCTATTTTTCGCTGTCGAGACTCATCACCTCTATAAAAGCGTTCAAAAATACGTGATTGTTGATTGAATGGTATACCGATACCAGTATCTTTAAAATCTATTTGCCATTGCTGCTGGTTTTTATGCACTGTTACCCAAATATCGCCATTCATTACATTATATTTCACTGAGTTTGTTAGCAAATTTTGGACGATTGTACTAATATCATTAGCGACACCTGATACACTAAAGTCGGAAGCAATTTCATTATGAACCGTCACAGTTTTTGTATCAATTTTTTTCAACTGTTGATCAACAATTTTTGCAACCTCAACATCCGTTACTTTTTCGTCTATTTTATGTTGCAGACGAGATAATGATAATATATCATTGACCAATGCTGATAAACGTTTAGCTTCATCTGCTACAATTTGTAAAAATTGTTGCCGTGTATCGTTATCTGAGCCGGCCTCACCTTGCAATGTTTCAACGAATCCCGTTATTGCCGTTAAAGGTGTTTTAAATTCATGTGATGCGTTTGCTAGAAAATCAGCCTGCATACGTTCAATTTTAAGTACTTCAGTTAAATCATACAACATGACCATAACTTCTGAATTGGATCCAGATTGATGATATAGTGTACTCACATCATATTGCCGCGCTTCACCATTAACCATCAAGTTCAAAATAGATTGTTGCCTCTGTTTAGTATTAAAAGTGTGATTAATTATTTCAGACAAGGTAAATTGACGAATAACCAAACTATCTAAAATTGGTATTTCAGGCATTTCTACACCAAGAAAATCGGCAGCAGTTTGATTAAAAACATCTACCATATGATTCCGATTAACATTAATAACACCAACTGGTAAGCTTGTTAAAAGAGTTTGATAGTTGTTAATTTCGCGATTAGCATCATATTGCATATGACGTACATAAGTCTGTAATTCATTGAACTTTTCCAATAAGTCATAGTAAGGTGATGTTGGTTCAGCTAGTACACCTCTTGGTGTTTCACCTGTAGTCGTTGCCAACATTCGCTGTTTCATAATAGTTAACTCGGACGTTTCTTTACTTTTCCAAAAGTTTAAGGACCAAATTTCAAGATTAGCTACCACAAAAAAAATTACTAAGAGCATGTACAGTTGTTTTGGAGTGACATGAATTACATGTGTTACTGCAAATAATAGTAAGATATTTAAACTATATATGCTAATCAATTGTCCAATTTTTTTCTTCATAAGTTTATTCTAACATGGTTTTAACAATGTATTAAGTTAGAAGGCAATAAAAAAACAAGCAGTATGCTTGTTTTTATTTATTTACTTGTCACTAACTTTACCACTTGAATCACGTGTAACTTTCATATTTGTCAAGCCAATATATCCCAACTTAGGAACGATTGTTTTTTGAACTTCCTTAGTTGTGAAATATTTCAAGAATGCTTTAGTTGCACCTGTGGGTGTACCCTTAGTATACATGTGTTCGTAAGCCCAAATTGGCCATGAGTTATCTTCTACGTTTGCCTTATTAGGATGAACACCACTTAAATTCAAAGCCTTAATACCATCTGAATCAAGATAAGCAAATGCTAGGTAAGAAATAGCCCCTGGTGTTGTCTTAACGATTTTTTGAACAGTTCCATTAGAATCTTGTTCTGTTGCTTGAACAGCATTCTGACCATCTAAAATATTTTTTTCAAAAACAGCTCTTGTTCCTGAACCAGTTGCACGGTTGATAACAACAATCTTTTCATCTTTTCCGCCTACATCTTTCCAGTTTGTTATTTTACCAGTGAAAATATCTCGCAACTGTGTTTTAGTTAAGCTACTGATTTGAACATCACTATTAACAACTGGTGCAATACCAACAACAGCCACTTTATGATCTACTAATTTACTAGCATCTATACCTTCTTTTTCTTCGGCAAAGACATCAGAATTACCAATTTGTGCCGAGCCGTCAGATACTTGACTTAATCCGGCACCTGATCCACCACCTTGCACCGTCACAGTTACACCAGGATTTTTATCTTGGAATGAACTGGCAACTTGCTCTGCTAGAGGTTGTAGAGCTGTCGAACCTAACGATAAGACTTTACCAGTAACCTTAGAAGATGAAGAAGAGCTTGTATTTGTATTACTATCACTTGACTTGTTGTTAGCGGAAGTATACAAAGCAATTCCGGCCGCAATGACCACTATACCACCAATAATTCCTACAATCTTTTTGTTCATGAAGATTTCTCCCTTAGAAATATGTAACGAAACAAGGGTGTAGTAGAGGCTCTTGGGCGCCGCTCCTTGTTTACAACTTATATATTACGAGAACTATGTTATGAAACGTCGCACAATTCAGTCGCATTCTTGTAAATGATTGTAAAGAATAATTTACAAAACAAAAATGGCTCACTTTCGACGCAATGTCTACAGTTTGCCATTCACCATAATAATGCCACATAACATGACTATATATATTATAAATACACTAATTCGTCATAGTATACCCAAATCCGCGAACCGTTTTCAATATTTTAGGTGTCTTTGGGTTTGACTCAATCTTATCACGTAAGTTGCTGATATGCATATCTACCATACGGCTTTCGCCAGTATATTCATATCCCCACACAGCTGTCAAAATTGTTTCACGATCAATTACACGCCCCAAACGCTGTGCAAAATATAATAACAAATCATATTCTCGTGGCGTTAAGGATAAAACACTATTTTCTTTCATAACTGTTTTTTTGCTATCATTGATGAGCAAATCTTGTATAGAAATAACCATTTCGTCCGTTTTGTTGGTATCTGTACTAACTTGTGAACGACGTAATACAGCTTTTAGTCTTGCTACAACTTCTCGAGGGCTGAAAGGCTTAGTGATATAATCATCTGCACCTAATTCTAAGCCAAGCACACGATCAAACTCATCCCCTTTTGCAGTCACCAAAATTATTGGTGTGCTAACTTTATCTTGACGTAACTGCTTTAAAACGGTCATGCCATCCATTTCTGGCAGCATTAGATCCAACAATATTGCATTGAATTGTTGCTCTTTTGCCTTTTGATAAGCGGATAAACCATCCGATGCAACTGTTACTTCGTAACCATTCTGTTGCAAATTGTATTGCAGCAGCGTTGCAATTGCCGTTTCATCATCAACAACAAGTATCTTAGTCATGTCTATCTCCATGCGTTTCTATACTTGCATTGTAACAAAAAAAAGAAAAACGACCTAACGTTTTTCTCAATATTTACGTAATTTATACAATTGGTTCGTCCGTTAAAGAATCATCAGTCGTTGTATCCAAATCCGGCAGATTAATTTGCTCATCAGATTTTTCTGCTTGAGCCTCCGTATTTGAAACGGCAGTACCATTCGCATTAGAATCAATACCATATGCTTGACGCACCTTGACATATAGTTCTTGTCGCAATGCGGCATGCTCAGGATCATCCAAATAGTCTTTAGCTTTCTCACGCCCTTGACCAATTCGTTCACCTTCGTAAGCATACCATGCACCTGCTTTGTCGATAATATCTTGATCAACAGCGAGATCAAGAATTTCACCAGTTTGTGAAATACCATGGCCATACATAATATCAACTTCAGCAACTTTGAATGGTGGAGCCACCTTGTTTTTAACAATTTTAACTTTTGTCAAATTACCAGTGACATCAGTACCGTCTTTAATTTGTGTTGAACGTCTGACTTCTAAACGTACTGTCGAATAAAACTTTAGTGCACGACCACCGGGTGTAGTTTCTGGGTTTCCAAACATTACGCCGACTTTTTCACGAATTTGATTGATGAAAATAGCAATTGTTCCCGTTCGGTTCAGGGTTCCTGCTAACTTACGTAGTGCTTGACTCATTAAACGAGCTTGCAATCCAACGTGCGCATCACCCATCTCACCTTCGATTTCGGCACGAGGTACTAATGCAGCAACTGAGTCAACAACAATCATATCTACGGCACCTGATTGTACCAAAGCATCAGCAATTTCTAATCCCTGTTCGCCTGTATCCGGTTGTGACAAAAGTAATTCGTCTTTTTTAACGCCGAGGGCTTCAGCATATTTAACGTCCAAAGCATTTTCAGCATCAATATAGGCAGCCGTTCCGCCTTGCTTTTGAACTTCAGCAACTGCATGAAGTGCGATGGTTGTTTTACCTGATGATTCTGGACCGTATACTTCAATAATACGCCCCTTGGGATAGCCACCAACACCCAAAGCAACATCAATTTTAACAGAACCAGAAGGGATCGTTTCGATCTGCGTTAGCGCGTTATCTCCTAACGTCATCACTGAACCTTTCCCAAAGTTCTTTTCAATTTTCTTTAGCGCTTCATCTAGCGCGGCTCGACGACCATCTTTCTTTGCTTGATCGTCTTTTTTAGTCGTTTTCTTTGCTACCATTGCGGCTAACTCCTTTTATCTTACTTGATTAGTGTACCTTTTTCGCGAGTCAAAAGCAAGTGCTTTTCGAACATTTGTTCGTTTCTGTTTGCTTTCTTCTTGATTATACGAAAAAAGCGCTAAAAGCGCTTTTAGTTCCTTACATACCATCAGAAAAGACATTTCTATTTTGCCAAAAATAATCGATACCAGAATAAATTGTAAAGATAACAGCAACCCACAATAAGACATCCCCAATAGGAAAATTAATAATGGAAAATGGCGCGTTGTGAATATATAAGAAGAAAATAGCAAACATTTGTGAAAATGTTTTTATCTTTCCTGGCATCTGTGCTGCCAAAACCTTGCCATTGTTTTCAACAATTAGTGTACGTAAACCTGTAACGGCTAACTCTCGAATAACGATAACCGCAGTCATCCAAGCTGGAACAACATTGAAGCTCGTTAAGAAAATCAACGCTGTCATAACCAAAAGTTTGTCAGCCAAAGGATCCGCAAACTTTCCAAAATTGGTAACTAAATGCTGGCTACGAGCTATCTGACCGTCCAAGAAGTCAGTTGCAGAGGCTATTGCAAATACAACAGCGGCAATCAACCAATTAACGGGCATGGTTGCTCCTAAAAAGCTGATATTAGACCAAGCATATGGTACTGTCAGCAATAAAATAAATACTGGAATTAAAATAATTCTGAAAACAGTTAGTTTATTGGGTAAATTCATGATACATCCTTTATTTATTGAGATTAAAAAGCACATTCCAAAATGATGTTGTTGCACCACTTACTTCGACATTTTGTCCATCAACTGTAACTGAAGCATTATTAACATTAGAAAATTGTAGATTAAATGCCGTTGTTCCCGATGGAATTTCTACTGTTTTACTGCCACTAGCCAATGTTTCATTTAGTAAAATGTTACTACTAGCATCATTGACCTTAACTGAAGTACCTGTGTTCTTTGCTGTTATAACAACTGTATGCTTTTTAGTATTTTCATTAGACAAATTATAGATTGTCGTCTGCAAACTTGTATTTGTTTCTGGTGTACCTAAATCAAGTGTCGAGGATTCCTCACTGGAACTAGAAGCAGATGACTTCGATGCTGATGATTTACTAGAGGATTTGGAAACCTCAGAAGTAGAAACAGAGATATTACCGCCGTTAGATGTCTGTTGAGAATTGGTTCCTATGTGTGTCAATACAAACCAAATAACTATTAAAGCCACAAGAATCAATAGCCCTAAACCAATTGTTGGCATAGAGTTTGCCAACCGTGATCTTGCTGTTGGGGTATTATCTATCCCAGCACGAACAATACCATCATTATCCCTGTGTGCCCGGCTCAAGTCGCTAGTTCGAGACATAGAAATTGGTTTTGTTTCTCCTAATAACTCATCGGGATGTAACCCAACAGCTAATGCATATTGCCGAATAAAAGCACGAACGTAAAAATCACCAGGTAAAACGCTAAGATTGTTTTCTTCAATAGCTGATAAATACCGGCGTTGGATTTTTGTAATTTCTTGGATATCATCCAATGATAATTGTTTTTCTAAGCGAGCAGCCTTAAGTTGCTCGCCTATTTGATTTGTTAAAGTTTCATTCATAATAGCCCACAAGACTACTTATGCAACACAAATCGTTGCAACGTAGCATTTCGATATATTTTATCCGCTGTTACAAGAATGTCATCAAATGTTAAATCTTGTAACAACTCTATCTTATCAAAAAGATTAGTTCCAAACAAGACATCATCACCTTGCAAAGCCATATTTTCTAAGGAATTCAATTTCTGGATCCCCTCGCCAACTGTAGCTCTTCGTAGTGACTCAAAAGCATTTTGTTGGTTTTCTAAAACATTTTGATAATCGTCAATTTGACTTTGAATTTCTTGCGTCAGAATGTCATAATCGTCCGTTTCCGCAAAAAAACTCACATACTGATAATGTTTTATAATATCAAATGATGTGTCAAATTCTGTATCAATAATACCATGACTATATAAATTCTGATACCAATCTGTTTGCTCGCCAAACAATAAATCATCCAAAATATCAGCAATTAAAATACGTTTGGTTGCTTCTATACCAGCGACCTGATTCTGATCAAGTCGGATACCAAAGGCAACTTTAGGACGCGAAACATTAAAGTAGCGTTCTGATTGTTGTTCTTTTGCTGGTAAATTTTTTTCCTGGAAACGGGTTAACTTTTTAGGACGTAAATCTTTTTTGAATTGATTATCTTTAACAACTGCTAATATTTCTTCAGGATTAAAATGCCCCACAATGTGTAGTGTCAGCTGTGTAGGTTGATAAAATGCAGAATGAATAGCGTATAGTAGTTCAGGTGTGATGGTTGCAATCGTTTCACGGGTTCCAGCGATATCTTTAGCAATTGACGAGTCAGGATATAATGTATTTAACAATCCCATATAGAGTGCCCAATTAGGGTCATCATCATACATTTGTATTTCTTGCCCAATAATTCCTTGTTCTTTTTCTACTGTTTGTTTTGAAAAATAAGGCGTTTGAACAAAATCTAATAAATGTGTTAAGGCTGGTATTAAGTTTTGAGTAGTTGAAAACAGATAACTTGTTTGATAAGCATTGGTAAATGCATTAGCATCAGCCCCCAATTCACCAAATCTTGCGAATGCATCTTCATTTTCTTTTTCAAATAGTTTGTGCTCCAGAAAATGTGCTGTGCCAGCAGGAATCTGAATTGGTTGTGCATCATCGATAGCAAATTTTTGCTCTAACGCACCATAAGCCGTTGTTAACACAGCAAAAGTTTTATGGTAATTAGACTTCGGAACCATCACTATTGACAGACCATTATCTAACGTTTCTGTAATCACATCTTCTTTTAGCTTTAGATAATGTTTTGTTTTCATATTAGACCTCAGGCAATAATATATAACGACTTTGAAGCGATATCTTTTGAGCAGCATTTTGAATATCGTCAGCAGTCACAGACTTAACGCGATCAATCCATTCCTGTTCACTCGTTTCTCTTCTTGTGAGTAATCGAGAAAAAGCAACTTCCATTTGACTTGCAGGTGAGTCACGTTGACTTAAGTAATCACTAATTAAGCTCATCTTAATCGCATCAACTGTTTGATTGTCAAAGTCGCCCTCTTGAACGGCTTTAATTTGTTCTTGTATCATCGTGTCAGTCTGACGCACTTTTGTAGTATCCAAGCCAGCCGCAATAGTTAAAAATCCAGTATCATGTTGCCAACGAGAATAGATGCTATATGCTAGTGACTCCTTCTCGCGCACATTCATAAATAATTTTGATAGTGGCGTACCACCCAACAACGAATTCATGACCATAACAGCAAAACGCTGATCATCAAATGGTTTAACATTTAATTGATAAGCCATGGTAAGCATAGCCTGATTAATCGAAGTTTTATGCTCAACTAATTCACTAAGATGTAATCGAGAGGCTTGCCTATAAAATGGCTCTTTTTCTTCCTTAGCTTGATGTGGCACAATCGGCCACTTCTCTAACAATGAAATAATTTGCTGTTGATTAATATCACCAAGCACAACGATATTCATAGCATCGTCGTTGATCATGTTCTGATAAGCTTGATAAACACCAGATGGATTTAAATGAGCAACAGTCTCTTCATTACCACTAGCGGATACACGCATGCCAGATTTATCATAGGTTATTTCACGAAGTTTAGCCACCGCGTAACGACTTTTATCATCTTTAACGCTGGCAAGTTCATTAATTAGGCTTTGCTGCTCATTGGCAAATACTTGTTCATTGAATGCATGATTCTCCGTCAAAGGATTAAATATCATCTCGCGTAAAAAATCAAAAGCTTCGGTCAGAAGCTGTTTTCCACCCACTATGTAGGTGGGTGCTGGTATTTGCAAAGTAAAGCGTACATGATGCGTTTGACCAATGCGGAAAACATCAGTTTGATATTGGGCACCATACAAATCAATTGTTTTTTGCGCCACTTGTTGTTGTGTTTTATAACGTGCCGAGCTAACAGCAGTCAAATAAGACACTAATGCACGTGCACTAATGTTCTCAGGCTCAACTGCTGTTGAAAAATCAACGGCGATGTGCAATGTTTTAAATTGTGTGGTTGGCAGAATCACAAGATTCGCGCCGTGATTAATAATTGTTTTTTTCATAGTATTGGTGAGAAAAGTCTACTAAACTTTTGCTTAAACTTCATCCAGGCAGACTGTTTCTCAAAATATTCCATTGTTACTTTTGTGGACTTTAATACATCTTGCTCAAATAAATCTTCTAGATCAGCTGCAAAGTCCGGATCATATATAAATGCGTTGCCTTCAAAATTAAGAGAAAATGAACGGATATCCATATTAGCTGACCCGACAGTTGCTACCTCGTTATCAATGATCACAACCTTGCTATGTAAAAAACCACCATCATAGCGGTAAACTGTCGCGCCGAAATCAATTAATTCTTGAGCATAATATTCTGTTGCCCGATAAACTAAAGGATGATCGGGCTGATTAGGTATCATTAATTTCACCTTAACCCCGGATAAAATAGCAACTTCAAGCGTTTCTAACACAGGACCGTCCGGAATGAAATAAGGGGTTTGAATACTTATGCTCTCACGGGCAGAAGAAAACATTCTCATGTAACCTTGTTTGATCTGCTTCATATCGTCATCAGGACCACTGGAAACAATTTGAACCATAGACTTCCCTGGTAACGAGAAGTTTTCAGGGAAGTACTTTGTCGTCTGGGTCAATAACTCTCTACCTTCAGCGGTGGCGTTCCAATCCATTAAAAATCGACTTTGCAATGATAATACTGCATCCCCAATAATTCGAGTATGAGTATCACGCCAATAACCAAATTTTTTAGATTCACCAATATATTGATCACCGACATTAAATCCGCCGATGTATCCAATTTTACCATCAATAATAGCAATTTTACGGTGATTTCTGAAGTTGAAGCGCAAAGTTAGTAGCTGAAAGCGTCGCATTAAGAACGGTACAGCAACACCCCCAGCTGCACGTAATTGTCTATACATTTTAGGATGTTGTCCATGAGAACCAAACTGATCGTAAATAACGCGAACTTCAACACCTTCACCAGCTTTTTCAGTTAATAGGTCAACTAGCTGATGTCCTATTTTATCATCAAAAATAGAAAAATATTCTAAATGAATATGTTCCTTTGCAGCCCTAATATCTGAGAATAATTTATCAAACTTTTTTTGTCCATCACTAAAAATTGTAATTTTATTACCACGTGTCAAAACTGCGCGATCAGATGATAAAAATAATTTCAACAATTCTGTTGCACTGTATGGAATAGGAAGTAAGTTCTCAATATCTTGTAACTGTTTTTTTTGATTTAAAGCAATCTGATCTAAACCACGTTGTTCTTGGGTCCGTAGGCGAAATATCTTTTTACTAGAAATACGACTACCAGCCAAAAAGAAGATGGCAAATCCTACAACAGGTAACAACAAAAGCACAAGCATCCATGCCCAAATTGTAGCAATTTCACGTTTTTGCCGAAAAACAGCAATAAATGAAATAATTGTATTGATAACCAATGCTATTAATATAACAATCCAAAAAGATGTCCTAAGCATACTGCCCTCCCCAGCGCAACAAAAACTATTAATACCATTCTAACATAAAAGCAGCACCATTACGGTGCTGCTAAAGTATGTGTCAATTACCAAACCATTTCGTACTATATTTTTGTAAACGACCGTCTTTTTTATAAGTTTTTAATTCTTTATTTACTGCTTGTCGTAATTTTTTATCTGCTTTGCGGAAGCCAACTGCATTGTCATTTACTGGGAAACCACCTGTTGTGATTGTGTAATCATTTGGGTTAGACTGATGCGCAACATAATAACGTGCATAGTCTTCATCAATCAATAACCCATCAATGCGACTCGCATTCAAATCATTGAATGCTTTGTCAAATGTATCATAGCCAATAACCTTTTGATCTTTAACATATTGTTTCAAAACTTTAGGATACTGTGCAAAAGTTTGATCACCACTTGAAGCTGTTTGATCGCCCAATACTTTATCTTGCATATCAGAAAACTTATTAATGTTACTTTTCTTTAAAGTAACAAGAACTTGTGTTGCCTTGTGATAAGGTGTTGAAAAAGCAACCTTCTTTTTCCGGTCATCTGTAATTGTATAACCGTTCCAGATAGCATCAATGTTTCCGGTATTTAATTCTGTTTCTTTCATTGACCAATCAATGGGTTGCCATTTTACCTTGATACCCAAACTTTTGAACACAGCGGTTGCCAAATCAACATCAAATCCTACTAATTTACCCGATTTATCGCGAAATCCCATTGGAACAAATGTATCATCTAGACCAATCGTAATTTGCTTTTCCCTCTTGATTCGTGACCATTGATCTGTTTTCACTACTGTCTGTTCTGTACTTTTGCTTTTTTGGGAATTATTAGATAAAGAGAGAGCTGCCATAACGACCAGTGCGATAAATAAAATACCAACAATACTATTAACAACAATCTTCTTTTTCATGCTTGGCATTAGCGTTTTACCTCCGTTGCAAAATCAAACACGCGATCAGAAACCATTTCAGCAAATGGCTGATCGTGCGTAATAATAACTTGTGTTACACCACGTTTCTTAAGCGTTTTAACAACATCAGCGACTTGGTGTGTCGATGCTTCATCCAATCCACTTGTAGGTTCATCATATGCCAAAATTTTCGGGTTCATGGCCAGTGCACGTGCAATTGCTGCACGCTGCTTTTGACCACCAGATAATTGATAGGGAAACAAATTAGCTTTATCTAACATGCCTAAGGATTCCAAAAGCTCCTGCCCTTGTTCAACGGCCTTTGATGAAGACTGTTTATTAACATTAATAGGTGCTAACGTGATATTGTCAATGACTGTGTAGTTTGGGAATAGATTAAAATCTTGGAAAATCATGCCAATATTCGTATCGGAGCTTTCACCTTTAATATCGATGTTTTCACCATTTAAAATAATTTCGCCATCGTCTGCAGTTTCTAATCCTGCCATAATTTTAATTAAGGTTGTTTTACCAATGCCAGATGGGCCGACAATGCTTAATACTTCACCATCATGTACTGTTAAATTCAAGGATTTAAAGATCACATTTTGATCGTATTTTTTAGTTAAGTTTTTGATTTCTAACATTAAATTACCTCCATGTATTCAAAACTGTTTCACTACGGCGCAATAATAATGTGACAACCGCCGTCATAATCAAATATATCAATCCAACTAATAGATATGGCATCAAAGTCACGTCACGACTAGCCGCAATATTCCCTGCTCGCAAGATGTCACCTAAGCCAATAACATAAACTAAAGAAGTGTCCTTGACCAAGTTAATCACTTCATTACCAAATGAAGGAACGACAATCTTGACTACTTGTGGCAAAATTATTTTAAAAAATGTTTGTATTTTACTAAAGCCAAGTACTTTAGCAGCATCATATTGCCCTCTTGGGACTGATTGTAGTCCACCACGGAAAATTTCAGCAAGATAGGCTGCATAATTGATAATAAACGCTATGATAGCAGCTTCAAATCGTGGAAATGCTATACCCATCATTCCAAGACCATAGTAGATAAAAATCAATTGTAAAAGTAACGGCGTACCACGCATAATCCAGATATAACCGTTAATCAACCAACGTATTGTAAAGTAAGGTGATTTCATCCCTAAGGATACTAAAATTCCCAATGGTACAGATCCAATGATTGTTAGGAAGAACACCCCTAGCGTCGTTTTTAGTCCAGCCAATAAACTGGGAAGAATTGTAGTTAGATAACTCATAATTGAAACTCCTTTGTTGAATTGCACTTATAACTCATATATTTTCACGAGAAAGAGCAATCACATTTATAATGTATTTATAAAACGAAAAAATCCTCTTACAGTATTTCTACTGCAAGAGGACGCAAAAGCGTGGTTCCACCTCAAATTCAACTTTTGCTCACACAAAAGTTCTCCACCAGTCTTCTAACCAATTAAAAACGCCCCCAAATACAAGAAATGTATTTAGAGGGCGTTTCATCGCGGTTCCACCTCTTTGTTATGCTACTATCACTAGTAGCATCTCAATAAGTCAAAGACTGTTATGTGATAACGGACACTTCCGACAAAGCTTACTTTGTTCAGCTTTATACTCATAGATGTGTTTCGTTCAATTTAACTATTTGCTCACAGCAACCGCAAATTCTCTTCTAAATTTAAAATGAACTACTCTTCTACTCAACGTTTTACTATATGGTCATAATTATACTATAAAAAGATAACTTGTCAACGCAGAAACTGAAATAAAGACCATACGGGATAATATGATGCAGCCGCAAAAACTAGATTTAAAATTACTGTTGGCAATACCTCGTACAATAAAAACGATAATATACTAACATTAGCAATTCCAGTAACAAATCCACTAACATAAGAAATCAGTAGGTAAATAAGCAAGCCAGCTAAATATAAAAGCAAGCCACTTACTAGACGCTCATCTAGCACTTTATGCAGTTGCTTCATCACAGCTACCGCGGCAATAAATGCAAAAGTATATGTACCAAAAATACCAGTGTAGTACATATCAAATAATATACCAATGACCACAACATAAAACCATAAAGGTAACTCGTTTTCAACATCAAATTGGACACCCAAAAAGAGCCAACCAAGTGTCAAAGTGGGTAAAATGTGCCAAGGAAATTGTGTAAATAACCCCCCCATACTAGACATGAATGTTCCATCAACAAACAGTATCAAAAATAATAACACAGGATAAATTACACGCAATCTCGTCAATTGCCAAAATGCCATTAATTTGCTCCTATCTGTGAAATTGCAACCATAACTGTGGTGATATTACCTAGATCAGCCGCAGGTTCAATGTATATTTTCTTGGATAAACCATAATCATCCGTCGTGACACTAGCAACCTTACCAACGTACAATCCTGCTGGAATAACACCACCGAGGCCAGAAGTTTCAACTAAATCACCTTTACTGATTTTATTATTTGACGTAACTTGCCCCATAATCAGTTGATTTTTTTCACGGTTAAAACTTGTTACAATGCCGTTAACATCGCCATCATCACCCTTAATTTTAATCGCAAATCTATTGGCATCGGAACTAGTATCAGAAATCAAAGCCACTTTTGAATTAGTTGTGTTTACTTCACTAATACGGCCAATAATTCCGGCACCTGCAAGCACTGGCATCCCTTTTTTCAAACCTGAATTGGATCCTTCATCAATAACTAATTGTGACTGCCATGTTGTCGGTGAACGACTAATGGTCACAGCCGAAACTGTTTTATAGTCTGTCAATGTGGCTTTTAGTTTTAATTGTTGCTTCAGAGATTTGTTCTCTTCTTCAACTGTTTGTAGGTGAACCTTGTCTTGAGCAAATTCATCAATCTTAGATTTCAACCGCTTGTTTTCTTCAAATGTATCTAACAGGTTACTAATACTATTTGCTGTACGCCCAACGGCAGTCGTTGGAACAGCAATAATACGACTAACGCCACCCGCTAAATCATTCCCAAAACGCTGTAAAAAAGGTGGCGTATTCGTTCTCTTGGCCCACCAATTTGATCCTGCAATTAAACTTACAATTACTATAAACGCAACAATTATTGATACCAACGTGCGTGATGAAAATATTTTTTTCATGTATTTCCCCAAAAAGCCAGTTACCACTTCTAAAAACAGTTGACAGTTTCATCTACTTTCAATGGTATGCTACCTTGTTTTACTTAGAAACTTTTATTTGACATTAATTCTTGAAAATAAATAATAGCGTAGCGCAAGCGCCACGCTATTTTAAACTACCATTACTTTTGTCGCATGACATCAATAGATTTCAACGCCTCACCAGTACCAATAGCAACTGCATCTAATGGCTCGTTAGCTATTAAAACTGGTACCTTAGTTGCATCCTGAATAATTTTTTCAATGTCGCGCAATAATGCTCCACCACCGGTCAAAATCATACCGTGATCAATAACATCTGCAGCTAACTCCGGTTGAGTCGATTCCAACGTCTCACGAATAGCTGCCACGATTTCTTGCACTGGTTCTTGAATTGATGTGGCTACATCTTCAGCGGTAACATCAATTGTCTTAGGCAAACCAGTCAATAAGTCACGACCTCTGACTGTAGCATTTGGTAAGGTACGTGCTAAAGCTAGTGATGCAGCACCAATTTCGATTTTGAGTCTTTCAGCTGTCGGCTCACCAATGGTAACATTATATTTGTTACGAACAAAATTAGCAATTGCTTCGTCCAACTTGTCTCCGGCTATGCGGATTGAACGGCTTGAAACAATTCCACCTAATGAAATTGTCGCAACATCAGTCGTTCCGCCGCCCATGTCAACAACCATTGATCCAGTAGGATCCATAACTGGTAACCCAGCACCAACCGCTGCGGCAAAAGGCTCCTCTATAACATAAGCGTCACGCGCGCCAGCAACACGAGCAGCATCAATAACAGCACGTCTTTCAACAGCTGTTACACCTGAAGGTACGCCAATCGTTACATAAGGTTTGCCAATACGTCCGCCAAGTGCTTTTTGCAAATAGTAACGAATCATTGCAACGGTTGTATCATAATCGGCAATAACACCGTCACGCATCGGACGAATAGCAGCGATACTTGCAGGTGTTCGGCCTAACATGTCTTTAGCTTCAGAACCTACAGCAACGACTTCATTGGTTTGTGTATTACGCGCAACTACTGATGGTTCACGCAATATGATGCCACGACCTTCGATATATACATATGTGTTAGCGGTACCCAGATCGATACCAACATTTTTTTGTCCAAATGAAAATGCCACTGTACTGCCCCTTATCGTGTTACGACTGCAATTGCAACACATTTAAATTTTACTTAACTTATAATATTGTAGCATAAAACTGGTTTAATTCGCACATCAATTTGAGCGAACATATGTAACTTTACCGTGAGCGTGAGCAATACCACGAATAGTATTCTGATATGCGAAATTTGCCCATGCCTTTTGAAATTCCGGAAATACTGCTGGTGTCACTTCAATTTCGTCTATTTTCCCATCACGCAAATCATTTAATGCTTGTGTATAATCCATAATTCACCTCATAGACAGTATAACATTTTTAAAATTAGCACTCTACTTTAAAGAGTGCTAATTTTAATTGCATTTTTCTTAAATCGTGCTATAATTAAAGCATAACCTACAGAAAGGAATCGTGTGCAATACTGTGGTGAAATGCAATAACTGTATTCCATGGTGCTTCACACTAAGTAAAAGATATGGCACAACAAGATTCGTTTGGTTTTGGTAATTTAGATGAAATGTTTCGCGCAATGAATGAACAAATGGCGCAAGCACAAGGACAACAAAATACACAAGCACAAAAAAATAATAATGGTAATAAAAAAAGACGCTTACTTGATGAGTTTGGTATTAATTTAACCAAACAAGCTCGCGACGGAAAGCTCGACCCTGTTATTGGTCGAGATAACGAAGTTGCTCGCACAATTGAAATTTTAAATCGTCGTACAAAGAATAATCCAGTACTAATTGGTGAACCTGGTGTTGGTAAAACAGCTATTGTTGAAGGCCTAGCGCAAGCTATTGTGGCTGGAAAGGTGCCTGAAAAGTTACAGCATAAAGAAGTTATTCGTTTGGAAATGTCGGCCTTAGTTCAAGGTACGAGCATGCGTGGTCAATTCGAAGCACGGATGCGTGAATTAATGAAAGAAGTTACGAACAGCGATGATGTCATCTTGTTCATTGATGAAATTCATGAAATTATGGGTGCCGGAAATGCTGAAGGTGGTATGGATGCAGGTAATATTTTGAAGCCTGCCCTAGCTCGTGGTGAGTTCCAATTAATCGGTGCAACAACTTTAAATGAGTATCGAAAAATTGAAAAAGATGGTGCTATTGCCCGTCGTTTCCAGCCAGTGCAAGTCGAAGAACCTTCTAAAGAAGAAACTATCACGATTTTAGAAGGAATTAGTGAACGGTATGAAAAGTATCACTATGTTACGTTCAGTGATTCTGCCCTTCAAGCAGCTGTTGAACTATCTGATCGTTACATTCCAGAAAGATTCCTACCGGATAAAGCAATTGATTTACTTGATGAAGCTGGCTCACGTAAAAATTTGACAATGAAAGTTGCGGACCCCAAAACTATTCAAGTGAATATCGAAGCAGCTGATAAATTAAAGCAAGAAGCAATTGATAAAGAAGATTTTGAAAAAGCAAGCTATTGGCGTGATCAGGTAAACCAACTTGAGTCACAAAAGGCACAAGTCGAGGCTCACCCCGAAATGTCGAAGCCACAAACAGTAACAGAGCAAGATATATTAAAAATTGTTGAAGATAAAACTGATATTCCGGTCGGAGCTTTAAAAGAAAACGAGGCTAATCAACTAAAAGATTTGGACAAAAACTTATCGAAACATGTTATTGGTCAAGATGAGGCAGTAGAAAAACTAGCCAAGGCGATTCGCCGTAATCGTATTGGTCTAACAAAATCTGGTCGTCCAATTGGATCATTCCTATTTGTCGGGCCGACCGGTGTTGGTAAAACTGAAACTGCCAAGCAATTAGCTAAGGAAATGTTTGGTAGCAAAGATGCAATGATTCGTTTCGACATGTCAGAGTACATGGAAAAACATACCGTTTCTAAAATGATTGGTGCTCCTGCCGGTTATGTCGGTTACGAAGAGGCTGGTCAATTAACAGAACAAGTTCGCCGTCGTCCCTACTCACTGGTGCTCTTTGATGAAGTAGAAAAAGCACATCCAGATGTAATGAACATGTTCTTACAGATTCTTGATGATGGCCGTCTAACTGATGCACAAGGTCACATAGTGAGTTTCAAAGATACTGTCATTATTATGACTTCTAACGCTGGTTCAACAGACACAGGAAATACACCTGTGGGATTCGCCCAAGTTGATCAACAAAATCGTTTGATGCAACGTTTGGAAAATTATTTCCGTCCAGAGTTCTTGAACCGTTTAGACGATATCATTGATTTCCAACCTTTGTCACAAGATCATCTACTAAAAATTGTCGACTTGTTATTGACTGATATGAATGATAACTTGTCTGACAACGATTTGCACATTGATTTAAGCACTGCTGCTAAGCAGAAATTAGTGGAGCTCGGTTATGACCCTGCAATGGGTGCTCGACCTCTCCGTCGTGTCATGCAAGATAAAATCGCCGATGGTATCGCCGATTTCTATTTAGAACACCCAGATGTTCATCATTTGCAAGCTGACATTGTTCATAATGAATTTGTTATTAGTGAAGTTAAGCCAGAACCAGTTACTGTAAATAAAATTTAACTTACGTGTGATATGAAACGACTTTCGGGTCGTTTTTTGTTTGTGATATAATATGTAGGTATATTCAAAGGGGATATTATGGCAAATACATCGCCCGTATGGGTTTATTATAAAAATATAGCAACTGGTGATGAGTTACACGAACCAACAAGATTAGATGGCGAAGCAGGCGCACCTTACGAAATCGCAATTTTAGATATCGCCAATTATCAGTATATCGATACTTCAGGATCTTTGACGGGATTGTTTGGTAGCCTACCTCAGTCATTAGAGCTTTATTATCGGCCACAAGAATGGCAAGCTGTACACCGTATTAACATGTTTATCGAAACAGTAACCAGCGTACAAGTTTTTCTAGAGCCAGATAATTTATCAAACGTTAGGACAAACTTAAACCCAAATACTTTTTGGGCAACTCAATTACGCGCTATTTCTGGTAATGGTCAATTTTGGTATCAAATTGGTGACTATCATTGGATTCGTTATGATGCTACCCAAATGAAATTGTCAGACACAGCTCCAGAAGTTGAAAATATTAACTATTTTAATGATGCAGAAAAAAGTAAAAGTAATCAGCCTAACGCGGTTGTTAATTTCCTTCCCGATCGATCTATAGAAGTCTATGCTGAACCTTATGGGTTGCCAATCGGTAGTGTTTCCGATAGTGATTTTGTGGCAATAACGGAAGAAATTCACGATGATAATAACATTGTTTGGTATAAAATAGCTACTAAAGGATGGATTAACAGTATTTATATTAACAAGCTATAAAAAAATCGACCAAGTTGGTCGATTTTTTTAGTCTAATATTGTTGTCGTAAATGTTTTGTCACCTGAATTACGGATTAGAATTGCTTGCATTTCATTGGCCGCTTTAATAATTATTCGAATCGGTACATTCGTTGGTAAATACTTTAACGCCGATTGAGATACATATGTCGCAAAACTTTCAATCTCAGTTTGACTGTAGAACTGTGTTGTCACTGTAACTTTCATACTAGAAAGCGTACCTGACTTAAAATTAGCAACTGCCGTAGCACCAGCTATATTGGGAAAGAAATTTGAAACATCATTTTTAAAGTTAGCAAAAGATGTGTTAGCCTCTGAACCCAAGCTTGATGTATCAGTTGATTCCTTAGGCAAAACAATAGACTTTTGATTAATGCTAGTCCATTCTTTCAAGTCAGTTCCGCTACTACTTGTAGACTCTGCATAAAAGTTACCTGGCGCTAATGAATCTGTTTTTGAATTGGCATACATGGCAATCACAATAGGCGTATCTGAATCAACCCCTTTTTGTTCTCGAACTTTTTTGATAATTTCTGGTGCAATTTTTTTACCATAAGCTATGCGATCAGCATCTGAAATATTTTGTGTATATGTAGCACCATATTGTTCTTTTTGGTATTCATCCTGTGTGTTCATCGCTACGCCGATAACCATGCCAGCTAATTTAAGGTCGTCACCATCTTTGGTCATGAAATCTTGTTCGGTTAGTGTTTGAACGTAAATCGGATTACGTGAACTATCTGTCTTACCATTATCTTCAGGATTTAATCCATCACTATTACTGCTACTTTTACGCTCAAGTAATGAAGTAACAGTAGACGAACTCAAATATTGTCCCTCTTGAAAAATATAACTGCTCGTCTTAAAATGTGTTTTAGCCAAATCAAGCAATGATGATTCAAAGTTTTTCACATCAAGACTATTCGTCTCAGAAGTTGACGTAATACCACGAGCTGCACTCACCAAATAACGACCATTTTTGATCACCGTTTGGTACTGACCTGGTGTGCTCTGAGTCAACTGGACACCACTTGTTTTTTTACTTGTTGTTAGTGTGACACGATTCACATTGAAAAAATATAAAATGCCAACGGCGATAATCAAAATACCAACGACAATCGCTATATAACCACGAAAACCAATCCGCTTCATTATTTTCCGTCCTCTTTTACTTGTTCATCAACAAACTGTTGTTCGGTCCAAACTGTAACACCTAATTGACTAGCTTTATCAAGTTTGCTACCTGCAGCTTCTCCTGCAATAACTAAGTCTGTTTTCACTGACACTGATCCGGCGACGTTAGCCCCATGATCTTGCAACCATTTTGTTGCAGCAGGTCGACTACTCTGTTCTAGTTTACCAGTTAAGACTACCTTTTTGCCATAGAAAAATGAATTTTCGTCAATCACTGTATCAGATAAATATGATTGGTTAACACCGGAAGAAGCTAGTTCGACAAGTAGTTGCTTAGATTCTGGCGTACTAAAGTATTGAACAATTGACTGGGCAATCGTGTGACCAATACCATTAATATTTGCAATGTCTTCAACAGAGGCTTCTGAAACAGCTGATAAGGTTCTGAACTTTTCTGCTATCAGTCGAGCCGCTTTTGCACCAACCATGCGAATCCCTAAGCCAAATAATAAGCGTTCAAGAGAATTTTCCTTTGAACTGTTAATTGCATCAATTAACTTCACAGCTGATTTCTCTTGGAACTTGTCTAAAGTTAGTAATTGTTCAACCGTTATGCGGTAAATGGACGCCACATCTTTAATATAGCCTGCCTTTAGTAGTTGACCGACAACTCTTGGTCCCATGCCATCAATATTCATTGCATTTCTTGACGCAAAATGTGTTAGTCCTTCTTGAATTTGAGCTGAACAGAATGGATTAATACAGCGGAGTGCTACTTCACCTTCAATGTGAACTAAATTTGATTCACAGGCAGGACATATTGTCGGAACCTGATAAGTTTCACTATCTGTCGGACGTTTTTCTAAAATGACTTGCCCGATTTCTGGAATGATATCACCCGCTTTGTGTAGCGTAACCGTATCACCAATTTGAATATCCTTTTCCCTTAAATAATCAGGATTATGCAAACTAGCACGTTGCACAGTTGTACCCGCTAGCAAAACGGGGTCCATAACTGCAGTAGGTGTTACCGCCCCAGTTCGTCCAACAGTCCATTCAATGTCACGAACGATTGTCAAAGCTTCTTCCGGAGGAAATTTATAAGCGATAGCCCAACGTGGGATTTTAACTGTATTCCCTAAATCAAACTGTGAATCTAGTTGATTCACTTTAACAACAACACCATCAATACCATAAGACAAGCTTTCGCGCTCCGAAGTATACTCAGCAATATAGTCAGCAATATCGGCCATTTTATTGATGACACGATTGTGTGTGTCTGTTGGCAAACCTAATTCTGCAAATCGTTCTAACGCACCACTTTGAGTTGTCACTCCTAGCATTTCAGGTTCAGCCGTATAGTATACAAAAGCCGCTAGGTTTCGTGACTTAGTAATTTTAACGTTCAATTGACGTAAGGAACCGGCTGCAGCATTACGAGGATTAGCAAAAGGTTCTAAACCATCAGCCTCTCGCTGCTTATTTAGAGCAGCAAAACTAGCTTTTGGCATATAAATTTCGCCACGTACCTCAATGGTTAATGGTTCAGTCAGTTTTTTTGGTATTGCTTTAATTGTTTTCACATTCGCTGTAACATCTTCACCAACGATACCATTTCCACGCGTAGAAGCTTGTACTAGTTGCCCGTCAACGTAGGTCAATGCAACTGCTAAGCCATCAATTTTTAACTCTAAATTATAAGGTGCTTGGTTTCCAAGCGACTTGGTTGTTCTTGCATCCCAGTCGTTAAGTTCGTCTAAGCTAAATACATCCCCTAACGACAGCATTGGGGCAGGATGTACCACTTTTTGTAATTCAGACTTTGTATCTGCGCTACCAACATTCTGTGTTGGTGAATCTGGAATCACATATTGTGGAAATTTTTCTTCTAACGCAACTAACCGCGCATATAATGTATCGTAAATGTAGTCCTCAACTAGTGGCGCGTCATCTTCATAATAAGCCGTGCCATATTGCACAAGCTGCTTTTGTAATCGCGCGGTTTCTTGTTGCGCGTCTTGTGTTGTTAATTTTTCAATTGGCGTAAAATCTGGTAACATTCTCGACCTCAATATTTATTTATTTTAGTAAGTATTTGTTTTTCCGCCATCATCAAACTCACAGACTCATCAAAAATCATTTCACCTTCTACGCGAAGTGAGTCATCCCTTTGATACCAACGAGTTAAATCATTAGGAGTAAAGTCAGTGACTTGCTTAGTGCAATGCCGCCGAACTGTCTCGTTCAAGGATAATTGGTAATAAACAGTAACCACTTGACTAAAATATTGGATTTGCTTATGTATCATTGGACCATAAACACTATTTTTCAAAATGCCCTCTAGTATCACAAACTGTTCTTGTTGATTACCAAACTCAAGTAACTGTTCGATTAGCGATATCGATAAGTTACCCACCTGATCCTTAACATTGAGCATTTCCCGACGAACAATATCTTGAGATATGAGTAGGCTATCTGGTAAAACACGATGTAATTGATGGGCTAATGTTGTTTTACCGCTACCAGAATTGCCACGTATAATAATTAGCGTTGTCATTCTGCTTGTTTAATTGGTGCAAAAGCGGCTAATAGCTGCTTTACCCCTTCTGATGGGAAAGCAACTTTTAATTCTTGATCTTGTGCAGATCCCGACACAGAAACAATCGTACCAATTCCCCATTTTTTATGAGACACCTTATCACCAGGCTGCCAAACCGTACTATCAGCACCGGTTGTTCCTGAAGTCATTTTGGTTACTGGGCTGGCCGCCTTATAAGTTGTGGCTGTTGCTCGTTGCATTTTCTTATCAAATGGAAAAGCTCGATCACTTGACGAAGAAGAGGTACCACCATATTGTGTATCCAATAAATCGCTTGAAATTTCATCAATAAATCTCGAAGGTTCATTTGCTTGCGTACGACCATACAATAAGCGTGAAAAAGCATTAGTTAGATATAATTTTTTCATCGCTCGTGTAATACCAACATAGGCCAAACGACGTTCTTCTTCCAGTTGGTCATCATCCATCATAGCCCGTGACAAAGGAAAAATACCTTCCTCCATACCAACTAAAAAGACAACAGGAAACTCCAATCCTTTAGCTGCGTGTAAAGTCATTAAGGTAACTGCCCCGTCACCTTCTTCAAAATCATCCAAATCACTCATTAGTGCAGTTGAACTCAAAAAATCAGTCATCGGATCAACGGATTCGGGATCGTCTGGATTGTATTTTGAGTCGAATTCCTTTGTAACTGACAAAAATTCTTCCAAGTTTTCTAGACGACCTTGACTTTCAGGATCATTTTTTTCGGCTAGCTTTTGACGATAGCCAGATTTTGTCATCGCTAATTCAGCAAGTTCGGTCACAGTTAAAAACTCAGTCTGTTGACGCAAATTGTGCATCATTTCAGCAAACTGAATTAATTTTGAAGCTGCCTTAGCTGTAATTTCTGGTGCTAATTCAATATTTTCAATTGCGCCCATATAAGACAAATTCATTCGATTGGCAAAATCCCGTAACCGATTAATCGATGTTGCACCAATACCACGTTTAGGTTCATTAACTACTCGTTCAAACGCCGCATTATCAGCAGGATTTGTCATCAGATTCATGTATGACATGATATCAAGAATTTCTTTACGCTCATAGAACTTATGTCCACCAACCATGGTGTATGGCATATTAGCTTTCACAAGTGCTTCTTCAATACCACGTGACTGCGCGTTCGTACGATATAATACTGCAAAATCACTGTATGCTGCATTCTTCTCTTGGCGTGATTTTTGAATGTTGGCCAAGACAAAGTTAGCTTCGTCACGTTCTGTTTGCGCGCGATAATAAGTAATCTTATCGCCTTTGCCATTTTCAGTCCAAAGGCTTTTGTCGATGCGCTCATTATTATTATTGATAACTGCATTCGCTGCATCTAAAATATTTTGGGTTGAACGATAGTTTTGTTCAAGCAAAACTGTGTGAGCATCTGGATAGTCTTTTTCGAAGTTTAAAATATTATTCATGTTAGCACCACGCCAACCATAAATAGACTGATCTGCATCACCTACAACAGCTAAATTACGTGAACGTTTCGCTAGTAAGTTAACAATCGTATATTGCGCATCATTGGTATCTTGATATTCGTCAACATGCAGGTATTCAAACTGATTTTGGTATCGTTCCAGAACGTCTGGCGCTTGTTTGAATAGATCAATCGTCGACATAATTAGGTCATCAAAATCAACGCTCTGAGCGCGACGTAGCTCTGCTTGATATGCGGCATACACTTCAGCGACAGTTTCCTCATATACATTACCAGCCTGCTTAGCATAAGCCTTAGCTGTCAACATATCATTCTTAGCATTGGAAACTGTGCCTAAAATTGTGCGTGGGTCATATTGATTAGTATCTAAGTTCAGATCGTTAATAACCCGCTTCATTAACGTGCGTTGGGCGCTTGTATCGATAATTGTAAAATTACGTGCTAGGCCAATTCTCTCACCATCTCGACGTAAAATTCGCACGGCCATAGCGTGAAATGTTGAGACCCAAATTTCTCTTGCAATTTCCGGATCAACTAGTTGTGCAATACGTTCACGCATTTCACGAGCAGCCTTGTTGGTAAATGTAATTGCCAAAATACGCCATGGGTATACATTTTTATCTTGCACCAAATGGGCAATACGATGTGTCAAAACGCGAGTCTTACCAGAACCAGCGCCAGCCATAATCAATAATGGTCCTTCAGTGGTTTGAACAGCCTCTGACTGTTTATCATTCATTCCTTGAATTAGGGTTTCAATTGGCATTTTTATGTCCTTACTTGTAAAAATAACTTCCTTTATTTTACCATTTTTCATGTAATAACTCTAATGGCTCTTCCGAACATGCTTCCATTGTCATTCTAACATTTTTACGCACACGTCCCTCATAATCAATGATAAAATAATAAGCATAATCACCAGTAAAAGCATATTGAAGGAAAGAAGCATTCTATGAAATTAAGACCACTTGAAAAAAGAGATCTCCCTTATATTTACGAACAAGAAAATTCACGTAAGGTGATGGCATTATGGTTTGAAGAACCCTATACATCTTTTGATGAATTACAAATTCTTTACGATCGTCATATTTTAGATCAAACTGAACGTCGTTTTGTTGTGGAAGAGAACGATCGTTTTATCGGTGTTGTTGAATTAATGGATATCGATACGCTACACAGACACACAGAAATTCAAATCATTATCCATTCAGAGTTCCAAGGTCATGGTTACGCACAGGCTGCTATGAGAGCAGGAATAGAGTATGCCTTCACAGTACTGAATATGCATAAAGTTTACTTGTATGTTGATGTGAATAATTCGGCAGCTATTCACATTTATAAAAAAATTGGTTTCATTCCTGAAGGTACTTTCCGTCAACATTTTTTTGCTGAAGGAGAATACCATGACAGTTTAATGATGGGTATTTTCCCGCATGAATTTACATTTTAAAAACACAAAAAAGTAGACTAATGTCTACTTTTTTGTTGCATCAAATCTTTCCAAATGCCAAGTTTGAATAATTGTAATTAACTTTTTAGCGTAATTAGGATCCGTCGCATAACCATCCTGTGTTAATGCTTTGGCAGCCGAAGCGTAATCATCTGCATCCAAGACGTGTTGATATTGTTTTGCATTCCAACTCGTACCATCATGCAATAGTTTTGCATGCGCTTTCATACTTTCTTGCCAACTATCATAAGCCGCAAAACGTCCTTGAATGGTGATCCATTCACCATTAACATACTCTTGCGTTGGTAATACAGCACTTTTTTGTCCTGCATCCGCTTTAATGCCATATAGATTATTATACTTTGTTGACAACGTACTTGTGTGCCAGTCAGACTCTAAGATAGCTTGCGCAATGCTAATTGATGCCAGGACCCCATATTTTTCTTGCAGTTCACGAGCATATGGCGCTAGCTCATTAATCCAAGCCACCTTCTTTGCTTCTTCACTGTTTGTATTGATCTGATTGTTTTGAGGTCTTTCATAAATCGCAGTGTTGGATGTGATGGCGGCTAAAATAACCAATGCAACTAACAAGCCACACAACATACGCAATCGCTGTTTTTGTAATCCTTTTTTTGATCTTCTTCGCTTTTTTTTCGCCATTAATATTGATCCATGAGTAATAATTGTTTAAATCTTGCTGAAGTTTGATGCAATTCAGCCGGTGAACCGCTCAACGTGAATTTTCCATTCTCTAAAAAGTAAACTTTATCAACATTTTCGATTCCTGTCAAATGATGTGTGACCCAAATAATCGTTCGATCTTTGAGAACTGAAAATATTTGGGATAAAACCTCGTACTCTGTTTTGGGATCTAGTGATACTGTTGGTTCATCTAGCACCACAATTGGCGCATCTTGCAGCATGATTCGTGCTAAGGCAAATCTTTGCCGTTCTCCGCCAGAAAAGCGTGTTCCTGCTTCCTGCATTTGTGTATAGTATCCGTTGGGTAAGGAATTGATTAATGGCTGTAACCCAGCTTGCTCAATTGCTTTTTGAACTTGCTCATCAGTGGCATGAATATTTCCCATACGCACGTTGTTCATAATCGTTGTATCAAATAAATACGCCTGTTGATCCAACACAGCCACCAAACTAGACATACTCCCTTGTAAGTTCTGGACTGGCGTTCTATCGATTGTCACTTCACCCAAAGATGATTGGATATCACCTGCCAAAAGCTTTAATAAAGTTGTTTTTCCTGCGCCTGAACGACCAAGTAACGCAATTTTTTCTTTAGGCTGAACTTCAAATGACAAATTATCAACAATTGTTTTGTCCCCATACTTAAATGTGACTTGATTAAAATTAATTACTGCTGAGTTAGTTGTGTGTCTAGTCTCCTGTAGCAAGGTTGGTTCTGGTAAATCATTTAACCGCACAATGCTATCTTCGTAGAATGAGGATTCACTTACACCTTGATTCACAGCAATAAAGCTATCAATTAGAGGAAATATTGCAAGTGTGAAAGCCGCAATATAATTAACTGTACTTGAACTATCAGAAAACTGATTGGTTGCCCACATTAAAGTTGTTATAGTCAATATCAATACTAAAACTTGAATGACAAAATCACGCCACCAGCCAAATTTCATACTTTGGTTCTTAACATGAGCTAATCTTGACATTGTTTCGCCTTGATTTTGTACTAAATCTTCTTGTCGTCCTGATAGCACCCAATCTTGCAAACCTAAAATAGCATCGGTTGCATCTATATAAAGACTTTGCTGTAATTTCTTTTGTTGTTGCACACCTTTATAGTTCACTGCCAAACTCAATAATGGCACAATAACCAAGATAACAGCCAACATAACAAACCACCACAACATGAATAACCAATTAATTGTGCCAATTGCTATTGTGAGAAAAAGGTACAATACCATACCTGAACCTAATGGAAAAAGCGTTCTAAGGTAGAGATTTTGTAAACGGTCTAAATCGTCAGCAAGTAAACTAAGCACTTCACCTGTTTGCAGTTGTCCTCGAATACTGCTAGCCGTGCTGGCCGCACTTTCGTATAAACGCTTACGTGTTTTCGAAACGACACGTAATACCCAATTGTGTGACACCAAACGCTGTGCATAACGAAAAACTGGACGCGCAATGCCAAATGCACGTGTCAGCACAATTGGAACGTAAATAATGAGAATATTAGAAGGATGTTGCGCAGAACGAGAAATTAGAAATCCGGATACAAACATTAATGCACCAGCGGCAAAAGTAATCATAAAATTCAAAAATATCGACCAAAAAAGGCCAGATTTTTGTTGACGTAAGGACGGAAGAATCCATCTATCTTGTGACAATAATTTTTTCAATCGCTTCATTTCAGACCACCTTTATGTAATTCATGACGCAGCGCATTCAAAGCACTATTGGTATCAGCTAGTAAGACACCAGGCGCGCCAGTTTCCACAATGCGCCCGTCACGTATCACAATAACTAAATCCATTTGATCTAACCAGTGTAACCGGTGTGTTGCAAAAAAAACTAAGTGCTTATCCAAGATAGTTGACATCGTTCTCTTTAAATCAATTTCAGTTTCAATATCTAAATGAGCCGTTGGTTCATCAAAAAGGAGCACTTTACGAGATGAATCTAGCAACATTCTTGCTAAGGCTACACGCTGCGCCTGCCCGCCAGATAGTTGACGCCCACTCTCACCAATTACTGTATTCAACCCTGCTGGCAATTCATCAATCAAACTGGATAAACCTGCTTTTTCAACAGCTTCATTGATTGCTTCGTCACTAGCACTTGGTGCGTAAAACCTAATATTATCACGTAACGATTCATGAAAAATATAAGGTGTTTGTGGCATATAAAAAAACTGCTTCTGCCATTGCTGTTGTGTTAAATGTTTGATCTCCTGTTCATTGATATTTATCGTTCCTTGTTCAGGTTGTAAGAAGCCGCCCAAAATACTTAGTAGTGTAGATTTACCAGAACCACTTTCCCCAACCAAAGCAATTTTTTGATACCCTTTAGCGTGCAACGAAATATCTTTCAAGGTGACTTTTGAGTCATAAGAAAACTGCACAGCGTTCAATGACAATTCACTCTCTGCTTGCCATTTATTTAATTGAAGTTCATCTTGTGGACCGACAATTTTGGTATCAATTACTTCCAAAACATCAGTTAGTGAATTTTTACCATTCAAAGTTGCGTGATAATCATCAGCAAAATTACGCAAAGGAAGAAAATATTCTGGCGCTAAAATCAAAATTGTCAACGCTGGGAAAAGTGCCATTTTGGCGTTCATTAAATCCATTCCTAAAAACACAGCAACAATTGCAACTGATAAAGTCGTAAAAAAATCAAGCGCAAATGTTGATGTAATCGCAATTCTCAGCGTTCGCATGGTTGTTTTTCGATAATCTTCTGAAATATTATAAATTTCGTCACCATATGATTGCGATAAACCTAGTTGCTTCAAGGTTGGCAGGCCTCGTAAAGCATCTACAAAACGATTATTTAAGTTCTTAAAATTAGCGAACTCTGCATCAGCTTTACTTTGTGCTGCCAAGCCCAAAATGATGAAAAACAATATAACCACTGGAAATACTAGCAATAAAAATAGTCCCTGTTCCCACTTAAGATAAACAATATATAGCAGAATTAACCAAGGAATAATACTCAAATCAAAAACTTTAATAAGTAGTAGTTGAAAATAGTTTTTAACATTATCCAATCCCGCACCTAGTGTTGTAACCGCATTTCCTGTACCCGATTGTTTAATAATACTAGGGCCAATTTCGGCATACTTAGCCAACAATTGAATACGATAATTTTCCACTGTACGATCAGCAAATTTCGACATATAGTTATTTTTTAACACAATCAATAGTTGTCTCATCAAAAAAGAAAACGCAAAAAACAATACATTAATGAGTGTTTGGTCAATGCTTTTACCTTGCCATAAATCAGCAATTGCTCGGGCCAAGAAAACTCCCTGGAATATAATCGAAAATGCTTGAATTCCTGTCAAAATAACTAAGATTACCAAAGAACTAATAATACCTGGTAACGCAAAAAGTCTTTTATCTATCATATTTTTTATATGTGTTAAACAATGGTTTGTTATCTCTATAACAATACCCTGCCAAACACTCTCCTTAAATAAAAAAACGCCTACAATCAATTGTAAACGTTTTTAGAATTATTATTCAACTACCTTATCAGCTACAATACGCTTACGGAAAACCCAGAAACTCCATATTTGATATCCTAATGTCAATGGTAAAGCTGTTAATACAACAAATGACATCACTTTTAATGTATATGGCGATGACGATGCATTAATAATTTTTAAACTGTGTAACGGATTGTTAGCTACCATTAAACGTGGGAATAGGCCAACGAATATTAAGATAACGACTTCAACCAAAGTCAAACCAGATAAAATAAATGGGAACACTTCTTTTTTCTTATTAACCGTTAAATACCAACCAATAACTGTGGATAGGACAATTGCCACTAGTATAATTAATGTCCATAACAATTTAGTTTGGAAAAAATCCGTGTAGAAGAACAGCAGAATTGCAAATAGTGCTTCTCCAGCCAACAAAATTGGATATAGAACTTTCAATTGTGCCATTGCTCTTGTGCGAATATCACCGATAATACGCAGTCGTGTATAATTCAAGCCATGTACATAACTCATTAATGTGACAGCAATACCGCCCACAAGCGTAAATGGTGTTACATAATCGAAAAATCCAGCCGACAAGTTTCCCTTAGCATCCATTGGCATACCTGATACCATTGCAGTAAAAATCATTCCTAAGAAAAATGGTGCGATAAACGAGCTAATTGCAATGAAACGTTCCCACAACTGTGACCCCTGAATGGTAGGCATATGTTCACGAAATTCAAAGGAAACACCGCGATAAATCAATGCCATCAGTACAATAAACAATAGTAAGTAAAATCCTGAAAACAGTGATGCGTACCAATAAGGGAAAGCTGCAAACATTGCGCCACCCGCAGTAATTAACCAAACTTCATTGGCATCCCAATGAGGTCCGATAGATTCATACAGCGCTTCTCGATCATCTTGATTACGGGAATTGAAAATAAACTGCATGCCAATGCCAAAATCATAGCCTTCTAAAAAGAAGAATCCTGACCATAATATGGCAATCAAAACAAACCATAATATTTGTAAGAAACTCATCTTGCTGCCTCCTCACTTCCTGCTAAATCCTCATATGGATCACGTGGTGATAGCTCTTCCTCTTTTTCTGCATCAGGTCCATCATGCAACACACGACGAGACAACCAGATCATAACGCCGCCAAGTGACGCGAAGGTTAAGAAGTAAACTATATTTGAAATGAGTAACGAAGCGGCAGAAACATTCGGTGATACAGCGTCAGCGATTGTCATTAATCCATATACAACCCAAGGATAACGTCCTAATTCTGTTACCAACCATCCCGCGGTATTCACAACAAATGGGAAGAACGTCATGATTCCTAGAATCCATAAGAACCAACGCTGAGTCAAAATTAAATTCGTTTTTCTACGATTGAACCAAAGCGCTACAAGAGCCACCATACCTAATAATCCGGCGCCAACTGCCATCACACGGAAAGCATAGAATAACGTATTTTCTGGCACATAGTAATCTTTAATGCCATCATGTGTTTTTCCATATTTTTTTTCAAATTGCTTGTTTAACTCAGTTGTCCCTACAGTTGTACCACCAGTTAAGGAATGATTTCCTAGAATTGATAGTACGTATGGTACCTCAATTCTTGCGATTACTTTATGTGTTTTCGGATTAGTAACAGATAACAATGACCAAGGCTGTGCTTTATCAGCGCGTTTTGACGAATCCATCGTCTCATCAACGCCTTCCATAGCAGCGTACTTCATTGGTTGCATAGACTGCAACTCAAAAGCATGACGATCCCCGGTAATTACAGTACCACCAACACCAATCAAACCAACAACTAAAGCAATATTAATGGACTTACGGAAAAAATCAACCTGCACATCATCTTTTTTAAGCTTCAACAACTTAAATGCAGACATTCCTGCAATGATAAAGCCACCGGCAACAAAAGTCCCCATCAAAACGTGCGGAAATTCAATCCATAGCTGTTGATTTGTCATTAATGCAAAAATACTTGTCAGCTCGGCACGCCCCATATTATTATCAATGGCATACCCAACAGGATTTTGCATAAATGAGTTAGCGGCCAAAATCCATAACGCTGATAAGCTAGAGGCAATGGCTACAATCCAAATAAAAATGACATGAATTGCCGGTTTAAAACGGTCCCAGGTAAATGACCATAAACCAATGAAGGTTGATTCAGCAAAGAAAGCAACGAGCGCTTCTATTGCTAATGGTGCACCAAAAATGTCACCTACATAACGTGAATATGCCGACCAATTCATACCAAACTGAAATTCTTGAATAATACCCGTTACCACACCAACGGCGAAGCTAAGTAAGAAAATTTTGCTCCAAAATTGGGCCATTTTCTTATACACTTCTTCCTTTTTAATCACATACATTGTTTCCATTGATGCAACGACAACTGCTAAACCAATTGACATCGGTACAAAGAAAAAATGAAAAATCGTGGTCATCGCAAACTGAAAACGCGCTAAATCAAGTATGCCCACTAACGTAACCATAATAATTCCTCCAAAAGACACGATCAAAATTTCGACATGTCTACCTCAAATATTTAAACTAACTCTAAACTAAGTAGTTTCTACCTTTTCTAGTTTATCACTTGATAAGCTACGTTGAAAGTAATTTGCCCCTTTTTAACACAAAATAAAAATACCCATGATGTTTGAATCATGAATATCAGTATTTATTATTAATGCACACTATTAATTAAAATTTGAATCGTCTTCAAGGAAAGTATTCAAAACTTCTTCAACCATATCCCATTCTTTATCATCTTCAATTTGAATTAATTCTTCTTCTGTAGCATCGCCGTTTTCATCGGGGTTGAAAATGTATGCTTGAATATCAACTTCTTCATCATCTTCAATACCTTCTGGTACTAACAAAATATAGTCTTTATTGTACTCATCTGAATGGAATGTGAATAACACTTCATATAATGCTTCATCGCCACTTTCATCAATTAACGTAATTTTTTGTACTTCTGCGTTATTTTCGCTCATTTTCTTTTCCTTATCAAATGTCATAAGTTCATTATACAATAAAAGCCTTGTTCCGTATAGGGACAAGGCTTTTATTCTACTTGGTTAACTTGCCTTTCGAATCTAAATAATTTTGTAAAATAAATTCAGCAGCTATTTTATCGATAACTTTTTTTCGCTTTTTACGTGATATATTAGCTTCTTCAATGAGCATACGCTCAGCTTCTACCGTAGTTAACCGTTCATCCTGAAAATCAGTTGGTAAACCAAAGGTTTTCTCAATCAACTTTGCATAGTTTCGGGATGCTTCCGCACGTGGTCCCTCACTATTATTCATGTTTTTTGGCAAACCAAGAACAACACCTGTTGCGTTTTTCTCTTTGATGATCTCTCCCAATCGATCAATGCCAAATTCTTTATCCTCCTCGTTGATGCGGATGATTTCAACACCTTGCGCTGTCCACCCCATCGGATCACTAACCGATACACCAACTGTTCGACTACCAACATCTAGTCCTAATATGCGCATTATTTTTTCAAATAGGCGTGTACAAGTTCTTCAATGATTTCATCGCGTTCATGACGTTTAATTAAATTACGTGCGTCATTTAAACGTGGAATATAGGCCGGATCGCCAGACATCAAGTAACCAACTATTTGATTAATTGGATTATACCCTTTTTCTTCCAATGAACTATACACAATCTCAAGTGTTTCATGGATATCTTTTGGCATTTGATTACCAAAATCAAATATTGCTGTTTCATCTCCTACTGTCATAGTACACGCTCCTTTCTTTAGAAATTATCTCCATACTGCCTTGTTTATTCACTCATTATACTACGCTATAATCACATCAATCAAGTTACAAACAAGTTACTTATCTGCTAAGAATGCCGAAACTGCGGCAAATGCATCTGGAATACCTGCAGGCTTTTTTCCACCAGCTTGAGCCATATCCGGACGTCCACCGCCACCGCCACCTATGTGTGGTGCAATAGATTTAATGAGTTCGCCGGCCTTAATGCCCGATTGATTAGCATCTGGAGCAGCAGCAACAATCAAACTTACTTTTTCATCAGCAACGGTTGCTAGTACCAAAACATCTGATGGATAATTTTCTTTCCAGTTATCCGCAACTTGTCGTAAGCCATCCATGCCAGAAACCTGTAACTGGGCAGTAATATAAGTATGTCCATTGACAATTTTTACATCATTAAATATTTCACCTGCTGTAGCATTAGCTAATTTAGCTTCTAATGATTCGGCATGGCGCTGTACCCTACGTAAATCACCTTGCAAATCATATACTTTCTCCGGAGCATCGGTCAGTTTTTGTGCTTTCAAAGCAGTAGCTATTTCCTTCAAAGCTTTTTCCTGAGCCTTATATTGTGAAAGTGCTTGTAGACCAGTTACCGCTTCAATACGGCGTACCCCTGCACCAATTCCTGATTCACTAACTATTTTAAACAGACCTAACTCTGCGGTTGAGTTAGCATGAGTACCGCCATCAAACTCTTTGTTGAAGTCACCAATGGATACAACACGGACCTGATCACCATATTTCTCACCAAATACGGCAACAGCACCTAATTTTTTCGCAGACTCAATGTCAGTTTCTAACCAAGTAACCGGTAGGTTCTTAGCAATTTCTTGATTCATCATCGATTCTATTTTATCAAGATCTTCGCTTGAAACGGGTCCCTCATTATTGAAATCAAACCTTAAATATTCCGGTTCTACTAATGAACCCGCCTGATGAACATCACCGCCAAGTACATTACGTAATGATTGGTCTAACATATGCGTTGCTGTATGGTTTTTGGATACGGCGATATGACGTGCCATATCAACCTTCAAATCTACTTTATCACCAAGAGTAAAGCTTGAAATGACATCAACAGTATGAATATGTTGTCCGTTTGGAGCTGTTTGAACATCTGTCACATGAGCAATCACATCTCCATTGGTGTTCAAAACATCACCAAAGTCAGGCACTTGTCCACCCATTTCGGCATAAAAAGGTGTTACATCAAAGGCTACTTGTACGGTAGCATCAACATCAGCATTATCCAATAACGCATCAACACCTTGTTCATCTTCGCCAATAATAGCAACGATTTCCGCATGATTGACTTCAGTTTGGGACCAACCAACATACTTTGAATCGACACGCAAATCAGTTAATACAGCATTTTGAACGCCCATTGACTTAGTATTAGAGCGTGCAGCACGAGCGCGAACGCGTTGCGCTTGCAACTCATCATTGTATCCATCCACATCCACTGTCAACCCAGCATCTTCAGCTTGCTCTTGCGTCAACTCAAGTGGGAATCCATAAGTATCAGATAATTTGAAGGCATCAGCACCACTAATTTGTGTCTGACCCGTCTTTTTAGCTTCTTTAATCACATCATTCAACAAAGAAAGTCCGCCTGTTAATGTTGCATTAAAGCGCTTTTCTTCAGCAGCAACAGTCTTTTGAATCTTGGCAGTGTTGGCTTTAACTTCTGGGTAGTAGCTTTCCATGATGTCCCCAACAATTGGTACCAAGTTAGTTAAAAACTGTCCTTTAATGCCTAATTTTTGTCCATGCAAAACTGCGCGGCGCAACAAGCGACGAATGACATATCCACGTCCCTCGTTTGAAGGCAAAGCCCCATCCCCAATTGCAAACGTTATTGCACGAGTATGGTCGGCAATTACTTTAAAGCTCGTATTGACCTCTGAATCTTGGCTATCATCATAGGTAAATTGATTTGATAATTTCTCTGTGTCCCGAATGATAGGTAAAAACAAGTCTGTATCAAAGTTAGTGCGTCCATTTTGGAAAACAGATACGACACGTTCAAGCCCCATACCAGTATCAATGTTTTTGTGCGGTAACTCAGGGTATTGTGAATTATCTGTTAATCCTGGTAAATGATTAAATTGAGAGAAAACAAGATTCCAAATTTCTAGATAACGTTCATTTTCACCACCCGGATACATTTCTAGATCATCATCAGGTAAATCTTGAAATGAACTGCCACGATCAAAGAATATTTCAGAATCAGGGCCAGAAGGTCCCTCACCAATGTCCCAAAAGTTGTCTTCAACTTCATAAATGTGACCATCCGGCAAGCTAGTTTTTTCTTCCCAAATTTTTCTGGCTTCCTGATCTTTAGGATACACAGTTACATACAATTTTTCAGCATCTAAGCCATACCACTCAGGACTAGTCAATAACTCCCAAGCCCAAGGAATTGCTTGTTCTTTAAAATAATCACCAATTGAAAAGTTGCCCATCATTTCAAAAAGTGTATGATGTCGAGCTGTTTTTCCAACGTTTTCGATATCATTGGTACGAATTGCCTTTTGAGAATTGGTGATACGTGGATTATTTGGGACTACTGTACCATCAAAATATTTTTTTAAAGTCGCAACACCGGAATTAATCCATAACAATGTTGGATCATCTTGCGGAATTAGATTTTTTGAAGGTACAACTTCGTGACCCTTCGAAGCAAAAAAATCTAAAAACATTTGGCGAATTTCTGCTGAACTCAAGTCTTTCATAAAAAATTTTCTCCTTAAATAATATAAAAAGACCAAAACAAAGTGCGGACGCTCTACCGTGGTACCACCGCAATTTGTAATGATCTTGAATAAAATCTTTACCTTTATGTCTCATAACGCTGAGCAGCGGTGATTTTTCAATCACAATTAAGTCTGGTAGCGCAAAAAAGCCAACGTGTGCTTTTCATCACCCAGCACATTTCTAACTGACGGACGGCTAATTCGTATGTCCAGAATTCCTAATCATTATATCATATTACCAACCAATGTGATTATCAGTTTTTGGTAATGCAATTTTACCCGACGCTAAATCAGAAAATGCTTTTTCTAATATTTCAAAGGCGCGCTGCAACTCCTCTTCTTGAATAACTAGTGGGGGTTGAAAACGCAAGGTGTTTCCTCTTAGGCTAATCATAATCGCCCCTAACTCAAAAATACGATAAATTAACTTATTAGTTGCCTCATTATCAGGTTCACCATGATCATTGATAATATCAATACCACCATTCAAACCATATAAACGGACATCTCCAATAAAGGCATAACGTTTAGCAGCAGACTCAAAGAATGCTTTAGCCAACTCACCCAGTTGTCGAGAACGTGCAACTAAGTTCTCCTCTTCAATAACGTCTAGCGTTGCTAGCGCTGCCGCTGCTGTTACTGGGTTACCAGCGGTCGTGTAAACATTAGCTGGTGCTTGCAGACTGTCCATAATTTCTTTGCGCCCAATAACTGCACTTAAAGGCAATCCACTGGCAATCGATTTACCAACACTCATTAAATCTGGGGCAATTCCAAAATGATCAATTGACCACATTTTACCAGTTCGTCCAAGGCCTTGATTAACCTCATCGACAGCAAAAACAATGCCATGTTCACGTGTAAACTCATAAACCAATTCAACATAATGTTGTGGTGCTTTGATAATTCCACCATCACCTTGAATAGGTTCAATAATAACTAACGCCACTTCATCTGCTGGTAAATAAGTCTCAAATGGTAATTTAAACTGTTTAAATAAACGTTCGGAAAAATCATTGTCGCTTTCTCCGGCTATTCGTTGCGTCTGATCAGGAAAAGGTACTTTCACCGTGTTTGGCAATAGTGGCCCAATTTTTCGAGTCATATTCAAGCTGATTCCTGAGATAGAAAGCGAACCATATGTGGAACCGTGATAAGCACCCGTAAAACTGACAACATATTGTCGCCCAGTATATCCACGGGCAAACTTGATAATCGCATCGTTTGCATCCGATCCCGAATTACCAAAAGCAACTTGTTTTTGGAAGTTTCCTGGTGCTACATTCACTAAGCGATCAGCTAATTTTGCAGTCACCGTGTTAGCAAAATATGCAGGCGTATACTGAATTAATTTTTGAGCTTGGCTAGTAATTGCTTCCACAACCTTTGGATGTGAATGACCTGTATTAGTGGCACTTGCACTAGCCAATAAGTCAATATACTCATGCCCATCTGCATCCGTAATAATGGCTCCTTTTCCGTGATCAATGACAATATCAAAATATTTAACCCGCGTTGCATTTGCCAAGTGAATTTTTTCTTCTTCTAAAATCTCTTTATTTTTTGACATTTTTAGCAGCTTTCACATTTATTTTTAGATTTATATACAAGAAAAGCCCTGTAAATTCAGGACTTTTTGTTAGATTATTTTTGAGACAACTTACTATGCTTAGAACCGTAAACGGCATAAATGATTATACCGACCACAAACCAACCAAAGGCATAAATCTTTGCTTGATTATCCAACTCATAGAAAATAAATCCAGATCCCAATGCGGCCAATGCTGGCATCACTGGGTAAAGTGGCATTTTGAAGCCAGGTTCTTGTATATCTTTACCTTCACGAGGACGCAATGCATAAATACCAAGAGAAACAATGATAAAGGCAATCAATGTACCGGCAGAGATCAAACCAGCTAATTCAGTAAAGCTAAATACTGATCCAATCAAGATAGCAATGACTGACAATACTAACAAAGCATTGTTAGGTAATCCTTTATCATTAACTTTTCCTAAGAAACTTGGTAACAAACCGTCACGACCGAAGGCGTAAAGCAATCGTGAACCAGCCAGCATCATACCAATAATTGCTGTAAACATACCGATTAAGGCAACCACTGATAACAAATTAGATGTAAATTCATGACCTGAGTGCAATAATGCCCAGGCAGCAGGAGCGGCATTGTCTTTATACTCTGTATAGTGGAACATACCAACTAATACAAGCGCTACTGTCACGAAAAGGATTGTTGCTACAATTAATGAACCAATGATACCTCGAGGCATGGTCTTTTTGGGATCCTTTGCTTCAGCTGAACTAGCAGCAATTGAATCAAATCCAATGTAGGCTAAGAAAATTTGTGAAGCACCTGCGAATATACCCGACCAACCACCAAAATCAGTGCCTGCCTTATGAGCAGGTATAAATGGTACATAATTACCAGGGTGAATAGCTGTTAAACCAACACCAATAAAGATTAAGATAACTAATACTTTACCAACAACCAGCACATTTTCAACATGAGCCGTCGTGTTTGTTCCGCGCCATAGCAATACTGCGACAATCAAAACCGCAAATAGTGAAGCTATGTCGATGACACCGCCATTTCCAGCAGCAAATGAACCAGCCAAAGCCTTTGGCAATACTAAGTTATGTGAGCCAAGGAATAATTTGAAGTTTGCTGACCACCCTGAAGCCACGAAAGCGACAGCGATGAAATATTCCGCCAAAAGTGCCCAACCGGCAATCCAGCCAAATACTTCACCAAAGACAACGTTTGCCCAAGAATAAGCAGATCCGGCAAATGGTAATGCCGAAGCAAACTCCGCATAAGCAAACGCAGCAAGTCCTGAAACAATTGCCGCAATTACGAATGAAATTGCAACCGCTGGTCCAGCATGGTTAGCTGCAACAATACCTGGTAAGGTAAAGATAGCTGTAGATACGATAGTCCCAATACCTAAAGCTAACATTTCTTTAACACCTAACGTCTTACGTAGATGTCGATCACTAGTGGTAAAACTAGCAGGAGTCGCTTTATGTAGCCACCCTGTTCTTGTTTTTGATTCTGACATATGTTTATCCCTTCAACTCTATAAAAGTTACTTTAATATATTAACATTTTCTAATTTTATTGTCAACGTTTCCCATATAAGGAATGATTATGCCAATCAAATTATTATTTTCGTTGGATTTTGATAATAAAATAGCGTTTCGATAAAGTTTAATAGAATAAATCTGTTACTTACCACCTTTCCAAATTAAAAATGCTATTCCAATCGGAATAGCATTTTTAATTTAAGCAAATACTGACGTTAAAATCAAAATAATAATCAAACCAGTTACGGAAATAATTGTTTCCAAAACAGTCCAAATTTGGAATGTCTGCTTAACTGATAAGTCGAAAAATTCTTTAAAAATCCAAAATCCTGCATCGTTCACGTGTGAAGCTATTAATGACCCGGCACCAATAGCTAACGCTACGAATACTGGCAATAATGTGTTACCAGGATTGGCGGCTAAAATACCCGTAACAATCCCCGCCGCAGTCATACCAGCCACTGTAGCTGAACCAACTGAAACTCGTAAGACTGCCGCAACAGCCCAAGCAAACAAAACAATAGCAATCGGACTCATGGCACCACCAGCTTGGAAAATCGTCGCAATCTTGTCAGACAACCCCGAGGTAACCAAGACACCACGCAAGGCGCCACCACCACCAACAATTAACAAAATTCCAGCAACAGCTGACATTCCTTCGTTCAATGATTTTCCTACTTCAACCATTGTTTTCTTTTGCCAAATACCCATTGTAAAAATAGCAAAAACTAGTGCGATTGTCATAGCTACTGCAGGATTAGCCACAAACTCGACAATTTGATCAATTGTATTTGGGTTCTTTGGCGTTACACCACCTGTGTAAATTAACTTATAAATTGTAGCAATGATCATGAATATCAATGGAAAGACAGAAGTTAGTACGGACAAACCGAACTTTGGTGTCGCATCCAAGTCATACTTTTTTGCGGGTCCAACTGCTTCAATTTCTGTTTTAAATTGAAAAGCATCTGGTGCATATTTTTGTGCTAATTTTGTAAATGCTGGGCCGGCCACAACTGCAGTAATTACTGATACAATCAAACCAAAAATCAACATCATTCCAATATTAGCACCTAAAGCTGAGGCAACAGCTGTTGGCGCCGGCTGTGGTGGCAAAAATCCTTGTGCCGAACTTAAGGCAGCTGTCATTGAGATACCTAAGTAAAGCAATGGCACGCCAGCTTCAATAGCAACAGCAAATACGATTGGAATTAACAACACCATACCAACACCAAAAATCATTGAGATACCAATAATAAACGATGCGATCAATACTGCCCACTGCAGACGCTTAACACCAAACCAATCAATCAATGTTTTGGCAATACGGTATGATCCACCTGCATCAGCGACTAAACGACCAATCATACCACCAAAAATAAAGATTACCGAGTTTGGACCAAGAATATTTCCTACTCCTTCACTACCAAGCACGGCACTTGGTATCTCCATGGGCTTCATGCCAAGCAACAAGGCAAGAATAAAAGCAGTAATAATTAGTGAAACAAATGTGTTTAACTTTAACTTTGCAATCAAAATAAGCAAAATCAAAATTGACACAATCAACATAACAAATTCCATCTACTTGCATTAACGGTCTCTGACCGTTATCTCCTTTTCATTTACAAATACATTCTTCCCCCACTCATACTCAGTAACTATTTACTAAACTATTTTGAATGCTTCCTTTGATAATTAGCAATATTTTGATATTCTGTCTGCAATTGACGAGATAATCGGATAAAGATTGGTGCTAATTCTCGATAGGCTTCAAAGTTTTTTGGCTCAGGAAAATACGTATTAGCTGCCCCAATGTATTTCTCAATCTCATATAAACTATCAATTTTTCCTAGTGCTTTTTGTGCAACAATAACTGCGGCCAGCGCCCCAGATTCAAATGCCTCTGGAACTGTGACAGGTTGTTCAAAAATATCCGCAAACATTTGCCGCCATAGTGGTGAGCGTGCGAAGCCACCCGTTGCTTGGATTGATTTCAAATCACCTACAACTTCTTCGAGTGCCAAGCTAACCATAAACACATTAAAAGTAATACCTTCTAATACTGCGCGTAACATATGTGCACGCGTATGCCCATGATTAAGACCAAAGAACGATCCTCGCGCATTGGCATCCCAAATTGGTGCACGTTCACCACCTAGGTATGGATGAAAAATCAACCCCTCGGACCCAGCTGGAATACGCTCGGCAATTTCCGTTAACAAATCATAGGAATCTTTTCCAAGTAAGGCAGCTGTTGATTTTTCAGCATCAAACATATTATCACGTGCCCAACGGAAGACATCCCCACCATTATTAACAGGACCACCCACAACCCAATTATCTTTATCCAAAGCATAGGTGAACGTACGACCTTTAGGGTCGATAACCGGTTGCTCTGACACGACTCGAATAGCACCTGAAGTACCAATTGTAATTGCCGCAACACCAGGTTTAACTGCGTTAACACCTAGGTTTGAAAGTGGCCCATCACCGGCACCGTAAACAAATGGTGTGTTTGCTGGAAGACCAATCAACGCAGCATATTTTTCAAACATACTTGTTTCGTATTCATAAGGTTCAACTGGTTGTGGCAGCTGTTCTTTACGAACACCAGTTACTGACAAGGCTTGGTCATCCCAATCCAAATTAAAAATGTTGAACAAACCAGTTCCAGAAGCAATAGAAATGTCCATCTTATTTGAACCAAAAAGTCGATGGAATAAGTATTCCTTAATGCCCAAATAATGCGCTGCTTTTTGATAAATATCAGTATGTTCTGATTTTAACCATAATAGCTTGGACAATGGCGCCATTGGATGGATAGGTGTACCGGTATTTTTATAAATTTGTTGGCCTATACCGTTGGCCTTCAATTCTTCGGTGTATTTCACCGCACGCGTATCTGCCCAAGTAATGGCGCGTGTCAATGGGTTCCAATCTTCATCAAATGCAATTAATGAGTGCATTGCTGAACTAAATGATACGGCAGTAATCTGATTACCTTTATTCAAATCAGCTACACGTACAACCTCTGATAATGCGGAAACCAATGCCTCAAAAAGTTCATCAAGATCTTCTTCAGCCATATCAGGCAAATCACGGTACAAAGCATAACTTTTATTCGCACTTGCTACGACAACGTTCTTATCATCAAACAGAACTGCCTTCGTTGATGTCGTGCCGATATCAACTCCTATCATATACTCCATTTGTTTACCTCCAATCGATGTTAAGCGTTTAATATTTTCTCTCCTAAAAAGAAAAAGCTCCCTTAAGCGGGAGCTTTGTTCATTAAGCTGAACAGTTTTTCTATTAATTACTTAGCTGCGTCCATTGCGTGACCGCCGAAGCCGTTACGCAAAGCTGAAACAACCTTACCAGTAAATGTGTCATCTTGCAATGAACGGTAACGCATTGCTAATGATAAGTAGATAACTGGTGCAGGTACGTCCAAGTCCAATGATTCTTGAACTGTCCACTTACCTTCACCTGAAGAATGCATACGACCAGCGATAGCATCCAAATGTGGATCCTTGGCGAATTGTTCTTCAGCCAATTCCATCAACCATGAACGGATAACTGATCCGTGGTTCCACAACTTTGAAACAGCTTCATAGTCGTAGTCAAATTGTGAGGCTTCCAATACTTCGAATCCTTCAGCAATTGCTTGCATCATACCGTATTCGATACCATTGTGAACCATCTTCAAGTAGTGACCTGAACCCAAACGACCTGTGTACAAGTAACCATCTTCTTCAGAAATTGACTTAAACAAAGGTTCGATGATCTTCCAAGCTTCGGCATCATCGCCACCAATCATGAAGTTACCACCATTACGGGCACCATTCATTCCACCAGAAGTTCCGGCATCAAAGAACTTAATACCAGCAGCAGATGTGCGCTTGTTTTGTTCCAAGTTATCCTTGTAGTTAGAGTTACCACCATCAATAATGATGTCACCCTTGTCCATCTTCTCAATCAATGTATCGATTGTTGAGTTAGTTGGTACACCAGCTGGCACCATAACCCAAACTGCCTTTGGAGATGGCAACTTTGACAACATATCATCAATGTCAGAAGCAGCTTCAACTGATGCTGAATAGTCAGTTGCTTCCTTAACAAAGTCAGCGTTTAAATCAAACGCAACAACTTCGTGACCGTTATCAACGGCGTTCTTTACCAAGTTCAAGCCCATCTTACCAAGGCCGATCATCGCAAACTTCATGTCTACTTACCTCTTTGTTTTTTGAGTTTTTAATACACTTTTATTATATGAAAATAATTTACACATTGCAACCTTATTATTGAAAATTGTTTTCTAATCTTGTATTATTAGTTTATTGGAGCATTAAAAATGGCAAATAACATCATAGCCCAATTACGGGCACAACGTAAACAATATAATACAACTGAACAAAAATTAATTGATTTCATTATTAATCATGTTAGTGAAGCTCGAGAGGCCAACATTCAGGAAATGTCTGAATTATCAGGTGTTTCTACCGCCACTATTTCACGTTTTGTCAAAAAAATCGGCTTAGAATCATTTCGTGAATTTTCTGTTTCACTAGCAAGTGCTGCCACGCAAATGGCAGCATCTGTCGATTTATTTGGAGAAATAGCTGATACGGATGATACCATTGCGGTTGCTCAAAAAGTTTTTGGCGGTGCAGAAAATGCTTTAGCAGCAACCGTTAGTAACTTAACAGCAACACAGTTGGACGAAGCCACATTGGCTTTAATATCAGCTCGTCGCGTTGGCTTTTTTGGTATCGGTGGATCATCTATTGTTGCTTTTAATGCTTACCATAAGTTCTTGCGTACTCCAATTGACGTCATCGCTCATCCAGATTACGATGTTCAATTAATGCAAGCCGTTAAACTTAATTCAAATGATACTGCAGTTGTTATTTCACATTCCGGTCGAAATAAAGACACACTTCTCATCGCAAAAAAGTTGCACGAACAACATGTTAAAATTATCGCAGTAACTTCATTTAAAGATTCGCCGCTAGCAAAACTAGCGGATCTAGTATTATTATCATTGGCAGAAGAAGTTAATTTCCGAAGCGAATCCATGAGTTCGTTAATCGCACAACTTACAATCATCGATACTTTATTTACTTTAGTTGGTTCACATTTATCGCAAGATACTCAGAGTGTTGTTGATACCATGCGCGATGTTATTGAAGAAACAAGATCACATTAAAAAGGAGCTCAATGAGCTCCTTTTTTTGATATTATTACTTTTCACATAGCATTCGCCACAGGAATACTGCTAATTTTTTCCGCCTTCACTGGCCTCAATGGCTTTATCCAAACCAGCTATATCCTGATTCATGCTTCTAAAGTCAGCATTATTAATAGGTAGATGTTGCAAAAAGTTATCAAAAACTTCTAAAGTACCATCGACATCTGTTGCTTCAAAATCCAAAACGTGCCCAGCAAAGGTTAAATCATCTGACAAAAAGTGTAAATGCCACCCTGCTGCGGTTGGACCGCCAAAAACTTTTGGTGCATAATATCCAACTAATGTACCAGTTATGTTGTCTGCTTTGAATTCAGGCTGCTGTTCAGCTACTTGTAACAAACTTGGATATGGCTTCTCTTGTTTTGTTACAATACGAACGTGAACGTGGGCAAACTCACCATGCAGTTTTAAGGCAGAGAAAACGTTAAATAACTGCTCATCTTTCAAGTTCTGAGTCAAATTACTATATTTTATTTTTTTAAAAGGTAATTTTTGGCTTGCCTCTGGTTGATCAAAATGGATTGATGCAAAAGGTAATGTAGTTTGTTTATCAGTAATGTGGTGAACTTTTCCTGTACTATCAGCTTGATAGGCTTCCCCGTTTAGAAAAATAGCTTCGCCGTTGAGACCCTCAAAAGTACCAATGCCAGTGTCCCCATGTTCCAACATTTCAGCGACTGTTATTGTCCCTGACATTTGGCGCGCTACTAATTGTGCTAATGTACCATGTTGATATATTGTTGTCATGTTTTGCCTCACTTCTTACCTATCATTTTAAGTTTATCAGTATAATAATGCAAATAAACCAGAAAAATTGAGCAAATACTTAATTTATTTTGGGATCACTAAGCCTTTTTTTAAAGATACGTTCGAGGGGTAAGCTGATTAAAAATATTGTTGAAATAATGAACAAGATTCCTACAACTTGAAACATCCTTAAGTGAACATGTAAAAGTGTCACCGACAAAAGAGTCGCCACCATCGGCTCAATGGTAGATAATAAACTTGCTGTAGTAGGTTTTAATTGGCTCAGGCTCATAACATATAAAGCATATGGTAGTAATGTGCCAGCTATAATAATAAACACCATGATAATCCAGTCTTTAGTGCTCACCTGAGATGGTATATACCAAATGAGATGAAAAAAGTTCTCAGCTGTTCCACCCACCAATAACCCCCAAGCAACTACAACCAAGGGTGACTGTTTTTCAAGCAAAGGTTTTGGAATAAGTGTATACGCAGCTAAACCAAATGCAGATAGTATACCCCAAAATAAAGCTTTAGAGTTTACTACTAACTGATTGATGTTGCCATTAGTAATTAACAAAAATACACCAGTTAAGGCAATCAGAATTGACCAAATATCTAAGCGAGAAGGAAGCGTTCTCGTCGCTAAGCTCAATAAAATAACAATGATAGTTGGGCCAAGTGATTGCAGAATGATTGCTGTTGCTGCGTCACCAAAGTATACAGATAAAAAGAAACTGGATTGTGCTAACAAAACACCAACGATACCGTATAAAATAATTAGAACAACATCTTTTTTGTTCAACCATATTTCAAAAACCCGACGGCCTGAAAAACAAAATAATACAATTAACAAAATTATTCCTGACAAGCTCATTCTGACACCAACCAGCCACTCCGGATTAATATTTTGATTACGAAATAAAATACTTGCCAATATGCCACTAATCCCAAATAAAGTCGCACTTAAAACCCCACAAATTATGCCCTGCTTTTTCATCCCAATTGATTCCTTTCGAATACTAGTTATAATTTAGAATAACCTAATCGATGAGATTCGTATACCTATTTTGTCATTATATTCTTTTTTTAATATAAAATAAGCTTTTTATATGTTAGCAAATAATGGTTTCATTAAAATTGGCGCAATGAGCGTAGAAAAAATAATCACCAAGATAAGCTCCCCTGAGACTGCAGCGCTAATGACTTGTGATGATAAACCTATCTGCGTAATGACTAATGCCATTTCCCCTCTCGATACCATACCCGCACCAATAGCTTTTGCAGCTGTATCGTTCAAGCCAGATATTTTAGCTCCAATCCATGATCCAACAAATTTTGTGATAATCGCTAACAAAATAAATAAGACAATCGCTACAATTTTATTGTTCAATTGTCCTATCAAAACATTCAAGCCTATTGATCCAAAGAACATAGGATAAAAAATCCACTGTCCAACCCGATTTGTATTTTCGAATATTTGATCCGCAATCAATGTTTTCCTCAGAAAAATGCCGATAACAAAAGCAATTACTGGTAACAGGCTACTCATATTGAAGCCACCATTACCAATAAATACGGAAAATAAAGTAACGGCTAGCAATGAAATGACATCGTCAATTATGGCGGCTGACAATATTATTGCGCCAACTGCTGATGTTAATTTTTTTTGCTCAGCTAAAACAGCTAATGTAATTGATATTGATGTGGCAGAAAAAACTATACCCGAAAACAAAGAGACTGATACACTATATCCCATTAAAATAAACGCAATTGGAAATGCAATCATCGGAATAATAACACCCATGATTGCTATTAATGATGAAGCTTTGACATATTTTTTCATTGTTTTCATATCTGACGCCAATCCAGAACTTAGCATCAATATAAAAATACCAATTTCAGACAGCACATGAACTAAATGTGTGCTATGAACGACGTTTAAAAAGCTCATGCCCAAGACAATGCCAGCAAGTAATTGACCTATGACCTCTGAAAGGCCTAGTTTTACAGCTACTTTCCCGAAAAATAGAGTTACTGTGATTAATAATAGAACATTTATCATATCGTTTATTTCTCCTAAACAAAAAGAAAAAAGCTTCAAAAATCAACTAGCTCCCCGACTAGTTAACTTCTTGAAGCTTTCGCCCAACCGTTAATAATTTATTATATCCAATACTAGCATGCTTTATCGTGGAACGCAATCAAGTCGGCATCACATCTTCTCAACCGAATAGTTAATTCGACTTGATTCTGACTGTCAGTAGTAATCCAATGAGTGGCACAACAATAAACCAGCGACTTGTCATTAACAACGCATGTACAAATGATGAATTGGCATTAATTGCGGTGATTAAAATAGAAGCAACAACCACACTTCCTGCACCAATGACTTGACGCATCGTAGTAATAATCGCAGTACTATGACTAACTAAATTTTTAGGTAGTGCGTTATTTGCCGCAGTAATTGCGGGCATCATAATGAAAGCATTGCCACCTTCAAGTAACATAGCTGCTATCAAACACGCTATCCACGAATCTGACCCTAAAGTACCCAAAATTGCATACCCTACAAGCATCATTGCCATACCAATATAAACTAATTTTTTTAACCCAATTCTGTTAAGCATCGCCCCTGATCTTGGGTTCAATTGACTTAGAAAAATTGCTGCAGGTACCATGAGTAGTCCTGACCACAATGGGCTAAAATGAAAAACTTTTTGATAAAACAAAGGCATCAGAACCGTTGCAATAATTAGTCCTGAATATGATAATCCCGTTAAAAACATAGCTGGAACATAGCCTCTATATTTGAGCACCGCTAAATCTAAAAACGGTTGAGGTAATTTTACTTGACGAACGATAAATATGGCTAATAAACTGACATTAATTATTAAAATCAACCACCACGAGAAGTTAATTCCTGATGTTGGAATGATTGAAATGTCATACAAAATGCCGCCAAATCCGAGTAAGGTTATAGCCGAAAACCAATCGAATTCAGATGGTTTCATAGTGTGCGTGTTTTCTATTTTATTTTGCAAAACAATAATCAAAATCAGCAATATGACAAAAAATAACATAAATAAAGCACGCCAAGAAATCCATCGCAGGACCACGCCAGAAATAATCGGACCAACAGCTAAGGCTGAACCCATAACTAAACCAACTACGCCCATAGCTAGACCTCGTTGATTTTTATCAGTATTTTCCATGATGACACTTTGAAATGTTGGAAATAAGGCCCCCACCGCTAAACCTTCTAACAACCGACCGATAATAATACCGGTAAAGTTGGGTGTAACCATAGCCAAAAACGTTCCTAGTAAAAAGAGGGCTACAATTCCATTGAGTAATTTACGTAAGGACACATTATCCAAAAGCCAAGGACTTAGCGGCATGACTAGTGTCATTGCAACCATAAAACCTGTTGTTAACCACTGAACAGTGCTCGCATTAACATTAAAACTTTTCATCAAAATCGGATAAGCCGTTGTCATAGTAGATTGACTAATCGACATGATAAATGCAATCGATAATAACGCAAGTGAAAATGGTGTTAATTTTCTGATGTTTTTAAACATAAGACCCCCTCAAACACTTATTTATATTCATTCTAATATAAATAAGTGTAAAATTCAACTTTTGACGGATAATTTATAATGATATTATGTTAAAACGTTGCATGCGCTAATTCTTACTTGATTTTGTTCACATCACCTGTTTTTTCAACAATCAATCTGACGTAATTTCGTGTGCCAAGAGGTCCTTGGTGGACACCATCATCAGCGAACCAATCCAAATGTTTTTTTGCCAAACGATACCAGTCAATAATATGTAGATTTTTATAATCATTATTAGCTTTCGCCAACATATCATTGTTATCTTTCTGCCAAGGTTTACTCTGTACTAAATTATTAATCCAATAAACCTGTCGCTTTGTACCAAAGGTTTTCATCATGCGATCTAAATCTTGTCTTCTAATCTCACCATTTGTTCCTAATCCTACTAAGATGTTCGGTGCCAACTCATCGTTGCGAGCCATTTTTTTCACTAAATTCGGTGCCTCGTAGGCTTGGCGCCCCACCTTTGCGTCGACCACTATCTTGGGATTAATGTCTTGGAGATATGGTGCTGAATCTAACATAACCGAATCACCAATAGCTGTAAATGACATATTCTTGAAGCTCATGTATTGTGCAGCGTTTAAATCATATGTTGCAATTACTTTTTTATCAGCTGCCGACATGTTTTTATTACTTGATTGCTTAGAAGAGTGTTTAGCCGATTTTTGAGCGATTTGATTACTTTTTTTCACCGCCAATTTATTTTTGAGTAATTTCTTTTGTAATTCAGTCTGTGGTTGCGGTTGACCAGCATTTTGACTTGCCAATCCATGACCTATGAAAAACAAAAAAATCAGCGCAGGCGTTAAAATTAAGAAAAATCGATTACGTGATTGCACCAACCAATGACCAACTTGGCGCAGGTTTTCTCCATTACGGAACAAATTTTCAACATAGCGGTAGCTCAATTCACTTAGCAGCAAAACAAGCGCAATTTCAATCAATATATTCAAAACATTTGGTTGATAATGTGGGATAAATTTTTCGTAAAACACAAAAACTGGTAATTGATATAAGTAGATACTATAGGAACGTTTCCCTAAATAATTTAAAAGTTTGTTATCCAATATTTTGGCATGCCAGGAAGCCGGATGAGCTGTTACAGCAACCAAAACAGTACTTGCTATAGTTAACAAGTACATTAATCCATAATAAGTCGCAGGATGTTGCCCATTCAACCACAATGTTCCTAATCCCCAAAGTAAAAAGGAACAGAATCCCGCAATATTAAGATAGCGTTGCACCTTGCTACTAACATGATTAGAGAGCTTAATCGAGGGCCAAACAAATGCTAGGGCTGTGCCCAATAGGATAGCAAATAGTCGGGTATCCGTGCCATAATATACTCGATTAGTAGCAGTAGGATCATACAAAACAGCCATTAATATTGCACTAATTAATGAAAGCAAAATTAGTACGCTAGCAATATTTATTCGCTTCAAACCCAATCGTAAAATAGCCCAAACAACTAACGGCCAAATAAAATAAAATTGTCCCTCTATCGAAAGTGACCATAGATGTGTGAAAGGCGAAGCACCACCAAATTGTTGAAAATAGGACGGTCCATGGCCAATTGCCCAAAAGTTAAAGACATACAATAAATTAGTTTCAACAGTAGGACGTAAATTGTAGACTAACTGATGATCAAAAAGCAAAATCACCGCAGTCACTATCAACATCATGGCTACTAAAGCCGGATACAAACGCTTTAATCTGCGTTTATAAAACTTAAAAATTGCAATCTTGTGATTACGATCAAACTCTTGTATCAATTGATCAGTAATTAAATATCCTGAGATCACAAAAAAAAGTGGCACGCCAAACCAGCCACCGACAAATTTTGTGGGCATTAAGTGAAATAAAATAACACCAATGACAGCTAAAGCACGTAAGCCATCAAATCCCTTGATATAACGTCTTTTTGGACTTTCCATAATTTTGACCGTTATGTTCCCTCAATAATCTCAAATACACGAAATCTACATCATTTCTCTAATTTTACTTTCATTAACGTAACATGTCAAATATTTCAATATTATTTCTTAATTAATTGTTGTTCCTCGTTTTTCAAATGTATGTGGTAACGTAACTTGCATGTTATCCACCACTTCATTATTCATCAATTTAGTTAACATACGCATTGCGACTGCACCAATATCGTACTTAGGTTGACCGATTGATGTTAGCGCAGGACGCGTCACAATTGCAAATTTTGTATCATTTGATGTGATGATTTCAAAATCTTCAGGAACTGACTTTCCTTGATCGCGCATATAATTCATGATTCCTAATGCAACTTCATCATCATGAACAATAGCTGCTGTTGCATTAGTGGCAAAAATTTTATCAGCGATTTGATAGCCAGCAGAATAGTCCTGATGAGAGGCAAATAACAAATCCTCATCAAACTCTTGTCCGGCAGCTTCTAGACCTGCTTGGTAGCCAACTAAGCGATGTTGTTTGTTAATTGCATATTCCATTGGTCCGGTAACTAACGCTACACGTTCATGTCCATTTTTAACTACCATTTCAACCGCTTCTTTAGTAGCTGCAATATAGTCAATGTTAACACTTGGCAAAACCTTTTCAGCATCAATAGAACCAGCTAAAACAACCGGTGCATCAACAGAGGAGATTGTCTTTAAAACTTCACGATCCAATTCATTGCCCATAAAAATAATGCCATCAACTTGCTTGCTGGCAAGATTGTTAATAGCCATTGTTTCACGCACAGGATCTTCATCTGTATTTGTTAGCAAGACATCATAATGATACATATTAGCGACATCATCAATGCCTCGTGCCAGCTCTGAATAGTACATGTCTGTTACGTCTGGCATCACAACACCAATGGTAGTCGTCTTTTTTGAAGCCAGCCCACGTGCTACAGCATTGGGATGGTAACCTAATTCTTCAATCGCATCCAATACTTTACGTTTCGTAGATTCACGGACATTACTGTTGCCATTTACAACTCGCGATACTGTTGCTAGTGATACACCAACTCGACTAGCAACATCATAAATTGTAGCCGTTTGCTTTTTTTGCATAATTTATTCCTCTTTAATACATTTATTATTATTTTTTTTAGAAGTTATCTACACTATTATATCAAATCAGAATCAAATTGCAAACGCTTACAACATTAATTATAAGTGTTTTCATCATTGTTTCACTTTGTTACAAGAAAAGATTCATCATGATGAAAGTGATACAATGTATTTATATAAAATTTCACAGGAGTTAGTGTCATGAATGCAGAAAAAATCAGCGCATTAACTAGCTGGCTGACCAAACAAGAGTTGTCAGGCGCTATCATTACAAATTACCACAGTGTTGCCTATTTAAGCGGTTTTGAATCTGATCCAATAGAACGTGTTTTAGCGCTCGTTCTACTGGAAAATAGTGAACCTTTTTTGTTTGGACCGGCACTGGAAGTCAACAGTATGAAAGAAAGTGGCTGGCGCTATGCTGCTTTTGGCTATGAAGACCATGAAAATCCTTGGTTAAAATTAACTAACCATATTAGAATATTAACCAACGGTAAAAAGTTTGCCATTGAGGCCGATAATCTAACAGTTGCACGTCTTAAATTACTGCAAACCGCCTTTCCTGATGGAGAGTTTTCTATTGACATTACAGATCAAATTAATCAACTTCGCCTAATAAAAACACCAGACGAAATAGCACATATGAAGGCCGCTGGTCGTGATGCGGATCGCGCCTTTGAGATTGGCTTTAACGCTCTAGAGATTGGTATATCAGAGTTAGCCGTTGCCGCTGAATTAGAATATGAACTCAAAAAAGCAGGCGTAGCTAGCATGAGTTTTGAAACGCTAGTTCAATTTGGGACCCACGCCGCTGACCCACATGGTTCAACATCAACAAATACACTCAATACTGGTGAAATGGCGTTGTTTGATTTAGGAACGATGACTGAAGGATATGCCTCAGATGCCACAAGGACAGTAGCTTTTGGAAACGTGAGCGACGAAGCCAAAAAAATACATGCTATTACGCTCGAAGCACAACTAACGGCCGAATCACAAGCTAAAATTGGTATGACAGCCAGCGAACTGGATACCATCGCACGAAATATCATTACAAAAGCTGGCTATGGTCAATATTTTAATCATCGACTCGGACATGGCTTAGGCTCATCAGTACATGAGTTTCCTTCAATCATGGCGGGAAATGATATGATTCTTGAAGAAGGCATGGTCTTTTCTATTGAACCTGGTATCTACGTTCCAGGTGTTGCTGGTGTCCGTATTGAAGATAGTGGTTATATGAGTAAAGAAGGTTTCATTCCTTATACACACACAACCAAAGAACTACTACAATTCTGAAATAAATAAAAGACCAATGACTTAAGTCATTGGTCTTTTATTATATAGCATTCATAATTGCTACAACTAGCAATGGTATCATTGTTATACCATTATTCAACATATGAACGGCAATACTATTTTTCAAATCACCAGTTTTTTTGTAAATGTAGGCGAGCACCATCCCCATGCTAGCGTATATCACATAACTTAAGGTGTCGGCGAGATTAGTGGGAATCGTATCCATGTGTGGCAGTGCAAAAACTGCCCCCGACAAAATAATATTTGCCCACCACCAACTTTTGCGGAAAAAATAATTTAAAATAAGCCCACGAAAAACTAATTCTTCAACTACAGGTGCCAAAAACGTACCATAAATTACCATAGCAACCATTGTCACATTTAAATTTGAAGTTAGCTCATTAATAGCCTCTTGATTTTCGGTTGTGGTAACCCCTGTTAGTTGAACCCGTAATTGAGCTAGTATCATCTCGATGGCTATCATAACAAACCACATACCTACTAGCCACCAGAGGCCTCGCCAGTTTCGAATATCTGGTTTGGTAAAGACTGGGCCAGATACATTTTTTCTTAGTAGTCTATAAGCATAGAACCCAATGCCTATATAAAAAATGAACATTGTTGCGGCACACAATATTTGTAAAAATATATTATCTGTTTTTGTAGCAAGGACCAAAGGGATGGGTGCCACAACTATTAAAAATAGCGTAAAAACAACATTAATTATTCTAAGCAGTAAAGATTTTGGTCTTACTTCATTTGTCGTTTCAAGCATCGTCATCCTCATCCAGTGTGCGCTTTTTCTTTTGCCAATACAGCCATACAAAACAAATGTTAAACACGATGAACAAAACAGCAACAAGCGTTATCGTTACCCATAATGGCCAGTTTTGTTGGTCACTCAACAAGAATATTAGGACAAAAAGTGCGAAACTAACAACCGACAGTATGATTCTCGTAATTAAATTACCCATTTATTTTCCTGTATGTTCATTAATGAATTCCGCAACCGCGCCTTCATTATTTGTTTTTGACAATACCAAGTCAGCCATTTCTTTAATTTCCGGTTTAGCATTTGCCACGGCAACACCTACGCCTGCGGCTTTGATTTGAGCTGCATCATTCAAATTATCACCCAACGCAGCAACTTCGTTTCGTGATATTCCCAGCATGTCAGCTAATTCTAATCCGGCAGAACCCTTGTCACTCCCCTTGGGATTGAACTCAACATAACGATTGGAACTGAATGTTGTCAATACCCTATCAGCAAGCTGAGCATTAACCGTGTCAGCAATTTTTTGTAATACATCTGGATCACGATGTTCAAAAATAACTTTCATTATCGTTTTTTCATTCGAAAGAAAATCTAACTTATCGTCGGCCATTTCTTGATATGGCACACTACGTTCTCTCATATATTGTTCATCATTTTTTGAAATATTATAAATGAATAGTGTATCTATCGTGTAGATGTGTGTATCAATGTCCGCCTGAATCTGGCCAAGAGAGAAAATTTTCTTGGCTAATTCTAAATCCATGCCGTGTTGGACAATAATCTTTTCGCCACCATCTTCATGGATTTCCACGATTGCACCACCGTTGTATGAAACCACGTACTGTTTGTTTTGCTTGTTTAAGCCTAGATCCTTTAATGTACCAAAAACAGACTTATAAGAACGCCCAGTATTAGGAACAAAATAGCCGCCATTTTTCACAAATTTTTGAACAGCAGTGACATTTTGAGAATTAATCGTACCATCATCATCGAGCAACGTTTCATCTAAATCTGAAAGAATCAATTTTATCATTATAATCTCCAATTGTGTTTGTACATTCATTATAACAAAACAGTTTATTTATTCGATAATTTACCAATAAATTTTATCCGTGCTTGACACTGACCACATCGATAGCGTTCAGTTTGAAATCGGCGTTTTCGAATAATATCATGCCCATTTTCACAACGATATAACCACTGACACCTAGATGATTGTCTTTCACCAATATCAGGTGCATATCGAATACCGCCCACACGCACTAATAATTGTTTAAAATCGCTATCCTTGTGTTGATACCCTTGATGACTTAAATGTAGATGATAGTGTACCAATTCATGCTTGATAATTTTGTTAAAGTCTTCTAATGTAACCATTTTAGGATTGAATTCTAAATCATGTGTTTTCAAAAGATAGCGACCACCTGTTGTTCGTAGATGGCTATTGAATGTTGCATGATGTTGAAATGGACGATCAAAACTATCAAATGATATTTTCTCAACAAGATTTTGTAATTCGTTATCTGTCATTTTAACACATCGTTTCAATTAATATTTTGGCCAACCATACAAAAAGTCCCCAAACAAATAACAATTTGTGAGGACTTACTTTAACAAAAATATATCATGATTCAGTACAATGCCTGCAATCATTAAAACGTATCTATATTGTAAATGTTTGTTAGTCCAATGAATGACACAAAGTATTTAAACATTTAATTTTGGTGTTCAACAATGTAGTCAACTGTCTGTTGCAACGTAACCAAATTTTCAGCATCATCATCAGAAATTTCGACATTAAACATATCTTCTACTTCTAATACCAGCTCAACAAAGTCGATAGAATCCGCATCGATATCTGTCAAAAAATTCAAATCCGGCGTAATGGTATCTCTTTTCACATTAAATCGTTCTGCAATTTCATCCGCCATCATATTATAAATTGCTTCTTTTTCCATTGCCATCAGTAATTACTCCCAGAATCTTTAATCTAAAGAACTATTATACCATAACTTATTCACTAATTTGTGACTGCAATTCATTCTTCGCAGCTTGCAACTCATCCTTATGGTCTGCAATGTATGTTCGAATATCTGGCACTAGATTTTTTTCAATCATTTTTTTAATCTGTCCCATTGTATTAGCAACTGCATTAGCTTTGGCAGAACCATGCGTTTTAACGACAGGCGCATTAACACCTAAGATTACTGCACCACCAGCTTCATTATAGTCTAACTTCTTTTGAATATCTTTGAAAGCTGGCTTTAACAAGAGACCGCCCATCTTACCACGAAGCCCTGTTTGCATAATAGCCTGCTTAATTTGCTTCAACATCATCAATGCAGTGCCTTCCGTTGCTTTCAATGCTGCATTACCCGAAAAGCCATCAGCTACCACTACGTCTGCAGTTCCTTCTAATAATTCACGTGCCTCAACATTACCCAAAAAATTAAAAGATTGTGAGTTTTTCATCAGCTGATGCGCTATTTTATGAACCTCATCCCCTTTATCCTCTTCTGCGCCATTGTTCAATAAACGCACTCGTGCATCATTAATTCCTAAAACATGAGAAGCATAAAAGCTCCCTAATATTCCGTATTGATATAAATGTGAGGCTTTACTTTCAGCATTTGCACCCAAATCCATAAATACAAATTGATCATTTTCACCAGCAAAGCTTGGTAAAGCGGTGGCCAAAGCTGGACGGTCAACACCTTTGATACGACCAATCAAGAAAATAGCACTTGATAGTAGGGCCCCTGTATTTCCAGCACTAAATAAAGCATCGGCATCGCCAGCTTTAACGGCATTTGCGGCACGAACCATTGATGAGTCTTTTTTACGTCGCATTGCTTTAACCGGCTCATCACCCATCTCAATAACTTCAGTTGTGGGAATTAAGGTAATATGTGACCAATCCTTTACAAGTGGCTTAACCTGTTCACTTGTTCCAAAGAGTAAAAATTCAATATCTGGATAACGATCACGAGCGATTTCTACACCCTTGACTATTTCCATCGGTGCGTAATCGCCACCCATTGCATCTATTGCGATTTTCATATTTTTTAAATGTGTCAACTAATATTAGCTGAACACGTTCCTTTCCATTTTTAATCTCTATTCTTACGCCAACACTGCTTAATCTAAGTGCCGATAATGCGCCATTGTTCTTGATAAGTAATCCACTAGTTCCTGATTTTCAGAGGATTTATCCCAATCGTCAGTACTAACCATACTAATTGCTTCTTGCTGAGCGACTTCCATCATTTTCAAGTCTTTAATCGGATCCCCAACGGCAAATTCTGGTACACCAGACTGTTTGGTTCCTAATATATCGCCAGAACCACGTAGTTCTAGGTCTTTTTGCGCTAAGAGAAAACCATCTGTTGTCTCAACCATTGCATCAAGCCTAGCACGGCCATAATCGGTCTTTGGATCTGCGACTAAAATCGTGTACGATTGTCTCGTACCACGACCAACTCGACCGCGCAATTGGTGTAATTGTGCCAATCCAAATCGATCTGCGTCCATAATTAACATGATACTAGCATTGGGTACATCAACACCCACTTCAATGACTGTAGTAGAAACTAAAACCTGAATTTTGTTTCTTTTAAAGTCGGCCATCAAAGCTTTTTTTTCGTCGTTCGAGAGCCGACCATGAAGTAAGCCAATTGTGTCATTTGGCAGTTCAAGTTGTAATGCTTCATACATTGCTTGCGCATTCTGCACATCTAATGCTTCTGACTCTTCAATCAGAGGCGTCACAACATATGCTTGCGCGCCCTCTGAGAGTTGTTGTTTAAGAAAATTAATTGCCGAGTCAATTTGATTATGACTAATCTTTCGTGTCTGAATTTGCTTGCGACCATTGGGTAGTTGATCAATTATTGATACATCCATTTCTCCATAGGCAGTGATAGATAAGGTACGAGGAATTGGCGTGGCCGTCATTGCTAGTATATCCGGATTCACACCATTTTCACGTAATTTTGCACGTTGATTGACACCAAATCGATGTTGTTCGTCAATCACTGCTAAACCTAGGTGATGAAACATTACATCCGGTTGTAACAACGCATGTGTGCCAACTAAGATATCTATTGTTCCGTCAGCTAAATCTTCTAATAGTTGACGTCGAGCCGCAGCTTTCATACCACTGGTCAATAGTTCAATACGAATGTCAACGCCTGATTTTTCAAACATTGAAGCTAAATTAATGGCGTGTTGCTGAGCCAAAATTTCAGTCGGCGCCATCAATGCAGCTTGCATTCCTGCGGTGACAACAGCATATAATGCAATTGCTGCAACTACCGTTTTACCAGAACCTACATCACCTTGTAATAAGCGGTTCATGTGAACTGGACGTTTTTGATCTTTCAAAATTTCAGAAACAACTTTTTGTTGTGCCCCCGTCAATGTGAAAGGTAAGCCAGCTTCAAATTTGTTTAGCGCTTTACTATCATAATTAATACCTTCACCGGAAAAGTTCTTATCAGCTAATTTGAGCAATTGTAATCTCATTTGAAATATAAAAAATTCCTCAAAAGCTATACTTCGGCGTGCTAATTTAGCTTGCTCCATGTCAGCGGGAAAATGCATATTTTCAATTTGCGTATTTCTGTCTAGTAAACGGTATTTTTGACGAATTTTATCGGGCACTAACGAGCCAACTGTACCACGTACATCAGCCCACGCAATTTCTATCAAATGACGTATTGTTTTAGCGCTTATTTGTTTTGACGAAGGGTAAATTGGGTCAAGTTCATTGGAAGCCTTGGAGATCACTTTCATTCCTGTCAAGGACGCTTTAGCAGCATCATAAGTACCATAAACAGCAACTTCTTGGCCGACCTCGACATTTTGAGCAATCCATGGCTGATTAAAGAATGATACACGTACATTTTCATGCTCTATCATTAGTCCAAAACGTGTTTGAGATCGTTTGCCAAAACGAGTCACAACAGCGGGTGTACTCACAATTCCCTTAAAAGTAGCCTTTTCTCCATCCAATGTTTCAGAGGGTAGCCGTTCTCCTAAGTCTTCATAACGAAATGGAAAATAATTAATTAAATCCTCAATGGTAAAAATACCAATTTCATGTAACGCATCTAGGCGCTTAGGACCTACACCTGGCAAAATATTCACATTGTCATTTAGGGTTATCATCTTGAATATTATAACATATAAAAAAGTACCGATAGCGTGGCAACAGCAACAGCAGAGCAATGCTATCTATATCATTTCTTGACTTCATTTTTAAAAAAATAGTTGGCAGTGTCTGCCTGTATTTGCTCGTCAAACGCTAACATCAATTCAATGGTTGAAAGACATCAACAATATTTTTCATGTTATCTATTTTTTCACCAAATAGCTTTTTATTCGCTTGCAGGCAAAATCTTCAATCATAACTATTTTTTATATAAAAAACACTGCTAAAATTATAATGTCAGCTTGTTCAATTAAACTAGCATCCATAAAATTTTACAGCGTTTATCATATTTAGAAGGTAGTAACCGGAGTCGAACCGGCGATCACGGTTTTGCAGACCGTTGCCTTACCACTTGGCTACACTACCAAACTTATTTGCGTTGTCACATCAAACAACAACGCTCTTAATTATATATAAAATTGATCAAAATTACAACATTTTGGTTACTTTTCATATACATTGTTACTAATCGGTCTTTAAACACGGTTTTCAGTTAGCCCAACCGATTATCCAAAAGTATTCTTTGTAACTCTTCTTCAATTTCAGGTGTCTTAACCCATTCTTCCCAGCCATCATATTCCAAAGGCAATAGTTTATAGTGTGAATTAATATACTCTTCCACTTTTTCTACGTGAGTGGAGCGTGGTATGTTCACTTTCAAAATCTGAACACTTTGAATAAACCCGTGTTCAGCCGCATACTCAGCACGACCATTATGAGGGATGTTTCCTAGCTCAAAATAAGAACTGCCGTCATTACGTGTGATTCGTTCAATTAAATCAAAAGTTTCTTTCATAATGAATTAATTTTTAATAATGAAGTCTTAGAGGTGGACTTCATTCTCCTTTTCTCATATTTTTGCTTTGTATTTTTACATATCCATGTACAACTAATCGACTAGCTACCCAGATACTCATCAAAATTCCTAGCATACCCAACAACATTGTAATAACTTCCATCATTAATAACTTTGCATTAAAAAACATTGCGATTGAATACCGTAAGCGAATAAACCAGATTAAAAGCGGTAGATTGGCCCCTAAAACCCCAAAGAAAAGTGTGTTAATAGCTGTACCTAATATTTGCCCACCGATAATATGTGCATGCGCATATAGACTTTTTTTGCTCAAATTTGGTGTACGCTCTATAACCTCATTCAAGTCCGCCACAATAGCCATTGCGGCTTCAGCAACAGCCCCTAAAATGGATATAACCATTACAATTACAGCGACCTTTGTGAAAGGAAGACCGACATTCAACGATAAGCCTTCCAGTTCTTCCGAATTTTCGGTTGCAAATCCTTGAAACTGGCCTAAATGCTGAACCAAAATCGCCACTACCATCAAAATTGACACAACTATTAAGCTTGTCTTAAAAGCTGTATTAGTCACAAATTGATTTTCTGCACCTAAATAAATTGCAAGAGCCAAAATAATGACACTCATTAAAGCCGTAACAATGTAAGCATTAAATTGCCAATTGATTAAAATCATTAAAATGAAAATGACGATAAAGTTCAACACCAAGCCTACAAAAGCTTTCATTCCCTGAACACCGCCAACAAATACCATTAAAATAAATAAAATAATTATTAATAATCCAATTGCATTCATTAGTCCACCACCTTGTATCGCTCAGCAATCCAGCCAACCAAAGCACTAGTGACAGGGACAGCTAATACAATGCCGATTCCAGAAATAACTGTCTGTAAAATACCTAGGTTCATAATTTGGTCAAGTATATAGGGCCAATTATTGCCATTTCGTAGCATCAAAAAAACCATCGGCATTGTTTCCGCAATGAAAATCATGAATAGTACATTAATTAATGTACCCATAATATCGCGCCCAACATTCATTCCCGCATGCCAATAATCCTTGAAGTGTCGCTCGATTTTTTCACGACGCAGACCAAATAACGCAGCAACAATATCTGCAGCTTCATCCATAACCGCTCCTAGAACACCAATAATCGTTTGGGCGATAAACAAAGTCACTGGCACTTGCGTTACGTACGACATTGTTTCAAAATGAACACCTTCATTACCTGTAATTTTAAGGGCAGCAAACATGATGAACATCGTAAGGACCGTTGATAAAAGAGTTGCCAAAAGCGTCACCACCATCTGAAGGGTTCTGCCCAATACTAATACCAAACTCAGTGAGGCTACAACGATAGCTAAAATACTAAAAATCAAAATGACATTCGGATTTTTAAGATGAACATCTATATATAATGCAATTGCAAAAAGAATCACATTAGCGACAAGGCTGAGGGTTAGCCATGACGTCGCACGCCATTTTCCGTAAATCAATAACAGCCCTAATAGTAAAACAACTAAAGATCCGATGACTGCGTCACGTTTAAGAGATATAATGCGAAAATGTCCCGCATGCCCTGTTAATAATAGCTGGTCTCCAACTTTGTACTTATGTGTCACAGTTTGCGAATCGGTGTATTGATTTGTCAACTTAATGATTTTGTTTCTGTTTAACAGTTTAACCGTTAATTGTTGATGATAAATATTATCTGTATTATTATGCTCATCTGTCGTTTTTTGTTTGGACTGAACTTTGACATGCGTAACCTGCCCTACTGGCTCTTGATACAAAAATGAATCAGATCTCAATAGAAACCAAGCAGCAATTACGGCAATGGCCACAAACCAATAATTTTTTGTTTTTTTTAGGAATATCAATTTTCTAACCGTTTATTTTTTCCTGTCATTTGGACCGGCTTAGCTAGAAACTTCACTCTTTGCATGAGTCTAGCAGCTTTAATAGGTTCATTACCTTCCCTAGTTTGCGACAGATATTGTTCAAACCCATTCGCATCAAAATTAGAGGTAAAAAAAGTTGTTAACTCATTTTGCATACGGTATTCCAAAATAATACCAAGAATCGAATCTCGGCTCCACGCTGTCAACGTATCTGCGCCAACATCGTCAAGAATTAACACAGAAACACTTTTTGCCTTACTTAATAATTCATCCAAAGATTCATTTTTATGATCAAATGTTGCCTTCAAATCACTAATAAATGAAGGGAAATGTAATAACATAACGCCTATGTTATTAACGGCCAATGCGTTAGCAAGAGCCCCCATCATATATGTTTTACCTACGCCAAAATCACCGTATAAATAAATACCTTGAACAAAGTTGTTTTGGACCGTACTAGTTAAGCTTTTTAGAATTTTATTGAGCGAAACAAATGCTTCCGTTTTACCCTGTTCCTCTTGGGCATGATCAATGATTTCCTGCCCGATAGTGCTCCAATCTGCTGAACGAACAGATTTTGGCATTTTGTACAAAGTCAGTTTTTCACGTTGCATTAATTGTTTGCGTGTTTTTTCATCAGCAACATAATGAACTATTGGATAACCTTTTTCAATCGTTAACTGTGGATAATATCCTGGATAGAGAACTTTTTCCCCAGCTGCAATTCTTTTCTTTTGTTGAATGTACTCATACAGATCACCCATTTTAAGTTGAAAAGCATCTGAGTTCAATTCATCTTGATGCTCATTCCAAAAAGAACGTATATCTTGATCCTTTCCAATGGATTCAATAATATCCGATAAATTAGCTTTATTAGCATATTGTTGCTGAAATTGCTTGAGTACTTCAGATAAATTCTGCATATTAATCTCAATTCTTAGTCTTAATATTCAACTTTTTTAGTTCAGCTAAGGCTTCCGCTACTTCATCCACAGAAGTTGCTGGCTTATTTTGGGAAGTATCAGAAGGCATTTTTGGTTCGACACGCGTCACTTTTTTGGTATAGTTTCGCTTTGTAGGGCGACTAGGTTGATATTTTTCAATTGCATCTAGTGCTGCTTCAGCCGAATTCACATGCATTTTCAACCATGAATTAGCAATTGTTTCCGCTGTATCAACATTGACAGTATCACGATTTCGTTTACCCAACTCGTACCAAACCAACATGTTGACAACCTCTGCTTTGAGGCGCACATCTTTGATCATTTTACTGATGAAATAATATTCATTTCGTGTCACAAATCCGCCACCTTTTTTAAACTTAACATCTTCAATAAAGGCATTAGGCGCTAATGTTTTTGCATCTTGAACTAATTGTAACATTTCTCTGGAACGGTTTTGTTGTACTGGCTGTGAGACCACCGGCTCTGCAACGACGGTTGTACGATTCTGACGCATAACTTGCTGCAAAATCTTTTCGTCAACATCATGCGTATCTAATGTGATTGCCTGGGAGGTGTAGCCAGCCAGCGTCACCTCATCAACACCGTAGATCACGTGCATCGATACTAAGAAATCACGATGTTGTGCCAACTTTTCTATTGTTGTACCTCTCACTAAGCCGGTAAAGTTTTCAAAATTAAAGTCATCTTCTATTTCAATTTTGCCATGACTTGCTTTTACTTCAACTGTTGGTAATGAGGTAGCTGTGTCGTGCTTGAAGACCTGTAAAAACTTGGCGGATATATTATCACCCTTCACGTTTGGTTGTCCTTGTGTAGCATATCGTTTCTGGAGTGTTAAATAACGTTCTTCCCCAACATATTTAAACAATAGTCCGGCCAATAATTTTTCTTTGAAAAAACTGTCAACGTCAAGCGGAGCAAATAATTGATACGTATAAATTTCTCCCAAAGCATCTTCCGTATAAAGTGTCGTCAATAGGCCAACCGCTTCTAAACGACGACGAACCTTAACAAAATCGGGTAAACTGACATTCAGACTATCTAAAATAAAATTATGATCTTCACGTGCATCTAGTCGTGTATTGTAGGGTAATTCTCTTACCAACATATGGTACAATGCATATCCAGTTGCACCAATAAACGGCGTGTATAAATCAAAAGCACGATCTAAATCAGTCAATGTGATTGGTGTGTTTGACTGCACAAAAACACCAGCCTTAGCGTGAAACTCAATTGTGCCATCATTTTGCATCATGCGTTGACGCGATCTCCTTTATTTTTTTGATTAAAACTGTAACTTGTTCCTGTAGCTCTTCGATACGGCCATTATTGTCTATAACATAATCAGCTCTCGCAATTTTCTGCGACATTGGTAACTGTGCCTTTACACGATTACGTGCCTCCATATTACTAAGTTGATCACGATTTTCCAAACGAAATAATTGGATTTCTTTGCTAGCAGTAACAACAATTATTTTATCTACTGACTTATTTTTATCATAGTCTCGTTCAAATAACAATGGCACATCCAGGACTAATATTGGCACATTTTGTAAACGCCAAAAATTAATTTTATCTGCCATAGCACTGCTAATGGCTGGTTGCATAATATCATTTAATTTTTTTAATTGGGCACCATCTTCAAAGACAATTTGACCAAGCTTACGTCGATCTAATACGCCATTGTCAATTATCCCTGGACCAAACGCTAATTTAATTTTCTCAAGCGTTGGTGTTCCTGGCTCAACAACTTCACGAGCCACTATATCTGCGTCAACAATTGGAAAACCTGCTTGACGCAACAAAGCGCTAACTGTTGATTTCCCTGTAGCAATTCCACCTGTTAAACCAATTGTCAACATTTACTGTTCCTCGCTTACTTCATTATTTAGCTTAAATAACCGACGTGAATAAGCTACCTTAGTAGCATTCAGATAAGGAATAACATAAATGTAAGCCAAGCCAGCTGTCAATATTCCTAATAAATGCCAACCAATAAAACTCAAGTCTAATAAAAATAATTCCCACTTACGGCCATTCATTATTTTTCGGCTACGTGTAATATAATCTGTCAATGCATTGGCTTGTTTTCCAGCATCCAAATCTAGTTTATAACTAAAATACGTTTGAGCGTAGGAATAATGCTTAATCAATCCGGGAATTGTAAACAGCATCGTCCAAAGAAAAGTCAGCATGGACTGCACGACGGCTAATAGCAGACTTTGCGCAAATTTACCATTATTAAATATTTGAAAAGTTTGAATGAATCTTGGATTCTTTTTAGGATTATTAAACCAATCAATAATTGTCCAAGAAACAGACCACATAAATGTTAGCCCAGCTGCATCTTGAAATACTGAAACAATTACTTCGCTCGGATTCAGACCTAGAGATGTTGTTGTTGAAGAAACATCAGCGCTAGACATTAGATTGGTGTCTTTGATCATCGCATACACTGTGAAAGTCATCATTGATAAGGTCGTCACTGTCACAATAATCGCGATAATATTAATTTTGATAGCTGTTCCTAGTCGACCCTTCATCAATTTCTTTGCGTCGCGTTTGACGTCAATAATACTTATTGGTTCTTGATTCATATTAATCCTTCTCCACTTGACAAAATGGACAAAATGTCGTGCCACGTTGACCAACTTTTATTTTAACCATTGGCGTATTGCAACGTAAACATGGTTCGCCAGCATGCCCATAAGCCTGTAATTCATTTTGAAACTTGCCCACCTCACCAAAAACATTACTAAAACTATGCACTGTTGTACCATGATGCTTAATCGCTCGTTTAATTTCTGAAATGATGTTTGCTCTAAGAACACTCAGTTGAACTTCATCTAGTACATTGGCCGGCGTTTTGGGATGAATTTTGCTTTGCCACAGAACCTCATCAGCATAAATATTGCCAATACCAGCTATTTGTGTTTGATCCAATAAAAATGTTTTAACAGGCCTTCTAGACTTTGAAAAAATGGCCTTCATATAAGATAAAGTCAGCTGCTCCTCTGTCGGTTCTGGTCCTAATTTGGACAACGAAGGCACTTCTGTGTTTTCAAAACCAGTTGTGGTCAACGCCATGCGCCCAAAGCGTCTCGTGTCATTGTAAAACAAAGCTCGCTTATCAGATAATTCAAAGACAATCTCTGTATGTTTATAAGGGACCGTCTCAAGGGACTCTACTGAATATTGTCCTTCCATTCGTAGGTGCGAAACAATCGTATGATTATTCGCTAAACGTAGTAATAAATATTTGCCGCGACGATCAATTTGTTTAAATTCTGTGTTCATGACACCGGTGATGAACTGCTGCCCATCACCAGTAATAACTTTTGGGTAAGGTAACTGTACATCAATAATTTTGCTGCCAATAATTAGTTTTTCAAGCCCACGTCTGACTGTTTCAACTTCTGGTAGTTCTGGCATCTTCCCTCCTGCTGTCTTGTAAAACAAGACTAATTGTTTTATAGCTTGATTTTATAAATTTGCCTTGCATTATTTCTATATTACATTATTTTAACACACAGGCACTAAAGCGCACCCAATCAAATATTGTGTGCGCTTTTAACTTTATATCATATTGTCACGCAAATAACCAAGTATCAAGCTAACCCAATCACTTCGTTTTCCCGTTCTTAGCCCACTTTGGTTTTCCCTTATCTTTGGAACTTTTTGCACGTTTCTTCTTTTTAACTTTTGTGGTAGGCTCAACTATAACTTCTTTTTTTGTTACCAAAGGAGCGGCACTTGAGGACTTTTTGGCTTTAGAGACAGATGAAACATTATTTGTGTTTGTATCTTTTGTGACAGTCTTTTCTTGGGACTTTATACTTTTTTCAAACAAGTTTTCTGCTTTGTCTAGATTAAAGCTATCCCCTAATTCTCTTTTCAGGTCACGAATGTCATGATCGTTACCAAGATTCAATACACGACCTATTTTTCCCATACGTCCTGTTCGTCCCGTCCTGTGGACATAGGTTTTCTTACGTTGTGGCAATTGTGCATTCACTACTAATGGCAGATCTTCAATATCTAATCCTCGCGCCGCAACATCAGTTACTAACAATAAAGTTACTTCACCTTTTTTGAATAAACGCAAAGCGTCTGCACGTTGCACTTGGCGCTTGTCATTACTACCGATGCTCATAACACTCACATGAGCGTGTCGCAAGGTAGCTTGCATATTCACTAAAGCACTGATTGTATTAAAGAATACCAAAGCCTGTTGATTATTTCGGGCTAATTGTATTAATACTTTTTCTTTTGCACGTTGATCCACGTACTGGAATTCATGCTTAATAGATACCGGCGCATCTGTTCCTACAGAAATCGGATGCACTTTTTGTTCAAACGTGTCGCTGACATAGTTTAGATCCACACCAGAAGTTGCTGAAAACAATCCTAATTGAATATGTGAAGGCAACTTATCTGCTAGCTCCTGTAAACTGTCATGACGTTCCTCAGTTAACATTGCATCAGCCTCATCAAAAATAACGGTTGCAATATGATCTAATTTTAGTACGCCACCGTCTACCATTGTCAGCACACGACCCAAAGTGCCAACTACAATGTGCGGCTTGTCTTTCTTGATTTTATCAGCTTGTCGACGGCCATTTGCGCCACCAATTAAACTAGCTACACTTGCACCAACAACATTCCCCCATTCTCGAGCGACCTGTGTTGTTTGCATGGCCAATTCTTGGCTGGGCGCTAGGATCAATACTTGTGTACGTTTCAAGTTTGTGTCAATACGAGATAAAACTGGTAATACAAAAGCTAATGTCTTACCAGTTCCAGTTGGTGCTAAACCAAATATTGAATCGCCATCCGTCAAGCGTTGCCAAACAGCACTTTGTATAGGCGTTGGTCTATCAAAAGAGGCGTTAAATTTTTCTAAAAGTTCAGGTTTCATTTTATTCCTTTATATCTGCAGGAAACTCAATGCCTGCAGACTGACGCAAGTCAAACAATGTCTGGTTCACTTGCTTCGCCAACTGAAACCACTGACTATATTCAGCGTGATTTTTAGTTGGGTCGTTAATAATATTTGCAAAATCCTGACTCTCACGAATCATGGGATTTTCTTTGGGTACATCTCCTAAATGATTATTGTTTCCTTCACCATCATAATAAGTAACCTTTTCAAGCTCTGCAATATTGCTGACACTAATTGTATCCTTTAATCCATAAAACTCGCTTGGTAAATACGAATTTGAAGTTTTACCGAAGATAACAGTTACATTAAAATTGTCGTAAAATAGATTGGCTACACCACTACCATCGGCCCCGTTGCGTAATAGTCTAGGTAAATACTGTACGGCATTAGGCGCACCATAAACAGCCAACGCTGCGTAAATTGGATAGACGCCCAAATCATATAACGCACCAGCACTAAACTCTCTCGTCAGAACATTTGGCTCCTGCCCAGCTAAGTAAGCATCATAACGGGATGAGTACTTTTGATAAACTAGCGTTGCCCCTTGTAACTGATCCATCTTAGCGACTGTTTCCTGAATGGCCTTGAAATTTGGTTGATGAACATGGCGAGCAGCCTCAAATAAACGCACATCTGGATGTGTTGCTAGCAGAGATTCTATTTTTTCAAACTCTGTTGGGTTACTAAACGAAGGTTTTTCAACAATCACGTGAACGCCGGACTGAATGGCTACCTTAGCCTGTTCAAAATGCAAAGCGTTCGGTGATGCTATATAAACCACATCAATATTTTGATATAAATCACTTAAAGTAGTAACTACATCAACATTGTCTGTATCAAGGTCTAATGATGCTAAAAATTTTTCACCACTAGCTTGTGAACGTGAATAGACTGTTGTTAAATCATACGCTTTTGTTTTTATTGCTGCATCAATGAACATTGCCGTGATCCAGCTTGTACCAATAATACCCAATTTAATCATTTGTACACCTCAAATTGTTTTTGCGTGCCATTAAACACTGTCGTTGGCATTTTAATTGCCTTCAACCCTGATCCAATTGCTTGATCTTCATCATATTGAATAAATAAGTTCTTGCTGTCTGTATTTTTTGTATTGTCTTCAATCAACCAATATTTTGTTTTGGAAATTGTGGACGACAACTTCTTTTGAACATTTGGTGTTGTATAAATAATCATGTCATGATTATAGTGCGAAGCTAGTATTTGGACTAGCGATGCTAAACGTTGCTTGGATGTTGCCGTACTAATCTGATCAGCCGTCACTGAAATTGCAATTGGCAGCTCACCAATATTGTTTCCCACATTGTCAATATAGTATTGTGCTTGTGTCGCTGCTGTGACGCTCGCATCATAAACATGAATGGTCCCAACTTTCAAATGGGCTGATTTAGCGCGGGAAAAACTCGATTTATAACCACCATCCATGACCGAACTACCAGATGTCGTGCGCATATAAACAAAGCTCACACCATTACTTGCTAGATTATTAAAATCAACATAGTTAGATGTTTGGTTAATTGACACACCCTGCACTGAAAAGCCGCTAGGAATTGTATTTGTTTGTGTCACCACTGGTTTCGCAAAAACCCAGACAGTAAATGAACAAACAATACCAGACAGAATCAATAGCCAAGAAGTAAATGTTAGTAATTTTTTAGTTTTATATTGTGAGGCACTTGCAAATACATTTTCCATACTATTATTATACAAGAAAATAGATACTTACGCCTATTAACATGCCTTACGAAAATGATAAATCAATAACAAAAAACTTGCTAACATGGTGCATTAATGGGAAAATTGACAGACAAACTAAATTTACTCATACGGAGAGAAAACATGTCTTTAGAAACAAAACTCAACAAGTACGCTGAACTCATCGTAAAAAAAGGGGTTAACGTCCAACCAGGACAAACAATAATCCTTTACGCAGCAGTTGACGAAGCTTATTTTGCTCGTAAAATTGTTGCCGAAGCTTATAAAGCAGGTGCTCACGAGGTTGTTATGGAATGGTCAGATCAAACGATAGCCAAAGAATTTCTAAATCATACGTCGCTAGACCGTCTGAAGGAAGTACCAAATTATCAGGTAACTAAAGCAAATGAATTAATGGACAAATACGCCTCCCGCATTTCATTAATTTCACAGGATCCTGATGGTTTGGCTGACGTTGATGCAGAAAGATTAGCTACATTGACAAAAGCCAATCAAAAAGCATTATTTCGCGTTCGTGAAGCAACGATGAAAGATGATATCTCATGGCTTGTTGTGGCAGCAGCTGGTCAAGAATGGGCAGAAAAAGTATTCGCAGATTTAAAAGGACAAGATGCAGTGAACCGCTTGTGGGAAGAAATTCTCAAAGATGTGCGTATTGATGATGATAGTGATGCAGTGGATAACTGGGATCTACACATCAACAAACTCAAAAACAAAGCCGATTGGTTAAACGAACAAAATTTCAAAGAACTACATTACAAAAACGCAAAATCGGCTTTCACAATTGGATTAGCTGAAGGTCATGTCTGGGAGGCTGCTTACTCCCAAGATAAAGCCGGCAACATCTTCATTCCAAACATGCCGACTGAGGAAGTCTTTACAGCACCAGATAACCGTAATATCCATGGTCATGTGGCAGCAACGCTTCCACTGTCTTATCAAGGTAATGTCATTGAAAATATTGAATTAGATTTTGAAGACGGTCGCATTGTCAAAGCACAAGCTACTTCTGGATTAGATGTATTAGAAAAAATCATCAATACTGACGAAGGCTCTAAATCACTAGGTGAAGTTTCTCTAGTACCCGACCCTTCACCAATTGCACAAAGTGGTATTTTATTCTACAATACCCTCTTTGATGAAAATGCTTCCGATCATTTGGCCATCGGTGCTGCTTATGCTTCTAATATTTCAGGTGGAAAAACAGAAAAACCGGAGAATTTAGCGAAGCGCGGATGGAATATTTCAGATGAACATGTTGACTTTATGATTGGATCAAATGATATGGACATTGATGGTGTCACTCAAGATGGTGAGGTTGTACCAGTATTCCGTTCAGGTGATTGGGCATAAGTTCCTGCATCCTGCCCAAACTTCGAATAAGTGATACACTAGGTTAGAGGTTTACGTATGTTTAATAATCTATTAGATAATTGGGATGGTGGCCGACCAAGGTCAAAAAGACTTTATGATCTATTTTTCATTATTTTTATCGCAATTATAGGTCATGTTGATTTTTGGTATTTTCATCCCCAAAGTAGTATAAGATTCCGATTTATGATAATCATTACAACCCTAATTGCATTAATTTATTTACTTCAGTTGCCTCGTTTAACAAATAATTCTAGTGTCCCCTATAAATTATTGTCGCTATACTATTTTTGTTATATCGGCTGCACTTTCGTACTCACTAATACCTTTACAAACAATATTCTAGGCCTTACCTTTTGGCCTCAGTTACTTGTATTTGTGGTCTTTGAAAGCATCCTATTAACACGAACTATAGAAAAACCAGTTTAACATATAGAAAAAGGAACAGGCTAATGTTGCGCCTGTTCCTTTTTAATTATAAAACTTAGTAATAATGTTATCCTTCAGAACCAATCAATTGTGAACCAAGCTCATAGTTATGTGAATAATCTACCGGAATATCAACAACAACAGGTCCTTGTGTTGAAAATGCCTCGTCTAGCACAGTATCAAGGTCATCTGGTGTTTCAACGCGTAAGCCTTTGGCCCCAAAACTTTCAGCATACTTAACCAAATCAATGTTACCAAACTTAACCCCTGCTGACTGGCCGTTGTATTTCATTTCCTCTTGGAACTTGACCATATCGTAATATGCATTATCATTCCAAACGATGTGGACTGTATTTAATCCTAAACGTACTGCTGTTTCTAATTCCATCGCTGAGAAGAAGAAACCACCATCACCAGATACTGATACCGATTTGGCATTAGGACGAACCATTGCTGCCGCTAAAGCCCAAGGTAACCCTACCCCAAGTGTTTGCATGCCATTAGAGATAAGGTAGTGACGCGCAACATAAGACTTGAAATGACGTGCCATCCAAATATAGTGTGAACCGATGTCTGTTGATACTGTCATATCATCTGTCACATGGGCTTGAATCGACTTAATAACATCCAACGGATGGTTCAAATTTCCTTGTGCTGGGGTATAAGAAGGTTCGTCAGATGCTCGTAGATCTGCTTTCAATTTTTTTAGCACTACTTTGCTAGTGGTTGGCAGTTCATACCCGTTAAGACGTTCTATCAACAAACGTAGGCTCTGTGCTAAGTCCCCGACCAACTGCCGTTGCGGTACAAAATTATTATCAATTTGAACCGGTGTTGTATCCAAAGCGACAATGTTCAGATTGTTTTCTTTGTTCCAGTTACGTGGCTCATATTCAATCGCGTCATAACCCAATGTAATCACTAAATCAGATTGCTTTAGCAGTTTGTCGCCAGTTTGATTACGGAATAGGCCAATACGGCCGAAAAATGTTTCCGGTTCTAATTCACGTGAAATTACACCAGCACCTTGGAAAGTTTCAACGACTGGCAAAGTTGTTTGTTTCAGTAATTGGTGTAGTGCAGTAACGGTAGCATCATCAGATCCACGTGATCCCACAAGCAACACCGGTAATTTTGCAGCCTTAATTTGTTCAGCTAACCAATCAATATCCTTAATAGCGGCTGCGCCTTGCTGTGCAGGGGTAATTTTAGGAAGTGCTTCAATAGTTACTTGTGCATCGTCTACATCTTGTGGCAATGAAACAAAAGTCGCACCTTTTTTAGCGCCATTAGCGGCTGCAAAAGCATTAGCAATAATTTCTGAAATATTATTTGGATCTTGAATTTCTGAAGCGAGGTTTGTGATCGGACTAAACAATGCAACTGAATTTGTTGATTGATGAGTCAAACGATATAAATCATTTCTCGGTACTTGACCACCAATGGCTACAATAGGATCGCTTTCAGCGGTTGCTGTCATTAATCCAGTAGCTAAGTTGCCGACACCAGGACCTGAGGTGGCAATAACAACACCTGTTTTTCCTGTTATACGAGCAAATGCTTGTGCCATAAAAGCTGCATTTTGTTCGTGACGTGCAACAACTAATTTAGGTACTCTTTGACCTTCGGCTGGATGTTCTAATGTTTCGAATAAACGATCAATTTTAGCACCTGGAATTCCAAAAACTAAATCAACGCCATGATTGACTAAACTATCAGTAACAATATCTGCACCATATTTTTTATTTGCCATGATTCATTCGCCTCACCTTATCTTAGTATTTTCATCATAGCACTCTTGATTAAATTTGAGTAGCCTTAAAATTGTGAAGATCGCTTATACAACAAGGTATTATTTTCACAAGAACAGATATAGCTCTTTAAAAATTGTAAAAAAAAGGTTCGTCTTGTTGACAAACCTTTTTGAGAATATTTTATTCACTAAATTCAAATACGAAGTCGGAATTATTGATGCGAACATCGTCACCATCTTTAGCTCCAGCTTCACGAAGTTTATCATCAACGCCCATATGACGTAGTTGACGAGCAAATCGCATAATTGTTGCGTCACGCTGAATATTAGTCATTAAGAATAACTTCTCGATTTCAGCACCGCTAAGCAACCAACGTTCTTCATCCGCAATCCACTCGACTGTGAAATCATGTGTTTCCGGTTTGAACGTGTAGCTCTTTTCAGATGTATCATTTTTGGTCTCTGGTCGATAACTTTCAGGCGCGGGTGCTGTAGCTAACATATCTGCTGTTAAACGCATTAAGTCCTTGACACCATCACGAGTGATTGATGATATTGGTACAATTTCTGGTTGGATGGGTAACCCAGAATCAGTAGCAACTTCTTTCCTAAACTTGGCAAGATTTTCTTCAGAGTCAGGCATGTCCATCTTAGTTGGTACAACAATTTGTGGTCGGTTTAAAATCGTTTCATCATATTGTTGTAGCTCATCTAGTATTTTACGATATTGTGTGTAGGGATCTGTTCCCTCAATACCTGACATGTCAACTAGATGCAGAATAACTTTAGTTCGTTCCACATGACGTAAGAATTGGAACCCCAGCCCGATACCTTGAGAAGCCCCTTCAATTAATCCTGGCAAGTCAGCCATAACAAAATCACGATCGTCGTCTAGACGAACCATACCAATGTTTGGTGATAATGTTGTAAAATGATAAGCCGCTACTTTTGGTTTAGCATTTGAAACAACTGACAGGAGCGTTGATTTACCGGCAGAAGGAAATCCAACTAAACCAACATCAGCCAGTACCTTAAGCTCTAGCTTTAGATTCCTAATTTGGCCAGGTTCACCGTTTTCTGACAATTCTGGCGCTGGGTTTGCTGGCGTAGCAAAATGAATATTTCCACGTCCACCACGCCCACCTTTAGCGACCACAAGTTCTTGGCCGTTTTCAAGCATGTCAGCCAATACTTCACCTGTATCAGCGTCGCTAACGGTGGTACCTTGTGGCACCTTAACGACACGGTTATCAGCTGAAGCACCGGTCATCCCTTTCGTGCCACCATTGCCACCTGGTTGAGCTTTAAAATGCCGATTATAACGAAAATCCATTAGTGTGCGCAGGCCTTCATCTACTTTAAAGATGATTGAGCCACCATGACCACCATCACCACCAAACGGTCCACCCATTGCTACGAATTTTTCATGACGGAATGAAACAATACCGTCACCGCCTTTTCCGGCCTTTACTTCTATTTGTGCTTGATCTACGAATGCCATATCTATATAGAGCGCGAGCAGATATATTCTTTGCTTGTAAACCAAAAAATTAACATTTAACTTAATCGTTTAGCTGACTATCCTGCGGCGCCTTTTCTCCTTTACTGCTCTACAACGAAGAGCTTGCGAATAATTAACACTCTAGTTTAACATATATAAGCCATCTTAGCTATTATCACCTGCCGAGAGCGACAAATGAATCACACGTGCTAATTTTTCATTAATACCAATGTCAACTAAGTCGCTAACACTTGCTGCGGTAATTTTGGGTAACGACCCAAACTCTCGCAAAAGCTTTTGTCTTGTTTTCGGACCAACACCTTGTATCGTGTCTAAACGTGAAGCAAGTGAGTTTTTTGAACGTAACTGACGATGAAAACTAATAGCAAATCGGTGTACCTCTTCTTGTACGCGTTGTATTAAAAAGAAACCCTCTGACTGTTTGTCAAGAGTAACTATCTGATTAGTCACACCATCGATTAGATCAGCCGTCTTATGCTTATCATTTTTAACCATTGCGGCAATTGGTATATTTGTTAACCCAAGCTCATCCTCTAACACTTCTTGCGCCGCATGCAATTGAATTTCGCCGCCATCCATTAAAATTAAATCAGGAAAATCGCCGTCTTCCCTTAATAGACGAGAATATCTGCGACGAATAACCTCTTGCGTTTCTGCCCATTCATTTGCATGATCTGTCGATTTAATTTTATATTTACGGTACTCTGTTTTATTAGGGATCCCATCGTCAAAAACAACCATGGCACTGACAATCTCAACTCCTTGTGTATGAGAGTGATCGAATGCTTCAATTCGATGACCCATAGGTATTTGAAGTGCATCAGTAATTTCCTTCATTGCCCCAGTCGTTTTTCGCTCATTCAATTGCATTAGTCGGAATTTCTCCTCTAACACAATACGAGCATTTTTAGCAGCTAAATCAAGTAACTCCCGTTTTTCACCACGCACAGGAATTCTAACTGGAACCTCTAGAACAGCAGAAAGTGCTTTTGTATCAATACCTTTTGGTACCAGAACTTCGCGTGGCTTTTGAATGTTTTTTTGCGAATAAAATTGCTGAATAAAACTGGAAACTTCTTCATCAGCCTCACCAACAATGGAAAACGTTCGCTTAAATTGACGAATCAAACGGGCTTGCCGTAGAAAGAATACCTCAACGGTCATCCAGCCCTTATCCATATAATAATTGAATAGGTCTCTTGGTGTAGTGTCTTTTGATAGCACACGTTGGCTCTCAACAGTTTCGTCGATATACTTTAACTGATCACGTAAATCTGCAGCCCGTTCGAATTCCAATGACGATGCTGCAACTTGCATTTTTTCAGCTATTTGTTTCTTGACAATCTTTGTATCACCATCAAGAAACTTTTTGATGCGGCTGATCTGATCATTGTATTCTTGAACAGGAACATCATGGAAACAAGCGCCCAGACATTGACCCATATTATAGTACAAGCACGGTCTACCTTGTGGTCCGTTACAGCGGCGCAATGGATAGTTCTTCTCTAGAAACCTTAGCGTTTCTTGGGCAGCATAGACGTTTGGGTATGGTCCAAAATAAAAACCACCGTCTTTTTTTACCTCATTGACTAAAGCCATTTTTGGATTACGTTCTTTTGTAATCTTGATATAAGGATATCCTGTACCATACTTCAAACGAATATTGTAGTATGGTTTATACTTCTTGATCAATTCGTTTTCTAACAAAAAAGCTTCTTTATCAGAATTTGTCACGATGAAATCAAAATCAACTATTTTGGATACTAATTCGGCTGTCTTTCCGTCATGATCTTGCTTAAAGTATGAACGAACACGATTTTTTAGATTTTTTGCCTTACCAACATAAATAATTTTGCCATTCTGGTCTTTCATCTGATATGAACCAGGCTCACTGGGTAATAAAATTAATTTTTGTTCGATATGTTGTGTTGTATTTGCTAACATGTTTTCATTATACCTTGTCTGTCAAGTTTGTCAGCTCCCAAAATCTTAATTAAAAAATACCCCATTTACACGAAAAGTGTTAAAGGGATATTTTATCTAACGGCAGATTGCAAGAAATAACTTGAACGAATTTAGTGACGTAGATTAAGCAAGAAGATCTCGATTGGTGTGTGCCAGTTAAGACATTTAAGTGGTCGGGAATTCAGATACCAATTGATTTGAACCAGC
>Ga0268251_10000043_pt1 | contig 123169 bp, 124 predicted proteins | sample AgamicAsMae_FD_200527 | JGI IMG/M metagenome (GOLD analysis project Ga0268251, IMG submission 200527) | Agave microbial communities from Guanajuato, Mexico - As.Ma.e (v2) (version 2) | ecosystem: Host-associated > Plants > Phyllosphere > Phylloplane/Leaf | place: Guanajuato, Mexico... | reverse complement strand
CCGAGCAGGAGCCCGTAGCGCACCTTCCAGGCGTAGGAGGGCTCGCGCGCGCCGGCCTCGATCTCGGCCAGGGCGTCGTCGAGGGCGCGCCTGCGCGCGGTGCCGGGAGCGAGAACCTGCTCGGGGTCCTCCCCGTTGTGCAGGAACGCCTCGCCTGCCCAGGCTTCTGCGCGGAGCGCTGCGGCTGCGAGCCCGCTCTCCGGCGCTGTCGTCGGATGATCGGTCGTCTGTTGCATCTGTGCAGCACGCTTCCAGGTGCTGCAACTTCAGTGAGGTACCCGCTCGCTCTCAGGGCCCCTAGAGCGGGCGGCTTTTCGCAGTATAACCCGATAAGCCGTTGTGCCGAGAAGCCCCAACGGATCGGCCGGTCATTTCAGAGGGACGCGCGCGCGAAGCCCGCACGTCCTGATGTCGGCACCGCAAGCGGTGCCTTAGAGCGGCGTCCCAGATCCGCCCAGCCCGCCGAAGACGACGAACGGGTTTTGCGGGACGTTCTCCCACACGTAGGCGGAGCTCGGCTCGACCTCGCCGTGGAGGCGCTCGGCAAGCGCGTTCGCCTCGTCCTTCGTCGCGGCGCCCACGATCAGCCAGCGGAACCTGCGCACGACGCCGTAGCCCTCGCCCTCGAGCCGGTCGGCGAGCTCGGCGGCGTCGCTGTGCGAGTCGAGCTCGACGCGCACCTCCCAGGGCGCGATCCCCTCGGCGAGCAGCTCCTCCTCCGGCGAGGGCTCGCGCGGCTCGTCGTCCCAGCGCTCCTCGTCGTGGAGCCAGTGCTCGACCGGTCCGATGCTCGCCTCCAGACCTTCCGCGGCCGCCTCGCTCTCGACGATCGCCCGGGCCTGCTCGGCCTCGGCCGCCGAGGACGCGTAGACGAAGAGCTCGCCGTCGTCCTGCGAGACGACGAGGCGGCGGCCTTCGAGCTCCTGGGCGAGCTCGTCCGCCCAGGAGCCGAGCCCGAGCCGCGCGAGGAGGCCGCTGGTGTTCTCCTCCTCGGGAAGCTCGACGCGGATGCGGTAGTCGTCGCGGGCCACTCGGGAAGCCTATTCGTGGAAGAGGTGGCCGAAGAGCCGTTCCGACACGCCGGTCTGGTCGAGGTACTTCGTGATCCCGCCGAGGAAGAAGGGCCAGCCGGCGCCGAGGAGAAGCGCCGTGTCGACGTCGGCGGCCTCGGCGGCGACGCCTTCCTCGAGCAGGCGATGGATCTCGTCCGCGACCGCTTCCAGCACGTCGCGCCTGATCTCCTCCACCGTGCGCGGCGCGTGCTCCACGACGACGATCTCCTCGTCGCCGCGGGCGAGGTTGGCGAGCGTCGGCGAGAGCGGGAAGCGGTCGGGGAAGGCGGCGTGCATCGTCTCGAGCACGTGGTTCGCGACGCGCGGGCCGACCATCGCGAGCAGCACCGAGGGCGCCATCGGCATCCCCAGCCCGAGGATTGCCTCGTCGGTCTCCTCGACCGAGTTGCCGTGCTCGAGCGCGTCCATCAGCACCCGCGTCATGCGCGTCAGGACACGGTTGACGACGAAGCCCGGCGCGTCGCGGACGACGACCATGCGCTTGCGGAGCCGCGAGCCGATCTCGTACGCCGTCGCCAGCGTCGCCTCGTCCGTCTGCTCGGCGCGGACGAGCTCCAGGAGGGGCATCAGCGCGACCGGGTTGAAGAAGTGCATGCCGACGACGCGCTCGGGGTGGCGGAGGTCGGCGGCCATGTCCGTGATCGAGAGCGAGGAGGTGTTCGTCGCGAGCACGCACTCGGGCGAGACGAGCTCCTCGACCTCGGCCAGCACCTGCTTCTTCACGCCGAGCTCCTCGAAGACGGCTTCGAGGACGAGGTCACAGTCGCCGAACCCGTCGTAGGCCGTCGAGCCGGCGACGATCGAGCGGAGAAAGCCGGCCTTCCCTTCGTCGTAGCGCCCTTTCGCGGCCAGCCGGTCGACCTCGCCGCGGATCTCGGCGAGCGCCTCCTCGACCTGCTCGGAGCTTACGTCTCGAAGCACGACCGGCACCTCGAGCCGCCGGAGGACGAGGGTGGCGATCTGCCGCGCCATGAGGCCGGCGCCGACGATCCCGACCTTCTCGACCCTCCGCGGTGACTCGCCGGGAGGACGTCGCTTCGCGCGGCGCTCGACGAGGTCGAACGCGTAGAGCGAGGCCTGCGCGTGGCGGCCGGGGAGGAGCTCGGCGACGGCCTCCTCCTCGGCGCGGTAGCCCTCCTCCAGCTTCCAGCGCGACCAGGCGCCTTCGATCAGGTCGAGCGCGCGGTACGGAGCCGGTGCCGCGCCGTGCACCATGTCGTCGACGTGGGCGCGGGCGCGCCGAAGCGCGCCCGCCGGGTCGCTTTCGAGGACGCTGCGCCCTCGGGCGATCTCGTCGGTCAGCTCGAGCGCGTACGCGATCGACTCGTCGAGGAACTCGGCCGGCTCGTAGAGCTCGTCCACGAGGCCCACGTCGTGCGCGTGCGCCGCGTCGAGGAGCCGGTTCTGGCGCAGCGGGTTGGTCACGATCAGCTTCACGGCGGTCTCCACTCCGAGCAGGCGCGGGGCGAGCTGCGTCCCGCCCCAGGCCGGGACGATGCCGAGGAAGACCTCGGGGAAGCCGATGTGCCTGACAGCACTCGAGATCGTGCGCACACGGCAGTGGAGCGCGAGCTCGAGGCCGCCGCCGAGGCACGCGCCGTTGATCGCGGCCACGGTCGGAAAGGGCAGGTGGGCGAGACGGCCGAAGAGGTCGTGGCCTGCGCGGCTCCCTTCGCGCGCGAGCTCGGCGCTCGCGCCGTAGAACTCGTTCAGGTCGGCGCCCGCGGCGAAGACGAACGGCTTGCCGGTGATGACGAGCGCCGCGAAGTCGCCGCGCTCGAGCTCGCCGAGCACGCGGTCGAGCGAGGCGAGCGCGGCGCGGCCGAAGAACGTCGGCTTCGTGTGATCCTCGCCATTGTCGATCGTGACGAGCGCCACGTCACCCGCGCGCGCGAGCTTGAACTCGGTGTCAGGCACGTTCCCAGAGCACCGCCGCCCCCATCCCCATGCCCACGCAGAGGGCGGTGAGCCCGTAGCGGACGTCCGGACGCTCGCGGAAGCCGTACGCGAGCTGCGCCACGAGCCGGACGCCGGTCGCCGCGAGCGGGTGGCCGCAGGCGATCGCGCCGCCGTAGGGGTTCAGGCGCTCGTCCCCCGGATCGACGCCGAACGCGTCGCACCACGTGAGCACCTGCACGGCGAAGGGCTCGTTGAGCTCGAAGAGGCCGATGTCGTCCAGCGAGAGCCCGTGCCGCTCGAGCACCCGCCGCGTCGCCGGGATCGGCCCGATGCCCATCAGCTCCGGCTCGACGCCCGCGAAGGCGAAGCCGACCAGGCGCAGCGGTGGCTCGAGGCCGAGCTCCTCGACGGCGTCGCCGGAGGCGAGGAGGCACGCGGTCGCGCCGTCCGTCAGCCCGGCCGAGTTCCCGGCGGTGACGCGCCCGCCGGGCCGAAACGGCGTCCGCAGCTCGGCCAAACCCTCCATGGTCGTGTCCGGCCGGAGGAACTCGTCACGGTCGGCGACGCGCCAGCCGTCGTCCGTGAAGACGGACATCGGGACGACGGTCTCGCGCATCATCCCGTTCTCCCATGCCGCCGCGGCCCGCCGCTGCGAGCGCACCGCGAAGGCGTCCGCGTCCTCCTTCGTCAGGTGCGGGAAACGGTCGTGCAGGTTCTCAGCGGTCGCGCCCATCGTGACGGCGGACGGATCGACGAGCCGCTCGGCGACGAAGCGCGGGTTGAACTCGACCTCCTCCGCCATCGGGTGGTGGCCCATGTGCTCGGCGCCGCCGGCGAGGACGACGTCGGCGGCTCCGAGTGCGATCTCGCCCGCGCCGGCCGTCACGGCGGTGAGAGCGCCGGCGCACATCCGGTCGACGGCGAAGCCGGGCACGCTCTGCGGCAGCCCGGCCAGAAGGGCCACGTCCCGCCCGAGGGTCAGGCCCTGGTCGCCGACCTGAGCCGTGGCCGCGAAGGCCACGTCGTCGATCCGCTCGGGCGGTACGCGCTGGTTCCGGCGCAGCAGCTCCCGCACGACCTTGACGGCCATGTCGTCGGCCCGTGTCCGCCAGAAGATCCCCTTCGGCCCTGCGCGGCCGAAGGCGGTCCGCAGCCCGTCGACGTAGTAGACCTCGCGGCTCACGCCGCAGGGGCTCGATGGTCGAGCTCCTCGCGGAGCTCGGGGAGGTGCTGGCAGTCCGCCTCGAGCACGTCGCGGTGGTACTGGACGAGCACCCAGCCCGGCATCGCGAGCTTGCCGTCGGCGCAGAGGGCGACGAGCGTCCGCAGCGGCCCGAGCCCGTCACCGGGCGCGTAAATCGCCTCGTCGGGCTCGTCGTCGTACTCCGGCCGCCGCTCCGAGTCCGGCAGGTACGGCAGGTTCGCGACGACGAGGTCGACCGACCGAGGCACCGGCTCGAGGAGGTTCCCGCGCAGGACGTGGACGCGCGAGCCGACCCCGTATCGCTCGGCGTTCGCGCGCGCGAGCTCGACCGCCGCCTCGCTCGTGTCGGTCGCCCAGACCTCGACGTCGGGCCGCGCGACCGCGAGCGCGACCGCGATCGCGCCCGTGCCCGTACCGACGTCCGCGACGGTCACCGGTCGGTCGTCGATGCGCGCGAGCGCGGCGTCCACGAGCTCCTCGGTGGAGGGCCGCGGCGTGAAGACGAGCCCGGGAGCGGTGAGAAGATCGAGGCCGTGGAAGGTCGTCGTCATCGGTGATGATCAGGGCATGGACTGGGAGCAGCACGTCGAGCGCGAGCTTCAACGTTATCGGGACGGTGATACGCGGCTGCCGGGCGAAACGGATGCCGACGCCCGCCAGCGGCAGCTCACGCGCATGGGCAACGCCGCCGCCGGCGCTGCGCTGGCGCTCCTCATGGCCGGCCGCCGCGACGAGGCCGTGGAATGGCTCGCTCGCGCAGCCGAGCGCTACCGCGAGAGCTTCGACGACGCGCCGCCCGGGAGCTGGGGTCGGCCGATCGGGATGATCAAGAGCCGCGTCCTCGCCGACGACTGGCCGGCTGCCGAGCGCGACGCCCGCTTCGCGCTCGAGCACGGCGCGGCGGAGGCCGAGTCGCCGATCGGCCGCTACGCCGCCTGCCTCGCGCTGCTCGTCCTCGGGCGCGACGCGGAGGCGCGGCGACTCGCCGACGAGCTCCGCACCGAGGACGGCTTCCCGCACGACGTCGGCGACGCGCTCGCCACGATCGCGGCCGGCGACCGCGTCGGCTACGTCGAGGCGGTCGAAAGCGTGCTGGAATCCTTCGAGGCCCGCGACGAGCACCTGGAGGACGTGCCCGTCGCGGACACGGTGATCGTCCTCCAGGCGCTCGCCGCGCGGCGCGACCTCGCCGCCGAGCTCTCCTCGCAGTTGCTGCCTTAGGCGATCTCGCTCGCCGAGGGCGGCGGGTGCGAGAAGAACGTGACGAGCAGCGGGTCCTTCGACTCGTCCTCGAGCTCGGCGGCGCGCTGCACGAACTCCCGGAAGAGCGCGCGCACCTCCTCGGGGTCGAGGCGGACGTTGAGCTGGGCGCTGCGGAAGGTCCCGGTGGACGCGAACTCGCTCCAGCCCTGCCGCACCTGGTCGAGCATGGCCGCCCGTGCGTCGTTCGCTGCGCCGGTCGCGATCAGCTCCGGCGCGACGCGGACGTGACGCGCCACCGCGCGGTACGGCTTCTCGCGCCCGCCGCTTCGCTCCGCCAGCTCGATCAGCCCGGCGTTGAGGAGCATCCGCACGTGAAAGTGCAGGTGGCCGGGGTCGACGCCGAGCTTGTTCGCTAGCTCACGGTTCGTCAGCTCGTCGCCCTCGTCGGTGCCGAGGGTCTCGAGGACGCGCAGCCGGAGCGGGTGTCCGAGCGCCTTCAGCTGGTCGGGACGATGGATCTCGAGAAGCTCGCGCACGTTGTCTAGATATAGGACTGACGGCAAAAAGTCCAGCAGACGGCTTGAAATCCTAACTTCTCGATAGAGCCGATGCGGCCGCGTGATCCAGGATGGCAACGGTGCTCCCGTCGCGGGACCGGACGAGGCTCCCCGGCGTCCGCTCGCTCGGCTCCTCGACAAAGGCGGCACGTGCTGCCTCGGCCTTCGCCTCGCCGGTGACGAGGAAGAGGACGGAGCGGCCCGAGCAGAGGACCGGAAGCGTGAGCGTCACGCGCGGGACGAAGGGCTCGTGGCCCGCCTCGGCCGCGACGACGCGCCGCTCGCGCTCCTGAAGCGTCGGCGCTCCGGGGAACAGCGACGCGACGTGTCCGTCCGGGCCCAGGCCGAGCAGGACGAGGTCGAGCCGCGTCTCGCCGAGGTCCCGCTCGTACTCGTCGGCCGCCTCCGCGGGATCGAGCTCGCCGCGGATCCGGTGGACGCGCGGCGGACGCGAGACCTGGTCGAGGAGCGACTCGCGCGCCAGCCGGTAGTTCGAGCGGTCGTCGTCGGGCGGCACGCAGCGCTCGTCGCCCCACCAGGCGCCGGCGCGGCTCCAGTCCTGCTCGCGAAGGGCCGCGAGCTCGTATGCGCGGCGCGGCGTCGAGCCGCCGGTGAGCGCGATCTCGAGGCCGGCGCGCGCGGCTTCGGCAAGCCGGTCGGCGCACGCTGCCGCGGCGGCCTCCTCGTCGTCGAGGACGAGGATCTCGATGTCGCGCCCGCTCAAGGAGCCCCGGCGGCGAGCTCGCGCGAACGCTCCATCGCCGCCTGGATCGCGTTTAGGAACGCCGCCCGCACGCCTGCGTTCTCGAGCTCGCGGATCGCACGGATGGTCGTGCCTCCAGGGGACGTGACCGCCTCGCGTAGCTCGACGGGGTGCATGTGCTCGTCGCGCAGGAGCTTCGCGGTCCCGAGCATCGTCTGGACGACGAGCTGCGTCGAGATCTCCCGCGAGAGGCCGAGCAGGATCCCCGCCTCCACCATCGCCTCGGCGAGGAGCGCGAAGTAGGCGGGGCCGGAGCCCGAGACGGCGGTGACGGCGTCCATCGCAAGCTCGGGGACGCGCACAACCGCGCCGAGGTGCGAGAGGACGTCCTCGGCGAGCGCGAGGTGCTCGTCGCCCGCATGCGCGCCGGCGCAGAGCCCCGCGATCCCTTCGTGGACGGTGGCGGGCGCGTTCGGCATCGCGCGAACGACGGGCACACCGGGCGCGATGAGCTGCTCGATCCTGGCCGTCGGGATCGCGGCCGCAATCGACAGGACGGTCTGGCTCGGGTCGAGCAGCCCGCCGATCTCGCCGAGGAGCACCTCGAAGTCCTGCGGCTTCACGGCGATGACGACGAGTGCCGAGCCGGCGACCGCCTCCTGGTTCGAGAGCGTCGTGGCGACGCCGTACCGCTCCGCGATCTCGGCGATCCGCTCCTCCCGCCGTCCGGAGGCGACGATCTCCGCGGGCGTACGCCAGCCGGCGCTGAGCAGCCCGGAGAGCAGAGACTCGCCGATCTTGCCCACGCCGAGGATCGCGACGCGCCGCGGGTCGAGCGCCATGGCGTCTGAGTCTAGGAGCGATCGTGTTGAAGCATCCGGTTCGACCGGTCATCTCAGACGGACGCGCGGGCAGCCCGCACGTCCTGATGCCGGCACCGCAAGCGGTGCCTAGGCGGCGTGCCGCGCGGGCAGCGGCACCAGGCCCTTGGCGAAGCCCACGAGGAGGTAGACACTCGCGAGGCCGGCCCATTCCTCGTAGGGCGCGAGGAGCTCCGCCGTCTCGGCGCCGTCGACCCAGCCGCCGCCGCGGAGTGCGACGACGAGCTTCACGAGCCCGAGATCGCCGACGAGCCCGCACTCGTGGCGGCCGAGGCCTTCTAGGCAGACGACGCCGATGGACCAGGGGCCGAGGCCGCGCTCGCGCAGGAGGCGTGCCTCGATCGCACTGGCGGGAAGCGCCCGCAGGCGCTCGAGGTCGAGGTCGCGGCAGAGCCGGACGAGCGATGCGGCTCGGCGGCTGTGCAGGCCGAGCGCGCGTAACCGTGCAGGTGCGACGGCGCCGAGAGCCTCGCGGGTCGGCGGAACGCCCGGAGAGACTCGCCCGATCACGCGCCGTTCGATCAGCCGCGCCTGCTTCGCCGTGATCAGCTGGCCGCAGAGTGCCCGCAAGAGTGCGTGCGCGACGGTTGCGAGGCGGATCTGCCGGAGCCCGCGGAACTGCCGCGCAGTCTCACGCAGGAGCGGGTCGTTCTCACAGCGGCGCAGGAAGGACGTGTGGTCGTCCTCGACGGCGAGCATGAACCGCGTCCGCTCGAGCGCCTCGGCGGAGTCCGCCCGGATGCACACCGTTCCGTCGGGACGCTGCCAGGCGCGGGCGCGCTCGACGCCGGCTGAGGTCGGCACGGCCGCGTCCAGCAGCCCGTCGCGGAAGCTGCGCGTGGCGTCACCGGCGCGACGGGCCGTGAGAGCCAATGAGTAGGGGCCTCGTGGACGGAACGAGGCCTCGAGCGTCAACGGCGGCGGGTGCTCTCCGTGTTCTCGCCGCGAACGGCGAGGTCGGTTGCACGCTCGAGGACGTCGAGCGCCTCGGCCTCCCGCCCCGCGTTCCGGAGCATGCGCCCCCAGCCGCGTGCCGCCTGCGCGGCCTCGCGGAGGCGCCGGTTCTCGCTGAGCAGCGTCACCGCGCGCTCGAACTCCTTGCTGGCCGCGTCGGCGTCGCCCTGGAGTGCGAGCCCCTCCGCCAGCGCCCACGCCGCGCTGCCGCGCTCGAGGTCGTGGTCCTCGCCGAGCAGATCCAGAGCCTCGCTCGCACGGGTGACTGCGGACTCGCCGTTGCCAAGTAGCGCGTCCCGCTTCGCCTGCTCGATCCGGAGCTGCGCCATGTCGATCGGCTCGGGATGCGGCCCGAGGAGGCGCTCGGCGAGCTCGAGGTGCCGGCCGCTGCCTTCGGCGTTTCCCTGCGAGCCCATGATCCAGGCCGAGAGCAGGTGCGCGCGTGCGAGGTGAAGGCTGTCCTCGGTCGCCTGGAGGAGAGCGACCGCGCGGCGAACGTAGTCGAGCGCGGCGGGGTACTTGCCCTCGTACTCGGACAGGCGCGCGAGCGACCAGTAGAGCCGCACACGCGTGTACGGGTCGGCGAAGTCCTCCGAACGCGCGAGCGCGTCGTTCATGACCTCCTCCGCGCGCTCCAGCTCGCCCATGTCGCTCAGCGCGTAGCTGAGATAGGTTGCGAAGCGAACCTGAGCGGCGACGTCGTCGGGAGCCTGCTCGGTCACCTCGTTGAGCGAACGCTCGAAGATCTCGACTGCACGGGCGGGAGTCCCTTGAGCCGCGTACGCCCGACCGAGCGTCGCATAGATGTCGGGGCGATCGCGTGGCGAGAGCTCGCCGGAGTTCACGGCCTCCTCCAGCAACTCGACCGTCTTCGCGTTGTCGCCGCGCTGAGCGGCGGCGAGGCCGAGCGTCGTGCGCGCCCGGGTGGCCGCCGTCTTGTCCCCGGCTGTCAGCGCCTCCTGAAGGACCTCCTCGACGACCTGCGTCGCCTCGGACGCATCGTCTCCGAGGCGGAGCTTGAGCTCGGCGTCGCTGAGCCGGAGCTCACGCTCCTCTTCTGCGTTGAGTTCGGATCCGGTCTCGAGGTACCCGGCGGAGACGCCGAGCTTGCGTGCAAGCATTCGAAGGGCCTTGACAGAAGGCTGTCTCGTCCCCGCTTCGATTCGTGAGATGTATGCATACGAGACTCCCGGTGAAGAGAGTTCGCGCTGTGAAAGGCGCCGCTCGGTTCTAAGTCTACGAAGGCGCTGGCCGATTGATTCGGCCTGCGTCTCCTGCGTGTCCGTTGCCACAGTGCTGCTTATCTTGAAGTCTCGATCGGACGCCGTCAAATCCAAAATGCATTGGACATGCATCATCGCTTGACAATCGTGTGCTAACTGCGGTTCGGTAGCGGCAACAGGAGCAGCCTGCGGCCCGACGGGTCGAAGGGGGGTGAAAGATTCATGTCGCGACGCCTTCAAGCGGCGCTTGTCGCTGTGGCTGCAATCGCGCTCGCCGCTCTCAACGCATCTGGGCCCTGGGGACCGTGAAGCCTCACTACGGCGGGGGCGCACCGGCGCCCCCGCCGCTAGGCTCGCACGGTGGCCGCGCCGCTGGCGCTCGCTCTCTACGCCGTCTTCCTCCTCGCCGCCGGTGCGGCTGTCTGGCGCCGCCCCGTTCGCGCGCTCTACCTCTTCGTCGTCGGGCTCGCCGTCCACAACGCCGTCGGCGCCACGCTCTACGGCGCCGGCGTGCACGGCGCCGCGCTCACGGCGATCGGGGCGTGGAAGGAGATCCTCCTCGGCGTCGCGCTCCTCCGCGTCGCGCTCGACGCTCTCCGCGCTCGGCGCCTCCCGTTCACGCCGGGACTCGTCGACGCGCTCGCGCTCGCCTTCGCGCTCGTCGTCCTCGTCTACGGCATCCTCCCGCAATCGGTCCTCGGCGGGCACGCCGGCCACAAGGCCGTGCTGCTCGGGCTCAAGCACGACCTGATCCCGGTCGGCGCGTACCTCCTCGGCCGCTCGCTCGCGCTCGGCCGCACGGAGCTCCGGCGGCTCGGGTGGACGATCGCCACCGCGGCGGCCGCGGTCGCGGCGTTCGGGCTCGTCGAGGTCTACGCCGTCCCGATCGGCGCGTGGCGCTCCTCGAGCGTGCCGGACTACTTCGACAAGCAGCTCGGCTACGACTACCACGGCACCGGCAATCTGCCGGAGAACTTCATCTACAACACCGGCTCCGAGAGCCGCTTCCTTCGCCGGCTCGTGTCGGTCTTCCTGAGCCCGCTCGCGACGAGCTACATGCTCGTCGTCGCGCTCCTGCTCGCCGCCGCGCTCAATCGACGCCGGCGCCTCCTCGCCGTGCTTGCTCTCGTCTCCTTCGCCGGCCTCCTCTGGACGTTCTCGCGCGCGTCGGTCGCGGCGCTCGTCGTCGGCCTCTGCCTGCTCGCGATCGTGCGGCGGCGCGCGTGGCCCGTCGCGGCTGCCGTCGCCGCGGCGGCGATCGGCGTCGGCTTCGCGCACGTCTTCACGTCGATCGCGCCGGAAGGGCACTGGACGAAGGCCGACCTCGCGTTCCAGCGCGAGCAGGCGAAGCGGCATCCGGGCGCGTCCGGCGCGGCGCTGAGCCTGAACGAGTCGTCGATCCACAGCCACTGGGAGAACCTGAAGCAAGGACTCCGCACCGACTTCCACCATCCGCAGGGCTACGGCGTCGGGAACGTCGGCCAGACGGCGTCGCGCACCGGCGTGCCGCTCAAGGCCGGCGAGTCGAACTACACGGAGATCGCCGCCGAGACGGGCCTCGTCGGCGGGCTCCTCTGGATCGCCTGGGGCCTTACGCTCCTCGCCGCGCTCGTCCGCGCGGCGCGGTCGTCCGTCTTCGCGGCCGCGCTGGCGGCGGCGTTCGCCGCAATCCTCGCTGTCGCGATCCAGACCGACGTGATCGGCGATCCGTGGATCGCCTACTGCGTCTGGGCGCTCGCGGGCGCGGCGGTCGCGGTCAGGACGACGGCGTTTTCCGAGGGATCGCGGACGAGGGTGCCCGTCGCGGTCTCCTCCGGCTCCTGACCCGCGTCGGCGAGGCGGCGCAGCACCTCGTCGCGTGCCTCATCGCTCGGCAGGACGACCGTCGCGTGCCGGAGCGCGGCCGAGCCGATCGGAGGCGGCGGAGCGCCCGCGCTCTCCCACGTGTTCGCGCCGAGGTGATGGTGGTAGCCGCCGGCGCTGAGGAAGGCCGCCTGCGGCACCCGCTCGACGACCAGGTCGAAGCCGAGGACGTCCCGGTAGAACTCGACCGTCTGCGGGATCGACGCGACCTTGAGGTGCACGTGGCCCATCGTCGTCCCGGATGGCATCCGGCTGAAGTCGCCGTCGGCCTCGCCGAGCAGGTCCCTGACGTCGAGCGGCTCGGTCGTCATCCGCTCCCCGACCCGGCCCTCCCAGAGCTCGCGCGGCCGGTCGGCGTAGATCTCGATGCCGTGCCGGTCGGGGTCGCGGAGGTAGATCGCCTCGCTGACGTAGTGGTCCGAGAGCCCGGTCAGCGGGACGCGGTCGCGCACGGCGTGCGCCATCCAGCGTGCGAGCGCCGGCCGGTCGGGCACGAGGAGCGCGAAATGGAACAGGCCCGTGTAGCCGTCCGAGGGCTGCGCGCCCGGCTGCTCGACGAGCCCGAGGAGCTCCGTCGAGTCGGCGCCGAGTAAAGCGTGGCCCGCGTCTCGCTCCAGCACGTCGAGCCCGACCACCTTCCGGTAGTAGTCGAGCGACCGCTCGAGGTCGGAGACCGTGAGGTGCACCGGGCCCATGCGCGTCTCGGCGGGAAGTGGCATGTCCGGGCAAGATAGCTCCGTGCCGAGGGGCTACATGGAAGGGCCGGCCGCCGAGGAGGCCGAGGCGAGGCTCGACGAGCTCGAGCGCGGCCGGCGCCGGGAGCCACCCGCGCAGGAGCGGCCCGCCGTCTACGGCTCCACGCGCGAGGAGCCGGAGCGGCACTTCATCGGCTGGCTCGGGGAGGTCGATCCCGACGAGCTCTTCGCCTCCGGCGAGGCATGGGGCTTGTCGGTCGTGCGACAAGCGAAGAGATAGAGGGGCGAGCGGGGAGGTGCCCGCCCCTCTCAAGCACGACCTACTGGGCCGCAGATACGACCTATTCGGTCGTCTTGATCTGGCCTCGAATCTCGCCGGCCTTGTTCTTCAACGTGTGAACGTTCACGTACGTCGCGCCGTGCTCGATCGTGTCCCGTGCCGCTGAGGTTACCGTCACGGTCTTTGACACCGGCGACTTGCACGGCCCGCAGAGCGGGACGAGGACTGGACCCGCCTTCCCGGCCCTGCCCCTATGGATGTGGGCGGCGAACGCCTTGCCGCTCAGGTGCGAGAACGTGAGCCTGAAGGTGAGCTTCTTGCCCTTCAGCGTGCCTGTGAACGTGCCGGTCGCCGCCGCCGGGACGCCCTTCGGCTTCGGGACCTCGCGCGCGGCGGTCAGCTTCGCCGAGAGCTTCTTGACGCCCTCCTTCTGAACGGCCGCCAGGCCGCCTGCCGCGAGCGCCGCCGTGAGCGCCAGGACGGCCAGTGTGACGAGTGCCTTCTTCAAACCCCTCTCCTCCTTGTGGCTTACGAGTCCTATTCGGGAGAGGTGATGCGTTCGGTTTGCGCCGCAACGGCCGCTTAACATCCGCCGCGCCCGCTGTCGCCGTACCCGTCCATGCGGGGTCGATCTCACAGGCAGAAGGAGGCAAAACATGCCGAGTCGGTCTCGCGCGCTCTCGCTTGCCCTCGTCGTCGTCCTGGCCGTGGCGGTTCTGGCCACGACCGGAGGCGCCGCGACGAAGAAGGGCGCGCTCGTCGAGGTCAGCAAGACATCGCTCGGGCGGATCCTCGTCGACTCCCGCGGGCGCACGCTCTACCTCTTCGAGGGGGACAAGTCCCGGAAGAGCATGTGCTCCGGGAGCTGCGCGACCTTCTGGCCGCCGCTCCTCACGACGGGCAAGCCGCGCGCAGGAGCCGGCGTCAAGGCGAAGCTCCTCGGGACCACGAAGAGGGCCGGCGGCGCGCGCCAGGTGACGTACGCCGGGCACCCGCTCTATACGTTCAAGCTCGAGCGCGCCGGTCAGACGAAGGGCGAGGGAGCCACGGACGCCGGCCCGCCCTTCTACGCGGTCTCGCCTGCGGGCGCCGCAGTCGTGAAGTAAGAGGGGCGCTCGCCGCAGATACGGCTCCTAGCAGTCGACACCACGGAGGGAGCGCCCCCAACGAGAGAAGACCCCGTGCAGGGTCGAAACCCTGCACGGGACCGCGCGGAGGTGCGCTATACCTGTGGAAGCACCATGGCCAAGCAGGTCCAAGAGCTCGATCGGGTCATCATCCGGTTCGCCGGCGACTCCGGGGACGGGATGCAGCTCACCGGCGGGCGCTTCACGAGCGAGACGGCCGTGCTCGGAAACGACCTGTCCACGCTTCCCGACTTCCCGGCCGAGATCCGCGCCCCGGCGGGGTCGCTCCCCGGGGTGTCCGGCTTCCAGGTCCACTTCGCCGACCACGACATCCTCACGCCGGGCGACGCGCCGAACGTCCTCGTCGCGATGAACCCGGCCGCGCTGAAGACGAACATCCGCGACCTGCCGAAGGGCGGCACGCTGATCGTCAACTCCGACGCCTTCACCGCGCGGAACCTCGAGAAGGCGGGCTACGGGACGAATCCGCTCGAGGACGGCTCGCTCGACGAGTTCCAGGTGCACGCGGTGCAGCTCACGTCGATGACGCTCGAGGCGCTCAAGGACGTCGACGTGACGAAGCGCGAGGCCGAGCGCGCCAAGAACATGTTCGCGCTCGGGCTCATGTCCTGGCTCTACAACCGGCCGACGGAGGGCACGCTCGCGTTCATCGAGCGGAAGTTCGCGTCGAAGCCATCGATCGCGGAGGCGAACCGGCGCGCATTTCAGGCCGGGTACGCCTTCGGCGAGACGACCGAGAGCTTTGCGATCTCGTACGAGGTGAAGCCGGCGAAGCTGCGGCCGGGCGTCTACCGCAACGTGACCGGCAACCAGGCGCTCTCGCTCGGCCTCGTCGCCGCTTCGGTGCAAAGCAAGCTCCCTTTGTTCCTCGGCGCGTACCCGATCACGCCGGCTTCGGGGATCCTCGAGGAGCTCGCGCGGTACAAGAACTTCGGCGTCCGCACCTTCCAGGCCGAGGACGAGATCGCGGCCGTGGGGGCGGCCCTCGGCGCCTCCTTCGGCGGCTCCCTCGGTGTCTCGACTTCGAGCGGCCCCGGCGTCGTGCTGAAGGGGGAGACGATCGGGCTCGCCGTGGCGCTAGAGCTGCCGCTCGTGATCCTGGACATCCAGCGGGCCGGGCCCTCGACGGGCATGCCCACGAAACCGGAGCAGTCCGACCTCTTGCTGGCGCTCTACGGCCGGAACGCGGAGTCACCGATGCCGGTCGTCGCCGCATCGACGCCGGGGAATTGTTTCGACGCCGCTCTCGAAGCCGTGCGAATCGCGACCAAGTACCGCACGCCGGTCTTCCTCCTTTCGGACGCGTACCTCGCGAACGGGTCCGAGCCATGGCTCATCCCCGACGTCGCCTCGCTCCCGGACCTGTCCGTCGAGTTCGCGGCCGAGCCGAACCAGGACGGACGGTTCATGCCGTACCTGCGGGACGAGCGAACGCTCGCGCGGCCGTGGGCCGTTCCGGGCACGCCCGGCCTCGAGCACCGGATCGGCGGGCTCGAGAAGCAGGACGTGACCGGAAACGTCTCGTACGATCCGGACAACCACGACTACATGGTTCGCGTGCGCGCGCAGAAGGTCGCCGGGATCGCGGGCGACATCCCGGAGCTCGAAGTCGACCACGAGGAGGGCGCGCGGCTACTCGTGCTCGGCTGGGGTGGCACGTACGGGCCGATCGGCGCCGCAGTGCGGAGAGTGCGGACCGCCGGGAAGAAGGTCGCCGCCGCGCACCTCCATCACCTGAACCCGTTTCCGCGTAACACCGGCGAGGTGCTGCGGAGCTACGACCGCGTGCTCGTGCCGGAGATGAACCTCGGGCAGCTGCTCAAGCTCGTGCGCGCCGAGTTCCTCGTCGACGCGACCGGCTACAACCGCGTGCGCGGGCGGCCGTTCACGTCCGCGGAGCTCGCCGAGGCGATCGAGGCGATGGCATGACCGAGCTCGGCGCCAAGGACTTCAAGACGGATCAGGAGGTCCGGTGGTGTCCCGGCTGCGGGGACTACGCCATCCTGGCCGCGCTGCAGGGGTTCATGCCCGAGCTGGGCCTGCCTCGCGAGAAGATCGTCTTCATCTCCGGGATCGGCTGCGCCGCACGTTTCCCGTACTACATGGAGACGTACGGCATGCACTCCATCCACGGTCGGGCGCCGGCGATCGCGACAGGTCTCTCGACGTCGCGCCCGGACCTGTCCGTCTGGGTCGTGACTGGGGACGGCGACGCGCTCTCGATCGGCGGCAACCACCTGATTCACGCTCTGCGCCGAAACGTGAACCTGAAGATCCTGCTCTTCAACAACCAGATCTACGGGCTCACGAAGGGCCAGTACTCGCCGACCTCGGAGCTCGGGAAGGTGACGAAGTCGACGCCGATGGGCTCGCTGGACTGGCCCTTCAACCCCCTGTCCCTGGCGATCGGCGCGGAGGCGACCTTCGTCGCGCGCTCGATCGACACCGACCGGAAGCACCTGACGGAGGTGCTGCGCGCGGCGGCTGCGCACCGCGGCTCGGCGTTCGTTGAGATCTTCCAGAACTGCAACATCTACAACGACGGCGCGTTCGACTTCGTCAGGGAGGACAAGACGAATCGGATCTACCTGGAGCACGGCGCGGAGATCCGCTTCGGCGAGGAAGGCTCGGAGAAGGCGGTGCGTCGTCGGGAGGACGGGTCAGTCGAGGTCGTGCCGGCGAACGGAGAGGTGCTCGTGCACGACGCGCATGCCGAGGAGCCGTCGCTGGCTTTCGCGCTGTCGCGCCTGACGCGCGCGACGGCCGGGGCGACGCCAATCGGTGTATTTCGCGACGTGTCGCGGCCGGTCTACGACGAGCTGATGGAAGAGCAGCTCGAAGTGTCGAAGCAGCAGAAGGGCGCAGGAGACCTAGAGGGACTGCTGCATGCCGGCGACACTTGGGAGATCTCTTAGCAGGAAGTCTCAATGGCGGGCTGGCGGCCGTTCGCCCGACTGAGGGTCGATCCACTGCAGTGATCGAAGTTGGTCGTCTTCCTCCGCGAGCAGGCTGAACAGACGCAGCGCTTCTGCGTCCATCGAAACAATTCGCCGATCGGTCGCGAGGGCTGCCTCTACAAGGTGGATATCGTCTCGCATAGCTTGAACTTCAGTGGCGCCCAAGCTGCATGAATCGATGCGGCGGCGGACGTCATCTCGCTCACAGTCCCCAACCCATGCGCACTTGCCACTTCGTGCCATTCGCGTCCACCACATCCGTGAAAACGTAGATGCATGACAGCGCCATTCATTCTCAATTGCGTTGTTGATGACGGCGCGGTGGCAGACCGTATAGATCACCATGAGGAAATCTCGGCAAGCTCGCGCAGTCAGGGCTTGCGACGGACCACGAAGTGGCCCGGCGGCCTGCATTACAGTCGAGTCGACAACGTACCGGATAGATATAGAAGGCCTGAAGGGTTGGCGCCGACGAGGACTCATGCGCCGTCAAGGGGTAGCCTCTCCTGCGCAGCGTCAAGGTATTTGGTTTCTGCAGACATTTGAACCTCGCCAAAATCCTCAGGCCACTCGCCGAACGAGCCGCTGGCATCGACTTCGGCGCTTGTTACGTGAGTAATCCCGTCCGCGGTGCGTGCAAACCAATGAAGTTTCACCATCTCTCGCGGGATCCGCATTCTCGCTACTTGGGTCTGGAGTCCCAACAGTAGGAGGTCGCTGTGGGTCTCGATGATTAAGCGAACGCCTCGCCGTACTGCTCCGACTAGAACTTCAGCCATTAGATACTGCGCGCGGGGATGAAGATGGATCTCCGGTTGTTCGACATAGATTATTTGTCCGGGGCGTGCTACACGCGCGGCTACTAGCACCGGCAAAGTCTGTGACACGCCGACCCCGACATCGGCGATGTTTACAAGATCCCAAGCGCCACCTTGTCCGGCTTGAGGTAGCCTCCCCACTTGAAGCTCAACTTGAGTATCACTCACGGGTTCAGCTCGAACCTTCCACGTAAGACCGAGTTTCAAAAGATCCTGACCTAAATTGCGAAGAGTGCCCTCAGCGCCGTTTGTCTGCCAGCGATGAATGACGCTTGCAACGTAGGTCGGAAATGGGCCTGGGAAAGTGGCGCCGACAGCTGTGACGGGATAGAGCCGCTCTGGGTTTCCGCGGAGTCCAGGAATATGAATTATCTCGCGGATGTGTGGATCGACATCACCGGCAAGAGAGATTCGGGGCACGAAGGCACGTACGCGCGACTCGTCCCCTGGTTCAAAGGCGACTTCGAGGAAGCATCGGTTGCGTTGGACGGCGACCTGTGGTTCGGCCCTACGCTCAAGACGTGCGTATGTTGCAAATAACTCTCGGGTAGCCTCGGGTAGCTCGGCGAGTATTCTTTGCGCCCGCATACCGGGAGCTAGCAACGTCTCGTCGCCATCGCTCTTCGCAATCATTGCCACCACGTCGAAGATCCCCTTTGTTTTCTTCGAAAAGTGGATTTCGAGATAGTCGTTCCCAGCAACTTCAATGCCGACGACGAAGTCATCAGATCGCGCGGTCTTTCGCGGACCGAGACGCGAGAAAAGCTGGTCAGCAGCCGTGAACTCGACGTTAGGGCCGTCGAGACGAAGGGGGCCTGGGTCGTAGCTGGCCTCAAGTGTCTGCTTGAGCAGAAGGACCGCCTGCATGACGCTGGATTTACCCGAGCTATTAGGACCGGCCAGAATTGTGAAAGGACGAATTTCGACGTCGACTCGCCCGACGAGCGATTTGAACCCGCTTACGCCGATACCCGTTATGCCGGTGATGTCGCGGCGTTTGCGACGTACCGGCGGTGCGACAGTCATATACGGAGGATACGCGAGCGGCCGCGCAGTGAGCAGTCCGCTTCAAGCGCGATGGGAGGTAGCCGACTCCTCGATGTCCCCCCGCGGCAAGGACCGTGACGCTAGGCGTGTGTCTTCGCGCGAGCCGGTTACTACCGCCGCCAGAGCAGCACCCAAGAGCGCGACGCAAGCGCCGATCCCGAAGGTGAGCTCGAAAGCCGTTGCCGATGGCACGCTCGTACCGCTGATCGTGTAGGCGCTCAAGAGCGCGGCGCCCATCTGGCCGCCCACGACTCCGCCGACGGTTCGCATCACCGTGTTCATGCCCGTCGCCACGCCCGTCTCCGTCGGCTTCACGGCTTCGGCGATCAGCGTCGCCATCGCGGCGAAGGCGAAGCCCACTCCGACGCCCAGGAACGGCATCGCGGCCAGGATCTACCACGGATGGTCGTGCACAGCGCGAACGACGCGGCCGACGCGGCCACCAGCAGCATGCCCACGGCCAGCGGCCACTTCATCCCAACTCGGCGGCCGATCAGCCCCGCCAGCGGGCCCGCGAACAAAGCGTCACCGAGCTCGGGAGCAGGTACAGGCCCGCTTTCGTGGCGCTCGCGTGGAAGCCGTAGTCCACCAGGCCGGCGAAGCGGGCCGGTATGCCACGCGGCGTCTCGACGAAGTTCGGGATCAGGACGAAGGTGCCGAACATCGCGAAGCCGGCGATCAGCGCGGTCAGGTTCGTCAGCAGCACCGGGCGACGCGCGAGCATCCGCATGTCGACGAGCGGCTCCGGCACGCGCGTCTCGAACCAGCCCCACACGACCAGCAGCCCGAATGCGGCCGCGAACAGCGCGAGGATCCGGCCGCTGAGCCAGCCCCACGTCTCGCCCTCGGTCAGGGCCAGCAGCAGCGCCACGAGCCCGCACGACAGGAGCACCGCGCCGGGCACGTCCACGCGCGACCGCGTCTTCACCGGCGACCCCGGCACGAAGCGGTGCACGAGCACCAGCCCGGCCGCGACCGCGACTGCGCCGACGACGAAGAGCCAGCGCCAGGAGAGGTGGTCGACGATCAGGCCCGAGAAGACGATCCCGAAGCCGCCGCCCACGCCGAAGACGGCGCTGACCAAGCCGATCCCCACTCCGACCTTCTCGGGCGGGAACTCGTCGCGGATGATCGCGAAGCTCAGCGGGAAGACGGCCGCGCGGAGGCCCGACACCGCGCGGAAGGCGATCAGCGACCAGACGTCCCAGGCGAGCGCGCAGCCCACGCAGCCCGCCAGGAAGAGGCCGAGGCTGATCGTCAGCAGCCGCTCCTTGCCGAACTGGTCGCCGAGCTTGCCGAGGATCGGCGTCGCGACCGAGGCCACAAGCAGGAACACGGTCAGCACCCAGGTGATCCACGTCGTCGACGTGTGCAGATCGCGCTGGAGCGCCGGCAGCGCCGGGATCACCATCGTCTGCTGGAGCGCGAACGCGGTGCCCGCGATGGCGAGGATCGCGAGCGTCAGGTTGTAGTGCTGGCGAACGCGGCCCTCCATCCGGAGGAACCTACCGATACCGTTCGCGTACACGCCGCGATGAAGCGCGCAGCAGTCCTCGCCGTCCTGCTCGCGGCACTCGCCGCCGGCAGCTCACGCGCCGAGCCGCTCGCGTCGTGCCTTGCGGCCCACGTCAACTACACCCCCTACGGCGGCGGCGACCACAGACTCGACTCCATCCCGTGGGTCGGCGGCGCGCCGGGTCGCTACCGGCTACGCGGTCTTCTGTGGTACTGGCCGCAGAGCTGGCGCAAGCAACGGGTGCAGATCTTCGTCGGCGGCGAGGCGCCGCAGGGCACGACGACGAAGATCCTCTGGGCGTTCCTCGGCGCGCCGGCGAAGAGTCGCGCCGATTTCCAGCTCGTTGTCCACGGCCGGCGTCTCGACGGCCGAGGGTCGTTCGCGCAGAAGTTCGGCGCGATCGGGTACGAGGGCCAGAGCGGCGCGCCGTCCTACGCGTCGATCGTCGACGTTCCCAAGCCGGGTTGCTGGCGGCTCGTGCTGACGACCGGCCGCGTACGTGTGAGCGTCGTCTTCCGTGCGGTGCGCGGCTAGCCGAGGCGGTACTCCCAGCCCTCCTGCCACTCGAACGGCGGCGCGACGAGCTCCTTGAGCGGGGCGCCGTCGACGAGGTGGTCGAGCGCGAAGCGGGTCGCGGCGTGGCCGATCAGGAGCACGCGCTCGCCGTCACGCGTCCGGGCCAGCTCGTCGAGAAGGTCCCGCACCCGCTCGACTGCCTCCCGCCAGCTCTCGCCGCCCGGGAACGGCTCGTCGATGTGCAGGAGGCGGATCGCGTCGATCTCGGCGCGCGGCCGGCCGTTCAGCTCGCCGTAGTTGCACTCGCGCAGGCGGGCGTCCCCGTGGATCGGGAGGTCGGTCCCGGCGAAGGCGATCTCGGCCGTCTCGACGGCGCGGCGCAGATCGGAGGTGTAGACGGCGACGAGCCCGTCGTCGCGGCGCCGTTCGCCGAGCGCCCTCGCCTGCTCCTTGCCGTACTCCGACAGGCGGCCGGGAAGCCATCCCGTCGCCACGCCGCGCTCGTTGTCCTCGCTCGTCGAGTGCGTCTCGAAAACGATCTCCAGCACGTCAGCGGCAGCGAACGAGAGCGTCCCGCGTTACGAGACGGTCGTAGCGGAGGCTGACCCGCGCCCGCACGAGGTTCGCGCCGCGCCGGAAGCGCTTGCGCGCCAGCGAGACGCGGAAGGGCCGCCGCCTGTCGACGAGGACGCTCTTGCCGTTGACCCGGAACGCCACCGAGAGGATGTCGCTCCCGGAGACCGACACCTTGCCGCAGCCGCGAGCCCTGACGGCGACGCGCGGCGCGTTCCGGCACGTGGCGCCTTTGCACGTGACGAGCGTGTGCAGCCGCGCGGCGAGTGCCGTCCGCATTGCTGCGTAGCGCGCATCGGCGTGACGGCTCTGCAGCTCGTACGGGTCGTGGACGAGGTCGTACAGCTCGCGGTCGCCGTTCGCGTACTCGGCGTAGAGCCAGTGCCGTGAGCGGATGGCGTCGAAATGGCCGACGCCCGGGCTGTTGTCGACGAGCAGGTCGCGGCCGAGCTCCTTCCCACCGTCGCGCCAGAGCGGCAGCAGCGACACGCCGTCGAGGACACGGCCGGGACGTGCACCGGCGGCGTCGAGGATGGTCGCGGCGTCGTCGATGTTCGCGACGAGCTGGCTGCGATGCACGCCGCGCGGTAGCGCGCGGTTTCCGGTCCAGCGCATCAGGAGCGGCAGGTGGATCGACGGCTCGTAGAGCAGCACCTTGCCCGACCGCACCCGATGCTCGCCGTGGAAGAAGCCGTTGTCGGAGGTGAAGAGGATCAGCGTGTCGTCGAGCTCGCCGGTCTGCCGCAACGTGTCGACGATCGACGTCACCGCCTCGTCGACCGCGAGCAGGCTCTCGCGGCGCTGCTGCCAGTTCTCGCGGATCGCGGCGATCTGGCGCGGGCGCAGCAGCGGGCGGCGGCGGATCCCCGCCGGCTTGTCCGAGACGTCGGCCTCGTTGAACGACGGCGGCATCGGCAGCGGCTGGCCGGCCAAGGCGTTCCGATGGCGCGGTGCCGGCGAGGGAGTGCCGAGGCCCCTCGGGTCGTCGGGGTCGCGCGGCGCGCCGCCGTGGTCGCCGAGGAATGCGACCCAGAGGAAGAACGGCTGCGCCTGCGGCGCGCGGCGGCGGACGATCTCGTCGGCCCGGTCGCGGAGAACGTCGGTCTGGTAGCACGACGGCTGCCGGTTCGCGCACACGGTCGTGAGCTTCCCGTTGTCGTTGAAGGTGTAGTCGTAGTAGCGGTAGGTCGTCGGGTCGACGAGCCCGTGCCACTCGCTCCAGCCGGGCGGGACCTCGGTCGGCGAGCGCGTGCCGTAGCCGTTCAGGTACTTGCCGAGGTGGACGGTGTAGTACCCGGCGCGCTGGAGCCAGACGGCGAGCGTGTTCGTCGCGTCGAGCTTGGCGTAGCCGCCCTCCGGGAGCTTGTTGCCGCGCACGCCGTTCGAGTGCGAGTACTGGCCCGTCAGGAAGGTCGCCCGCGACGGGCAGCAGAGCGAGAACGAGTCGAAGTTCTGGTCAAAGGTGACGCCTTGGTCGCCGATCAACCGCCGCACGTTCGGCAGCACTGCCATCTCGTCGAGCGTCTGGTCGTCGGTCTCGAGGACGAGGATGTTCGGTCGCGGCTTGGCCGCCGCGTGCGAGCGGTGGCTCGAGAGGCCGAGGCCCGCCGCGAGCGCCGCGCAGAGCACGGCGCCGGCGAGGAGGATTCCGTACCGCGTTCGCATCGCCTGAGGAGGCGACGCTAATTCGGCGCAGATTCGATGCGGGTAAAGCTGCTAGGCGCGTGTAGCGACGGGCACGAAGTACGCGTGCGCGTCGTGGAACGTCACGTCCGGCGGCTCGGAGCCGATCCCGAGCTCCTGCAGCTTCGGCATCAGGCGCTCGTTCGCGAAGCGCTCGAAAGCCTGCTGCGACTCCCACACGTCGAGCACGCGCAGGCCGTCTTCGAACCACGCTACATGGAAGATCCCGCCCTCGGCGGGGTCATCCTCCCAGTTCACGGCCTCACGCGCGCGGTCGTAGTCGTCGCGGCCGATGCTCGGCCACTTCATCTCCATCACGGTCGCCATCGCGGCTCCTTTCCGCAGGGGGTCGCGCGATGTTCGCACGCCCCGCGTCCGCGGTTCGGCCCTTACGTCGGGCCGGTGGCCCGGACTCGCTCGACGGCGGCCGCGACGCCCTCCCGCCACGGCTCTCCGTGGCCGACGGCGACGACGCCGGCCTCCACGTCCGCGAGCTTCGTCAGCGAGTCCAGGCACGTCGCCGAGCTCACGTTGAACGCGCGCGGCATCAGCTGCGGGCCGCGGGCGCCGGTGAACGGGTTGAGGGTGCAGAGCTCGTCGCCCGCGATGAGGGCGCCGGCGGCCTCGAAGTAGAGCGAGCAGTGGCCCGACGTATGGCCGGGCGTGTGGATGACACGCGGCTGGCCGGGTACGTCGAGCGTCTCGCCGTCCGCGTACGTCGTCAGCTCGCGGATCGGCCTCGGCTTCATCGCGCCCGCGCCCGCCAGATGGAAGAGCAGGCGGCGCGTGCCCGTAGCGGAGGTACGGCAGGAACGACGCCTCGCGCTTGGCGTCCTGCTTGCCAGTCGCCGCGAGGGTCTCGTCGTCGGCGTGGACGTAGACCGGCACGCCCGTTTCCTCGCGCAGCGCTTCCGCGAAGCCCGTGTGGTCGGAGTGGGCGTGCGTGAGGACGATCGCGGCTACGTCGCCGAGGCTTCGGCCGAGCCGGCCGAGCGCGACATCGAGCTGCGGGCGGTACTTCGGCGCGCCCGCATCGACGACCGTCACCCGCCCGCCCTCCTCGACGAGGTACCAGTTCACGAGCTCCGTGCCGAGGCGCCAGACGCCGCTCGCGATCTCGGTCGGCTCGGTCGTCCGGACGGCCATCGCCGCATCCTGTCCGAAACGGACGAAGCCCGCCGCAGTGGCGGGCTTCGCCGAGCGCGCGATGCGGCGTCGCGCTACCGGTCGTCCTCCGCAGCCTGCTTCGGCGTCACGACGCGCGTGACCACCTTCTCGCAGTTCACGAACGCGTCGTGCTCGGACGCGTTCTCGTAGGCCACGTCGTTCCCTGGGCCGCAGTCGACGCGGTCGACCTGGCCGTCGGCCGCGAGCGCGTGCATGACGTCGTTCCCCTCGCCGCCGTTCTCGACGTCGGCGCCCGAGCCGACCCAGATGCGGTCGTTCCCGTCGCCGCCGTTGATCGTGTCGTCGCCCGGCCGGCCGCGCAGCCTGTCGTTGCCGGCCTGACCTTCGATCGTGTCGCTGCCGAGGCCGCCGCGGACGAAGTCGTCGCCGGCGCCGCCGAGCAGCCGGTCGTTGCCTCGGCCGCCGAAGATCCGGTCGTTGCCCGCCTCGCCGTCGACGGTGTCGTCGCCCGCCCGCGCGCCGATGAGGTCGGCCCCCGGCGTCCCGATGATCGTGTCGTTCCCCTTCGTGCCCTTGAAGACGCCCGCCGACGCGACCGCCACGACGGCGAGCGCGACGACCGCGAGGAGCGAGAGGACGATCAACCTGCCTTTCATGCCCACCTCCCGTTCAGGGTTGACGCGCAGAGCGTGGTGCGGCTGCGTCAGCCGCTCGTTCGCCGCGCGTTCGGCGTCCGTAAAACGGCTACGCGTGCGTCAGCTCGGGCTCGGCCAGCTCGGCGACCGACGGCTGCGGCAGCCGGACGACGAAGCGCGTGAGCCGGTCCGGCTCGCTCTCGACCTCGACGCTGCCGTGCATCCCCTCGACGAGCTCCTTCACGATCGCGAGGCCGAGCCCAGTGCCGACCGGCCGCTCGCCGCCGTAGCGGGAGTAGAGGAAGAAGCGCTCGAACGCGCGGGGCAGCTCGTCCGGCTGAAGGCCGGGGCCGGTGTCCTCGACGGCGATCGAGCCGGGCTCGGCGACGACACGCACCGTGCCGCCGGGCGGGGTCAGCCGGAGCGCGTTCTCGACGAGGTTCGAGACGACCTGAAGCGTCCGGTCGGCGTCGCCGATCGCGGGCGCGGCCGCGGGCGCGACCGCCTCGAGCGTGACGTCGAAGTCGCGCGCCTGCACCTCGTAGCGCGCCACCGTCTCGCGGGCGGCGACGCCCAGGTCGATCGGCTGCGCGTGCACGCTGAACTCGCTCTTGTTCATCCGGGCGAGGTCGAGCAGGTCGCGGACGAGCCGCTCTAGGCGCGCGGCCTCGCGGCCGATCGTCTCCGCCGCCTCGTCGACGGTGAACGCGCCGTCGGCGAGACCCTCGGTGTAGCCGCGGATCGCCGTCAGCGGCGTCTTCAGCTCGTGGCTCACCGAGAGGAGGAACTGGCGCTCCGCGGCGCGCGCCTTCCCGAGCTGCTGCGCCATGTGGTTGAAGGCCGCTGCGAGCTGGCCGAGCTCGCGCACGCCCTCGACCGGAACCGGTGCCGGCGAGCGCTCCTCGGCGAGGCTCCGCGCGGCGGCGGCGACGCGCCGCACGGGCCGCGAGATCGCACGCGCGAGCAGGAACGAGCCGAGCGCTGCGAGCGCGGCGCCCGCGAGCGCGGCGAGCAGCAGGCCCGCCAGGAACGGGCGCGCGGCAGTCGCGCCCAGCTTCGTCGGCCGCAGGAGCACGAGCGCCTGGGTACCGACCTTCCGCACCGCGTAGAAGTAGCGCTCGCCGTCGACGCGGATCGTCCCCTGCACGCGCTTGCCCTTGCGGACGAGCGGCGCCTTCTCGGGCGGGAAGTACGGCGAGGAGCCGTCGAGCTTCGCCTTCTCCGCGCGCTCGCCCTGGCGCGAGAGGTACGGCTGGAGCGCGTCGAGCCGCGAGAGCGGGAGCAGCGACCGCTTCTGCTCGTTCGTCGCCAGGAGGTCGGCCTGGTTCGCCAGGCCGCGGAGGGTCGCCTTCTCGACCTCGCGCCGGGTCAGCACGGAGCCGATCGCGAGGCTGAGGCCGATCGAGAGCACGACCGCCAGGAACGTCGCCGCGAAGAGGCGCGTCCGCAGCGAGTCGAGCCGGCTCATCCCCGAGCGGCTTTGTAACCGGCGCCGCGCACCGTGCGGATCAGCTCGGGGCGGCCGAGCTTGCGGCGGAGCTGCGCCACGTGGACGTCCACCGTGCGCGTGCCGCCGTGATAGGCCATGCCCCAGACGCGGTCGAGGAGCTGCTCGCGCGAGAAGACGATGCCCGCGTGCTCGAGCAGCCACGCAAGCAGGTCGAACTCCTTCGTCGTCAGCTCGACGGGCTCGCCCGCGACCTTGACCTCGCGCGCGTCGCGGCGGAGCTCGACGTCGCCGAGCTCGAGCGACTCCTCCTGCGCGCGGTCCTCGGTGCGCCGCAGGACGGCTTTGATCCGCGCGGCGAGCTCCCGCGGCGAGAAAGGCTTCGAGACGTAGTCGTCGGCGCCGACCTCGAGCCCGGCAACGCGGTCGGGCTCCTCGTCGCGGGCGGTCAGCATCACGATCGGGACGCTCGAGCCGGAGCGGATCCGGCGGCAGACGTCGAAGCCGTCCATCCCGGGCAGCCCGATGTCGAGCACGACCATCCGCACCGGGTGGCGGACGAGCTCGATGAGCGCCTCCTCGCCGGTGCGCACCCAGATCACGCGATAGCCGGCTCGTTCGAGGTAGCCGCGCACGAGGGTGCCGATCGACCGCTCGTCCTCGACGAGCAGGATGGTCGGGCCGAACGACGTTGCGGCGCCGGCCTCGGTCTCGACGGGCCGCGCGGTGCTCATCAGCGTCTGAACGCCTGAACGGTATCGGCAGGTGCGCTGCCGTTGCGCACGGTCTGGACGCGCATTCCCTTCTTGAGCGCCGTCAGCAGGACGGTCTTGCCGCCGAGCGTGACCCGCGCGCCGGGCGACACGGGGATGGTCACCACCTCGCCGGTGCGCTCCCAGAGCGTCACCGAAGTCGCCGAGACGGCCCGGATCTTGCCCTGGTCGATCCGGTAGTCGTACGTCGTCTTTCCTTGCTTGAGGACGATCTCGGCCTTCACCATCTTGGGTCCGAGCAGGTAGGCGGCGAGCGAGCCGGGGAGTGCGAGGCCCGGCTGGACGAGGAGCAGGGTCGCGTTCAGGGCCAGAAGTGTGGCCACGACGAGAAGCGCGAGGGTTCGTCGCGTCATGCGTCTCATTGTGTCCCGAGGAGATTAGGCCCAGGTAAAACGGCGAAGCGGCACGCGGAGTCGCGCCGTCGCGACCGCAACCGAGGCGACGCCGATCGCGCCGCAGACGAGGAAGGCCAGCTCCGTGCCGCCCTTCGCCGCGAGCCAGCCGGCGAGGAGGCCGCCGACCGGGCCGAGGCCGTTGAAGCAGTAGTAGTAGAGCCCGACGACGCGGCCGCGAAGATGGTCGGGCGCGTCGAGCTGGAGCGACGAGTTTGAGCTCGACGTCCAGAGCGTGAAGCAGGCGCCGATCGCGAAGAGGAGCAGGCCGCAGGCGACCGCCGAGCGCACCGGCGCGAGCACGAGCTGGAGGCCGGCGAAGCCGGTCGTCCCGAGGAGGAGGACCTCCATGCTGGCGCGGCCGAGGCCGGCGGCGAGCAGCGCGCCCAGGAGGGCGCCGGCGCCGAAGGTCGCGGAGAGGATCCCGAACACGGCCGGGCCGCCGTGCAACGTCTGCTTGGCGAGCACCGGCAGCAGGACGTTGAAGTTGAAGCAGAACGTGCTCAGCATCAGGACGATGAACAGGGTCACGAGCACGCGCGGCGAGCGGCGGGCGTAGGCGAGGCCCTCGCGCGCGCCGCGCAGGAGCGTCGGGCGCTCGCCGCGCGCGACCGGATGGAGCTCGTGGGCCCGGATCGCGAGCAGACCGGCCAGGACGGCGAGGAAGCTCGCCGCGTTGAGGGCAAAGCACGTGCCGACGCCTGCGGTCGCGATGATCGCTCCGCCGAGTGCCGGGCCGAGGATGCGCGAGGCGTTGAAGAGGCTCGAGTTGAGCGCGACTGCGTTCGGGAGCTCGGCCGGGCCGACCATCCGGTAGGTCAGCGCCTGCCGCGCCGGTGCGTCGAGCACCTGCACCGAGCCCTGAAGCGCGGCGATCGCGTAGACGTGCCACGGCTCGGCGGCGCCGGCGAGGGCGATCGCGGCGAGCGCGGCGGCGAGGAGCATCGACGCGGCCTGCGTCGCGAGGACGGTGCGGCGCGCGTCGAGCCGGTCGACGACCACGCCGGCGAAGAGGCCGAGGACGGTGAAGGGAGCGAACTGTGCCAAGGCGAGCACGCCGACCGCGAACGGCGAGTGCGTCAGCGAGAGCACGAGCCACGCCTGCGCGATCCGCTGCATCCACGTCCCGGGCAGCGACACGAGCTGGCCGGCGAAGAAGAGCCGGTAGTTGCGGTGCTTGCGGAGGCTCGCGAACGTGCGCCGGTTCAGGCTGAGCAGGGTCTGCGTCACCCGCGCTCCTCGAGGAGGCGCGAGAGTGGCTCGATCGCCGCGTCGACGGCGGCGAAGTCGGCGGGGTCGAGGGTGCGGAGGCGCGCGGCGAGCCACGCGGTGCGGCGCGACCTGACGGAGCGGAGGACAGCCTGCCCTTCGTCGGTCAGCTCCAGACCGACGCGGCGTCGGTCGGTCGTCCCGGTGCGGCGGACGAGCCCCGCGCGCTCCAGCCGCGCGACGTACTTGGATATGCCCGGCGAGGACATGCGCTCGAGTGCCGCGAGCTCGCGGACGCCGATCCCGGGGTTGCGCCTGATCTCCGCGAGGAGGGAGATCTGGCTCCCGGTGACGCCGAGCGAGTGCGTCTCGCGCCGAAGATGGCGGCCGAGCTTGTGGAGGATCGGGCGGAGGCTGTTGGCGACGGCGACGGGATCGGTAACCACGGCACTCATATTCGGTAACCAGGTTACCAAATTGGTGCCGCGATACCCTGGCGGCGTGCCGAACCCGCTCGAAGACGTCGCCCGCGGGCTGCGCTCCCTCGGCGATCAGATCCGCAAGACGGTCGAGAACGATCCCGCGGCGGAGTGGATCGCCGACCGGATCGACGCCATGCGGCCGGCCGCGCCAGAGCCTGCCCGCTCGCTCGCGGAGCTCCACGCCGAGCTCGACTCGCTCGTCGGGCTCGAGACGGTGAAGGAGCAGGTGCGCGCGCTCGTCGCATTCCTGCAGGTGCAGGCGCAGAGGCTCGAGCACGGGCTGCCGGAGGTCGCGACGTCGCAGCACCTCGTCTTCCTCGGAAACCCGGGCACGGGGAAGACGACCGTCGCGCGCCTGCTGGCCGAGATGTACCGCGCGATGGGGCTCCTGCGACGCGGGCACCTCGTGGAGGTCGACCGGGCCGGGCTCGTGGGCCAGTACGTCGGGACGACGGCGCTCAAGACCGACCGGGCGATCCGCCGGGCGCTCGACGGCGTCCTCTTCGTCGACGAGGCGTACGCGCTCGCGACCGAGGCCGAGCGGCTCGACTTCGGGCCGGAGGCGATTGAGACGCTGCTCAAGCGGATGGAGGACTACCGGCACCGGTTGGTGGTGATCGTGGCCGGCTATCCGCGGCTCATGAACCGGTTCCTGGACTCGAACCCGGGCCTGCGCTCGCGCTTTGCGCGCGAGATCGTCTTCCCCGACTACTCCACGGACGAGCTGATCGCGATCGCGGAGCGCTTCGCGCGCGAGTCGGAGTACCGCTTCGGCGACGGCGTGGGCGACGCGCTCCGGTCGATCTTCGAGGGCGCTGCGCGCGGCGAGGGGTTCGGCAACGCGCGCTTCGCGCGGACGATCTTCGAGCAGGCGCTCAACACGCAGGCGCTACGGCTCGCGGGACGCGGTGAGGGTGAGGTCAGCGTGAGCGACCTAACGACGCTGGAAGTCGAGGACGTTCTCGCCGCGGCTCGAGCGCTCGGCGAGGAGCCGCGGCTCCGACACGGTCGAAGTGGCTTTTGGGAACGGCGCAGAAGGTCTTGACAGAGGACGAGAAACGTTCGACTCTCTAAGCCGGCATGGCGGCAGCCGAGAGGGCGGTAGACAATTCCGATCGACCTACCGATGACTCTTCGGCTGAGACGGCCGCGCGGGCTCGGGCATGGGCACTCTGGACGGGCTGGCGCGGGTCCTCCGTACTGTTGATGCGCGTTTTACGCGCAGCGAGAGACACCCTTACGGAGACGCAAAACAGCGTCCCGAATTGCCGGATCGAGATCCACGTTCCGCGCCGGCGCAAGGATGACATCGCCGATGTCGAAACCTTCGGGAGCATTGAAGAGGTGGCGAAGGTCACGGAAGAAAGCCTTCGACACTTCTGTTGCATCCGCGCCAGCATGGAGACGCCCGCGGCGGGTATCGATCTGATGATCGCGCGGAGGAAACGGAAAAGCGGCGAGCTCAGCACGGGAGTTCTACTCGACGTTCGCGCCAGCGCGACCGAGCTTGACGCTCGAGAACTCCGTCAGCGGGTGCATGCAGCGATTGAACGTGGTCGGCCGCTCGGCCACAGCGCCCCTGAACTGGGGAGCGGGACAGACAAAACTCCGGAGAAGCTTATTCGCGAGCGCGAGCAGATGCAGAAGAGGGCCCGTCAGTGGTCGCTCGTTGCTCTTCTCTCGCTGCCGGTGTACCTCGTGTTCGCCGGATTCGCGCTACCGGGGATCCGGTGGTGGTGGCTGCTGTTGATGATCGTCGGCGGCGGGGTGCTTGGCGTTGTCCCGACTCTCATGTGGGTCTGGATGTTTCCAAGCGTGGAGCTCACGGATGTGGGACGAAGTCGGCGATTCTGGGGAAGCTCACTCAAGATAGTCGCGACAGTCCTTCCTCCCGTTGTGGGGGCTGTCGGCGCGTATCTGCTCGGTACCCGGAAGTGATCGGCAGCTTCTTCTGCGGCGAATTAAGCCAGCAGCTCGGGCTCGACGTCGAGCGAGACGATCGTGTCCGGGCGCAGGAAGCGGCCCGCGACGAACGGCCACTCGGGTGACTCGCCAGCCAGGGTGCGCGCGATCTCGGCGCCGCGCTCCTTCGCCTGGTCGAGGCTTCCGAAGCTGCCGGCGTCGACGCGCTCGCCGCTCGTCAGCCGGACATATACCTTCACGCGCTGGCCGGTGGCCTGGGTCGCCGCCGGAGGAGGCGCCGGGGCCGGCTCGGGCTTCGGCTCCGGCTCGGCCGCGGGCTCCGGTTCGGCCGTCGCCGCCGGCTCGGGCGCGGACGCCGTGTCGCCGGAGACGACGCGCGCGAGCTGAGTCGCGTCGACCCAGCCGCGCTCGACGACGATCGCGCCGATGTCCTTGCCGGTCGCACTTCGCTCGCGCATGGCCTCGGTGAGCTGCTCCGTCGTGATCAGGCCGAAGCGGAGGAGAAGACCCTCGAGCGGCAAGCCCGCGGGCTCCTCCGGCTCGGCCACGGGCGCAGGAGCCTCCGAAACCGGCGCGGGAGCGGGAGCCGGCGCGATCTCGAGCACCGGCCGCTCCGGCTGCGGGGGAGTCGGCACCGGCGCCTGGGCCGAGGCCCGGGGCGAAGGCGGGCTGAGCGGGGGCTCGGTCACATAGACCGGACCGGTCATGCCTGCCGCCGCGATGCCGTTCGAATTCTGGTTCAGAGCCGAGCTCACGCGTTCCTCGCTTTCGTGCCGATTGCCACAGTCGAACCGCCGGTTCCGGACGTGCCGCAGTCGGAGCCGCCGATGCGTCTGCCCTCGTCTTCGCCGACTCCCGGTCGGCGCGCATCGCCCCAATGGGGGAGTCAGGCGGGGACGAGGACGGCGCCCTCGGCAGGCCCGAGCGGGAGCCGGCCGCCCACGAGCTCGCCCTCGCGAGCTCGGTCGGTCGCGAGCGCGATGCGTCCCTCCACGGCGACGTCGACCGGCCTGGTGCCGAGGTTCACCGCCACGACGACGCCCTCGCCCCGCCGCCACGCCCACGCGCCCTCCGGGGCCGGGAGCTCGGCGTAGACGCCCTCGCGCAGGTCGGGAAGCTCGCGGCGGAGTGCGATCAGGTCGCGCGTGAAGTTGAGCGTCGAGCCGGGATCGGCGCGCTCGTCCTCGACGTTCCGGCTCGTGTCCTCGAGCGGCAGCCACGGATCGTTCCAGCCGCCCTCGCGAGTCCACGGCATCGGCGTCCGGGCCGGATCCCGCGGCGGATCGCCGACGTCCAGCACGCGATCCGGCGGCACGTGCCCCTCGGCCAGCGCGAGCTCGTCTCCGTAGTAAAGGCATGCGGCGCCGCGCAAGCCCAGCAGGACGAGCAGGGCGCAGCGGGCGCGCGCCTCGTCGCCCTCCGCCCAGCGCGTCGTCAGCCGGCCGACGTCGTGGTTCGAGCCGATCCAGCACGGACGCGCGCTCGCAGGAAGCGCTGCCTCCGTCTCCGCCACGACGCGCCGCATCTGGTCGGCGTCGAGGTCGGAGTAAACCAGGGCGAAATTGAAGGCGAGGTTCAGCTCGTCCGAGCCCGAGCCGTAGTAGCGCGCCCAGGCGGGCACGTCGAGGACGTAGACCTCGCCGACGAGCGCCCGCGGCGGCTCGTAGGAGTCGGCGATCCGGCGCCAGGCGCGGAGGATCTCGTGCGTCTCGGGCCGGTTCATCGAGTGAACGCGTCGGATCCCGAGGGCGCGCGTGTGCGGGTCGTCCTCCTCCGTCGCGGGCACGTCGTCGCGGAGCTCGCGGTCCTTGATCAGCGCGTGCGCGACATCGATCCGGAAGCCGGCCACGCCACGGTCGAACCAGAAGCGGAGGATGCGCTCGAACTCGGCGCGCACGTCCGGGTTCCACCAGTCCAGGTCGGGCTGCTCGCGGGCGAAGTTGTGCAGGTAGTAGCGTCCGCGCTCCGGGTCGAGCGCCCACGCCGAGCCGCCGCCGAAGACCGCCTGCCAGTTGTTCGGCACTTCGTCCGCCCACACGTAGAGCTCCGGCCGCTCGCGGAACCACGGGTGCTCGATCGACGTGTGGTTCGGGACGAGGTCGAGCAGGACGCCGATCCCTCGCCGGCCGGCCTCCGCCACGAGGCGGTCGAGGTCCTCGAGCGTGCCGAGGTCGGGATGGACGGCCGTGTAGTCGGCGACGTCGTAGCCCCAGTCGACGTTCGGCGAGGGGTAGATCGGGTTGAGCCAGAGCGCGTCGACGCCGAGCCACTCGAGGTAGTCGAGCCTCGAGGTGACGCCTTCGAGGTCGCCGATCCCGTCGCCGTTCGAGTCGGCGAACGAGCGCGGGTAGACCTGGTACAGGACGCCGCCACGCCACCATCCCTTTGTGGAAAGATCCGCCATCCCGTGGGAGACTAGGGGGCGCCCGTGGCGGAGATCACCTACGACAAGGTCGCGAAGGTCTACCCGGACGGCACGCAGGCCGTCCACGACCTCGATCTCGAGATCTCAGACGGCGAGCTCATGGTGCTCGTCGGGCCATCCGGTTGCGGGAAGACGACGGCGCTACGGATGCTCGCCGGCCTGGAGGAGATCAGCGACGGCGAGATCAGGATCGGCGACCGCGTCGTCAACGACCTGACGCCGAAGGACCGCGACGTGGCGATGGTCTTCCAGAGCTACGCGCTCTACCCGCACATGACCGTCCACGACAACCTCGCGTTCGGGCTCAAGCTGCGGAAGACGCCGAAGCACGAGGTCGACGAGCGCGTCCGCCGCGCCGCCAACATCCTCCAGATCGAGGAGTTCCTGAAGCGGAAGCCGCGCGCGCTCTCCGGCGGGCAGCGGCAGCGCGTGGCGATGGGGCGCGCGATCGTGCGGGAGCCGCAAGCGTTCCTGATGGACGAGCCGCTCTCGAACCTCGACGCGAAGCTCCGTGTGCAGATGCGGGCGGAGATCCACCAGCTCCAGCGCCGCCTGGGCGTGACGACGATCTACGTCACGCACGACCAGGTCGAGGCGATGACGATGGGCGACCGAGTGGCCGTCATGCAGGCCGGACATCTCCAGCAGGTGGACACGCCGCAGGTGCTCTACGACCAGCCGGTGAACGAGTTCGTCGCGGGCTTCATCGGCTCGCCGTCGATCAACCTCGTCCAGGCGCAGCTCGAGCAGAGCAACGACCACCTCGCGGTGACCTTCGGGGACCACCGCGTCACGGTCGACGACCAGCTCGCCCGCAACCGCTCGGGCTTGAAAGCGTTCGTCGGCAAGACGGTGCTCCTGGGAATTCGGCCCGAGGACTTCGAGGATGCGAGCATCGACTCGGACACGCCCCCCGATCGCCGCGTGCGGGTGACCTGCGACCTCACCGAGCCGCTCGGCGCGGAGGTACTGGTCCACTTCAGCGCGGACGCGACAGGCGTCGTCTCGAGCGGAGTGACCGCGGACGCCGGCGCGGACGCCGAGGTCTACCTCGGCAAGGGCGGCGGCGACGGCGACAGGGCCGGCAGGACGCGGCTCGTCGCGCGAGTCAGCCCGCGCACGCGGATCGCGGAGGGCACCGAGATCGAGCTGGTGGTCGATACGAAGCGGCTGTACTTCTTCGACCCCGCGACCGGGGACGCGATCTAGACCCTCTCAGCCCTTGACCGCGCCGGCCGTGAGGCCGGCGAGGATCCTGCGCTGGAGGACCAGGGTGGCGGCGATCAGCGGCAGGGTGACGACGACGGTCGCCGCCATGATCTGCCCCCACGGCACCTGGAAGCTGCTCCCCGACTTGCCGACGAACGAGGTGATCGCGAGCGGGACCGTGTAGTGCTCAGTCGACTGGATGAACGACAAGGCGTAGAGGTACTCGTTCCAGGCCGCGATGAATGCGAGCAACCCCGTAGTCACGAGGCCGGGAGCGATCAGAGGCAGGAGTACCTTGTAGAAGACTTGGAGCGGCGTGGCTCCGTCGACGTAGGCCGCCTCCTCGAGATCGCCGGGCAACGCGCGCATGAAGCTCGTAAGCACCCAGACCGTGAACGGGAGCGTGAAGATCAGGTAGCTGAGGATCAGCGAGCCGATCGTGTCGAAGAGGTGGAAGTCCCGCATCATCGTGTAGAGCGCTCCGAGGATCGCGATCTGCGGGAAGATCGTCATCGAGAGCATCAGGTAGAGCACCGCTTGACGGCCGCGGAAGCGGAAGCGGCCGAGCGCGTAGGCCGCTAGCGACCCGATCGCCAGTGAGATCAGCGTCACTGCTCCGGCGACGATCGTGGAGTTGATGAGCGCACGCGTGAAGAACGACGTGCTGAAGATCTCGCGGAAGTTCGCGAACGTCGGATGCGACGGGAAGTACTCGACCGGCGTGTTGAACAACGAACCTTCGGGCGTGAACGCCGAGCGGACGGCCCAGTAGAACGGGAAGAGCGCGTAGAGGAAGATCACCGCGATGAGGAGCCAGAACGGCAGCTTGCCGATGAAGCGTCCGACCGGGCTGCGGCGCAGCCAGCGGGTGCGGCCGGCAGGCCGTTCCGCCGTGCGAGTCGCTTCGGCGACCGTGCTCACTGCTCGGACACCCGCATGAACGTCGTGTAGATGACTACGAAGAGGCTGATGATGAGGAAGATGGCGACGCTGACGGCCGAGCCGTAGCCTACGAAACCGTCGCCGACGATCGTCGACTGGTCGTAGATCGCCATCGTCTGCGTGTCGGGCCGGTTGCCGAAGAACACGTAGAAGATGTCGAACACGCGCAGCGCGTCCAGCGTCCGGAAGACGAGCGTGACGAGGATCGCGGGCGTCAGGAGCGGCAGCGTGATCCGCCAGAACTGCTGCAGCTTGTTGGCGCCATCGACTGACGCCGCCTCGTAGAGGTCGCGCGGGATCACCTGGAGCCCGGCCAGGAGCAGGAGGGCGACGAACGGCGTCGTCTTCCAGATGTCGACCGCGCAGACGGAGGCGAGCGCCGTGCTCGGGTCCGATACCCACGCCTGCGAGTGCGAGAGGATGTGGAGGCGCTTACCTGCGTCGTTGACGACGCCGAAGACGTCGTCCAGCATCCACTTCCACATCTGCGCGGCGACGACCGTCGGGATGGCCCACGGCACGAGCATCACCGCGCGCATGGCCCCGCGGCCCCGGAAGCTCGAGTTGACCACGAGCGCGATGATCAGCCCGAGCACGAACTCGAAGGCCACGGTGATCAGGGTGAACTTCACCGTCGTGACGACCGAGTCGCGGAAGATCTGGTCGTGCCAAAGATCCCTGTAGTTCTCGAGCCCGACCCACCTGGTCGGCTCGATCCCGGCGAGGAACTCCTGGTTCGTGAAGCTCTGGTAGATCGTCTTGCCGAGCGGATAGAGCGCCACGAACGAGACCGCCGCGAGCGCCGGCAGCAGCAGCAGCCAGCCGAGGCGCGTCTGGCGCCGCTGGAGCCCCGTCCTGCGGCGTCGGCGTGGGGTGGCAGCTGGGGTGGCGACCGTGCTCATCGTCTACCGGTTGAGCGAGGGAGGATGACGGATGCCATCCTCCCTCGCTAGCCCTACCTCGCTCGCTAGCGAACGAGACGCTTCAGCTGCGACTCGATCCGCGGCAGGACGCTGCTGGCGGACGAGCCGTTCAGGATCTGGCTGATGCCCTGGTAAATGGCCTTCGAACCCTGGTTGTACCGCGTCTTCAGGAACCGAGAGGGCCGCGTCACGCGCGTGACGTTGGCGATCTCCGGCTTGAGGTATGGGTTGGCCTTGACGACGGCCTTGTCCCGGGCGACCTTCGGGATCGTCGGGACGTTGGTGTTGTATATCGCGTCGAACTTCTCGACGGCGGGGCTCGTCATCCAGCGGACGAACTCGATCGCGGCGTCCTTGTGCTTCGAGTACTTCGAGACGGCGAGCTGCCAGCCGCCGACGGTGCCGACCGACTTGCTGCCGGCGCCGTGCGGAAGCACGGTAACGCTGAACTTGCCCTTGACCTTCGAGTCGGCGCCCTCGCCGACCGAGTAGGCGTACGGCCAGTTCCGCATAAAGGCGGCGTTCCCGGAGACGAACGCGTTGTGCGTCTCGCCCTCCTGGTAGGTCGTCACGCCGCGCGGGGTGATCTTGCCGATCTGGTTCCGCATCTGGTCGAGGATCGCCCGCGCCTTCGAGTTGTTGATCGTGACCTTGCCGTTGTCGATGTAGTGGCCGCCGCCGGCGGAGGCGATCCACTCCAGCGCGTCGCAGGTCAACCCCTCGTACGAGTTCCCCTGGAAGACGAAGCCGTAGAAGTTGTCGTTGTCCTTGCGCTCGCCGTCCTGGATCTTCTTCGCCATCGCGAAAAGCTGCGCCCAGGTCTTCGGCGGGCCGTTGTAGTTGTACTTCCTCAGCAGGTCGGTTCGGTAGTAGAGGATCCCGAAGTCGCCGAACCACGGCATCGCGACGAGATGCCCGTTCACGGTGTCGTTCTCGATGATCCCCGCCGCGTGGAGCTTCGCCTGCTTGCCGAGCTTCGGCTTCAGGTCGACGAGGTACGGCGCGAATGCGCCCGGCCAGACGACGTCGAGCATCATCACGTCGATCGACGAGGACTTCGACGAGAAGTTCCTCGCGAGCTGCTGGTACGACGCGTCCGACGCGGCCGGATGCGGCACCAGCTTCACGTTGATGCCGGTCTGCTGCTTGAACTTCGCGACGAGCAGCAGGTCGCGCTTGTGGCTGGAGCCGACGGCGGCGTCGCCGACGAACGTGATCTTCTGACCGCCGTACTTCCTCTTCAGCGCCTTCGCGCCCGGCACGGCCGGCGGCTTGATCGCCGCTGCGGCCGAACGACTTCCGGCCTGTTTTCCGGCGCCGCCTGCTGTGGCGACGCTCAGCGAGACGATCAGGGCCAACGCCCCGGCGAGTCCCGCCAACACGAGCACTCCTCGGTGCTTCACTTGTTCCCCTCCCTTTCGTACACCCCAACCGCTGCGGTCACGGTTTCGGCCGCAGCGCAGTCCTCCCCGCCGGCAGTGCTTACCACTGCGGGGGTGTCCTGTCAAAGGATCAGACGGTGGGAGGGAGCCGAAGTTGGCTCCCTCCCACCGTCGGGGTTAGCTGTTGGAGGCCTTCGGCGTCGGCGGGGACGCCGCACCGAAGTCGGTCGAGTTGTTGTTCGTGTCGTGGCCGTTCGGGAGCCGGGCCGCGCTCGTCCCGGGCGCCGCGGTCGTCGCCGGAGGCGCGGTGGGCGTGCCCTCGACGAACGCATTCGTCGTCGCGGAGCCCCAGCCGACCGAGTCGACGAGCGTCCCGTCTGCGTTCCGCAGGCCGACGCCGCCGCCCGTCGCGGCGATGGCGGTCGAGAACGACTGGTCCGGTGCGGGCGTCCCCGCGTAGGCGCTGCCTCCGAAGAGGTAGTAGCCGCCGGCAGCGATCGTCGTGCCCGAGGGGATCGTCGCCAGCGAGACGTCGCTCGTGCCGGCGGCCGACCGGTAGACGAGCTTGAAGCCGCTCACGTCCACGGCCGCCGTGCCGACGTTCGCGATCTCCACGAACTCGTTGCTCGCGGCGCCCGTCACGCCGGTCATGAACTCGTTGATCACGAGCGTCGACGCCTCGCCTCCGCCGCCGCCTCCGCCGCCGCTGGGATTGCAGGTCAGGACGACGTGGTTGGAGGCGTCGTAGCTGACGGCGATCGTGCCCGCGGCCGTGCCCGCGGTGCATGCGATGCCGTTCAGCTGCGCGATCGAGGTCAGGCTTCCGCCCGTACCCGGATCGCCCTTCGGACCGGTCGGTCCTCTCGCTCCGGTCGCTCCCTTCGCTCCGGCCGCACCCGCCGGTCCCTGCGGTCCCGCCGGGCCGGCCTGGCCGGTGGCTCCGGCCGGGCCGGTCGGGCCCTTTGCGCCCGCCGGGCCTGCGGGGCCAGCCGGACCAGCGGGTCCTGCCGGGCCGGCCGGTCCTGCCGGGCCTGTCGCCCCGGCTGGGCCGGGCGCGCCGGTCGGACCGGGAGGCCCTGCGGGTCCCTGTACGTTCCAGGAGATTGCCCGCTCGTTCGGCTTGCAGCTCCCGGCCGGTCCCGCGAGCCGCAGCTTGCCGTTCACGCGGTGCGCGCACGCCTTGATCACCGAGGGCGAGCCGTTGCGGGAGGCGGCGGCCGCGACGAGCCCTCCGCCTCCGAGCGCGGCCACGGCGACTGCCGCCGCGAGCAGCCGCAGCCTGCTCCGTCTGAAGCACGTCTTCACACTCACTCCTTCCGTCGTTGGCGCCGTCAGGGGTAGCTGCGGCGCGCGCCGAGCGGAAGGGCTCGTGCGCCTTTCGGCGCGCTTCTGTTACGGCTCTGTGACGGAGAGCGTGAAGGCGCCGGCGCCGCGGAGCCGCGAGATCCGGACGCTGTAGCTCCGCTGGCCGCAGATCGTCGTCGAGACCACGCTGTCGTGGGACGCGGCGACGGTCCGTGTGGCGAGGGCCTTGCCGGACGGGAGGGATACGCGGAAGCGGAGCCGCACGCGCGACGAGGCGCGAACGTCGAGCCGCAGCGAGCCGTCGAGCCCCGTTGCGACCCTGATCGTCCGGCTCTTCGTCCTGCCCCGCAGCGAGCCGCGATACGCCGTCGTCGTCGGCTTCGCCCACGGGCTCGTCACGTCCTGCTCGAGGAGCGCGAGTGACTGCGCGCTCGGGTAGAGGCTCTGGTCGACGATGTCCCAGGCCGTCTCGGGGAGGGCGAGCTTGTGCTGGTTCAGGACGCGGTAGCTCTCGGCGAACCCCTCGCCGGGGTTGAGCATGTAGTAGGGCAGCGACTCTGCGCCCGGGTGGAGCGTGCCGGCGCGGGACTTGCTGCACACCTGGTTGTACGAGGCCCAGCGCTTCGTGCCGTAGTCGACGGCGAGCCAGGGCGGATTCAGACGGTGGGCGGCCACGTGGTGCCCGTACTCGTGGGTCACGATCGCTTCGGCCGAGATGTCGGCCGCGGGCGCGTCGCCGGGGGCGACGAGGAGCGACTGGTCCGGGCTGTAGCACGCCAGGGCCTCGATCCCGCAGATCGACTGCACCTCGTCGAGCGGCGCGAGGTACGCGGTCACCTGTCCGAGCTCCGAGCCGTGGACGAGGGAGTCGAGGAAGTTCGCCCAGCGCTGCGGGATGGTCTGGTCCTGCGGGTAGCCGTCCGAGACGTACACCGTGACCTGCTCGCCCGTGGCTGTGTTGTACCTGCCGCCCCAGTAGTTGCCGAGCGCTAGGACGCGCTCCGCCTTCCGGGTCGCGAGGGTCGAGTCGGGGATGACCGCGGGCGCCGTCGCGACGGCGGCTGCGCTCGGCCGCTCGAGCATCGGCGCGGGCAGCGCGACGGCGGCGGAGGCGACGAGGGCGAGGGCGAGCACCGACTGAGACTATGCAGGTGTCCCTAAGGGGCGCTTAAGAAACCGGTCAGCTTTGAGTGAAGGAGACGACGTCGAGGATGTTCGAGAACTGGTCCGTCCAGACGGGCAGGCCGGGCTCGCTCTCGAGCGGGTGCCAGCGCGGGTCGCGGGCGAGCGGGCCGAGCGCGCGCGCCGTGCGCGCCACGACGATCCAGTGCGACGGTCGGACACCGGTGCGCTCCTCGGCGGCGGAGGCGCGGTGGGTCTCCGTCAGGCCGACGAGCCCGAGGCTGCGCGCGACGCCGGCGACGACCGGCTCGAGGTCGAGGTAGCGGTTCGTGACGTGGAACGCGACGAGCCCATCCGGCCGCAGCTTGCTCAGGTAGAGCCCGACCGCCTCGCGCGTCACCAAGTGCACGGGGACGGAGTCCGAGCTGAAGGCGTCCAGAACGAGCAGGTCGTAGGCATGGCCGGGAGCGGCGGCGAGCTTCAGCCGTCCGTCGCCGGTCACGATCCGCACGTCCGCGCGCGAGTCGCGAAGGTACGTGAACCAACGCGGGTCCGACGCGATCCGGGCGACGGCGGGGTCGAGCTCGTAGAAGGTGTAGCGGTCGCCGGGCCGGCCGTAGGCGGCGAGCGCGCCGCTCCCGAGGCCGACGGCGCCGACGGCGTGGAGGCGAGGGCCGAGCTCCGTGAAGACCTGGCCGATCGGGCCGCCGCGTGAGTAGTAGCTGAGCGGGACGTCGAGCCGGCCGGGCGCGAAGCTCTCGATCCCGTGGATCGTCGTCCCGTGCACGAAGACGTGCTGACGGCGCGGCCCCTCGACGACGCGCAGGACGCCGTAGAACGTCCGCTCCGTGTGGAGCGAGGGCTGCGCGAAGGTGAGCAGGAGGAGGAGCGCGCCGAGGCCGAGCGCGAGCTGCGTCCGCCGGCGGAGGAAGACGAGGAGCGCCGCGATTCCCGCGCCGAGGACGAGCCGCACGGCGGTCGCACCGGCGAGATCCGCCGACGAGAGGGCGCCGACCGCGACGAGGACGAGGAGCGCGGGGAGGAGGGCGACCGGGAGCGACCGCAGCCGGGCGCGCGGGCCGGGCCGCAGGAGCAGCGCGATCGCGATCACGAGCGGGTACTCGAGGATCGTCGAGAAGAGCCTGGGCGCGAGCAGCGCGTTGAAGATCCCGCCGAGGACGCCGCCCAGCGAGAGCAGGAGGTAGAACTCCGTCAGCCGGTCGGCCGCCGGCCGCTCCTCGGCCAGGCGGCGGTGCACGAGCAGGGCGAGCAGGAACAGATTCGCCGCGTGCACGCCGACGAGGGCCGGCACGGGCAGCGGGACGAGGCGCAGGATCGACGCCGCCGCGGCCAGCGCCGCGACCGCCGCGAGCACGTTGATCGTCCGCAGCGACACGGGCTGGCGGCGTGCGAACGCGACGACGAACGAGAGCAGGTAGAGCGCGAGCGGGACGATCCAGAGCAGCGGCACCGACGCGATGTCCGTCGAGAGATAGCTCGTCGTCCCGAGCATCAGGCTCGACGGCACCGCCGCCATCGCGACCCAGCGCGCGCGGGTGCGGGCGGAGAGCGCGGGAGACGTCGGTACGGCTCGAACGACGGCCACCGCATCGGTCGCGAGCACGCGCCGCCCGGCGAGTCCGAGGAGCACGACGAAGACGCCGTAGCCGGCCGCCCAGAGCTTCGCCTGCGCGGCGAGGGTCAGGCGCGGCTCGATCACGAACGGGTACGCGAGCAGAGCGAGGAGGCTCCCGGCGTTCCCGGCCGCATAGAGGAAGTACGGGTCCGCGGCGGACGGGTCGCCGGTGGCCGAGAACCAGCGCTGGAGCACCGGGCTCGCGGTCGTGACGACGAAGAACGGGAGGGCCGCGGTGACGGCGAGCAGGCCGAGGAGCCAGAGCGTCGGGCTTCCGGCCGGCGGCGAGGCGTGGGCCGGCAGCGCGACCGGCAGGAGCGGGAGCGGGGCGAGGACGAGGAGGAGCTGCGCGACGGTCTGGCGCCGCAGGCCGAGCACACGGATCGAGACGTGCGCGAAGGCGTAGCCGGCGAGCAGCACGGCCTGGAAGAAGACGAGCGTGACGAGCCAGACCGCCGCCGCCCCGCCGAGGAGCGGCAGCAGCATCTTCCCGACCATCGGCTCGAGGAGGAAGACGAGCCCGGCGCCGACGAAGATCGCGGAGCCGAAGAGCGCGAGCGTCGCCGAGCCGGCGGCGACCCGGACGGGGGTGGCGGCGCGCTCCATGGGACGCGAATCGACTCGCGGCGCGCCCAGCTTTAGCGCGTCGCCGCCGTTTCGCGGAAGCTCCATCATCGCCGTGTACATCAGCTTCTGCGGGCGGCAGGAGAAAATCGTTCCACCGTGTCCCGGGCGGCGATAGAGCGAGCCGCTTGCGCATGTCGGGTCTCGCCGCTACGGTCCAGCTACCACTTGGACGCGAGCTCGTGACCGATCCGACACTTTCCTACATCGACGCCGGCAGCGGAAGCCTCCTGCTCCAGGCGATCGCGGGCGGCGTGGCAGCGGCAGGCGTGATGGCGAAGGTCTACTGGAAGCGTCTGCGCCGGTTCCTCCACATAGAGAAGACGGAGGACGAGAGCTCCACCACCGGCTGAGCGCTCCGCGAGGTTGAGCGAGCCGGAGATCACGAGCGCGGCCCTCGAGCCGGGCTCGTTTCGCGATCCGGACAGCCGCGTCTTCAACGCCGATGGGCGGATCCTGCGCTCGCTCAGCGAGCGCGGCCTCGCCGAGTGGCGCGCCCTCTCCGCCTCGCCGCTCTTCGCCGAGCTCGTCCGCGAGGAGAAGCTCGTCGGGACGCACGAGGCTGACGATGTTGCGCTGCCGGGAGCAGCCGGGGTACTCGAGCACGACGTCGTCCCCTTCGTCTCCTACCCGTACGAGTGGAGCTTCGGGATGCTGCGCGACGCCGCGCTCCTCCAGCTCGAGCTCGTGCGGCGCTCCGTCGAGGCCGATTTCCAGCTGAAGGACTCGACGCCCTACAACGTCCAGTTCCGCGGCGCCCGGCCGGTGTTCGTCGACGTCGGCTCGTTCGAGCCGCTCCGCCAGGGCGAGCCCTGGGCCGGCTACCGGCAGTTCTGCACGCTCTTCCTCTACCCGCTCCTGCTCGAGGCCTGGAAGGGCGTACCGTTCCAGCCGTGGCTGCGCGGATCGATCGACGGCATCACGCCGCTCCAGATGCGCAGCCTCCTCTCCTTCCGCGACCGGTTCCGGCGCGGCGCGCTCACGCACGTCGTCCTCCACGCGCGGCTCGAGCGGCGCTACGAGGAGCGCGACACAGACCTCAAGCGGGAGCTCAAGGCGGCGGGCTTCCGCAAGGAGCTGATCCTCACGAACGTGAAGAAGCTCGAGAAGCTCGTCGCCGGGCTCACGCGACGCGCGGGCGACTCGGCCTGGTCCGGCTACGCGCCGACGACGACCTACAGCGACGAGGATGCCGAGCGGAAGGCGCGCTTCGTCGCCGAGGCCGTCGAGGCGGAGCGGCCGCGCGTCGTCTGGGACCTCGGCTGCAACGAGGGCCGCCATGCCCGCATCGCCGCCGGGACGGCGGAGCACGTCGTCGCCGTCGACGCGGACGAGCTCGTCGTCGACCGGCTCTACGACGCCTTGAAGGCCGAGCGCGCGGGCACGATCCTTCCGTTGACGATGAACCTCGCCGACCCCTCTCCGGGCCTCGGCTGGCGCGGCCTCGAACGGCGCTCGCTCGCGGAGCGCGGCACGCTGGACCTCGCGCTCTGCCTCGCGCTCGTCCACCACCTCTCGATCAGCGGCAACGTGCCGGTCGTGGAGGTGGTCGAGTGGCTGCGGAGCCTAGACGCGTCGCTCGTCGTCGAGTTCCCGACCCCCGACGACCCGATGGTCGCGCGGCTCGTGCGCCGCAAGCGCGAGCACGACCACCCCGACTACCGGCGCGACTGGTTCGAGCGCTGCCTCGAGGAGCGCTTCGACGTGGCCCGCTCCGAGGAGCTCGCCTCGGGCTCACGAGTGCTCTACCTTGCGCGGCCCCGCAGCTGAGCCGCGCCTGCGCTGGGCGCTACGGAACGGCGCCCACTTGACCGCGCTCTCGGCGTTCGCGCTCGCCCAGCCGCTGCTCGACATCCTCGGCAAGAACGCGGCCTTCTTCGCCGTGCGCGGCTCGTCGAGCACGCAGATCGTCCTCTTCGCGCTCGCGGTCACGTTCGCCCTGCCCGCCGCGCTCCTTGCCGTCGAGGTCGCCGCCTGCCTCGTCAGCCGCCCGCTCGCTGACGCCCTCCACCTCCTCCTCGTCGCCAGCCTCTCCGCGGTCGTCGTGCTGCACGCGCTGACGAAGGCAGAGGCGCTCTCGGGGGTCGGCGCGCTCGTGGTCGCCGCCGCCGCGGGTCTCGCCGCCGCGGCGCTCTACTGGCGCGCGCGGGTGGTCGGCTCGTTCCTCACCGTCCTGGCCCTTGCGCCGCTCCTCTTCCTGGCGCTCTTCCTCTTCGACTCGCCGGTGAAGGACCTTGTCTTCGTGCACACGCCGGAGGTGCAGGCGGCGACGGTGCAGTCGAAGACGCCGGTCGTGGTCGTCGTCCTCGACGAGCTCAGCACGACCACGCTGATGAACAAAAGCGGCGGCATCGACGCAGGGCGCTTTCCGAGCTTCGCGGCGCTCGCGCGGGACGCCACGTGGTACCGGAGCGCATCGACGGTCTTTTGGGAGACGGTCGGCGCGGTGCCCGCGATCCTCACGGGGTCGAGACCGAAGCCGAACGCCCTCCCGATCTACGCCGACTACCCGCGAAACCTGTTCACGCTGCTCGGCAAGAGCTACCGGCTGCGCGTGGTGGAGACGCTGACCCATCTCTGCCCGACGAGCCTCTGCCCTGACTCGGCCGCGTCTCACGAGGTCAGCGGCGCCGCCGGCTCGCTCGCGTCGGATGCGGGCGTCGTCTACCTCCATCTGCTCGTTCCGGACCCCTATGCCGCCGACCTGCCGCCGATCAGCGACAGCTGGGGCAACTTCGGCGGCAAGGCGCAGGCGAAGGAGGAGCCGGTCCGGCGGAGCGCGTCGGGACAGATCGAGCCCTGCGCGCGCAGCGTCTGCCGCTTGACAGACGAGCTGTCGTCGGACGCGGAGCCGACCTTGTACTTCCTCCACACGGCCCTTCCGCACTGGCCGTACTTCTACCTCCCTTCCGGCCGGCGGGACGACGTCCAGGAGCGTCCGCTCGGCGGCTACAAGAACGGCCACTGGCTCGCGACGTGGCCGGCGCTCCAGGGCAAGCAGCGCTACATGCTCCAGCTCGGCTACACGGACCGGGCCCTCGGGCTGATCCTGCGGCGGTTGAAGGAGACCGGCCTCTACGACCGCGCGCTCTTGGTCGTCACCGCCGACCACGGCGTCAGCTTCCGAGGCGACGACCAGAGGAGACGCGCGACGCGCACGAACCTCGACGACGTCGCATTCATGCCGCTCTTCGTGAAGCTGCCCGGGCAGCGGAAGGGCCGCGTCGAGGACGGCTACGCGCGCACGATCGACATCCTCCCCACGATCGCGAAGGTGCTCGGCATCCGGATGCCGTGGCGTGTGGAGGGAAAGCCGCTCGTCGGCCGCCGGCTGCCGCGTGACGGGACGATCACGGTCGTGAACGACGGCGGCCAGACCTCCGGGCGCCTGTCCGCGTTGCGTCGGAAGCGCGTGCAGACCCTCGCGCAGCACGTGGCGCTCTTCCGGACGGGTTCGTTCGCGCCTGTGTACCGGCTCGGCCCCCACCGAGCGCTTCTCGGGCGTCGCGTCGCGGATCTCACGGTCCGCCCGAGCACGGCGGGCGCGCGCATCGACGGGCGCGCCTTCCTGAACGCGGTCGACCCGAACGCAGAGTTCGTCCCCACTTTTCTCGCGGGGACGATCACAGGCAGGCATCCACGCCAGCTCGATCTCGCGGTCGCGCTGAACGGCCGGATCGCGGCCGTCACGCAGACCTTCGCGCAGGACGGCAAGACCCAGTTCTCGGCGCTCTACCCGGAGTCCGCTCTCCGCCCTGGCCGCAACGTCGTCGACGTCTTCGCGGTGCGCGGGTCGGGCCGGCGCCTCTCGCTCGAGGAGCTCCGCGGCGGCGACCTCAACCTCGTGCTCCGCGGCCGCGACATCGTGTCGAGCGAGGGGAAGCGGACGCGGATCGACCCGAGCGCGATCGCCGGGACGGTGCAGGTGGCGACGACCACGGGCGGGTACGCGTTCAAGGGCCTCGCATCCACGCGGAAGGGGCACCGCCTCGTCGATTCGCTCGTCGTCTTCGTCGACGGCAAGGCGATCTTCGCCGGGGCCGCGAGCGATCTCCGGCCGCTCCGCTTCATCGACAAGGGGAGCCTCGACAAGAGCCGCTTCCGCTTCGAGCTGCCGCGCACGCTGCTGCCCTCGGAGGGGCAGGACCACTCGGTGCGTGTGTTCGCGATCCGCGGCCGCGTCGCCTCGGAGCTCGCCTATCGAGGCACGTACCCGTGGGCGCATGGTCAATAACCGCGGCCGAACGACCATCCGCTGCCTTTCGTAGGCTCGTCTCATGCGGGCGACCGATCTTCGGCGCGAGCTCCGGGCATCCCTGGATCACGCCTCCCACGTCCTTGCGCTCCTCGAGGATCCGTCCTCGACGGGCCAGGCTGAAGGCGGCTTCCTCAACGATCCCGGCCTTCTCGAGGCAATAGACGCCGTCGCGGCCTTCGAGGACCGGATCACCGTCATCGTGGGAGCCGGCGCCTCGATCGAGGCCAACCTGCCCTCGTGGCCGCGCCTGATCAGAGCGGTGTTGGAGGCAGTCGCAGAACGCCGCGTTCCGGAAGAGGCGCGCGACGGCTGGGTCCGCGCTGTCGAGGCCGAGGGGCCTCTTGCTGCTGCAGCCGTGGCGGAGGTGCTCGCCGGGGGCGAGTTTGTCTCCTTGCTCAGATCGGCGCTGTACGCCGGGGGTCAAGTGCGCTACGTGCCCCAGGCCCTTGCTCGGCAGGTCGCATGGCTCAAGCAGAAGCTGGGCGACTCGATGACCATCGCCACGGCGAACTTCGACGTTCTCCTGGAGCAGGCCATAGACGAGGAGACGAGCCTTCGGGTTCATTCGTACGTCGGCCAACGACGATGTCCCGCAGGAGAGGCTGCCGTCTACCACCTTCATGGGCGGCTGGCGAGCCGGTACCCGCGCACCGGCCGCATCATCCTGTCCGAAGCCAGCTACTCGATGACGCAGTCTCGAGAGTCATGGCAGGACCGCTTCATGAGCAAAGCGTTGAGAGACACTCTGTGTCTCTTCGTCGGCCTCAGCTTCACCGATCCGAATCTCATCCGCTGGCTATACCGCAACTCGAGTGCCGACGGTCCTAACCACGTCGCAATCTTCGTGCGCCAGGGAGAGCCCGACCTCGAACCGGCAGTGCGAGCCAGCATGGAGCTCGCGACACGCGAGAGATGGCGCCGAGCTCATGTCACGGCGGTCTGGGCCGACTTCTACGGCGAAGTAGCGCAGTGCCTCCACGAGATCGGCCTTCGTCGCATCCAAAGCCGAGTAGACGATTTCGAGACGCGAGTCTCTAGAAGGTACCGACGGGCTCGGCGCGTTTTCGTTCCCGCCAATCAGCGTCGCTTCCAGAGCCTCCAAGACGAGATGTCCGGCGTCCTGCGAGAGACTCTTGGCGTCATTCGGAATCAGGCCGATGCTGCGGGCATCGAGCTTGGAGACGAGAGCCTCGGGCTAGGTCTCTGGGCGCTCGACCATGCACGCAAGAGGCTCGTGCTGTGGGCGAACGCGGATCGGCGGCACAACGACTCGGCTGCGCTCTTCGAAGTTCCACTCGAGTTCGCGAGCGAATGGGTTGCCGTCGAGGCCGTGACCACTGGGACCGTGGTGCAGCGGGATCCAGACGTCTATACGAGCCCGTGGCGGCTGATCAGAGGGGTGCCGGTCGTCGTGACCGAGTCGGGAGACGAGGGACGCGCGATCGTCGGCGCTATGACGTTCACGTCTCGAACCGATGCTGAGGAGTCGGCCTTGACCGATTCCTTCCTGTGGCAAGTCGATGCGTTCTTGCAAGAGGTCGGCGCAGACTTCTTCGCCTGACCGCCGCGCGCGCTGACATACTGGAAGCGTGTACGCGGCAGATGGAGCGGGGCGTGGACGCCAGCGGGCTGCGGGTGGGCCGAGGTACAATTCTTCGCTTTCCGGAGGGTTCGTCAAGGCGGCCAAGACCGCCGATAGGAAGATCGCGCGGATCAAGAAGAGCGCGGCAGCTCCGAAAACGAAGAAGAAGTCTCCGTAGAGCCGCGGCCGTCAAGGCTGCCGTGCGCGGGGAACCACCGCGCGCAGACGAGCGGCCGCGGCCGGATGAGCGCCTGCAGCATCGAGCGCGTCGAGCGCGGCGCGGAGGACCGGTGGCTCCGTGACAGGCGTCGGTCGGGCGTATGGCGCGGCCTGGCCGAGTCGTGCGACGACCCCGTCGTAGAGGCGCCCGCTCCCGGCTCGCAGCATCCCGCCGCCGAGCAGCACCCGCACCGGCCGCTCGGTGAAGCCGAGGTCGGCAAGCGCGCGCGTCGCCATCAGCACGACCTCCTCGGCGAGCCGGTCGACGAGCCGCTGCGCCACCGGGTCGCCTTCCTCGGCGGCGCGCACCACCTGCGGCGCCAGCTCGCCGAGCCGCGCGACCGGGATGCGGCGGTAGCGGACTGCCTCCCCGACCTCCGCCACCGGCAGGCCGAAGTGCTCGCGGACGAGGTCGCGCAGCACCGTCGGCTCGCCGCGCCCGTCCTCGGCCCGCGCGGCGAGGAAGAGCACCTCGCGCCCGAGCATCACGCTGCCGCCCCAGTCGCCGGACTCCCAGCCGAGCGACGGGTAGCGCGCGACCCGCCCGTCGGCGGCGCGGCCGGCGCAGTTGATCCCAGCGCCGCAGACGACGGCGACGGCGTCGCCCTCGTCCGTCCCGGCGCGCAGCAGCCCGAAGACGTCGTTGTCGACGGACGCGCGCTCGAGCCAGGGCGTGCGCTCGAGGGCGGCAGCGAGCTGCTCCCGGTCGGCCGGGATGTCGACGCCGCAGAGGTAGAAGACGCCGTGCGCCGCGGGAGCGCGGAGGCCGGCCTCCTCGACGAGCCGCCCGAGAAAGCCCACCGTCGCCTCGACGCCGGTGAAGTGTGCGTTGTTCCCGGGCCCGCGAATACGCGCGACGAGCTCACCGTCGAGGGTGGCCGCGAGAAGCTCCGTCTTCGAGTTGCCGCCGTCGACGCCGAGAACGATCGCCACGCGGGGCGAGCGTAGCGGCGTTAGCGTGCCGCCCTGGAGGAAGAGCGCTGAGCGACTATCACATCAACGTCTTCCACAGCGACGAAGACGGCGGCTATATCGCAGACATCCCCGACCTGGAAGCCTGCTCGGCGTTCGGGGCATCACCCGAGGAAGCACTGGCTGAGGTCGCGAGAGCCAAGGATGCCTGGCTCACGGCGGCACGGGAGGCCAGCAGGCCGATCCCGGAGCCTCGCTACCGGCCCGCCATCTACGCGCGATAGCTAACCGCGCGCTGTGTAGCTCACCTTGCCGTGCCTGAAGCAGACGGCGTACATGCCGCCCTTCGAGAGCGGCGTGCCGTAGTCCCAGCAGACCTGGCCGCCGGCGCGGGCGCTCTCGTCGGGCGGGCCGAGGAGCTTCCGTACGCGCGCAACCTGCATCCCGACCTTGACGCGCCGGAACTGCGCCGGTGTCACGTGCGCGGGCGCGACGAGCTTCTTCAGCCGGTTCGTGCCGTCGTGCGCCTTCTTGAAGGAGAGAAGTACGAGTGCGACCGCGACGATCGAGCCGAACATCAGCAGCCGGAAGGCCATGCCCTCGTGATCGGCCGAACGAGGCAGGTGCATGAGAGGATCGCCGCCGTGGCCGACCCGATCCTCGACCGCTACGCGCTGGACGATTGCCTCCGGCTCGTCGCGCGGGAGGCGGCCGACTACCTGGCCGGCGTGGACGAGGCGCTCGTGCGGCCCGCCGGAGCTCCGGACGGACTCGGCGGCTCGCTCCCGGACGAAGGAGTGGGCTCGGTCGCGGCGCTCCGCACGCTGATCGACGCGGCCGGGGTCGGCGCGACCCGGTCGGCCGGGCCGCGCTTCTTCCACTTCGTCATGGGCGGCGGGACGCCGGCCGCGCTCGCGGCCGACTGGCTTGCGAGCGCGCTCGACCAGATCGCGTTCAACTGGGTCTCTTCGCCGCTCGCCATGCAGCTCGAGCAGGTTTCCGTGAACTGGCTGAAGGAGCTCTTCGGACTGCCGGCGGCGTGGAGCGGCGTCCTCACGACCGGCGCGACGACGGCGAACTTCACCGGGCTCGCGGCGGCGCGCCGCTGGTGGGGCCGGCAGCACGGCGTCGACGTCGAGGAGGAGGGCCTCGCGGCGCTTCCGCCGGTTCCCGTCTTCGCGACCGAGGACGTGCACGCGAGCGCGGTCAAGGCACTGGCGATGCTGGGCATCGGCCGCCGGCAGATCCGGACCCTCGAGGACGCGGTGCCGCGCGCCCCGGCCATCGTCGTCGCGACCGCGGGCGAGGTGAACGCGGGCGGCTTCGACCCGATCGCCGAGGTCGCCGATCGGGCCGAGGAGCACGGCGCGTGGCTGCACGTGGACGGCGCGTTCGGGCTCTTCGCCGCCGTGTCTCCGGCGACGCGAGAGCTCGTGTCCGGGATCGAGCGCGCCCACTCCGTGGCCGTCGACGGGCACAAGTGGCTGAACGTGCCGTACGACTGCGGCGCGGCGTTCGTCCACGACGCCGAGCTCCACCACGGCGCGTTCTCGAGCGCGGCCGCGTACCTCGGCCGCGAGGAGCTCGACCGGCCCGTCTTCGGCAACCTCGCGCCCGAGATGTCGAGGCGGTCGCGCGCGTTCGCCGTCTGGGCGACCCTGCGCGCGTACGGCCGCAGCGGCTATCGCGCGATGATCGAGCGGCACGTGGGGCTGGCGCAGCGTCTGGCCGAGCAGGTCGACGCCGCGCCGGAGCTCGAGCGCCTCGCCGAGGTGCCGCTGAACGTCGTCTGCTTCCGCTACCGGCCGCCCGGCGTCCCCGAGGAGGAGCTGGACGACCTGAACCGCCGGCTCGGGCAGGCCGTGCTCGACGACGGCCGCCTCTACTTCGGCACGACCGTCTACGGCGGCAAGGTCGCGTTCCGGCCGGCGATCGTGAACTGGCGCACGCGGCCGGAGGACGTCGACCTGATCGTCCCGATCACGCTCGAGCTCGGAGCACCCCTCGTCGCCGCCCGGACCTGAACCTATGCTCTGAGCGGGTGGCAAGGGGCAGGGGAGAGGGAGCGCTCGTGGGCAGCGCGGCGGCCGCGGTCTCCGCACGAAGCGAGGGAGCCGACGAAGCGATTGCGGTCGTTACTCGGCGGGCGCTGCTGGCCGTCTTCGTCCCGGCGATCCTCCTTCTCGACGTCGCGAACGCCATCGCCGTCTTCCTGTACCACCACCGGCACCACCACGGCGGCCGGTTCTTCCAGGAGTTCTCGCTCGACCGCGAGGCGAACGTGCCCTCGTGGTTCTCCTCGGCGCTCCTGCTGACGGCGGCCGCGCTGCTTGCGTTCGTCGCCCTCGACGCGCTGGCGAGGAAGGCGCCGTGGCGGCGCCACTGGGTCGGCCTCTCGCTCGTCTTCGTCGTGCTCTCGCTCGACGAGACGGCGGAGATCCACGAACGGATCGGCTCCTGGCTCCGGGCGCACCTGCACCTGCACGGGCCGCTCCACTACGCGGGTGTCGTCCCGGCGCTTGCGCTCGCCCTCTTCGTCGGGATCACCTACGTCCGGTTCCTGCGCGCGCTGCCGCGTGCCACGCTGCTCGGCGTCCTGGTCGCCGCCGCGATCTACATCACTGGAGCCGCAGGAGTCGAGGCGGCGAGCGGGTGGTGGGCTGAAGGCCACGGGAGCAGGTCGACGGCGCTGCTCCTCGTGTCGACGGTGGAGGAGAACCTCGAGATGATCGGGACGCTGCTCTTCATCCTCGTCGTGCTCGCGTACTTCGCGCGGCTCGGCCGCTCGGTCACGCTCCGCGCCGCACGGTGACTCGCTGGCTCGGCGCAGCGGTCGCGGTCGCCGTGGCCTTCGGGCTCGGCCTCTACCACCTGAGCTCCCGAAGCCTGTGGGGCGACGAGGCCTTCAGCGTCACCCTCGCCCGCAAGCCGGCCGGCGAGTTCTGGCACGTCGTGGCGACGAGCCAGGCGAACATGTCCCTGTACTACGTCCTCCTCCGCGGTTGGATCAAGCTCGGCGACGGCGAGGGGGCCGTGCGAGCGCTCTCGTTGCTCGCGGGAGTCCTCGCCGTGGCCGTTCTCTACGTCGCGGCGGAGCGGCTGTTCGACCGGTGGGTGGCGAGCCTCGCCGCCCTGCTCCTCGCCGTGAACGCGTTCTTCCTCCGCTACGCACAGGAGGCCAGGTCGTACGCGCTCGCCATGCTCCTGACGGCCGTGGCGACGCTGCTCTTCCTCCGGCTCGAGGAGCGGCCGGGCACGCGGCGCCTCGGCCTCGCCTACGTCGCCGTCGGCGCGCTCGCCCTCTACGCCCACTTCTTCGCCGCGTTCGTCCTCGCCGGCCACCTGCTCGCGCTCGCGATCGCGCGCCGGCCGCTGCGGGCGCAGCTCCTTCGCCTGGCCGCGATCGGGCTGCTCGCCGTCCCGCTCGGGCTCTTCGCGCTCTTCCGCGACGAGGGTCAGGTCTCGCACCTCGTCCGTCCGACGCCGACCTACGTCGTCGACACGCTGCAGGGGCTCGCGGGAGGGACGCGGCTGCTGCTCGTCCTCTACGCGGCCGCGGTGGTCATCGCGGGCGCGAGCCTGATCCGGCGGCTCGACTGGCCGATGGTGGTCGCGGCGACCTGGGCGGCGACCCCGGTCGTCGGCGCGCTCGTGATCTCGATCGGGAAGCCGCTGTGGGCGCCGCGCTTCCTGATCGTCGCCCTGCCGGGGATCGTCCTGCTCGTCGCGGTCGGACTCAGACGGGTGCCGCTGCCCGCGACGGCCGCCGCCGCCGGGCTCCTGCTCGCGCTCTCGTCGGTGCACGTCGCCCGGACGCTCGGGGACCCGCAGGAGGACTTCCGCGCCGCGACGGCGTTCGTCCTGGCGAACGAGCGCTCGGGCGACGTGGCCGCGTTCTACCGCACCTCGCGGCGGATCCCGTTCGAGTACTACGCGGCCCGGTCCGGCGCCGAGGCGCTTCCCCGGTCGCTCCTGCCGGCCTCGCCGTACGGGCACTTCGACCTGGTGGCCGACTACCGCCACACGAACGTGACGCCGTCCGAGCTGTCGGCGATCGCCGCCACCGCGGCTCGTGACCGGATGTGGCTCCTCCTCAGCAGGTCGGAGGACGAGCGCGTGGAGGCGAAGCAGGAGAACCGGGCGCGCGTGGTCGCCGCGGTCGAGCGGGGCGCCGACCTGCGCCGCCGGCGGCTCTTCGCCGGCCTCGACGTGCGGCTCTACGAGCCGTCGGCGCGCTCCGGCTCGCTCGCTTCGCGGCGCACCTCCACAGGCGTCGCGTGCGGCGGCGACCCGGCGGCAAGCATTCCGAGTCCCTCGTGGCCCGCCCCGCGTCTCGGCCGGGTCGCCATCATCGTCATGGAGAACAAGGGCTGCGAAGAGGTGATCGGCTGGGCGGACGCGCCGTACACGAACGGCCTCGCGGCGAAGTACGCCTTCCCGTCGAACTTCTACGCGCTCCAGCGGCCCTCGCTGCCGAACTACCTCGGGCTCACGAGCGGCACGACGTTCGGTCTCACGAGGAACTGCACCGATTGCAGCTTCAGCGGCCGCAACCTCGTCGACCAGCTCGAGAAGGCGCACATCTCCTGGAAGGCCTACCTGGAGTCGATGCCGGCGCCGTGCTTCCGCGGCCCTTCGGCGCCCGACCAGTACGTGAAGGAGCACAACCCCTTCATGTACTACTCGAACGTCGCGTCGAATCCGCGCCGCTGCCGCCGGGTCGTGCCGCTCGACCGGCTCTCGAAGGACATCGCGGCGAAGACCCTGCCCCGCTTCGTCTGGATCAGCCCGAACAACTGCCACAACTCGCACAACTGCTCGATCCGCGACGGGGACCTCTTTCTGTCGCGGCTCGTCCCGCGGGTCCTGCGGGCGCTCGGCCCGCGCGGCGTGCTCTTCCTCACCTACGACGAGGGGAACACCCGCGAGGGCTGCTGCGGCGGAGCCGCCGGCGGCCGGATCGCCACGGTGGTCGCCGGGCCGGCCGCGCGCCGCGGCGTCGTGTCTTCACTCGAGTACGACCACTACTCGATCCTGCGCACGATCGAGGAGGGGTGGCGGCTGCCGCTCCTGCGCGGCGCGAAGTGTCCGTGCACGCGCTCGCTGGCGGCGCTCCTGCGCTAGTCCGCTTATTCGCGCGCGGTATTTCACGGGGGTTATCAACCGATGGTAGGACGAAGATCGCTAGATCTTCGTTTGGAACGCTTGCGGACCGCCGATGTTTCGGCTATGCTCCGCCGCGGCAATACTTCCGAATCATGCTGATGACCATCAACACCAAAACGTTCCTTGCCGAAGCGGCGCTCGCCGCGTCGGTCCAGCCGTGCCGGCATAGCTTCGACGAGAAGCGCCTGCCCGGTTACGTCCTAGCCCTCGCTGGGAGGTGTGCGCGCTAGCTCCCTAGCCGCATAACGAGCCAGTCGAGGGCGACCCACGGGGTCGCCTTCGTTGTTTCTGGAGGCGATCAGTCAACGTCGGAACCAGAGGTGATGCTCAGCTTGAAGAAGCTCTAGATCGAATCGAGGCCCCGCCTGAGAGAGAAAGACCCTCGGCGTTCGGCGCTGAAAATCGCGCTGGTGAATAAGCGTGTGCTTTTGCCTGCGATTTTATGCCGACGCACGAGGCATCGGGCTCCAAAGCTCCTCCACGTAGGACGCCGATAGGCGATCCAGGGTCGAAGGGTAGGCGAGTGGCATGGAAAACATCGTTCGGATCTCGCTGCTGCGTCGATCTCCCTGCTCTTGGCCGGGAGGTGGACGGAGGCGCGGGATCTGCCGGCCGTCCTCCCTTGGCCATCACCGGCAGCTAGAGAGGAGACGCCATGTCGAGCGAGATGCTCGAGCGGCGCTTCGCCGCCGTGGGCGCACGCCTGAAGGTGGCGGAGGGCCGGTGGCGGGGCGAGCCGCGGATCGACATCCGCTCCGACGCTCGCGGCGAGTACTTCGACCTTCGCTTCGCCGGCGGCGAGCGCAAGGTCGAGCTCGAGGTCGTCGACGTCCGGCCGCACGACCGGCACCTGCTCCTGCTCGCGCGCGTGGGCGGGGAGAAGAGCAAGTTCCTGTGCGGGCACGACGAGCGGCACTGGTTCGTCGCCGCCGTCCCGGAGGCGGCGCGCGGCGTCAGCGGCGTCGCGACGGCGAAGGCGGCGCTGCAGCCGCCGGCCGTGCGCGAGCTGGTCGAGCGGCGGCGGCCGAAGGATCCGTATCGCCGTCGCAACGGGGCGTACGTCCGCCAGGGCGAGTGGTTCTTCGTCCCGGCGACCGGGATCGATCCCCCCGATACGCTCGTGCTCCGCGACGAGCCGCTGACGCGGGGGCGCGGCAGGGCGCACGTGATGCAGTTCGTCCACCGCCGCGGAGGCGACGTCGTCTACGTCAACCGCCGGCATCCGACGGGGATCAGCGAGGCGAGCTACGCACGGCTGACGCCCGCGGAACGGCGGAGCGGCGGCTGGATGAGCCTGGTGCGGGATCCCGAGGTGTACGCGAAGGGCACGGTCCGCCATCCGGACCACGCGACGATTTGCCTCGTGGGCTGGCACCGCGTGCTGATGAACACCGAGCAGGGCGCGCGGGCGATGCGGCACGTGGCCTTCATCGACTGATCGGCGGCGGGCGCCGACCGGCGCCCCGCCGCCCGCACTTGATCCGGGATCGTCTAACCGGCAGGACGCCACGCTCTGAACGTGGAGATCGAGGTTCGAGTCCTCGACCCGGAGCTCGGTGGGCGAGTAGCTCAGAAGGCGAGAGCGCTTGTCTTACAAACAAGAGGCCGCTGGTTCGACTCCAGCCTCGCCCATCATCGTGTGGCCGTAGCTCAGCCGGTAGAGCGCCCGCTTGAAACGCGGGGCGCGCAGGTTCGAGCCCTGCCGGCCACACCTCGGCCCTGTAGCTCAACCGGCAGAGCTCCCGCCTCTTAAGCGGAGGGTTGCAGGTTCGACGCCTGCCGGGGCCACTCGGAAGGACTGCCACCGGCGCGGTACCCCGTCTCGAAACGGGTGGGTCTTCGGGCCTTGGGGGTTCGACTCCCTCTCCTTCCGCCTTCGTTCCGGCGTGGTCGAGTCGGTAAGACGCGCGACTGTTACTCGCGAGAGGCAGGTTCGAGCCCTGCCGCCGGAGCTTCAAGCCCCCGTGGTCGAAACGGCGATGACGCCGGGCCCTCAACCCGGAAGGTGCGGGTTCGAGTCCCGCCGGGGGTATCAGATAAGCCGTCGGTAGCTGTCATAGACTCGCGCTACACGAAAGCGAAGCCCGGAGGGTGGCGGCGACGACCCTGATCTTCAAGCCAGATGAGCTGCTCTTGGCTCGCTTCGACGGGTTCGGCGCGCAGTACAACCAGAACCTGTTCGCTGAACGGAGTCGCGACGTCGGCATTACCGAGGCCGGCGTGAACACGATGACGCCGAAGCTGGCGGCGCTCGGGCCTCAAATGGCTCGGCTCTTCTTCCATCACGACGCCCTCGCAGACGACGACTTGCTGACGTCGTTTCGGCGCAGTGTCGCGCTCGCGCAGGCCACCCTCGCCGCCGGCGGCGCGATCAACATCACCCTTCAGGCGCTCGGATCGAAGGTGCTCGAGCAGCATCCCAACCTGATCAAGCAATTCGCCGAGGAGCTCGTGCACCTCGTCCAGCAGGCTGGAGTCGACAAGCTCCGGTGGGTGACGCTGCGGAACGAGCCCAACGGCAGCTCCCCGATGGACAAGGATCTCTATGCGCAGGTGTACAGGGACCTGGACGCGGAGCTGACGCGTGCGGGCGTGCGCCCGCAACTCCGGTTCATGGGAGGCGATCTCCTCCTCCCCGGCCAGCAAGCGTGGTTCGACTTCATCGCGGCCAACATCGCCGATCTTCTCGACGCCTACTCGATCCACGTCTACTGGGACTACCGCAGCCCGGCCAAGATCGACGACCGCCTTCGAGGAGTGCGCCGGATCGTGAACGGCCTCGGCGCCGCCAAGCGCCCGCTCTACGTGATGGAGTACGGGGCGCGCGGGATCAGGGCTGACGGCGAGGAGGAGCCGGGCCACACCGTAGACGGCAGGCCCGTCACCGAGACGAACGAAAACGCGTTTCAGCGAGCCTGGTTCGTGCTCGAATCCGTGAAGCAAGGCTTTCGCGGCACAGCCTCTTGGGACGCCTACTTCGCCAAGTACGACAGGAACGTGCTCCAGCACTACTCACTGATCGGGCCGCCACCGGACTGGGGTCGCAGGCCCGCGTTTCGCGCGCTTCGGTTGCTCGTCAAGGCGGTCCGGCCCGGCTGGAAGGGCGTCAACGTCCTTGGTCTCTCGGACACGCAGCGGGTCGTCGGCTTCACCGGCGAGGGGAACGACCTCACCATCGCCGGCCTGGACACGGCCGGTGCCGCGCTGGCCGGAGCCTCGTCGCAGCAAGCGAGCTACGTGATCCAGGGAGTGCCGGCGAACACCTCGTTCGGACTGTGGTTCTGGAACCACGAGGGCGACGGCATGAACTCCTTTGACGGCAGCGCACGGAGCGACGGGCAGGGACGAGTCTCGATCCAGGCCCCACTCCAGAGCCTCTTCGTCCTGACGACGCTGCCTCGCCCCTAGGGCGCTCGTTCGTCTCCTGGCCGTGGGGGAGTTGGCCACCCCGCCGGTTTTGGGAACCGGAGATCGCAGGTTCGACTCCTGCCGGTCAGACTCGTCGCGCGGTAGAGGAGCGGTTGTCCTCGCGAGCCTCATGAGCTCGAGATCGTGGGTTCGAATCCCACCCGCGCTATTTGCCGCGCGAAGTCCGCTCCGGCTTCGCCGGAGCATGACGACTTCGCGCGGATTCCAGGCGGCGGCGACTTGGGGGCGTAGCTCAGACAGGAACAAGAGCACTCGGTTGTCAGGCGAGAGGCCGCCGGTTCGAGTCCGGTCGTCCCCGCTTCGTCTTCATGGTGGCCGTGGTGTAAGCGGCGAGCACCCGAGGTTGTGAGCCTCGCGGTACCGGTTCGAGTCCGGTCGGTCACCCCTCCAAGGCAGTCGCGATCCTGCGGACGCTGAGCAGCGGTGAGCTCAACGGGCTGTAACCCCGCCGCCTCGTGCTGTGGTGGTTCGACTCCACCCGTCCGCATCCGGGGGATGAAGCTCTGGTGGCAGAGTGCCTCGCTTGCACCGAGGAGGAGCGGGTTCGACTCCCGCCGTCTCCACCTCTCGCCTCCGTAGTGTCAACGGCAAGCACGCGCCCTTTGTACGGCCGAGGTGCGGGTTCGACTCCTGCCGGAGGCTCCTCCTTAGGCCCGTGGTGTAAGCGGGAGCACGGCGAGCTCCAACCTCGCCGGTCCGGGTTCGAGTCCTGGCGGGCCTGTCGTCGCGGGCCGAAGCGGTCCGGTTCTCTGGCATGGCCGTTCGAATCGGCACCCGGTCTGCATCGCCACGACCGCGACGTCTTCTTCTGCTGCGGGCCGAAACGGTCCGGTTATCGACTCCTCATCGACAGGACGCGGGTTCGAGTCCCGCCCGGAGCGCTCGTGCTCCGGTAGCTCAGCTGGATAGAGCAGTTCCGGGCTGTGCCACCACGACCGCAGCAGATCTCTACGACCGCAGTGCTCCTGTTCGCTGCGGGCCGAAGTAGGACGGTTTTCGGGGAGAGCGCCCGGCGCAGGCCGGGAGGTCGGCGCGTTCGAGTCGCGCCCGGAGCTCGCAGCTCCGTAGCTCAGTCACTCCGTTCTGCGACGCCACGACCGCAGCTTCCCAACGCGTTCGAAAGGAGGGTCGCGATGTCCTACCTGACGCAGTACACGCTGTCGTGTCCGACGGCGGCCCGGCCCGACCGACGTGGGGTGCGCGTCGACGAGCGCACGCGCCTGAACCGGCCGGCGTTCGACGGTGGCGCCCACGTGCGCGTCTTCGTCGAGGACACCTCGAACCGGAAGCTGCGCCGCCGGCTCCCGTCGCCGCGCCTGCGCCTGCGGATCGCCGACTGCGCCAACCAGGTCAACCTCGAGTTCTCGGTCGACACGGCCGAGCTGCGCGAGAACTCGCTGTACAAGATCGAGACGCTGATCACGGCGCTCGAGCGCTTCCGCGCCGGCCTGGTCGCGGAGGTGGAGCTGCGGGCGCTGCGCGAGCAGGCTCGCCGGACACGAGTAGCTGCGGGCCGGAGCGGCCCGGTTATCGGAACCTGATCGCTCGAAAGAGCACAGGGGCGAGGAATCGCCACCGGTCTCGCACGCCACGACCACAGCTCATGAACCAGCAAACAGAAACCGAAAGGAGGTGGAAGATGTCGTACCTGAAGCGTCAGGGCACGCGGCGCGTGCCGCAGCGGGCGCCGATTCCCGGCTCGGATCAGGTGCCGAACAGCGCCGGCGGCTTTGCCTGGGCGGTCGACGACTGGACGCGGCTGCGCCGCTTCCTGATCCTCGGCTCGGAGGGCGGCAGCTACTACGCCTCGGAGTGGACGCTCACGCGCGAGAACGCGCAGGCGCTCGAGCGCTGCCTCGCCGAGGACGGCCCGCGGGCGGTGGCCGAGATCGTCCGCGTCAGCGACGAGGGGCGGGCGCCGAAGAACGACCCGGCGATCTTCGCGCTGGCGATGGCGGCCGGTGTCGGTGACGAGCCGACGCGGCGCTCGGCGCTGGAGGCGCTGCCGCAGGTCTGCCGCACCGGCACGCACCTGTTTCAGTTCGCGACCTTCGTCGAGGGCTTCCGCGGCTGGGGCCGCTCGCTGCGGCGCGCAGTCGGCCGCTGGTACGCCGCCCGGCCGGTGGAGGCGATCGCCTACCAGGCGGTCAAGTACCGCCAGCGAGAGGGCGTCACGCACCGCGACCTGCTGCGGCTGGCGCACCCGGCGGAGCAGGTGAGCGCGGGCAACCCGACGCTCGAGGTCACGGGCGACCACGCTCGCCTCTTCGAGTGGATCGTCCGAGGAGGCGAGACGGATGGTCTACCGCGTGTGGTCGAGGGCTTCGTGCGGGCCCAGACGGCGGCGACGCCGACGGACACGGCCGCGCTCGTCCGCGAGTTCGGCCTGCCGCGCGAGGCGGTCCGGAGCGAGCACCTCACCGAGGCAGTCGTCTGGGAGGCGCTGCTCGAGGACATGCCGATGACGGCGGCAATCCGCAACCTGGCGACGATGACGCGCGTCGGCGTGCTCGCGCCGGCCTCGGACGGCACGGCGAAGGTCGTCGCGCTGCTCGCCCATGGCGAGCGCATCCGTCGCGCGCGGGTGCACCCGATCGCGCTGCTGGCGGCGCTGCGCACGTACGCGGCGGGTCGCGGCGCCCGCGGCCGGAACGAGTGGAAGCCGGTGCGCGAGGTCGTGGACGCCCTCGACGCCGCCTTCTACACCGCGTTCGGCAACGTCGAGCCGGCCGGCAAGCGACTGCTGCTCGCGCTCGACGTCTCCGGCTCGATGACCTCGGGCTGGGTCGCAGGCGTCCCGACTCTGACCCCGCGGGATGCCTCGGCGGCGCTCGCGCTGGTGACCGCGGCGACGGAGTCGCACTACGAGACGGTCGGCTTCTTCGCCGGCAAGCGCGGCTGGAAGTCGCGCACGAAGAGCCAGTGGGGCTTCGGCGAGCAGGGTCTGACCCCGCTCGCGATCAGCCCGCGGCAGCGGCTCGACGACGCCGTGAAGACGATCTCCGACCTGCCGTTCGGCGGCACCGACTGCGCGCTGCCGATGCTGTACGCGCAGGCGCAGGGCCGGGAGATCGACACGTTCGTGATCTACACCGACTCCGAGGCCTGGGCGGGCGACGTCCACCCGGCCCAGGCTCTGCGCGACTACCGGCAGGCGTCAGGTATCGACGCCCGCTTGGTGGTCGTCGGCATGGTCTCGAACGGCTTCTCGATCGCCGACCCGGCCGACGCGGGGATGCTCGACGTCGTCGGCTTCGACACGGCGACGCCGCAGCTCGTCTCCGACTTCGCCCGCGGCGCTCTCTGACCAAGGGGGCGTCCGCGAGGCGCCCTACGACAGAGAGAGGAGCGGGAGATGCATTTGCACCTCGTGCGGGTCGCCGCGCGGCCGAAGCGGCCGTTCCGACCCGCGAAGGTCGTCGTCCTCGAAACGCGCCGGAAGGCGCGGCTCGAGGCGGCGCGCCCCGAGCGGCAGCCTCCGCGGCCCGCCGCGTGAAGGGCGACCGGAGGGCGCCTCGCCGAGCTGTCCAGGCGGGGCGCCAGAGTCTCGAGCAACGACAGAAGGAGGTGTGCCTTGGATTCGCAGGAGATCGTCGAGCGCGGCACGATCCTTCGTGCGACGGTCGGCTCGACCGTCCACGGCCTTCACCACGGCGGCCAGGACGACCGCGACGAGATGGCCGTCTTCATCGAGCCTCCCGAGTACCTGCTCGGACTCGCACGTGCGTGCGGCATCCGCGGCGGGCTCTATGGCTTCGAGCACTACGTCGAGCGGACGCAGCCGGAAGGCGTGCGGTCGGGGCCGGGCGACCTCGACCTCGTGGCCTACAACCTGCGGAAGTACGTCCGTCTGGCGCTCAAGGGCCACCCGACGATCCTGCTCCTCCTCTTCGTTCCGAACGAGTTCGTGCTCGGCAAGACGAAGCTGGGCGACGAGCTGCGTGCGCTCCGAGAGGCGCTTCTCTCGCGCCGGGCCGGACGAGGGTACCTGGGCTACCTGCGCGGTCAGAAGGAACGCCTTCTTGGAACGCGCGGGCAGAAGCGCGTCAACCGGCCGGAGCTCGTTCAGGCCCACGGCTTCGACACGAAGTACGCGATGCATGCCGCGCGGCTCGGCTACCAGGGGCTCGAGCTGCTCGAGACAGGCTGGCTTACGCTGCCAATGCCCGAGCCGGAGCGCTCGCGCGCGATAGCGATCCGCACCGGCAAGCGCACGTTCGAGGAGACGATCGCCGAGATCGAGGAGGTCGAGCAGCGCCTGGCGGAGGCGCTCGAGCGGACATCGCTTCCGCCGCAGCCCGATCGTCCGGCGGTCGATCGCTTCCTCGTCCGGGCCTATCGGCGCGCCTGGGGTTGGCGCTAGCCGCGGGAAACGTGCGGGCGTGGCGGAACTGGCGAGACGCACCGGCCTCAGAAGCCGGCGGGCTTCGGCCCATGGGGGTTCGACTCCCTCCGCCCGCACCACCAACCGGAAACCCGCCTCCGTAGCTCAGTGGAAGAGCGCCGGGCTTCGAACCCGGGCGCAGAGGTTCGACTCCTCTCGGGGGCTCTTCACGACATCGTGGCCGAGCGGGGAGGCGCGCGCCTGCAAAGCGTGGTACGGCGGTTCGAGTCCGCCCGGTGTCTTACCGACAGAATGGAAAGGAGGAATCGATGAGCACGATCAAGACGTTCGGCTCCGTCGACGAGCGGAGCCTGAAGCAGCTCGAGCGGTGCATGCAGGCGGGAGACGCCGAGTTCGGCGTGCTCTGCGCCGACCATCACCCGGGGTACTCGCAGCCGATCGGCGGTGGCATCGCGTACGAGGGCTACGTGTCGCCTTCGGGCGTCGGCTACGACATCGGCTGCGGCAACAAGGCGGTCCAGACGGAGCTGCCGGCGGCCGAGGTCGACGTGCCGGCGGTGATGCGCGAGATCACGCGCCGGATCTCGTTCGGCATGGGCGTTCCGGCACAGAAGCGGGTCGACCATCCGGTGCTGGACAAGATCCGCAACGCGGACTTCGGACCGCAGCGCAAGCTGGCGCAGCTGGCCGAGTCGCAGCTCGGCACCGTCGGCTCGGGCAACCACTACGTCAACCTGATGCAGGACGAGCAGGGCCGGATCTGGGTCGGCGTCCACTTCGGCTCGCGCGGTTTCGGCCACAAGACCGCCTCCGGCTTCCTGGCGCTCGCGGCGGGGCTCGACTTCGAGGCGCGGGCGCGCGAGGGCGAGATGGACTCGCCGCCGGTGCTCTTCGAGGTCGGCTCGGAGCTCGGCGAGTCGTACGTCGCTGCGATGGAGCTGGCCGGCGAGTACGCCTACGCCGGTCGCGACGTAGTGGTGGACAAGGTGCTGGAGATCCTCGGCGCCGAGGCGACGCACGAGGTGCACAACCACCACAACTTCGCGTGGCGGGAGGAGCACTTCGGTCGCACTTACTGGGTGATCCGGAAGGGCTGCACGCCGGCCCGCCCGGGTCAGGAGGGCTTTGTCGGCGGCTCGATGGGCGACGAGTCGGTCATCCTCGAGGGCGTCGAGTCGGCCGAGAACGAGCAGGCCCTCTTCTCGACCGTGCACGGCGCCGGCCGCGTGATGAGCCGCTCGCAGGCCGCGGGCCGGATCCGGCGCGCGACGGTGCGGGAGTGCACGATGCGCGACTGCGACTTCTCCGTGCCCGCGAAGGAGTACAGCGGCCAGACGTGCCCCGAGCACGGGACGAAGCTCCGCAAGGTGCGTCGCGAGCTCCAGCTCAAGCCGGGGCTCGTGGACTGGCCGGCGGTGCAGGCGCGGCTGCGCGAGCAGGGCATCGTGCTCGTCGGCGGCGGCGCGGACGAGGCACCGGAGGTGTACAAGCGCCTGCCGGACGTGCTCGCCGCCCACGGCGAGACGATCCGCGTGAAGCACACGCTCCGCCCGCTCGGCGTCGCGATGGCCGGTCGCGACGTCCACGACCCGTACAAGGACTGAGGGCCGCGCGAGCGGCCCTCAGTCGTTTGCGAAGACGCGATAGCTACGGGCACCGCTTGGGGCGTTCCGGCCTTGCGGGCGGACCGGAAGCACCCCGCACAGCCGTCTCGATCGAGTCAGCCGCAGGCTCAGGGGGGTCATGCTCCCATAGTCGAATAGGCGTCCAGCCGAGCTCCCGCAACTTCTCGTCCGTGTCTGTGTCGCGGCGGCGGTTGCCTTCGATCTTCGTTCGCCACCACTGAGCGTTCTGCTTCGGCCAGGTGCCATGTTCAGGGCACCCGTGCCAGAAGCAGCCATCTACAAAGACGGCGATTCGGAGCCGCGGGAACGCGATGTCGGCGCGGCGGCGGAACTGCGGTAGGGGGAAGTGGACTCGGAAGCGAAGCCCGCGGCGGTGGAGTTCCGAACGGAGCGCGAGTTCGGCAGCGGTGTCGCGTTGCCGCTGTGACTTCATCCGACGCAGAGCGTCTGGCGACGAGGCTGCGGGGGTACCACGTTCGGCCACCGTCCCCAGTCTAGGAGCGACCGCCTCAGATCGACTTGAAGGTGGTGTCGTACTCGTTCGCGACGCGGGTGATCATGTTGTCGTAATAGAAGATGTCTCCACGTGATGGCGCCGGTGGCGCTGAGACCCGAGAGACCGGAGTTTTGCCGTCGTTCGTGGCGGTGATGACGATGATGCCGAGGCCGTCGTAGCCCTCGGTCGCACTGCCCGTCCGACGCGGGATCTCCTTCACCTTTGCGACAACGGCCGCGGCTGCGGCTGGCTGTGAATGCTTCGACACCATGACTGTCGCGCCTGGCGTCTTGTTCAGGTCCGGACTCACGAACGTGGCGGCGGCGTTCACCATGACGAGCCCGACCGCGAGCGCTTGCCGCGAGGCTCCGTGAACGGTCTGGTGGCTCGAATTGAGCTCGTCGTAGAGGCGCGGTAGCGCCTTTACGTGCTCCGTCATTGCCGCCTTCGCTTCGAGGGCCATCAAAACGGCGCCGACAGGTGCGCGCCGGAGCTCGGGCAGGGATGTCAGCTTCGCCGTCTGCGCCGGATTGAGTACGACGTGGTAGCGCTGCGCGAGGTCCGCAAGCGTTTCCTTGGTCGCTAGCCCCGACGGTCGGGCAATGACGAGGTCGAGCACCTTCTTCCGTCCGGTGGCGAAGTCGCGGAGCTCGTGGTTGATGCCGAACACGATCTTGCCGCTGGTCGCGTGCCTGCGCATTAGCGCGCTCTGCTGGAGGAGATCGAAGAGGACGGCCCAGCACGCGACCTTGCTGTGGAGGTCCGAGCGCGAGTGGTACTGCCAGGGTGCCCTAGAAGGGCCGCGGGCGTGTGGCACCGACAAGCTCGCGGCGATGATGTCGGGCCCGTCCACGGCACTATCTTCCTACGCCGCTCGGTTGGCGGGTCCTGCCAGCGCGGGTTCAGCGCTTGCGCCGACTAAACGAAAAGCGGCTCCGCCCGAACCATCGCTAGGTGCGCCGCAACGTCGTCGAGGAACCCGTCCGGGAAGTTGAGCGACGACTCATCTGCTCGGCGCAAGAACCCCGCGGTTGCACGCTCGGAGAGAGGCGAAGGATCAAAACCGAGGAACTCCGCAAGGTGTTGATACTCGTGCCTCACAGGCCATGTCGAGAGATCAGCTCGGCTGACGCGCCCATGCGTGCCCCACGCGGCCTTCGGCCACGGCGCCCCCACCGGCAACGGCTCATCGTGACTCGCGTCGTACGGCTGAGGATTGTGCAGCCGCTCCCCGACCCACCGCGCGACGGGGACGCTGACGGCGTTGCCCACGAGCTTCCAGCGGAAGCCCTGGCGCCGGCCGCCAGTGCGGGCGGGCGCCGTCCAGTCAGGGTCGAACCCTTGCAGGCGCTCAGCGTCGCGTAGGTCGGGCGTCGCGATCAGCCCGTTCGCGAAGCGGATCGCGGGAGCAGACGGTATGCCGATCGTCGAACCGCCCTTGAGCGTCGGAATCGCGTCGATGGCCCAGCCGAGGCCGCGGATGCCCTCGGTCCAGTAAAAGCCACAGGCGACCCCAGAGGCGTCCGGCCACTCAGGCTCTCCCTCGTCGCCCACGAATAGTACCTCTCTCGGATCCTCGGTCCGGGAGGCAAGGAGGATCACGCGCTGGCGGCGCTGTGGGAGCCCAAACGCACGTGTATCGACGACGCGATACGCCCAACTGAAGCCGAGCGTCTCGAGCGAACTTGTGAGGAATCGCATCGCTGCGCCGCGATTGAGCTGAAGCATGAAGGGGACGTTCTCGAGGAGTAGCCATCGCGGGTTGCTCTTCTCGACGAGGCGGAAGACTTCGGCTACGAGGCCCGAGTTCGTTCCGCGGATGCCGGCGGTACGGCCCGCTTGGCTGAGGTCCTGGCAAGGGAAGCCAGCGGCGCAGATTCCGACGTCTGGGATCGACTCGAGCTCGCGGACGTCCGGCGTGAGTGGAATTTCGGGGAAGTGCTCCCGAAGGACCTGTTGTGCGGCCGGCTCGATTTCGCAGAGCAGGACGGTATGGTGGCCGGCGGCGTGCAGACCGACCTCGATCCCACCGATGCCGGCGAACAAGCCGACAACGGTGAGGGGTTCGCGCGGGCTAGTTGCCGGCTCTCGGAGCTTGAGAGTCACCTCGGCGATGCTAGGGGGGCCCGCGGACGGCCTTGCGCCAGCCACATGCCCCTTTCGGCCAGCTGTGGCACGGTCGTTGCGAAGCCGGCACAAAAGGGCTACTACGGGAAACTCATGCGAACGAGAACCGCGCATGCCGGCGGCGCGCGCAGCACGGGATTCGCTCAGCGCCCTCCGGTGCCACGACTGGCGGGCGCCCGGCCAGCCGCAACGGATGGGCACGGTTCCTGAAGGCGCACTCCTGGGAGGAGTACACCGCCTCGCATCTCGGCCTTACCGAGGGCGCGGCCGAGGAGACGAAGGCCCGCTACGCGTTCGTCTACGGCGATTTCCGCCGTCTGCACCGGATGGGGCTCATCGCCTGCCACTACCGTGCCGCGGAGTGGCGGCACAAGGAGATCGAGCTTGCAGCACACGAGCTCCTGCAATACCTGGACCGAAAGAGCGCTTCAGGACGCGGCAGCGCCGCGCGGCTCGGCCGATCTTAAGCGTCACACAACCTTGGTCTCGGGCACCGCGGCCGCGCCGCCGAGATCCTCCAGCGCGTGCTCGAGGGCGCCGTTGAGCTCGTCGAGCATCTGCTCGTACTCGGCACGCGGACGAGGGAGGTGGCGCTCGAGCGCCAGGTAGGCCTCGAGCAGCGCAGGATCGGCGGCAACCGTGACCGCTCGCCCGCGTGCGGTCAGGCGCAGGAGGTACGACCTCCTGTCGGCCGGATTCGGGGTCCGGCGCACGAGCTTGCGGTCGACGAGCCGCTGGATGTTGTCCCGTAGCGTGGTCATCGGCGCCCCGGAAACCCGGGAGATCTCGGTCGGAGACACGGGCTCATGGTCACGGACGTGGGTGAGGATCGCGAGCAGAAACCCCGGGATGCCGATCGGGGCGAGCTGGATGCCGACGATCTGGCCCACGTACTGCGAGGTCGTCGACGACTGGAGGAAGAGATGACGATTCTCGCCCACTCGCCCATGATAGGTAGTCTTGAAGATAGTGCGTCGACGCGCTAGTTTTATTGCGCCTACGCACTATGTGGACGAGCCGAGCTCAGCTTCTGACCCTCGCGTCCTGCCTCCTCGCGCTGAGCGCGGGAGGCGCAGAGGGCGTGCGCGCTCGAATCCGAGCGGCTGGTGGGTCGGCTCCTACACGCTGGGCGGCCCGGGCTCCGTCACGTTCGAGGTTGCCGGCAAGCGCACCGTGGTCGCACTCGGCCTCGGGCACTCAGGCGTGCAGACGGTGCAGATCACGCGCCGCGGGTCGCGCCTCCGGTTCCAGCTTCCCGGACGCCCGGCGCCCGTGATCTTCGAGGGAGCACCCCGGAAGAACGCGATCCGGGGCACGGTGCGACAGGCCGGGGTGCGCGGCTCGTTCCGTGTGCGCCGCGGCGAGGGCCGCGCGATGGTCGCGTCCGGGCTCTACACAACGGAGGCGGGTGTGTTGGGCGTCGTGGACGACCCGTACGGCCCTGCTCGTCTCGTGGATCTCGACTGCGGGGGCGTCAACGCGCTCTACCCGTCCGGGAAGGTGTTCTCGATCGGCGGCGGGTTCGCGACCCGGGCGCCGATTCGCGGCACCGCTCGCTTCGCCGTGGGCCGCGCGGTCGTCGCTGGAGCGCGCGCGACGCGGCAGGCCACGAAGCAGGTCGAGGTCCGCTTCCGAAGCGGCGCGGCCGTCCTTTGCGGAACGCTCACGCTGCCGCCGGGGCCGGGACCGCATGCGGCGGTCGCGTTCGTCCACGGCTCGGGGCCGACGACGCGTGCGTACCTTCCGGATCTCCAGGCGCTTCTCGTTCGTCGCGGCGTCGCCGTGCTCGCCTACGACAAGCGCGGAATCGGCCAATCGGAACGCACGTATCCCGGGGAGTCGCCGACGCCTGGGGCGATCGACGTGTTGGCGCGGGACGCCGCGGCGGCCGCACGATTTCTCGCCGGGCAGCCGGAGATCGATCCGGCTCGCGTCGGGCTCGCCGGTCACAGCCAGGCCGGCTGGATCATGCCGCTGGCAGCGTCGCGCGAGCCCGCGATCCGCTTTCTCGTCGTCTTTTCCGGCCCGGCGGTGACCGCGGACGAGAACGACCTGTACCAGGATCTCACCGGCCAGGGCGAGCGGTCACAGCAGCTGAGCGACGAGGAGATCGACGCGCAGGTGCTGAGGCGAGGCCGCGGCGGCGTCGACCCGGTGCCCTGGATCCAGAAGCTGCGCATCCCGGCGCTCTGGCTCTACGGCGGTCTCGACAAGCACATCCCCGCGCGCCTGTCGGTGCGCCGCCTCGAGCCGCTCGTGCGCGAGCCCGGCCGCGACTTCTCGATCGACGTCTTCCCGAACGCAAACCACGCACTCGTCGAGACCCAAACCGGCCTGACGTCGGAGATGCTCCAGTCGGATCGATTCGCATCGGGGTTGTTCCCAGACGTTGCGGCCTGGCTACGCGACCACGGCCTTTCGCCGCCGAGCGCGAGCTCGACTTCGCCGCCGCGGCCGACATGTGCGGCCGCGGCTCGAAACGGCCGGGGGCAATAAAGATCCGGCGAGGCTACCTCTGCGGACATCCGTCACACCTGGGACAAAGCGCGGCGCCTCGGGATCCACCCAGCTCCCTGGCGTCGTCGCGAACACTGGCGTCGGCGAACGCCACCTCGTGTGGGCGTAGATTGGCGTCGCGATGTCGAGCTGGTACGAGGCTTGGGCGGATCGATACGCGGAGTGGTCGGCTGGCGTGACTGCTGATGTCCCGTTCTACGTCGCGCTTGCCCGTGAGGCCGACGGGTTACTGGTCGAGCTTGCGGTTGGTAACGGGCGCGTTGCGATCCCGGTTGCTCAGGCAACGGGCGGGCGTGTGGTCGGGATCGACGCTTCGCCGGCGATGCTCGCGCAGGCGCGAGAGCGCGCGGTTGAGGCGGGAGTCGAGCTCGACCTACGCGAAGAAGACATACGGGAGGTCGAAATCGAGGAACCGGCGGCCATGATCTATTGCCCCGGCCGGTCTCTGCTGCATCTGCCCACGTGGGCCGATCGTCGCCGCTGCTTCGAGCGGGTCGCCGCATCGCTTCGGCCTAACGGTCGCTTCGCCTGGAATGCGTTCGCGTTCGACCATCGGATCGCGTCCGCCCTAGACGGCCAGCACGCCGACGCACCATTGCCGCACACGAGCCACTACAGCGTCGGCGATAACCGCGTCGACATCACCTTGGACCGTGGTGGAACCGGTTCGCTCTGGTGGGCAACCAAGAACGAATGGCTGGGACTCCTCGACGTCGCGGGCCTGCGACTGGAAGCTCTCTATGGCGGATTCGCCGGCGAACCGCTCGACGACAACAGCCACGAATACGTCTTCGTCGCCCGCCGCTGAGCGCCCCACCTGGCCGTCACGGTTAGCGCCAGGGGACTCCCGTGTTCGAGAGGACGACCCACTCGTAGGTCAACGCGGGCCATATGCACTGCGGCGAGCCTTACACGGTGCGCGGCCGCCAGGGTTCGTGCTCGTGCGCGAGCCAGACGAGCTCGGGCTCGAGCGCGCGCACCCGCAGCTGGCCCTCGGTGCGCGGCTCGTCGAGCTCGCCGAACCAAACCGCCACGTCGCCGCCGACGACGACCGGACGCCCGCCCGTCTCGACGACGACCACCTGCATGCCGCGCGTGTGGCCCGGCGCCGGGACGAGGCGGAGCCCGGGCAGCAGCTCGAGCTCGCCGTCGACCGGCTCGTAGCGCACGCCGGGCGCCTCGACCCACTCGCGGATCGTGTAGTCCTCCTGCGTGCGCGCGTCCTCGAGCTCCTGCCGCTGAACGTAGATCGGCCGTCCGGCGAAGAGGTGGTTGCCGCCGCAGTGGTCCCAGTGTAGGTGCGTGTTGACGACGACGTCGACGCCGGCGAGGTCGAAGGCCTGCTCGCTCAGCGGGACGAGGCGGGGATCCATGTCGGCCACCGCCGGGTGCAGCTCCGTCGCGCCGGTGTCGACCAGCACGCGGGCGTCGGGATGGTCGACGACGTGGACGTAGACCGGCATCCGCTCGCCCTCGGCGAGCAGCTCGGCCACGAGCAGCGGCGTGATCGTGGGCGGCGTTATCACCAATCAACCTCTACCGACGATACGACTCCCGCCACGGGGCGAAGTCATCGCTTTGCATCAATCGATGCCGAGGTCTCTCGCCCAGCTCGCTCTTCGATGCGACTGCGGCGGTGACGCAGCCTCCCCGTCGTGGGACATCCCGCACGCTGGCGCAGCTGACGATCGGCTCGCCCGGCTCGCTGAGCCAACGTTCTACGATCGGTCGCGTGGACGAGTTCGTCCCGCGCGACTTCGAGGTCCCTCGGCGGCTGGAGACGCCGCAGTTCGTGCTCGAGCCGCTCAGCCCCGAGCACAACGACCAGGACTACGACGCATGGACCTCGTCGCGGGAGCACATCCACGCGACACCTGGGTGGGAGGACAGCAAGTGGCCGCGAGAGATGACGCCGGACGAGAACCATGCAGACCTGCAGCGACACGCCGACGACTTCCGCAACCGCACCGGGTTCACGTACACGGTGCTCGATCCAGTGAGCCGCGACGTGATCGGGTGTGTCTACATCTACCCAGTGCCGGACAGCGACTACGACGCCCGTGCACTCTCCTGGGTACGGGCGAGCCACGCGCAGCTGGACACCCCGCTCTGGCGTGCCGTGAGCGAGTGGCTCGCGTCCAACTGGCCGTTCGGCAGCATCGACTACGCGCCGCGCGCCTAGGCGCCGCAAGCAGCCGCGCGGCTCGATTCGGGTCGGGCGACTCCCTCGCGCCTCGCCGACAGCGGGTGATCTTTGGGATCCGCGAGAATGACCACGTGGCGGTTCAACGGATGGACAATGTCGGCATCGTCGTCGATGACCTACCGGCGGCGATCGCGTTCTTTCGTGAGCTCGGCCTCGAGCTCGAAGGGCGAGCCATGATCGAAGGAGACTGGTCGGGGCGCGTCACTGGACTGCGAGACCAGCGCGTCGAAATCGCGATGATGCATACGCCGGACGGCCACAGCCGGCTCGAGCTCTCGCGATTTCTCGCGCCGCCTGTGGTCGAGGATCACCGGAACGCCCCGGTGAACGCGCTGGGCTATCTGCGTGTCATGTTCGCGGTGGACGACCTCGACGATACGCTCGCCCGGCTCCGGAAGCACGGCGCGCAGCTCGTCGACGAAGTAGTCCGGTACGACGACGTGTATCGGCTCTGCTACATCCGGGGGCCCGAAGGACTTCTCATCGGACTGGCCGAGCAAATCGGCTGATGCGCGACGGCCCGCGGGCGGGTTGCGCCGCGGCTGCTCGCGCGCTTGGAGGCGCCGTCTCGGTGGCTTCGATCTTCGCCGCGAGGCGCAGCCCCTTGAGGAGCACGGCCGCGGGCGTGCCGAGGACAAGCCGAGCATCAACGACCTCATCTCCGTCCTCGCCCGCCGTTCATCTGCGGCAGCAACTGGTTAGCGGTATCCGAAGCTTGGTCGTCCTGTGGTGGCGTAAGCAGCGACGCGTGAGGGCACTCTGATCGAAACGAGCGAAAGGAGGAGGGATGGCTGTCGATCGGCGCCGCGGTGGGATTGGGGGCATCAGCCTCGGGGGCATCCTCGTCATCGTCGGGATCGTCGTCGCGATCGTTTGGAGTCTCTGGCTCGGGCTCATCATCGCCCTGATCGGGCTGATCGCGTTCGGTGGTTTCGCTAGAGGCAGGTGGTACTAACACCGGCTCTGCATTCAAGCTGGCTTCCCTCCGCGAGCGGGTCACCCGTGAGGCTCTCCAGGCGGGGCATCGAAGCGCTGTTGGCTCTCGATCGCCACGGATTGCCGGTTGTCCTGCGTGCGCGCTCGACGGCGGCTGATCGTCTCGCTGTGGCGCTCAGCCATCTTGGCCGCGGCGGCCTCGTCTGGTTCGGCCTCGTGCTCGCGATCGGCTCCGGCCGGCGCCCCCTCCGCCGCCGCGCCGGAGTGCTCGCCGGTGCAATCGCGATCGGTTCGGCGTTCGCCGTCTCGACGCTGCTGGCGCGACTGGTGCAGCGACCACGCCCCTGCGACCGCGGCGTCCGCTCGCTCATTCCCTGCCCCGACGGCGGCTCGTTCCCCTCGGACCCGGCGGCGGCCGCCTTCGCAGCCGCCGAAGTTCTCGGCTGGCTTCAACCACGGGCGCGGCCGTGGCTGGGCTCGGCGGCAGCACTGCTCGCACTGTCACGGATCGCGGTGGGCGCCCATTACCCCACCGACGTCCTCGCGGGCGCCGGGATCGGTGCCAGCCTCGGCCGCGTCGTCAGAACGGCGGCGATCCGCCTCACTGGGTGCGCGGAATGAGCATGGAGCGCGAGCTAACCATCGGCCTTGCCGCGCGCTGCGGGCTGGGGAGTTACGCAGCGTCGGGTCGAGCGCAGCCCCGCCGGCGACCTCCCGGTCGCCGAGCCGTTTCTTGGTTGCGCGTGCGAAGGGTTAGTGGCATGAGCTCCGAGCGGCGAGAGAGTGGGCGAAACAGCGGCCCGGCGCCGGAGACGCCGAGCGCGCTGCCGCGGCAAGCGTGGGGCGGTGTGTTGAAGCGAACGGTCGCCGAGTTCCGTGAGGACAACGTGACCGACTGGGCAGCCGCGCTCACCTACTACGGCGTGCTCTCGATCTTCCCCGCCCTGATCGCGCTAGTCTCGTTTCGGCCTCTACGTCGCCAACTTCGGCTCCTACAACAAGACGTACGGCTCGCTCGGCGCCCTGATCCTCTTCCTCGTATGGCTCTGGCTCACCAACGTCGCCATCCTCTTCGGCGCCGAGCTCAACGCCGAGACCGAACGCGGCCGCCAGATCCAAGCCGGCCAGCCAGCAGAGCGCGAGCCATTCCTGCCGCCGCGCTCGCGCCCGAGCTAAACGCAACCCTCGAGGCGCGAGCCACGGCCGAAACGGCTTCAGTCACATGCGTTACGCCTCCGCGGTTACTGCGGGGCAGCTGCGGGTATGCCGCGGCCGTCACCCACAAAGGAGGTTCGAGATGGGTCTCGACGACATGCTGAAGCAGCAGATCCGCGCTCGCGCACCGGAGCTCAAGCGCAAGCTCGTCGACGAGTTCAGCGAGCTGACGCACAAGGACATGGACGAAGCGAGCGATGATCCCGACGAGATCGTCGACCGCATCCAAAAGAAGACCGGCCAGCCCCGCGAGCAGGTCGAGCAGCGCGTCACGCGAGTCACGCAGCGCGGCTGACGCCGCGCTGGGTTCGCTCGCACATACGTGGATCAATCGCGAAACTGTCATCGCGCTTTGCAATAACCTCGAGCGCTACTGATCCAGCGACCCCATGTAGACGCCATCCGTTGCAGCGGTAGGTTCGGCCCTCGACGTGGGAATGCGATCCCCTGCGCTAACAACCTATGCCGGAACACAACTACCGATCCGCACCAAGACCGTTGGATTCGCGTTACGCAGGTCGATACCGGCCAGGAATACCTACTTTGCTCGTGGCGATGCTTAGGACCCATGCGGTCATGTGCGGATAACCCCGCCACGTCGGCTTTGCCGGCCGATCTGTCTCGCGCCGACGATGGCCGCTTGTTCCATCTTCTCTACAGCCTCATCCTTGTCGGCCTGCTTTCTCGAGTGTCCGTGACCAATCCCTGTAGGTGAAGGTAAGTAGCCGAAGCTCGCCACCCTTCTCAAGTAGCTCGGCCGCGCGTTGATAGCTTTCGATTGCAGCATCAATCTCGCCTCTGAGAGCGAGAGCCATACCAAGAGCGCGGTAGGCGCTGCTTGGTGAATCGGATGCTCGGCTCGATCCTCAATCGCACGGCGCGCAAGGCTTACAGCTTCGTCAGCTTCGCCACGTGCACGGCACGGTTTGCCTGCTTAGGTGAGGCTCGGCCTCGTCTGTTTGCTCGTTCAGTAGCAGGATTTCGGCGCACAACAGGTGCGCTCCAGCGACTCCTAGCGCATCGTCTGATGTGTCGATAAGACCGAGGGCACGGCGCATAAAGGCCATGGAAGTGCGAGACGTTCGCGGTAGCCGCGTAGATGCTTCTCAGAGGCCACAGGACGGCCGTAGACGGCTTTGGAGCGGTCGCGGCGGCTTACTCCTCCGTCTTAGGCTTCCTGCCGCGCCTAGCCCGCTTCTGTCCCTTCCGCGCTATGTCGTCGACCTCGGAAGCATTCACGTCTAGTACGACCTGACCACGCCGAGCATCCTTGTACTTGATGATCACCTGAGCAGCATCCTTGTCATCACCCGCAGAAAGGTCCCCGCGGAACCTAACACACCTTCCCGGCGCTACAGGCTCCTGTTGTCTAGTAGATCGGTAGCGGCGCGTCGTCATTGGCAGCCTGCCTCGACTGACATCTCTCACAGCACTTTCAAATCCACCTGCACCGATGTGATTAAGCCATCAAGTCCAGCCGGAGGGGTCTGCACAATCGCCGAAGCATAGTCGGACTTCGACGCCTCACGAACAACAAAGGCGGCGACGTTTCCGAGCCACTCAAGGGTCGTGATAGCGAGTGCTGAGCGGACAGTGATGCGCCCCACACCGCCAAATGGCTCTGCTCCTTTCTGCCCGCGTAGACGCCGGAGTAATTCTTCGCCGCGCTCAGACAGAAACTTTAATTCTTCGCAAACGTCGTGGTGGTTTTCCTCTTTCTCGCTAGGCGCTTCTTGCTTCGGCTTAGACGGTTCGGATTTCTCCTTGAGTCTCATAGAGAAGAATCCTTCTCTTTCTGCCGTCTTGTGCGGCATGAGGAAGAATGCCACGCTAAAGATCAAGCACAGAACGCCAGCGACGAGCAATCCGACAATTGGTTTATCTGAAAACTCCACGCCTGGGCCGCTAGCAACCACACTAGCTGCCGTGATCCAGCACGCAAGCGCGCCACCTAACAAGGCGCTTCCAATCGCTCCGCTATGCTCGCGCATCAAACCTCATGTAGCGGGAGCCGCTTCTCGACAATCGTTCCGCTGATTAGGTCTTGAGCTCGAAGCCAAAGTGCATCCAGCCTGACACTTCCGAGCCGTGCAGGGCTCATCCTAGGAGGTTCATGGCGGATGCCTTCTAAGTACGTCTTCGCAAGCATAAACTCGGGCTTTACATCAACCCATTTCTTAGCCTGTATTTCAATAGGGTCGGCGCGGCCTAGTAGCACGCTAAATACGGTCAGCGGCGCTCCCGGCTCACGCGCTTGCTGCCATAGAACTACCTCGTGACTGCCCGGCCTACCTATGCCTAGGTGAAAGATAAGGCTAGCGTCTTGGTCTGAGCGGTTGATAGCTCGCAAGTTAAGAACGATCCGCGTATTCCTCGCATCCTCGTCATCATCCTGACCCATGCTGAGGGTGTCGAATACGACAGGGAACGTAGCCTCTCCAACTCCCACCGGTATAGCCGCTTCTAGCTCCTCAATCCGGTGCTTAGCCGTCCCGAGATGACCTCGTAAATCCTCTGCCTCCCTCCACTTATCATCAAATGCCTGCCGCTCAGCGTCTATGCGTTCCTCTAGGCGCGCTACCTCTGATTGCAGTTGTGCCTTTGCTGCTTGACGCTCTACTACGAGCCCGTGTCGTGCTTCGTCTCGCTGTACTACAGGTGCGCTAATCCAGAGCCAGAGGAAAGGTAATCCGAACCCTCCTGCCAATCCTATGAATGCGGCAAGCGCCGTTATCACAACAGTCGCGGCTCTAGCGTGGCCCCATGAAAGCCAGATCCCGATTGAGCCTCCAAGGATCGCGGTAACACCAAGCCAGAGAGTGAATCTGAGTGTGTTCCAAAGCTCGTGGTACTCACGGCGGGAACGGGGAAAGGCTCGCTCGGAGTAATCCGGTAGCACCTCTGGCCTGCGTAGTAGCGAGCGCAGGAGCCGGCCGATATACGACGGCGTATCTTTAATCACATCAGCGAAAATGACTAGGGCTACTAGAAGGGCGACTCCTCCGATCGACCTTACGGTCAGGGTTAGGGCAAGGAAACCAATGGTGGTGCAGCTCACGCCGCCAATCCTACCCTCATCCGGTTTGCTGCCCGGTCAGGGCTGAGGATGGGCGAGATATTCGCTCTGAGGGATTCCAACCTAGACCTAGAGGCTGGAACCATTCGAGTAGAGAACGGCGTCTACAAGAGCAAGCTCGTACCGCTTAAGACGAGGGCCAGTCGTCGTCGGGTTGACCTCTCCACCGAGACGAAAACGCTCCTACGTCGTCAGCTACTACGGCGCAAGCCGAATGCTTTGGGACTCATCTTCCCGTCACCGGAAGGTCAGATCATCAACGCAAGCAACTTCCGCAAGCGAGTATTCAGGCTTGTGAGAAGGCGGGACTTGACGGACTCCGCTTCCATGACCTGCGCCACACCTACGCGGCTCTGATGGTGGCAGCCGGTGCCCATGCGAAGTACCTACAGGCTCAAATGGGGCACTCCTCGATTCGGGTCACACTCGACCGCTACGGCCACCTGTTCCCGGACGCAAACCGGAGCGTCCTGGGGGCGATGGACGGCCTATGGCGATCAAGCGACCCCATCACGACCCTATCCCTTGTGGCGGTAGGTCGGAGCTTGATGCAGGAAATGGCCTGGTTACAGGCTTTTCTTGTACGGGAGCGACGGGACTCGAACCCGCGACCTCCGGCGTGACAGGCCGGCGTTCTAACCAACTGAACTACGCCCCCTAGGCGGCGGGCATTGTAGCGCCGGGGTCGCGGCTAGCCTCAACGGCGTGACCCACGTCGACTGGTTCGCGCTCGGGTTCGTCGCGCTCATGGCGCTCTACGGGCTGCGCAAGGGGTTGATCGCGGGAGCGCTCTCGGCGGTGGGCGTGATCGGCGGCGCCCTCGTCGGTGCGCGGCTCGCCCCGCACCTCCTCTCGGGCGGATCGCGGTCGCCGTACACGCCGGTCGCCGCGCTCGGCGGCGCGATCGTGCTCGCGATCCTCCTCGAGGCGGTCGGCAGCCTCGCCGGCACGACGCTCCGCTCGGGGCTTCGGCTCCCGCCGCTCCGGGCGCTCGACTCGGTCGGCGGCTTCGTGCTCGGCGCCGCGGCCGGGCTCGCGGTCGTCTGGGTGCTCGGCGCGGCGGCGCTCCTGCTTCCGGGCCAGACGACGCTGCGCCGGGAGGCGCAGCGCTCGCTCGTCGTCCGGCGGCTCGACGCGATCGCACCGCCGCGGCGCCTGCTGGAGGCCCTCGCACGCGTCGACCCGTTTCCGTCGATCGCCGGGCCGATCGCGGGCGTCCCGCCGCCGGACCCGCGACTGCTGAACGCGCCCGGGGTGCGGGAGGCGGCGCCGAGCGTGGTCCGCGTGGTCGGAACGGCGTGCGGTCTCTCGGTCGAGGGCTCCGGCTGGGTCGCGCGGCCCGAGCTCGTCGTCACCGCCGCGCACGTCGTGGCGGGGGAGCACGACACCGCCGTCCAGCTCTTCGGCACGAGCGCGGCGCTGCGCGCGATCCCAGTCGCGGTCGACGCGAAGAACGACCTGGCCATCCTGCGCGTACCGGATTTGCGCGCGCGGCCGCTTCCCCTCGTCGACCCGGAGCCGGGCGCCGCGGTCGCGATCCTCGGCTATCCCGGCGACGGCCCGTTCGACGCGAAGCCGGGGCGGATCGGCCGCACCGTCACCGTCCTCAGCCAGGACGCCTACGGTAAGGGCCCGGTGGCGCGGACGATCACGAGCGTCCGCGGAGTGGTCCGGCACGGCGACTCGGGTGGCCCTGCAGTCGACGCCTCAGGTCGTGTCCAGACGACGATCTTCGCCTCGCGCGTCGGCTCGACCGGCGGCTACGGCGTGCCCTCGTCGGCGGTTCGCGCCGCGCTCGCCAGCGCCCGCGGCCCGGTCTCGACAGGGCCCTGCTCGAGCTAGGCGTCGAGCAACTCGAGCACGCGCAGCGGCTGGCGGTACGGCACGACGAGGTAGACGCCCGCGACGCGGTCGCGGGCCTCGCGGAGCAGGCGCTTTGCGTGGGCCATGCCCACGTCGGCCGCGTCCGCTCCGGCGTCTCGCAGCGCGTCCTGGAGCGCGTCCGGGACGATGATCCCCGGCAGCTCGTTGTGGAACCGAAGCGCCAGCCGGTAGCTCCACAGCGGGCAGACGCCGAGCAGCAGCGGGATCGGCGGTGAGCCACCGATCCGGTCGAGGAAGCGGTCGAGGTAGTCGAGGTCGAAGACGAGCTGGGTCATGGCGAACTTCGCGCCCGCCTCGATCTTCTGGTGGAAGCGGTCGAGCTCGAAGCCGAGGTCGTCCGCGGACGGGTTCACCGCCACGCCGATGTAGAACGAGGTCGGCGCGTCGATGGGGCGGCCGTTGACGTCCTCGCCGCGGTTCAGGCTCGCCAGCAAACGCGTGAGGCCGATCGAGTCGACCTCGTAGATTCCGCGCGAGCCCGGGTAGTCGCCGACCTCGGGCGGGTCGCCGGTGACGGCCAGGATGTTGCGGAGGCCCTCGGCCTGCGCGCCGAAGAGCACCGACTCCAGGCCCATTACGGTCGTGTCGCGCGTGGTCAGGTGCGGGATGGTCTCGATCCCGCAGGCCCGCTCGATCGCAGCGGAGGCGATGAGCGCGCTCATCCCCGCCCGCGCGCCGGCGTTGTCGTTCAGGTCGACGAAGCCGACGCGGCCGGACTCCTTCAGCGCGCGCGCGACCTCGATCAGGCCCGTCACGTTGGAGCCGAGCGGCGGGTCGAGCTGCGCGGAGACGACCCACTCGCCGGCGCGCAGCGCCTGCTCGAGCTGCGATTCGCCCTGCTCCTCGCCGAGCGAGACGACGAGCTCGCGCTCCTCGAAGTGGAGCGCCGCCCGCGGTGTCCGTTCCTCGTCGAGCGCGGCGCGGATGGCGGCGATCTCCGTCGGGGTCGTGCCACAGCAGCCGCCGATGAGGCGGGCGCCGAGGTCGCGCGCGTGCGCGGCGAACTCCGCGAAGTAGTCCGGGGTCGCATGCGGGAAGATGACGCGGCCGCCGGCGAGGCTCGCGAGGCCGATGTTCGGCAGCGCGGCGAGCGGCCGGCCGTCCGTCTTGAACTGCTCCAGCGCGGCGAGGGCGGCTAGGAGCCCGGCGCCGTGGTTCGCGCCAATCGCGGCGACGTCCAGCTCCGCGAGCCGCTCGCCCGCCTCGCGCGCGGTCACGCCCGCCAGCGTCTCGGCGCCCTCGTCGAAGGTGAGCAGGGCCACGATCGGCAGGCTCGAGACCGACTGCACGGCCTCGATCGCGTCGACGAGCTCGTCGAGGTCGTAGAAGGTCTCGACCATGAAGAGGTCGGCGCCGCGGCCTTCGAGCACGGAGGCCTGGTCGGCGAAGAACCTTCGCCGCTCGCGGGAGACGAGCGGCTCGCCGAGCGGCCCGATCGAGCCGGCGAGGAAGACCTCGCGGCCGGTCACCTCGCGCGCGTCGCGGGCGAGCTTCACCGCGGTCGAGTTGATCCGCTCGAACTCGTCCTCGAGGAAGTAGTGCGCGAGCTTGCGGCGGTTGGCGCCGAAGGTGTTCGTCTCGATCAGCTCCGCGCCCGCGTTGATGAAGCCGACGTGGAGCGAGACGACCGCGTCGGGCGCGCGCAGGTTGGCCTCCTCGGGGCAGCGCAGGCGCGGCACCGCGCTCGAGACGAGTGCGCCCATCCCGCCGTCGGCCACGATCGGCGGGCCGGCCTTCAGGCGCTCGAGGAACCGGTTCGCCACGCGCCGGACTCTACTGACGAACCGCGGCGCCGCTTGCGGTGCCGCGTGTCAGGACGTGCGGGCTTCGCTGCGCGTCCGCCCTGAAATGACCGGTCGAGCCGCTGGGATCGTCGAGGCGGCAAAAAAGTTGGTGAAGCGACGCAGTCAAGCGCAGATCGAGTGATAGATGAAGCGGTATTTCATAGCGATACTCGGACTACGAAACGCGAAGGCCCCGATGCGGCGGGGGCGACGCGACAAAGTCACCGGGCGGCCCCGATGCGGCGGGGGCCAAACGGATCGAAGAAGCCTCGGGCGGCGAGGCTCCCCCTTCGAAAAGACTCGAGCGGAGTCGGGCGGCGACTCCGCTCGAGGCCTTTCTGGACCTGCACGGCACCGCCGGCCGTAGATCGCGACGTGCGGCGGGAAGACCTCGAGCGAGACGGGTTCGTCGTCGTCGAGAACGTGCTCGAGCCGGCGCAGGTGGAGCGGCTCGTGGCAGCGGTCGAGCGCGTCCGCCGCGCCGAGTCGCCGAACGGAGACGCGTTCCACCGGCTCGCGTTCCTCGGCCTCGACGACGCGTTCCTCGACCTCGTCGACCACCCGGCGGTCCTGCCGCTCGTCTGCGCCGTCCTCGGCTGGAACATCTACGTCTACCACTGCCACCTCGACGTCCATCCGCCGCTCTCGGCCGGCGCGGAGCCGCAGTGGCGCTGGCACCAGGACGGCGGCCGCCAGAACGTCGAGCTCCCCTCGCCGCGGCCGCGGCTCTCGCTGAAGGTGGCCTGGTTCCTGACGGACGTGCCCACGGCCGACCACGGCGCGCTCCGGCTCGTGCCGGGCAGCCACACGCGCGACGTCCTGCCGCGCGACCGCGAGCCCGATGACGCCGTTCCGCTCCTCGTCCGCGCGGGAACCGCCGTCGTCCTCGACCGCCGGCTGTGGCACGCGCGCGGGGACAACCGCTCCGACGCGACGCGCCGCGTCCTCTTCTACGCCTACACGCATCGCTGGATCCGGCCGCGCGACGAGCTCGGCATCGACGAGGAGCGCGTGGCGGCGCTCGACCCGGTGCGGCGCCAGCTTCTCGGCTGGGGCACGGGCGCCATCGGCCACTGGATCCCGACCGATGAGGACGTGCCGCTCCGAGACGCGATAGAAAACCGGGCATGCGCGTCCACGTCATCAGCGACATGGAGGGCGTCGCCGGGATCGTGAAGCACGAGCAGATCGTCGGCGGCGACGTGATGTACGAGGAGGGCCGGCGGCTCTACACCGAGGAGATCAACGCCGCCGTGCGGGGCGCCAAGGCGGCCGGCGCGACCGAGATCGTCGTCATGGACCACCACGGCGCCGGCAAGGGCTGGAGCTTCAACTCGCTCATCCCGGACCTGATCGACCCGGCCTGCGAGTTCGTCGTCCAGGAGGAGTGGACGGAGTACACCGCGTTCCTCGAGGAGGGCTGTGACGCGGCGCTCCTCGTCGGCATGCATGCGCGCGCGGGCACACCCGACGGGGTCATGAACCACACCGTCTCCGGGCAGAGATGGCGGAACCTCCGCTTCAACGGCGTGCTCGTCGGCGAGACCGGGATCAACGCCGCACTCTGCGGCACGTGGGGCTGCCCGGTGGCCCTGGTGACCGGCGACCGCGCGACGTGCGCGGAGGCGCGCGAGCTGCTGGGCGAGGGGCTGACGACGGTAGCCGTGAAGGAAGGGCTCGGCCGCTACAGCGCGCGCCAGATCCCGCCGCAGCGGGCGCGGGAGCTGATCGAGGAGGGCGCGCGGAAGGCGCTCGGCGACCTTGGCGCAGTCGATCCGTACGATCCGGGCAAGCCCTGCGAGATCGAGGTCGACCTGACGACCACCGACGCGGCGGACGAGTACCGCCGCAAGCCGGGAGTCGAGGTCGTCGAGCCGCGGAAGGTCGTCTCCCGCGCCGACGACTGGTGGACTGCCTGGCAGCAGTTCTTCTTCTAGCGTGGACGGCGATCTTCACCTTGCCTTCCTCGGCGGAGCGACGATCTACCAAGATGGGCGGAAGTTCGACGTCACTGCCACGCTTTACGCCGAAGGCATCCCACCTGTGTCGTCCTTCTTCGGGCACTACCAGGATGCCGTTCCGGAGGGCATCCATAGTGGCACGGCACGGATCCGGTTCTCTGACGGCTCGGAGGCCGAAGCCGCTCTCGCCGAGGTCGATCCGGATCGAGGCGGCTTTCGGATCAGAGGGCACCTCGAAGAGCTCAGGCGTCTCGCTGAGCCCTCCTAGCCTGCCGGCACTACGCCGAGTTCCTCGACGAGCGTGAAGAACGCCGCCGCGAAGGGCGCATCCGCCGTTCGCTCGCGCACGCGATCCCAGTCGATCTGCTCGCGCAACGAGCGGGCGATCTCCAGGCAGCCTCCGAAGTCCGGCTCCTGCTCGTTCAGCGCGAGGAGCTTCGTCACCATCACGTCCTCGAGGCTCGCCACCGGCATCTTCACCGCCGCCACCTCGAGCTCGTCCGCCCGGCCGAGGAGCTCGTCGTCGACCGGGCCGCTCGCAGGCCTGAAGATCAGGTCGACGAGCAGGTCGCCGTCGTAGGCCTTCAGGAGCCACTCCTCGACCGGCCGCTCCGGGCGGAAGCCCGCGTCCGCAAGTGCGGCGAGCGCGCGCTCCGCATCCTCCGGCTTCACGAAGAAGTCGATGTCGTGCTCCGTCTTCGGCCCGCCGCGCACCCAGGAGGCGAGGCCGCCGCCGAGCGCGAACGGCACGTGCGCGTCGCGGAGGAGCGCACCTGCCTTCCGCGCCGTCTCGACGAGCCGCTCGAACTCCTCCTCGACGGCCATGGCCGCGAGCTACCCGCGCTTGGAGACCCCCAATCCCGGGCACGCTCCAGACATGTCCGAGAAGCGCACGATCCGCATCGCCGCGGCCGGCGACGTGCACGCGAGCGAGGCGCACCGCGAGCGAGTCGAGGCGGCGTTCGCCGAGATCGACGCCGACGCCGACGTGATCCTGCTCGCCGGCGACGTCACGACCCAGGGCGATCCCGAGGAGGCGCGCGTCCTCGCCGATGCGTGCGAAGGGCTTCGCACGCCGGTCTACGCCGTGCTCGGCAACCACGACCACCACCTCGGCCGCGGGCACGAGGTGGCGGATACGCTCCGCGCGGCAGGCGTCCTCGTCCTCGACCGCGACTGGGCGATCGCGTGCGTCGACGACGTCGACGTGGGCATCGTCGGCGCGAAGGGCTTCGTCGGCGGCTTCGCCGGCTCGTCGCTTCCGGACTTCGGCGAGCCGCTCCTCCGGGAGGTGTACGCCGAGACGACTGCCGAGGTGGACGCGATCGGCGACGGCCTCCGCGCCGTCGCGCACTGCCCGCTCCGCATCGTCCTGCTGCACTACGCGCCCGTCGAGGGCACACTCGAAGGCGAGCCGCCGGGGATCTGGACCTACCTCGGCTGCGCCAGGCTCGGCATCCCGATCGCCGAGTACCGGCCCGACCTCGTCCTGCACGGCCATGCCCATGCGGGGAGCTTCGAGAGCGCGATCGCGGACACGCCCGTCTACAACGTGGCCGTGCAGGTGACCGGGCGCGACTTCTACGTCTTCGAGCTCGAGGCGACGCCGGGGCGGTCCGAGGTCGAGGTCGACGCGCCCACGTAGGCTCTCTGCGTGGCCTACGTCTCCTGGCTCACCATCGCGCCGGTGAAGGGGCTCGCGCTCGTCGAGGTCGACGAGCTCGCGCTCGCGCGCGACGGCGTGGCCGAGAACCGGCGGTTCTACCTCGTGGACGAGGACGGGCGGCGGTACGGCCTGCTCCGCGACGGCCGGCTCGCGCTCGTCCGGCCGGCGTGGGATCCCGCGCGGCGGCGGCTCGAGCTGGCCTTTCCGGACGGGTCGGTGGCGGCGGGCGAGGTGGACGTGGACGGCGCGGTGACGACCGACTTCTACGGGCGGCCGGTGACCGGGCGGCTCGTGCGCGGCCCGTGGAGCGAGGCGCTCTCCGCGCACGTGGGGCGGCCGGTGAGGCTCGTGCGGACGGAGGTCGGAACTGCGGTCGACCGCGCCCGCGGGCCGGTCTCGATGCTCTCCGAGGCGTCGCTCGAGGAGCTCCGGCGGCGGGCGGGCCGGGAGGAGCGCGTCGACCCGCGGCGCTTCCGCATGCTGATCGGGATCGGCGGCGTCGGCCCGCACGAGGAGGACGAGTGGATCGGCCGCCGCGTGCAGGTCGGCGAGGCGATCGTCCTGCTGCGCGAGCAAGTGGCCCGCTGCGCGATCACGACCCAGAATCCGGCGACGGGCAAGCCGGACTTCGACACGCTGCGCGAGATCAAGGCCTACCGCGGCGCGCGCGAGCGGAAGCTGATCGACTTCGGCGTCTACGGCGAGGTCGCCGAGCCGGGGCACGTGCGGCTCGGCGACTCGATCGAGCCGCTGTGACCGACCTCGACGCCGCGGCCCAGTTCATCGCCGGCCACGCGCGCGTTCTCGACCGCCGCCGCTTCGAGCGGCTCTTCTCCGCCGGCGACGCACGGCCGGTCCGCGACGCGGTCGCGGCTTTCCGCAACGCCGACGGCGGATTCGGTCACGCGCTCGAGCCGGACGGGCGAACGCCGGCGAGCCAGCCCGCCGCCGTGATGATGGCTTTGGAGACGCTCGACGAGGCCGATGCGTGGGACGAGGAGCTGGTCGCCGGCGCATGCGAGTGGCTCGTGGCCAATGCGCCTGCCGAGGGCGGCGTGTCGTTCGTCGAGCCGACGGTCGAGGGGTGGCCGCACGCTCCGTGGTGGCAGGCGGAGGAAGGGCGGCCGGCGTCGCTGCTCACGACGGGCAAGATCGCCGGGACGCTGCACACCCGGCGCGTCGAGCACCCGTGGCTCGACCGCGCGACGGAGCTCCTCTGGCGGCGGATCGACGAGCTCGACGACCCCGGGCCGTACGGCTTCCGCGGCGTGCTGGCGTTCCTCCAGCACGTGCCTGACCGCAGCCGGGCGGAGCAGACGCTCGAGCGGGTCGGCCCGCTGCTCTTCGAGCGAGACATGGTCGCGCTCGACCCCGCCGCCGAGGGCGAGGTGCACACGCCGCTCGACTTCGCGCCGAACCCGGACTCCATCGCGCGCCGCCTCTTCGACGAGGTGACGATCGAGGCGCACCTCGACCACCTCGCCGCGGCCCAGGCGGACGACGGAGGCTGGACGTTCAACTGGCTCGCGTGGTCACCGGTCGCCGAAAGCGAGTGGCGCGGGTCGCGTACCGTCGACGCGCTCCGCACCCTGCGCACAAACGGTCGCCTCTAGTCTTTGCAGACAATTGATCGTTTCGTAACAACGGCGTCGTAGCCTCAAGTCATGTGGGCCGCCTTGGTTGCGGCGATTCTCCTGGCCCCGGCACCCGATCCCACTCCGCCGGCGAGCCGGATCGTGTTCGTGAGCGCACGCACCGGCGTCGCGCAGCTCTACTCGGTAGAGCCGTCGGGAGACGGGCTCGCGCAGGTCACCTTCGGGGCGGGCAACTGGGGCTTCCCCGTCCCTTCGCCGGACGGCCGCTTCGTCGCGGCGTTTCGCGGCCCGGACCTCTGGCTGCCATACAGCGGCGCTCTCGTCCAGGCGCCCCGGCCGGAGCTGTGGGTGATGCGGGCCGACGGCAGCGGCGCCCGGCTCCTCTCGCCGTATGCCGTAGGCGCCTCCTGGTCCGGCGACTCGCGGCGGCTCGTCTTCCAAGGCGCGGACCGGGATATCTGGACGGTGGCAGTCGCCGGCGGGCGACCGAAGCGCCTCCCGCCGCCTCCCTACAGCACCTCGCTGGCCCCGTCACCCGACGGTCGCTCCGTCGCGTTCGTCAGCGATGACAAGAACGGCGTTTGGCACCTCATCGTGCGCCGGAACGGCCGTGAACGCGTGATCGCGCGGGGCCTCACGGGGCAGATCGTCTGGTCGCCGAACGGGAAGTGGATCGCGATTCACGGCCGCGACACGCTCTCCGTCGTGCGGTCGAAGGGTGGCGCGGTGCATGTGTTCTCGGCCGTCCCGGCCGTCTGCATCACCGGCTGCGTCTCTCCTGCGGTCGCCTGGTCGCCGGACAGCCGCCACCTCGCGTTCGAGACCGCCGACGGGATCGAGCTCGCGACGACGCCGTTCCGAAGGGCGAGCACCCTTCTCGTCAAGGGAGGCGCGGGAGGAATCGCATGGTCGCCGAAGGGAGACGCGATCGTCTTCGGGGGCGTCAACGTCGCGACGCTCGGAGGCGAGGTCGCCAGGCTGGTCTCCTTCGGAGTCGGCGAGGCGCTGCCGGGGGTCGGCTGGTCGCCCGGGCGGCTCGAGCTGCACTACCGAGCCCCCGAGGAGACCCCGCCGCTCCAGCGCGTCTCAGGGCGCGAGCTCGAGGCACGCTTTCCGATCCGGCAGCTCTCCGCGGACGGCGACAGGGTCGCGTACTGGCTGTGCCCCCACGGCTTCGGCGCCTGGCGCCCGGGGGAGGCGCCCGTCGCGCTCGGCGCGGGGACTCTCTCGGCCTGCCTCGTCCCGGCCGCTGATCGGCGGCCCGAGAGCAACGTGTACGACCTCACCCTGGCGGGTGACCGGCTCGCCTATCTGACCGCCAGCGGCGGGAACACGTCGGTCTGGCAGCTCTGGCTGACGACGCTCGAGGGCGGAGACGAGGGCGTGGCGATCACCGGCGGAACTCAGACCGCCGGCGACGACGCGCGCTGGGCACAGCTCGAGGACCTCGTCGGCGGCGGGTCGGCGCTCGTCTTCGGTCGGCGGGGCTGGACGTACGACGACTACCGGCACCCCGAGTCGGTCTGGCGGGTCGACGGCGCAACACCGGTCCAGGTCGCGAGCCGCTCGGACGACCTCCAGCCGCTCGCCGTCGACGCCGGCCGCATCGTCGCGCGGCGCACGTCCGGCTCGCTCGAGCTGCTGAGCCTCGACGGCCACGTCCTCGAGACGTTCGACGTGCCGGCGCTGGGGGCCACGCTCGCGGGTGACGACCTCGTCGTCCTCGTCCAGGGCGGGCTCCGCGACTACAGCGTGTCGAGCGGCGAGCTCCTGCACGCGTGGCCGCTCCCGGACGTGCCCAGCGCGGGCCGCTGCCGGATCAGCTATTGCGCCGGCATCCGGCTCACGCTCGACGACGCAGCGCGTGGGGTCGTCGTGTACACGCTGGACGGCGTCGTCCACCTGCTCCGCGTCCGCGACGGCGCCGACGCGACGGTGCCCGGAGCGACCGCGGGCGAGCTCACCGACGCCGGCCTGTTCTACGCCTATCGCGGCGAGGAGCCGTGGCCCGGCCGGATTCGCTTCGTGCCGTTCGACGAGCTGCCGCTCCGCTAGGACCGCTCGAGCGTCGCGTGCCGGCGGCCCTGTGTCTCGAACCAGCGCAGCAGGCCGTAGCCGGCGAGCCCGTAGACCGCGCCGACGAGCAGCTCCGCTCCGACGAGGCCGCCCACGTCGCCGAGGCGCGCGCCGTCCGCGAGCTTGCGCGCGGCCGCGATCGCGTGCGTGAACGGCATCCCCTGCGCCGCCGTGCTCATCCAGCCGGGGAGCGAGTCGAGCGGCACGTTCGCGCCGGTGAAGATCAGCAGGAAGCCGAAGATCACGTTCGAGAGGACGGCGTTCTCGCGGATCCGCAGGCTGAGCGCGGCGTTGATCAGCCCGAGCCCGGTGCAGGAGAACGAGGCGATCAGGACGACGAGCACGAGCGGCGCCAGCGAGGACGCCGGCAGATGGACTCCGAGGATCAGGCTGGCGGCTGCGAGCGCGAACGCGGACACGAAGGCGCCGTTCAGCACCACCGGCAGCGACCGGCCGAAGAAGAGCGGGATCCGGGGCGCGGGGCTGACGAGGATCGCGCCGAGCGTCTGCTGGTACCGCTCGCCTCCGATCGACTGCGCCATCGCGAAGAGGCACGGGATCGAGGCGTACTGGAGCGCGTTCCCGATCACGTAGAACTCGTCCGAACGGAGGTGCGCCGAGCGTCCGATGTAGGCGAAGAGCAGGATCTGGAAGAGCGGCGCGACGAGCATCGTCGGGACGTAGATCCACGGCGTCAGCCAGTACCAGAGCGCGCGGAAGCTCGTCAGGCCGCCGACGAAGAAGATGCGCGCCGCGACGATCACGTCAGCGAGAGCGACCCCCGCAGCCGGGCGGCCCGCAGGACGCGCTCCGTGACGAGCACGCCCAGCGCGACGTAGCCGAGGCCGAGACCGAGGCAGGCGGCGAGGTCGTCGAGCGGCGAGCCGCCGAGCGCCGACTCGCGGATCGCGTTCATCCCCCAGGTCGGCGCGAGCGCCCACGCCAGCGGGTGGACCCAGCCGGGCAGGAGCGTGAGCGGGACGAGGAAGCCGCAGATCAGCCAGACCGGGTACTCGAAGAAGTTCCCGAGCACCCAGGCCGCCCGCCAGCGCACGAACGACACCGCGAACAGGAACCCGAGGCCGCCGAAGGCGAGGACGGTGCCGACGACGCCGACGGCGAAGAGGAGCGGATGCGCGATCGACAGGTGGACGCCGAACAGGAACCGTCCCCAGAGGAGCGTCGCGGCGAGGTTGTAGACCCCCACCGTCGCCAGGCCGAGCGTCGCCGGCAGCAGGACGAGCGCGAAGTGCCGCGGCGCGGCGACGAGCAGCTCGAGCGTCCCCCACCAGCGCTCCCGCTGCATCGCGGAGCCCGCCGACGTCGAGACCGACGACCACATGCCCATCACCGCCGCCCCGAAGGAGGCGTAGAGAAGCGTCCTCGGGCTGTGCCCGGCGCGGAAGACGAAGAACGCGACCGTCGCGAAGAAGAGTGGGTAGATCACGTTGCCGATCCCGTCGAAGGGCGAGCGCATGATCATCTTGAACTGGAGCGCCCAGGTGACGGCGACGAAGCGGAGCGTGCTCATTCGGATACCAGCGCCACGTAGGCGTCCTCGAGCGTCGGCTCACGACGGGAGATCCGGCCGATGTCCGCGCCGTCGAGATGGCCGAGGATCGCCTGCGTCAGCTCGACCTCGGGCTCCGTCTGGACGACGAGCACCTGCGCCTGCTCCCGCTCCTCGACCGCGACCGCGACGACGCCGTCCAGGCTGCGCACTCGCTCGACGGCCTCGCCTGCGACGCCGTAGACCTCGACCTCCACGACGCTGCCCTGCGCGACGCTGCGCTTGAGGTCGCGCGGCGTGCCCTCCGCGACGATCTCGCCATGCGAGATGACGGCGATCCGGTCGCAGAGGCTGTCGGCCTCGAACATGTAGTGCGTCGTCATCAGGATCGTCTTCCCCGCCTCGACGAGCGCGGCGATCGTCGAACGGAGCTCGCGCGCGCCGACGGGATCGAGGCCGATCGTCGGCTCGTCGAGGAAGACCACCTCCGGGTCGTGGAGGAGGCCGCGGGCGACGTGCAAGCGCTGCTTCATCCCGCGCGAGTAGCCCTCCGCCCGCTCCTGCTCCCGCCCTTTCAGGCCGACGAGCTCCAGCAGCTCCTCGATGCGCCGCTTCTGGAGGCGGGGTGGAACCCCGTACAGCTCGGCGAAGTAGCGCAGGTTGTCGTAGCCCGACAGCCGCTCGTAGACGCCGCGCTCGCCGCCGAAGACGTAGCCGATCCGCTTCCGTACCTCGCGCGCGTCCTTCACGACGTCGTGGCCGAGGACCCGCGCCGAGCCTGCGGTCGGGATGAGCAGCGTGATCAGCATCTTGATCGTCGTCGTCTTCCCGGCGCCGTTCGGGCCGAGCAGGCCGAAGAGCTCGCCCTCGCCCACCTCGAAGCTGACGCCGCGCACCGCTTCGACGTCCTTCGAGCGGCGGCGAAGGACACCGGTCGTCGTGCGATAGGTGCGATGCAGATCCTGCGCTTCGATGACCGCCATCGCGCGAAACCCTAGTCCCGTTGGCGCAGAAGCTCAGATGTGTCGACCGGTCATTGCAGACGGATGCACGGGCGAAGCCCGCGCATCCTGAGGACAGCGCCGCAAGCGGCGCCTTAGGCCGTTGACGAGCAGAGCGTCTTCGCTGGAAAATGGAGCCGATGAAGGGCTACGTCGTCTCCGAGGCGGCGGTCGACGAGCGCCGCGAGGACGGCGACACCGCGGCCGTGCGCACGACCATCGACTCGTCGGCCGGCTGCGAGCGGCTCGTCCAGCGCGTGGTCCGCTTCGCGCCCGGGCGGTCGCGGCCGCGCCGGCTCGGCGACCGCCAGGAGGTGCTCTTCGTCGTCTCCGGCGAGGGCACGCTCCACGTCGGCGGCGAGACGCACGTGCTCGAGCCGGCGACCGGCGTCTACGTCACGGCGGGCGAGGAGTACGAGGTCGAGGCGGCCGGGCCGCAGGAGCTCGTCGTCGTCGCGGTGTCGGCGCCGCAGGAGCACGACGCCCCTGCGCGGCGCCGGACCGTGCGCTGGAGCGAGCAGCCCGTGCTGCCTGCAAGCCCGAACCGCGAGTTTCGCTACCTCGTCAACCAGGACATGGGCTGCCTGGACGTCACGCAGTTCGTCGGCGTGATCCCGCCGGGCAGGGCCGGCATGCACAGCCATGTCTACGACGAGGTCGTCTACGTCCTCGAGGGAGAGGGATTCCTCCACTTCGACGGCGACGAGTCGACGCCCATCGGGCCCGGCTCGTGCATCCACTTCCCGCCGTTTCGCGAGCACTCGCTCGAGAACGTCGGCGACACGCCCATGCGGGTGCTCGGGGTCTTCCACCCCTCCGGCGACCCGGCCTCACGCGCGACCGAGGCAAACCAATGACGCCGAACGGCGTCTCACCTGGGGGTACAACGAAGGGGGAATCTGAATGAAGAAGTCCATCTTTGCCCTGCCCGTTGCGGCGTTCGCCTTCATGGCGTTCCTGGCGGCGGGGAGCGGTGGCGCGAGCACGCAGTCGCCGAAGGCGGCGTCGACGCAGCTCATCAGGTGCGGCGGCACGGTCACCGTCGGCTTGCTCTATCCGAAGACCGGCCCTGCCGCGTCGCTCGGCAAGCCGCAGTTCGACTGGGCCGCCTTCTACGCCTCGACCAAGAAGACGAAGCCGAAGATGAAGTTCCGGGTGGCGGACACCCAGCTCGGCGGCCCGCAGAGCCCGGCTCAGGCGGTCACCGGTGCACAGGCGATCGCGCCGAGCTCGAACGTCCTCGGCGTCGTCGGCCCGGCCGGCAGCCAGGAGGTCGTCGCAACGGCGCCTGTGTTCAGGAACGCCGGGCTTACGTTCATCTCCGGCTCGGCGACGCGGACGACCCTCACCATCGGAGGCACTCCCGTCGCGCGCGGCTACTTCTACCGCACGGTGCCGCCGGATGCTCAGCAGAGCACGGACGTCGTCAACTACATGGTCTCGAAGCTCAAGGTCGCCCGGGTCTTCGTCATCGACGAGCAGAACGCCTACAGCGCCGGCCTCGCCGACGAGGTGGGGGCGAAGCTGAAGGCCAGGGACGTCGCGGTCACCCGTGAGAGCGTCAACAACCAGACGCAGCCCGACTACTCGTCGCTGATCGCGAAGATCCCGAGCAACACGAGCGTCGTCTACATCCCGTGGCAGCTTCCGCCGCGGGCGCAGGCGTTCGGCCGTCAGATGAGGCAGGCGGGCAAGGGCAGCATCAAGCTGTTCGGCTCCGACGGCCTCTTCGACCCGCTCTTCGCGGGGCTCGGCTCGAACGTGTACGACTCGTTCTTCCCGATCGACCTGAAGAGCAAGGTCCTCAGGGCGTTCGCGCGCAGGCACGGCGGCCAGCAGGAGCTCTTCGGCGCTCCGAGCTACGCCGCCGCCCAGGTCCTGGGCACTGCCCTCGACAAGGCGTGCAAGAACGGCACGGCGACGCGGGCGGAGGTCCGGAGGCTCGTGGCGAGGACGAACATCAAGAAGTCGCTGCTCGGCATCCCGCTGAGCTTCACCAGGAACGGTGACGTCAAGCGGCGGAACTTCCCGATCTACCACTCGGTGAACGGCAAGTTCGTCCGCGTCACCTAGGACGAGGAAGAGAAGACGATCGTGCGGCCCGCCCGACGGTGGGCCGCACGTCGTTTGGCGTGAGAACCTAGGCTCCCTGCGGTGCAGTCGCTCGCCCTCATCGCCTCGTCCGAGTTCCCGCCGTGGCACAACTGGAACTTCTTCCTCGTCGAGACGGTGAACGGCCTCACGGCCGGCAGCGTCTACGCGCTGATCGCGCTCGGCTACTCGATGGTCTACGGGATCCTGAAGCTCCTGAACTTCGCCCACGGCGACGTCTACATGATCGGCGCGTTCATGGGCTTCTACGCGCTGCACGGCCTGGGCGGCCCGATCAGCCCCGTCTTCGACGCGTGGATCGTCCTCTTCGCAATGTTCCTGTTCGCGATGCTCGTGTGCGGTGTGCTCGGCGTCGTGATCGAGCGGTTCGCCTACCGGCCGCTGCGGAACGCGCCGCGGATCGCGCCGCTGATCAGCGCGCTCGGCGTCTCGATCCTGCTCCAGAACAGCGCTCTTCTGCTCTTCAGCGCCACCTTTCGCGACTACGACTCGTTCAACCTGATCGGCTTCAGGATCCACTCGGTCGGCCAGTTCATCATCTCGACGCCCCAGCTCCTGACCGTCGTCTCGGCGATCCTCCTCATGGCGGTGCTGACGGTGCTCGTCTCGTGGACGCGGATCGGCAAGGCGATGCGGGCGACCTCGTTCGACCGCGAGGCGGCGTCGATGATGGGCATCGACGTCGACCGCGTGATCGCATCGACGTTCTTCATCGGGTCGGCGCTGGCCGGCGCCGCCGGGGTCATGTTCGGGCTCGTCTACGGCCAGATCTTCAGCTTCATGGGCTTCATCGCCGGCCTCAAGGGCTTCACCGCGGCGGTCATCGGCGGGATCGGGAGCATCCCGGGCGCGTTCTTCGGCGGTCTGACGATCGGCCTCCTCGAGGCGTACGCGACCGGCTACCTGCCGCAGGGGTCGCAGTTTCAGAACCTGTACGTCTTTGCTGTCCTCATCGTCGTGATCCTGATCCGTCCGAGCGGCCTGTTCGGCAAGGCGGCGATCCAGAAGGTATGACGTGAGCGTCGACCTGCCCGAACGCCCCGACGCCGCGCAGCAGCCGCGGATCGGCGTGGACGAGTGGGTCGCGTCGGTCGAGACCCGTCGCGAGCGCTACACGGGCCTCGTCGGTCTCGTCCACCGGAGCTGGGACGCGCTGCCGCCGGCAGGCCGGCTCGGGATCTTCGTCGTCCCGGCGGCGTTCTTCCCGCTCGTCGCGAACAGTGGGAATCTCTTCCGCTACGGCGTCTTCACGCTGATCTACGCACTGCTCGCGCTCGGACTCAACACCGTCGTCGGCTTCGCGGGTCTCCTGGACCTCGGGTACATCGCGTTCTTCGGCTTCGGAGCCTACGGCTACGGGATCCTCGCCTCGCCGCAGTTCGACAACCACTTCCAGGCCGAGGTCGCGATCCCGATCATGGTCGTCGCGACCGCCCTGCTCGGCCTGCTGGTGGGTCTCACGTCACGGCGCCTGCTCGGCGACTACCTCGCGATCGTGACCCTCTTCTTCGGCCAAGCGTTCGTCGTGTTCGTGAACAACGCGAACTCGATCAGGTTCCCGCACTTCGGCCACGTCAATCTCACCGGCTCCACCAACGGCATCAACAACATCGACCCGCTCAACTTCTTCGGCTACAAGGTCAGGTCGACGGCCGGCTACTTCTACGTCGCCCTGATCGGCTTCGCCCTCGTCGCGACGATCCTGCACCTCGTCAGCGAGTCGCGGACCGGCCGCGCGTGGAAGGCGCTGCGCGAGGATCCGCTGGCGGCCGAGGTGATGAGCATCCCGGTGAACCGGCTCAAGCTGCTCGCGTTCGTCTTCGGCGCCGCGGTGGCGGGGCTCACCGGCACGATGTACGCCGCGCTCATCACTGGCGCCTTCCCCGGCGACTACGACATCGGCCTGCTGATCACGATCTACGCGGTGGTGATCCTCGGCGGCGCGGGGAGCCTGGCCGGCGTCGTCCTCGGCGCGATCGTGGTCAACATCGTCCCGGAGCTCCTCCGTTCCGGAACGAACGCGCACTGGCTCTTCTACGGCGCGATCCTGCTCGGGATCGTGGTGAAGCTGCGGCCGTGGCAGCGGCTCGCCGCCGTCCTCGTGGGCGTGGTCGCCTTCGGCTTCGTCGTGCGTCTGATCTCCGACGCCGTCTGGGAGCGCGGCACTGCGGAGAGCGGCGGCGCGAACGCCGTCGCACGCGCGATCCACCACTGGGTCCTCATGCCGAGCCACCCGCAGACGATCGCGAACGTGGCCTACGTGGGCCTGATCGCGCTGATCATGGTCGCGACGCAGCTCCGCGGCCTCTGGCGGACGGTCGTGCTCGTTCCGATCCTCTACGTCGCATCGTTCGTCTGGGAGAACCGGCTGATCTTCGAGGTGGCCGGCGCGACCCGGCTCATCCTGCTCGGCGCCCTGCTCGTCGTGTTGATGAACGCGCGTCCTCAGGGCCTCCTCGGCACGGCCCGCGTCGAGATCGCGTGAGCGGCGTCGCTTGCGATGCCACTTTCAGGCCGTGGCGGCTTTGCCGACGCGGCCGTCTGCGCCGCTGGCCTGGAACGCAGGGACCCGAGGCGGGCGCATGAGCGAGCGTCCGCCGCTGCTCGAGCTGCGCCGCCTGAGCAAGGCGTTCGGCGGCCTCCAGGTGATCAGCGGTCTCGACCTGCACGTCGGCGAGGGCGAGATCGTCAGCGTGATCGGCCCGAACGGCGCCGGCAAGACGACGCTCTTCAACCTGGTCACCGGGATCTTCCGGCCCGACTCGGGCGACATCCTCTTCGACGGCAAGAGCGTTGTTGGCCTCGCGCCGCACACGATCGTGAACCGCGGCATCGCGCGCACGTTCCAGACCTTGCGGCTCTTCCTGAACATGAGCGTGAAGGAGAACGTCATGGCCGCGCAGTACGGCCGCACGCGCTCGACGGTCGTCGAGTCCGTCCTGCGGCTACCGCGCGCGCGCCGCGAGGAGCGCGAGATCCACCGCGTCGCCGAGGAGAAGCTCGCGTTCTTCGGAGACCGGCTGATGGGCTACCGCTGGAACCAGCCCGCGTACTCGCTCTCGTACGCCAACCGGCGGCGGCTCGAGATCGCGCGCGCGATGGCGACCGAGCCGCGGCTGCTCCTGCTCGACGAGCCGGCGGCGGGGATGAATCCTGTGGAGACGCACGAGATTACGGAGCTGATCGGCAAGCTCCGCGACGACGGCGGCTACACCATCCTCGTCATCGAGCACGACATGCACGTCGTCGAGGGGATCTCCGACCGGGTCGTCGCGCTCGACCATGGCGTGAAGATCGCGGAGGGCGCCTTCGAGGCGGTGGCGACCAACGAGCGCGTGGTCGAGGCGTATCTGGGCCTTCGGGGGGCCGCATGAGCTCGAACGGCGCGTTGCTTCGGCTCGACGCCGTGGACACGTACTACGGCGAGATCAACATCCTCCAGAAGCTCACGCTCGAGGTGCTTCGCGGCGAGCTCGTGTGCCTGCTCGGCGGGAACGCATCGGGGAAGTCGACGACGCTGAAGACGATCCTCGGCATCGTCGAGCCGCGACGGGGGCGGGTCGAGTTCGACGGCGAGGACGTGACGGCTCGGCCGACGAGCTACCGCATCGCCCGCGGCATGGCGATCGTGCCCGAGAACCGGCGGCTCTTCGCGCCGATGAGCGTCCAGGAGAACCTCGAGATGGGCGCGTACCTCCAGGGTGGCGCGCAGAAGGAGGACCTCGAGCGCGTGTACACGATCTTCCCGCTCCTGAAGGAACGGCGCAAGCAGCTGGCGGGGACGCTCTCCGGCGGCGAGCAGCAGATGGTCGCGATGGGACGCGCGCTCATGTCGCGGCCGAAGCTGCTGCTCATGGACGAGCCCTCGATGGGGCTCGCGCCGATCCTCGTCGAGCGGAACTTCGAGATCATCAAGCAGGTGCACGAGTCGGGGGTCGCGGTGCTCGTCGTGGAGCAGAACGCGAACGTGTCGCTCTCGATCGCCGACCGCGGCTACGTCCTCCAGACGGGCCGCGTCGTCCTGGCCGGCCAGGCCTCCGAGCTCCTCGCGCACGAAGACCTCCGCAAGGCCTACCTTGGCCGCTGAGACACGTCCCGCCGGGCCAATCCGGGGTCTGACCCCTGGTCTAGGCCGCGGGGGACACGGCGGTCGTGGCGGGGAGCTGCGGCGGCTGTGGAAATGGTGGCTCGGACGGACACGTCCGTGAGACATGTCCGTTCGGTTCCGCCAGAATCAGATCCATGGCAACTCGCGCCGCTTCGCCCGGCCCCGTCGACGTCGCGCCGCTCCCTGACCGGATCCGGCACCGCTTCCCGATCTTCGAGCGGCGCCTGTACATCAACAGCTGCTCCCAGGGCGCCCTCTCGGACGCCGTCCGCGCGGCCTACGAGCAGTACCTCGCCGACTGGGACGAGAAGGGCGCGCCGTGGGAGTACTGGGTCGAGCGAGGCGAGGCGGCGCGTGCGACCTTCGCGCGCCTCGTGAACGCCGCGCCCGACGAAGTCGCAGTCACGACGTCGCTCTCGGCCGGCGTCAGCGCGCTCGCCTCCGGCCTCCGCTACGCGCGCCGCTCGAAGGTCGTGCTGACGGACTGGGAGTTCCCCACCATCGGCCAGATCTGGCATGCCCAGGAGGCGCGGGGCGCGCGCGTCGTCCACGTCCCCGAGGCGGGCGACGGCACGATCCCGATCGAGCACTTCGAGCGCGCGATCGACGACGACACGCTGCTCGTGTCGATCACGCACGTCTGCTACCGGAACGGCGCGAAGCTCGACGTCGACGCGGTGACGCGGATCGCGCACGAGCGCGGCGCCCTCGTCCTGCTCGACGCCTACCAGTCGATGGGATCGCTCCCGGTCGACGTGCGCGAGCTCGACGTCGACTTCCTCGCGGCTGGCGTCCTCAAGTACCTGCTCGGCTCCGCCGGGCTCGCGTTCTTCTACGCGCGCCGCGAGCTCGTGGAGCGTGTCTGGCCGACCGCGACCGGCTGGTTCGCCGACCGCGACATCTTCGCCATGGACCACCGCGACTACTCACCCGCGTCGACGGCGAGCCGCTTCCAGTCCGGGACGCCGCCCATCCCCGCGATCTACGCCGGCATCGCCGGGATGGAGCTGATGGAGGAGATCGGTATCGCGGAGACGCGCGCGCACGTCCTTCGCCTCCACGCTCGCCTCCTCGACGGCCTCGCCGAGCTCGGCGCCCGCGTGGCGACCCCGCGCGAGCCGGAGCGCCGCGGCGCGCTCCTCTGCGTCGCCTCGACGGATGCGCCGGCCCTCGTGGAAGCGCTCGACCGCGAGAGCATCGTCACTTCGTCGCGCGCCGGCAACCTGCGCATCTCGCCCCATGCGTACAACTCCGTGGCGGATGTGGACCAATTGCTCGACGCGCTCGGCCGATACCGGGACCTGCTCGTCGGGCGCACGTAGCCTCGGGCCATGACCGGCAGACGGCCCCTGCTGGCGCGGCAGATGCTCGCGGAGCTGCTCGAGGCCACAGAAGCCAACGATCGCCTCATGCGGACGGTGCCGCCCGAGCGGTAACTCTCGGCGCTTGCTATCGTCATAGCAGGTATGCGATGGAAGCCTCAGTGACCGATCCGTCCACCAGGCCGCTTTCGACGCTCGGCGAGAAGGCCCGCGCGCGAATCGCGGGGGCCGGCGAAGGATGGTTCTTCGCCCGCATTGCCGACCAGGTGCAGGCGCAGCGCGCCGCGCGGAACCTGTCGCAGCGCGAGCTGGCCGAGCTCGTCGGGACGACGCAGTCCGCGATCGCCCGGCTCGAGGCTGGCGGACGCCCTCCGCGGATCGACACGCTGCTCCGGATCGCCGACGCGCTCGACTGCGAGCTGACCGTCGAGCTACGGCCGCGGGCCGCGACTTCGTCCTAGCCGCGTCTCCTCGATCTCGGGCGGCGTCTGCCGCGACTCGACGACCTGCGTGGCGAGGAGGTGGAGCCGCATGCGGTTGCTCCGCGCCGAGATGCGCAGCAGCCGGAACGCTTCGTGGACGTCGACGTCGAAGCGCTCCGCGAGGACGCCCTTCGCCTGCTCGATCACGACGCGCGTGTCGAGCGCGCGCTGCAGGTTGGCGTTCTCGTCCGCGAGGGCGACGACGAGCTCGGCGAGCCGCTCCTCACGCTCGCTCGCGGCGGGGTCGAGGACGCGGTCGCGGCGGTCAGCGAGTTGCGACGCCATCGATCACTCCCTCGACCGCCTCGGCCAACGAGCGCTCGATGCAGAAGATCCGGTCGAGCCCCGTGATCTCGAACACGCGGAGGATGCGCGGGTCTTGCGAGACGACGATGCAGGTGCCCCCGGCAACACGCAGTCGCCGCGCCTCCTCCGTCAGGACCCCGAGTGCAACGGAGTCGATGAACGTGAGCCCCACCAGGTCGACGATCACGCGCCGCGCGTTCCGCTCGGCCGTCCGCTCGAGCTCCTCGGCGAGGCGGCCCGCGGTAGCGATGTCCAGCTCGCCCGAGACCGACACCACGTATGCGTCGGCGCCAATCTGCGCGGTCGTTGCCCTGACTCCGTCCACGGCCATCGAGGCCACGCTAGCCGGGCGCGCTTATGAGTTCCCTATGACCTCTCTTGGCATCCGCTCACACTGCGAGCAGCTTGTAGCCGACGCCGCGAACGGTGACGAGCCGCTGCGGCCGGCCGGGCGTCTCCTCGATCTTCCGGCGGAGGTTGGAGACGTGGATGTCGCACGCGCGCTGGTCGCCGACGTACGTCGAGTCCCAGAGGTGCTGCATGATCTCGCGGCGGGTGTAGACCCGCTCGGGCTCCTGCGCGAGGAAGGCGAGGAGACGGAACTCCGAGGGTGTGAGCCGGATCGTCCTCCCGTCGATCCGCACCTCGTGCCGGTTGACGTCGAGCTCGAGCGAGCCGACGCGGCGGATGGCGCCGCCTGAGGCGCGGTCGAGGTCGCGGCGGCGCAGGATCGCACGCACCCGGCTCACGAGCTCGGCGACCGAGAACGGCTTCGTGATGTAGTCGTCGGCGCCCGCCTCGAGGCCGAGCACGCGGTCGACCTCGGCGTCCATCGCGGTGAGGATGAGGATCGGGACGTCGCTCTCGCCGCGGAGGCGGCGGCAGATCTCGATCCCCGAGAGACCCGGCAGGCGGACGTCGAGGAGGAGGACGTCGTAGCCGTCCGTCCGCGCCGCCGCGAGGGCCGACTCGCCGTCGCCGAAGGTGTCGACGTCGAAGCCGGAGGAGCGCAGCGCGTAGCTGACGGCGTCGACGATCGCCGGCTCGTCGTCGACGACGAGAATCTTGTCGCTCACGCCGCGAGGACCCGGGCTGCGCGAAGTCGCAGGCGAACGGTCGTCCCCTTCCGGGGCGCCGACTCGATCTCGAGCTTCGAGCCCATCGCCTCGGCTGCGGCGGCGACGATCGCGAGCCCGAGCCCGAAACCGCCCGCTGCGTCGCCGTCGCCGCGGTAGAAGCGCTCCACCGCCCGCTTCCGGTCTGCCGCCGTCATGCCACGCCCTGTGTCCCGGACCTCGACCGAGACGAAACCGGAATCAGACTCGGTCGCGGCGAGCGTGATCTTGCCCCGCAGCGTGAACTTCAGCGCGTTCATCGTCAGGTTGACGACCGCCTCCTCGAGGAGCACCCGGTTCGCGAAGACGGCGGCCTCCGGCGGACAGTCGATGACGACGGAGACGCGCGGAGCCGGATGGAGCGTCGAGGAGACGTCCTGGAACAACGGGCAGAGCTCGACGATCTCGAGCCGCGCCGGCTCGTCCTGGGTCTGGAAGCGCGCCAGGGTGAGGAGCGCGGTCGTGAGCCGCTCGAGCCGCCGGCACTGCCGCTCGACGTGCGCGAGGAACCGGTCCCGCTCGACCGGTTCGTCCTTCGCGCCCGCTTGGAGGACCTCGACGGCGCCGACGATCGCTGCGAGCGGCGTCCGCAGCTCGTGGGCGGCGTTCGACACGAACTCGCGCTCGGCCTGCCCGCGCTGCTCGTCGGGCGTCACGTCGCGGAAGATCGAGACCGCGGCCGTCGTGCGGCCGGCGGTGTCGCGGATCGGGCCGCTGTTGATCTCGACGATCACCGTCTCGCCGTCGGGTCGCATGATGCGCGCGCGCTCGCCGATCACCACCTCGCCGGAGCGGAGGGAGCGCAGCACCGGCCAGTCGCCGTCGTAGCGCGAGCCGTCGAGCCGGTAGCCCGGCAACCGGGACGGGGTACGGGCCTCGCCGAGCATCCGCCGCGCCTCGCTGTTCGAGAGCACGACCTGCTCGCTCTCGTCCACGATCGCGACGGCGAGCGGGCTCTGCTCGACCACCGCGGCGAGAAGCGCCTGCTCGCGCTCCACCGCCTGCGTACGCTCGGCGACCCGCTCGGCGAGCTCGGCGTTCAGCAGACGGAGCTCGATGTCCGCCGAGCGCTGCTCGGTCACGTCCCGGAGCGCCCAGCGGATCTCGAGCCGCCCGGTGGAGGGAGTGAGGGAGACAGCCCGCGCGTGCACGACGGGGCCTTCGCCGTCACGCCGGCGAAGCCTCAGGTCCGACTCGGCGATCCGCTCGCGGCCGTGGAGCAGCGAAAGCAGCGTCGTCCGCAATGGGCGCCGCGCGTGCGCCGCGACGAGCGCGGGGAGAACCTTTCCCGGGAGCCGTGACAGCGGCACGTCGAGGAGCACTGCGGCGGCCTCGTTCGCCTCGACGATCTTCCCGTTCGCGTCGGTGACGAGGTGGCCGTCGGGCCCCGCGTCGAAGAGCTCGCGGTACCGGCGGTAGGCTCGGTCACGAGCGGCCTGAGTCGCGACGAGCTCCTCGTTCTGGGCGCGGAGCTCCTCCTCGGCGATGCGGAGCTCCTGGATGACCGACTGGAGCTCGGCGACCTCGCTCACGCCGGCTGCTCCTCCTGCGGGTGCATCATCAGGATCGCGCCGTGCACGCCGTCGGTTCCGTCGAGCGGCACGAGCTCGATGCGAGTCGTCACGTTCCGGCCGCGGCGGTTGACGGCGTCGAGGCTCACCTCCGGCTGGCCGTCGCCGGACAGCACCTCTCGCACAGGGCCGCGCAGCCGCTCGACGGGGAGGCCGATGTCGAGGTTCATCAGGTGCTTGCCGAGGACCTCCTCCGGCCGGAGCCCCCACAGCTCGAACGCGGCGTCGTTCCAGCCGGTCACCTTGAGCTCGCCGTCGAGGACGACGACGGCGGCGCGGAGGCTGCCGAGGATGCTCTCCAGGAACGCGTTCACCTCGTTGAGCTCGTCGGTTCGCTGCTGGAGCTCGTCGTTCATCGTCTCGAGCTCCTCGTTCGTCGACTGGAGCTCCTCGTTCATCGTCTCGAGCTCCTCGTTCGTCGACTGGAGCTCCTCGTTCGTCGTCTCGAGCTCCTCGTTCGTCGAGGAGAGCTCCTCGTTCGTCGTCTCCAGCTCCTCGACCGTCGACTGGAGCTCCTCGTAGGCGGTCTCGAGCTGCCGCTTCGAGACGGCTGCCTCCTCGCGGACCCGGTTGAAGCGCGTGACGTCGGCGAACGTGATCGACGCCCCGACCGTCTCGCCGGCCGGGCTCGTCACGGGCGCAACCTGGACGTCGAGCACGCGGACCTGCCCTTCGGTCGGCCACTCGACGTCGTGGATCCAGACAGGGTGCCGCTCGGAGTACGCCTGCTGGATCCGGGAGCGCAGCTCGACCGGGCGGAACGAGACCTCGAGGTCCTGGATCGGGGAGCCGAGGTCGCCGGGCTTGATCCCGAACAGGACGCGCGCATGGGCGTTCGCCAGGACCAGGCTCCCGCCGGCGTCGACGACGATCTGGGCGACCGGCGCTGCGTCCATCGCGAACGCGCGGATGTCGGCCTCCGGCTCGAGCGCTGGCAGGGGCCGCTCGATGCGTTCCGGCGGCAGCACGGCGAGGCGGTGCCGCCCCGCCCGCGCGAAGACGCGCCGCTTCAGGTCGACGGGCGTGAACAGCGGTGAGCGCGCCGCAAGCGCCTCGGACTTGCCGAGGAAGAGGTAGCCGTCGTCACGGAGGGCGAAGTGGAAGTTCTGGAGGATCTGCTCCTGCGTCTCCGTCGTGAAGTACATCAGCGTGTTGCGGGAGATCAGGAGGTCGATCTTCGAGATCGGCGGGTCCTGGATCACGTCGTGGCGGCCGAAGATGACGCAGCGGCGCAGGTCCTGCCGGAACGCACAGTCCACGTTCCCGTTCTCGAAGTACTTCTCGCGCAGCTCACCAGGCACGGACTCGACCTGCTTCGCCGTGTAGCGCGCGTGCCTGCCGACGCTCAGCGCATCGTCGTCGACGTCGGTCGCGTAGATCTTCACGCGCCGGCGGAGATCGTCGTCGTCACCGAGGGCTTCCGCGAACACGATCGCCGCGGTGAAGGCCTCCTCGCCGGTCGCGCAGCCGGTCGACCAGATGCGGATGTCGTGGCTCGACGCGACGATCTTCGGAACGATCTCCGCGGCGAGGTAGTCCCAGGCGAGGTCGTCCCGGAAGAACGACGTGACGTTGATCAGGATGGTGTCGAAGAGGGGCCCGAACTCGTCGGGCTCGGTCTCGAGCACCTCCTGGTAGGCCGCGAAGGAGTCGATCCCGCGCTCCTGCATGCGCTTCGCAATCCGGCGCATGAGGCTCGGGCGCTTGTAGCCCGTGAAGTCGAAGGACCGGTTGTCCCGGATGTGGCCGAGCAGCCGCTCGAAGTCCGGATCGCGCTCCGTCGTCACGCGGCGTCCTTGGATTCACCCGCTCCAGGCCGGCGGCGCAGACGGCCGAGCCGGCAGAGCCGGCACGGCCTGAAGGCGGCATCGCAAGCGACGCCGCTCACGGAAGCTGCACCACGTCGTCCTCGGCGCCTTCGTCGTCCTCGGACCCGGCCGCGTGCAGGCTGTGCAGCGCGTGGCGGAGCGCGAGGGCGTGCTGGATGCCCTGGTCGGCCTGCCGGGCGTAGCGGACGGCCGTGCCGGAGCTTCCGCGCGAGGACATCCGCTGCGCGATGCGGCGCAGCATCGCCGACCGCTCCTCCAGGGCCCGCACCGCCGACCAGAGAGCCACCTCGATCGAGTCCGACTGGGCGGCGAGGAGCGTCTCGAGCGAGTACTGGTGGCCTGTCCGGCAGCGGAACCGAGGCACGCCGCCCTCCTCGGCCTGCCAGAGGGCTCCGCTGCACTCGGGGCACGTGAAGCCGCTCGGCTCGCCCGGCTGCGGCGCTTCGCTTGCCGATCGGTCGGAGGCGACGAAGGTCTCCTCGAGGACGACCTCCGGCTCGAGCGGCGCCGGGGGCGCCTCGGGGGGCTCCAGCGTCGCGAGCTCCGTCAGGAGCGGCGCGATTCCCGCGGTATCGACGACGTGCTGCGGGTCGACGTACGTGATCGCGCTCTCGGGCATCGCCGGGTAGAGCGCGTCGGCGGGATCCTGGACGACCGTCCGTCCGCCGGCCGCCTTCACGGCCGCGAGCCCCGCCGTCCCGTCGTCCAAGACGCCGGAGAGGATGACGCCGATCACACCGGCGCCATGCGAGCGTGCGGCGCTCCGGAACAGCGGGTCGATCGCGGGCCGGTGCCCGTTCTCGCGCGGCCCGCGCGCGAGCCGGACGACGCCGTCCTCGATCAGCATGTGGTTGTCCGGCGGCGCGACGTAGATGTGGCCCGGCTCGATCTCCTCGCCGTCCACCGGGTGCGACGCGGAGAGGTCGCCGGCGCGGGCGAGGATCGCCGGCAGCACGCTCGTCCCGCCTGGGGGCAGGTGGAGCACGACGAAGACGGCCGACCCGAGGTCCTCGGGCAGCCCGGAGGCGATGTTCCGCAGCGCTTCCACTCCACCCGCAGATGCGCCGATGACGATGACCCCGTGCCCGTTCTGCTGCCCGTCTTCGGGCACCACTCTCCTTTCGCCAGCTCGAACATGATAGACCCGATGCGACGGAAAATTGCCGCACTCGGCGACTCCATAACCGCCGGATCGCCGCTCTGGGATCCCGATCCGGAGGTGCGTTCCCGGATCGGAGCGGCGTTGAACAAGCGCAGCCAGTGGGAGTGGTGGGCGGCGCGCGCCTCCCCCGGTCTCGAGCTCCGGAACTGCGGCGTCTACGGCGAGCGGGCGGAGGAGATCGAGCGGCGGCTCGAGGCGTGCGTCGCGGGCGCGGAGGGCCTCGTCGTCCAGGGCGGGATCAACGACGTCGCACAGGGCCGGCCGGTCGAGGACGCGGCGGCCGCGCTGCGGCGGATGGTGCGGCGCGGCCTCGAGCTCGGCCTGGGCGTGGCGTTAGCGGACGTCCTGCCCTGGAACAACGGCTGGCCGGGCGCCGAGCCGGCGATCCGCAGCCTGAACGAGCTCGTGCACTCGATCGGCCGCGAGGAGGGCGTGCCCGTGCTGCCCTTCCACGCGACGCTCGAGGACGCGGAGCGGCCGGGCCGCATGCGCGAGGAGTGGACGGACGACGGCGACCACCCTTCCGTCGAGGGCTACCGCCGGCTGGGCGAGCTCGCCTTCCGTGTGCCGTAGCCCGGTTTACGCGCCGCCTCGCCTGGAAGGTGCCGTCGATCGTGGGAAACAGAGCCAAACTCCTCGTCGACGGCGCCGCCGCGACGGCGGTGATGACCGCGCCGATGCTGGCCCGCTGGGCGGTGCAGCGGGACGTGCCGCCGCCGCCACAAGTCGTGGCGGAGAACGTGCAGCGGCTGCTCGGTCTCCGCCCGGAGCGCTACCCGCGGGCTCTGCGCCACGCCGCCTGGCTCGCCGCTCACCTCGGCTTCGGCTCGGCGCTCGGCGTGGCGGCCCAGCTCTGGCCGCGGCGCGCGACGACGGCGTATGGGCTCGCGGTGTGGACGGCGAACTACGGCGTCGCCCTGCCGGCGCTCGGCATCTACCCGCCGCCGACGCGCGACCGCCGCGCCCGTGCGGCGGAATCGCTGCTGTCACACCTCGTCTACGGAGCGGCGCTCACGAGGTGCGGACGCCCTCCTCCTTGAGCGAGAGCTCGACCACCTTGTTCCACTTCGCGGCGATGCTGCGCGCCATCGCCTCCTCTTCCTCGCGGTTTTGCCGCGCGACCGCCGCCGTCTTGCGGTCCTTCGCCTTCCGCGCGACGCGCTCGAGCATCTCGTAGCTCGCGATCTCCATGTGCTCGGTCGCGAATCCGTCGCGCGCGTTGCGGCCGGGGCTGTCGTCGCGGGCGGCGTCGAGGACGCTCTTCATCAACGCGGCCATCATTCCGCCGGCGGCCTTCACCTTCGAAGGGGACTTGCCGTGCTCGGAGAGGCACTCCTCGAGCCGCTCCGCCTGCTTCTCGGTCTGCTTCTTGTGGCGCTCGAGCGCCCGCTTCATCTGTGGGTCCTTCGTGGTGCCGATCATGCTGTCGAGCATCCGCAGGACGTTCTGCTCCATCACGTACGCGTCGTCGATGTACTCGACGAGCTTCTCTTCGAGTGCCGCCATCGTCGTCCCCTTCCGTCGTGTCGCGGCGGGTCATATCCCCGGCGATGACGAAGAAACCCGCTCGCAGACGAAGTCGATCAGCGTCTCCGCGAACTCGACCGGCCGGTCGGCCATCGCGACGTGCCCGGTGCCGGCGAGGACGACCAGGCGTGCGTCGGGGATCGCGCGCTCGTACTCGTCGGCGAGTGGGAGCGGGACGAGCGGATCGCGCTCGCCCCAGACGAGCAGCGTCGGCGCGGTGATCGCGGCGAGCTCCTCGCGGAGGGCGTCGTCGCCGAGGAGCTGCGTGCCGGCCCGGTAGAGCGTGAGCAGCCCGGCCCGCAGCGAGTCGACGAGCACGACGCGCAGGAAGGCCGGTCGCATGTGTCGCGCGGCCGCCGTGAGCGGCAGCGCGAACTGCGTGACACGCCGTCCTTCGAGCAGGCCGGCCGGAGCGGCGAGGACGAGCCGGTCGACGCTCTCGGGCCAGAGCGCAGCCGCCCGTGCGCAAACCGCGCCGCCGAGCGAGTGGCCGACGAGGTTCGGCCGCTCGAGGCCGATCGCGGCGATCAGCGCGCGGAGGTAAGACGGCGCCTCGCCGAGCACGAACGGCTGCCCGCGGGCAGAACCGAAGCCGGGCAGGTCGACGAGGTAGACCCGCAGCCGCGACGCGAGCGGCGCGACGACCGGCTCCCACCAGCGCCACGAGCCGGCGAGGCCGTGCACGAGCACCGTCGCGGGCCCGCTCCCCGTGACGCGGTAGCGAACGGAGCGGCCGTCCAGCTCGCACGCTCGCTGCTCGAGCACCCGGAAAGTCTGCGTCTTCCGGCCGACGGACGGAAACTGAGGGGTCGTGCTCGAGCGGCTGCTCTACCGGGGTGCACCGAACCGGCTTGCCGGGCGGACGCGGATCGTCGGCGGCCGGCGGATGTTCGAGCGCTATGCGGAGACGGATGGCGCTCCTGTGGCCGTCCTCGTCCACGGCGTCGGCGTCTCGAGCCGCTACTTCCTGCCGACCGCAGGACGCCTCGCCGCGCGCTGCACCGTTTACGTGCCCGACCTGCCCGGCTTCGGGCGGAGCGCCCGGCTGGCCGGGCGGCCGACGGTCCCGCGGCTGGCCGACGCGCTCGAGGCATGGCTGGGCGCGGCGGGGCTCGAGCAGCCGGACGTCCTCGTCGGCAACTCGTTCGGCTGCCAGCTGCTCGTCGAGCTCGCGGCCCGCCGGCCGGAGCGCGTCGCCCGGCTCGTGCTGGTCGGGCCGACGATCGACAGCCACGCGCGGTCGCTGTGGCGTCAAGCCGCGCGGCTGGCGCTCGACCTGACGCGGGAGCCGCCGGGGCTGCTGGCCGTGGAGGCGCTCGACTACACGCTCCACGTGGCGAAGAGTGGCCTCGCGGCGTTCGTCGAGATGCTGCGTGACCCTGTGGAGACGAAGCTTCCGCACGTGCAGGCGCCGACGCTCGTCGTGCGCGGCGCGCGCGACCCGATCGTCCCGCGAGCGTGGGCGGAGCAGGTCGCGGCGGCGCTGCCGGGCGGCCGCCTCGTGGAGGTCGCGGGCGCGCCGCACGCAGTTAACTACGCGGCGCCGGACGAGCTCGTGCGGCTGACGCTCGGCTTCCTCGCTCAGGGAGGAGGAGCCTTGCGCACGTAGTTCCGTGCCTCGCGCGCGAACTGCTCCACGTCGAGCAGCAGGCGGGCGTAGTGCCGCAGGGCAAGGATGCCGGCGACGATCACGGCGACGTTCAGCACGGCGACCACGAGGATCGAGATCCTGAAGACGTCGTCCCAGGTCGGTCCGAACAGGCCGTTTTCCATCGCCCGCGCCTCCTCCGGACGATTCTAAGCCGCAGGGCTCGTCGGTAAGAACTCCGCCGCGAGCGACACGAAGCGGTGCATGAAGACCATGACGCTTCTCGTCCTCGCCGGCGCCGTCAGCGCCGGCGTCCACGCCGGGCTCGCGCCCGAGCACCTGCATGAGTGGCCGCCGCTCGGCGCCGCCTTCGTCGCGGCTGCGGTAGCCGCCGCGCTCGCCGTCGCCGCGCTCGTGCTTCGACCGGCGAGCCCGTGGCCGCCGCTCGCCCTCGGCGCACTCCTCGGCGGCCTGGTCGTCGCCTACGCGCTGACGAGGCTCGCGGCGCTGCCGCCGCTCGATCCGGAACGGGAGGCGCTCGACCTCGTCGGCGTCTGCACCTGCGCGGTCGAGGTCCTCGGCGTCGCCGCCGCGATGCGTCTCGGCCGTCTCAGCCTCGCACTCACACCAGGAGGTCCAGCATGACCCTGAACACGAACCTCGGCCGCGGCATCCAGCTCTCGCTGGCCGCTGCGGTCGCCGTCCTCAGCGCCGCGCTCGTCCTGCTCTTCTCGGCAGGACATTCGGAGCAGGCGCACGCCTCGATGGCGAAAGGGCCGGAGCTCTCGGCGAAGGCGATCGCCTTCCGCTCGCAGATGGACAGGCTCTGGGAAGACCACATCACGTGGACGCGGATGGTGATCGTCGACTTCGCCGCGAACCTGCCCGGCCTGAAGACGGCCGAGGCGAGGCTGCTGCGGAACCAGGTCGACATCGGCAACGCGATCAAGCCCTACTACGGCGCAGCCGCCGGCAACAAGCTGACGAGCCTGCTGCGCACGCACATCCTGGAAGCGGTCCCGGTGCTCGTGGCCGCGAAGGAGGGCGACAACGCCAAGCTGACCCAGGCGCTCGCCGCCTGGTACGCGAACGCCAACCAGATCGCTGCCTTCCTCAGCCGCGCCAATCCTCATAGCTGGCCGCTCGGGATGATGCGGACGATGATGAGGCAGCACCTGGCGCTCACGACCAAGGAGGCGGCCGCTCGGCTCCAGGGCAACTGGACCGCCGACGTTCGCGCCTACGACCAGGTGCACGCGGAGATCCTGAGCATGTCGCACATGCTCTCGAACGGGATCATCCGCCAGTTCCCGAGCCGCTTCTGAGAAGCGACGCCTTAGAACGGCGGCCCAGCCGGCGGCGGCCTCGCTCCCCGACGCGAGGTCGCCGCTTATCGTTGCGGCATGACCACGACCGACACCTTCACCGAGATCCCTGTCCGCCTCGACTTCGAGCGGTACGCGGCCGCCTTCTACAAGGCGATGGTGCACCTCGACCACGCGGCGACGAAGGAGCTCGACCGCGTCGGCTTCGACCGCCGGCTCCGCGAGCTCGTCCGCATCCGCGCCTCGCAGCTCAACGGCTGCGCCTACTGCATCGACATGCACACGAAGGACGCACGCGCGCTCGGAGAGACGGAGCAGCGCATCTACTCGCTTCCCGCATGGCGCGAGACGCCGTTCTTCACGGAGCGGGAGCGGGCGGCGCTGGCGTTCACCGAATCCGTGACGCTGCTCGCCGAGGATCACGTTCCGACCGAGGCCTACGAGGCCGTCGCCGCGCACTTCGATCCAGATGAGGTCGCCGCCCTCGTCAGTCTGATCGTGACGATCAACGCCTGGAACGCGATCGCCGTCAGCACGCGGGCCTGGCCGCCCGGCTCGTACCAGCCGTAAGGACCGCAGCCGTGTCGGCACTAACGAGGCATGCAGAGCACCGCGCAGGAGATCCTTTCGTGGCGGCGCCGGCAGCTCGTCCAGACGGGCTTCCCCGCCACGCTTGCAGAGCGCGTCGCGGACGACCCGGCGTACGACCTGCACGCGCTGATCGAGCTCGTCGAGGGCGGGTGCCCACCCGAGCTGGCGGTGCGGATTCTCGCGCCGCTCGGGGTTTGAACGTGTCCGCGGCGGCTACCCTCACCGGTAGGCAGATGGAGTCGGCGGCGCTCACAAGTGCCCGGCGGCCGCTCGACGACGAGTCGCGCGACTGGCTGCGCACCCTGCGCGGAACGGGCGTCGAGCGCGACAAGGCGGTCGCGCGTCTTCACGCCCTCCTGCTCCGGGCGGCCCGTTTCGAGGTGGCGCGGCGGCGGCCGACCCTGCCGCACCTGCGCGGGAACGAGCTGGAGGAAATTGCGCTCGAGGCGGCGGACGACGCGTTGATGAGCGTGCTCGCCCGCCTGGACGACTTCCGCGGCCTGAGCCGCTTCACGACCTGGGTGTACAAGTTCGCGCTGCTCGAGGCGGCGGTGAAGCTCCGCCGCCGGGCCTGGCAGGGCCGCGAGGTGCCGCTCGAGCCGGAGACGTGGAGCCTGTTCTCGAGCAGCGCGCTGGAGCCGGACGAGCAGGCCGAGCAGATCGAGCTCCTGGCGACTGTGCAGCGCGCGATCGCGGAGGTCCTGACGCCGCACCAGCGGTGCGTGCTCGTTGCGCTGGCGCTGAACGGCGTCCCGATCGACGTGCTCGCCGAGCGCTTGAACACGACCCGCGGCGCGCTGTACAAGACCCTGCACGACGCGCGCCGGAAGCTCCGCAAGCATCTCCAGGACTCGGGGGTCGCGCTCGAGGCATGGCTGGGCGAGGAGGAGGCGAGATGAGCGAACGGCCCGAGTTGAAGCAGGCACTGGGGCGGCTGCTCGGCCCGGCCGGGCCGGAGGTCGGCTGCGACGAGTGCTTCGCGCAGCTCGACCGCTACGTCGAGCTCGAGCTCGCGGGCGAGGACGCCGACGCCGCCCTGCCCGGCCTGCGGGCGCACCTCCACGGCTGCCCCGCCTGCCGCGAGGAGCACGAGAGCCTGCGCGCGCTCGTCGGCGGCGAGCAGGCGCTTTAGGCCAGCGGTTCAGACCTCCAGCTCGAGCCCGTCGTAGGCGCGCTCGAGGCCGTCGGCGAGCGGCAGCTCGTCGGGCCGGTGCGTGACGAGGAGCCGTTTCGCGCCGGACGCCTCGAAGGCTTCGATCGCCTCCTCCGCGCTCAGGTGGCCGCGGGGCTCGCCGTCGAGGACGCCGCGCTCGAGGGTGGCCTCGCAGAGGAAGAGGTCGGCGTCGCGCGCGAGCTCCGCGAGGTGGTCGGAGGGGCCACTGTCGCCGGAGTACGCGAGCGTCGCCCGGCCGTCGGAGACGCGGAACCCGTACGTCTCGATCCGGTAGTGCGGGACCTGGAACGCCGTGACCTCGAGGCCGGCCGCCGAGAACGGCGTGCGCTCCTCGTACTCGTGGAGCTCGAAGGTGTGCTCGAACATCTTCGGGCTGCCCAGGGTCGACTCGAACCGCTGGAGGAGGTCGCTCCCGTTCGGCGGGAGCCAGAGCTCCGGCCGCGGCCGGTCGCCGTCGAAGCGGAACATCGAGCCCCAGACCCACGGGACGATGTCGCCCCAGTGGTCGAGGTGGAAGTGCGTGATCGCGATCGCGTCCACCTGCGGCCAGGCCTCGCGCTCGCGCAGACGGGCCAGCACGCCGGGCCCGCAATCGAGGAGAAGCCGCCCGCGACCCTCCACGAGATACCCCGACTGCGCCCCGCCGGGATTGGGCCAGGCGGGCGAGCAGCCGACGATCGTCAACCTCACCGGTACATCTTCTCCTACCGGCGCGATTCGCATGCCGCTTCCATCGGAGGCCCGCATCTGGCATAAATGCGCCGTGGCCGGAGCCCCCGTCGACCTCCTCCAGCGCGTCCCGCTCTTCGCCGACCTCGGCCGGAAGGAGGTCGAGCAGATCGCGAGCTCGATGAAGGAGCGGAACTTCGCGGCGGGCGAGACCCTCACCGTCGAGGGTCGCGGCGGGGTCGGGTTCTTCGTCATCGAGGACGGCGAGGCCCGCGTCTCCGTGCACGACGAGGAGCGGGCGAAGCTCGGCCCGGGCGCGTACTTCGGCGAGATCGCGCTCATCACCGAGGGCGCGCGCACCGCGACGATCACCGCCGACACTCCCGTGAAGGCGTGGGGGATGACCATGTGGGACTTCCGCCCACTCGTCGAGGGGAACGCGGCGCTCTCCTGGAAGATGCTCCAGGCGATGGCCAAGCAGCTGCACGCCGCCGAGTCGCGCGCGGCCGGCGTCTCTTAGAAGGCTGCGACCGCGACGCCGCGAGCGGCAGGCGCGAAGCGTTTGCTCAGCCACACCCGGCCCGCGTCGTCGACCTCCGTGACCGTTCCGCGGAGGAGCGACGAGGTGACGGCGAAGCCTCCTCCGACCGTGACGTCGAAGCTTCCGTACGGGACGCGGACGGTACGCCGGATCCGGCCGCTCGAGCGGTCGACGATTTCCAGCGAGCGGCCGTAGCCGCTCGTCACGAACGCGTCGTCGGCGTAGCCGATCGCGACGTGCTGCGGCGGAGCGCCGGCGGCGATGCGCGCGACGGGCCGCAGCGTCGTCGTGTCGAAGATCGTCACCGACCTGCGATCGGCGCTCGTCACCCACACGCGCCAGTCGCTCGAGAAGGCGAGGTCGTGGGCGGCGAAGCCCGGATCGAAGCGTCCCACGACCTTCGGCCGCCACGGCTCGGAGACGTCGACCATGACGATCGTGCGGGCGCGCTCGCCGAGCGCGATCCAGGCCTGGTTTCCGGACGGGCTCACGGAGAAGTGGTGCGCTCCGAGGCCGACGAACACGCGCCGCACCACGTGCGGCCGGGGCGAGAACCGAATCGCGACGAGCTGCCCGCTGCCGTCGTCGGTCAGGTAGACGCCCTGCAGGTCGGCCGTCGCCGCGACGACGTGGGGAGCGGAGAAGCCGCGCAGGATGCGGACGACGCGCAGGGACGGGGTCGAGAGAACGGTCACCGCGCGCGCCCGCGGGCTCACGACGACGGCGTGGTCGGCTCCGACGACGGCGACGTCCTCGGGATCGGCCGGCATCCGCAGCCGCCGCAGCACGTTTCCCGACGGGAGCGCGATCGCGAGGAGCGCGTTCTGGGTCTCGGCCGTGACGAGCGCGACCGGGCTCCCGCCGCCGCGCGCCGCGCCGCCCCCCAGCGCGGCGACGGCGACGAGGAGGGCCGTCAGCTTGCGGGTCACGGAGGGGATACGACCGCGCGGTGCGGCAAGGTCCGGTCGTGGGCAGGCGCCCCATCTACGTCGAGACGACGATCCGCGCTCCGCTCGAGGAGGTCTGGGCGAAGACGCAGACGCCGGAGGAGCACGTGCGCTGGGACGCGCGCTTCACGTCGATCGAGCCGCTCGGCGGCGGCCGCTTCCGGTACGCGACGCGCGTCGGCTTCGGCCTCGAGATCGAAGGGCTCGGCGAGAGCGTCGCCGGCGCCGGCACCTCCGCGCTCCGCTTCTGGTCGGACGACGCGCGCTCGCTGATCCGCTCCGGCTCGGGCTACTGGCGCTACGTGCCGACGAGCGAGGGCGTCCGCTTCCTGACGCGCTACGACTACGAGACCCGGTGGGGCCCGCTCGGGACGCTCGTCGACCGCTTCCTCTTCCGTCCTCTGCTCGGCTGGGCGACGGCATGGAGCTTCGACCGACTGCGGATCTGGCTCGAAGAGGGCGTCGAGCCGGAGCGGTCGCGACGTCTCGCCCGCGCGCGTCGCTGCCTCCGGAGGCCGCCGCGATGACCTCGATCTACCGGCGCGCGCTCGGCGACGACTTCGAGCGGCTGCATCCGCAGATCCAGCGCCGTTTCGGGTTCTCGAGCGAGGATGGCGTCGCGTCGATCGGCCGCGGCGTGATGGAGATCTGGCGCGGGCCCGCCTTCACGGTGCCGTTCCTCGTGCTCGGCACGTGGCGGCGGATCATGTTCCCAGACCGGGCGACCGGCGTGCCCTTCACGATCGAGAACTACGCCTACCGCGACCGCTTCGGACGCGAGACGGTGACGTGGACGCGGACCTTCGAGCTCGCCCGGCGGGCGCGCCGCTTCGACGCGACGATGATCTGGAGCGAGCAGCGAGGTTGCATCGTCGACTACCTCGGCACGCACCAGCACCTCGCGGTCGACCTCCACGCCTCCGTGGACGAGGAGGGCGGGATCCGCTTCCGCTCGGGCGAGCAGCGCTTCTACGAGCAGCGCGTCGCTTTCCGTTTTCCGCTCCTCTTCTCGGGGATCGCCGAGGTGCGGGAGTGGTACGACGACGCAGCCGAGTGTCTGCGGATCGAGGTCGCGGTCGCGAACGCGCGATTCGGGCGGCTCTTCGGCTACCGCGGCCGGTTCCACGCGGAGGAGCGGCCGTGCCGGCAAGTGCCGGCGCACGTGAAGCCAGTGCGCGAGGAGCGCCGCGAGTAGCGCTAGCGCTTGCGGCTCGCCTTCGTTCGCGCCTTGATCTCGCGGTAGAACGCGCGCCGCCGCCTCGCCTCTTCGGAGCGGGCGCGCTTGTCGAGCCTGATCTCGAGGCGATGCAGCTCGCGCTTCAGCTTCTCGTAGCTCGCGTAGCGCTCGGCCGGGAGCTCGCCGCGTCGGATCGCGTCACGTACCGCACAGCCGGGCTCCCGCCGGTGCGCGCAGTCCGAGAAGCGGCACCGGGCGGCCAGTGTCTCGACGTCCGTGAACGCCTCCCCGAGCCCCTCCGCCGACTCCCAGAGCTGGAGCTCGCGCATCCCCGGCGTGTCAAGGACGAGGCCGCCGCCGGGCAGGAGCACGAGCTCGCGGTGGGTCGTCGTGTGCCGGCCGCGGCCGTCCCGCCGGATCTCCGCCGTCGCGAGCAGCTCCGTCCCCGCGAGCCGGTTCACGAGCGTCGACTTCCCGACTCCCGACGAGCCGAGCAGCGCGGCGGTGCGGCCGCGGCCGAGGTGCGCGTGGAGCGCTTCGAGCCCCTCGCCGGTGACCGCGCTCACGGCGTGGATCGGGACGCCGAACGCGACGGACTCGGCGGCCAGGACCGGCCCCTCGACGTCCGCGGCGAGGTCGCTCTTCGTCAGCACGATCACCGGCTCGGCGCCGCTCTCCCAGGCCATGACGAGGTAGCGCTCCAGGCGGCGCGGGTTGAAGTCGTGGCCGAACGCTGTGACGAGGAAGACGACGTCGACGTTGGCGGCGACGATCTGCTCGTCGGTCTCCGTCCAGGCGACCTTGCGGGAGAACTTCGTCCGCCGCGGGCAGACGGCGTGGATCAGGCCGCCGCCGAGGGCGACCCAGTCGCCGACGGCGGGGAAGTCGGCGCGCCGCCGGGCGGCGCCGCGGAGACTGGGCGCGACCTCCGCCCGCTGCTCCCCGCCTTCCGCGTAGACGTCGTAGGCGCCGCGGTGCTCCACGGCGACGCGCGCGGGGACGAGGCCGGCCGCCGCGTGCGGTTCGAACTCAGATTCGAGCTGGTCCGACCAGCCCAGGTCGTACAGATGCAAGAGATACCTCCGTAGCTCGGTAGAACGCGAGGAGCCGCCGCGGCGGCTCGAGCTACGAGGCGCTAGCGGCGGATGCGGAAGAAGGCGGGCGACAACTCAGTCATCGGACTTCCTCCTTCCGTCGAACCGCTAGACCGGCGAAGTATGCGGACGCGAGCGCTACGCCGCAAGGGCGTCGTCGAGGATCGAGACACCTTCTTCGATCTCGTCCCGCGTGATCACGAGCGGCGGGCAGATCATGATCACGTTCCAGTGCGTCATCAGGTAGAGGCCGCGCTCGAGGGCGGCCTTGGCGATCCGCGCCACCGGCGCGAAGTCCTCGCCGCTCGCGTTGAAGGGCACCAGCGGCTCTCGCGTCTCCCGATCCTTCACGAGCTCGAGCGCCCAGAAGCAGCCGAGCCCGCGCACATCGCCGATGGACGGGTGCCGCTCCGCGAGGCGCCCGAGTTCCTCCGCGAACACGGGTCCCTTCGCGGCCGCGTTGTCGACGATGCCCTCCTCGTGGAACGCCTCGATGGACGCGACCGCCGACGCGCACGCGAGCGGATGGCCGCTGTACGTGAGCCCGCCGGCAAAGTACTTGTCGCGCACCCACTCGGCGATCGGCTCGGAGACGATCATCGCCCCGAGCGGCACGTAGCCCGAGTTGATCCCCTTCGCGACGCAGAGGATGTCCGGCACGACGTCCCAGTTCTCGCACGCGAACCAGCGGCCGGTGCGGCCGAAGCCGGCCATCACCTCGTCGCAGATCAGCAGGATCCCGTGCCGGTCGCAGACCTCGCGGATCGACTGGAGGTAGCCGTCCGGCGGCGGGATGACGCCGTTCGTGCCGGTGACGGTCTCGAGGATGACGGCGGCGACGTTCTGGGGCCCCTCGTACTGGAGGATCTCCTCGAGGTGCGGGGCGCCCGTGCAGACCGGGCACGGGTCGGGGTGCCCGGCGGGACAGCGGTACGTGTACGGGTCGAGCATCCGCACGACGCCCGGCGGGCCGGGCTCAGCGAACCACCGCCGCGGGTCGCCGGTGGCCGTGATCGCGCCGGCGGTCGCGCCGTGGTAGGAGCGGTAGCGCGCGACGATCTTGTGCCGGCCCGTGTACCAGCGCGCGAGCTTAATCGCATTCTCGTTTGCCTCCGCGCCGCCGTTCGTGAAGAACGACATCGTCAGGTTCCCGGGCGTGACCTCGGCGAGCAGGCGCGCGAGCGTCGAGCGCGGCTCGGTCGCCATCGGCGGCCCGATCGTGCACAGCCGTTCGGCCTGCTCCTTGATCGCCGCGATCACCTTCGGGTGCTGGTGGCCGATCGAGACGTTGACGAGCTGCGAGGCGAAGTCGAGATAGCGCTTGCCGTCGTAGTCCCAGAACCAGCAGCCCTCGCCGCCCGCGACCGGGATCGGCTGGAGCGCGTCCTGCACCGACCACGAGTGGAGGACGTAGCGCTTCGCGTCCTCGACGATCTGCTGCCCGAGCTCCGTGTTCGTCTCGATCGTGGCCATCGCGGCCTAGCTTAATTGCTCGATGTCGAGGTGGAAGATCCGCCCGCGGCCTTCCTCGAAAGTCACGGTGAAGACACTGAAGAAGTCGGCGCGGCCCAAGAGAGACAAGTCGTCGTCGATGAAGGAGGGGCGAAGCGTGAAGGCTGGACCCCATGCAGAGTCTGCACCGGCCGAGGGGTCATGCCTGCGGACTCCGGCTCGGATCTGGACCGAGCTCGTCCAGAGATCGAAATACGACCTGACGCCCCGACCACCGTCCCGATGCAAGATCAGCTCGTTCTGCTGGATGCCGAGCTCCCACGCGATCTTCAGAGGGAGTGTCGTCCGGTCCGCGCCGCTGTCGACGAGTGCCGCCAGCAGGACGGGTGAAGGAGAAGGCCCGACCGGACGATCGACCACCATCCCGATCCTGAGCAGCGGCCCACCCACCGGGAGATATGGCGTTGTCAGTCGCGTGGTCTACAGGAAATGGATTCCTGGCTCTGGGACTGCGTACAAGGTGTCATCGCGCGAGACGTGCTCGTTCGCACACAGCTCCTCGAGCGAGTTTGCGCTCGCGACGACCTTGTCGCCTCTGATGGCGATCCACTTCCCGGCGTACCGCTCAACGCCTTCGGGGAGCACCGGTGGTTGTTCCGTGGTAGAGGACACGGCTCTGAGCTTACCCAGCTTTCACCCGTGAAACTGTGCCGTCTTTCGAACGCTTCGCGCAGAGTTCCTGCCTAGTACCCTGAAGCCGTCACGCGAGGAGGGCTGAGATGACCGAGGTAGCGACCCCGCCGGTCGGACAGGAGCAGGACGTTCGCCGGATCACGCACTGGATCGGCGGCCGAGCCGTCGAGGGCGAGTCGGGCCGCTCAGGCCCGGTCTACAACCCGGCGACGGGGCAGCAGACAGGGGCCGTCGACTTCGCGACCGCCGAGGAGGTCGACCGCGCCGTTCAGACGGCGAAGGAGGCCTTCCCGGCCTGGCGCGCGCTCTCGCTCTCGCGCCGCACGGAGCTCTTCTTCCGCATCCGCGATCTCGTGCACGAGCGCCGCGACGAGATCGCTCGGATCCTCACGTCCGAGCACGGCAAGGTCTTCTCGGACGCGAAGGGCGAGGTCACGCGCGGGCTCGAGGTGATCGAGTTCTGCTGCGGCCTGCCACAGCTCCTCAAGGGCGGCTTCTCCGAGCAGGCCTCGACTGGGATCGACGTGTACTCGATCCGGCAGCCGCTCGGGGTCGTCGGCGGGATCACGCCGTTCAACTTCCCGGCGATGGTGCCCATGTGGATGTGGGCGCCGGCGCTCGCCTGCGGGAACACGTTCGTTCTCAAGCCGTCCGAGAAGGACCCCTCGGCGTCGATGTACGCGGCGGAGCTCCTCCAGGAGGCCGGCGTGCCCGACGGCGTCTTCAACGTCGTCCACGGCGACAAGGTGGCGGTCGGCGCGGTGCTCGAGCACCCGGACATCGCGGCGGTCAGCTTCGTCGGCTCGACGCCGATCGCGCGCTACGTCTACGAGCACGGGACGAAGCACGGCAAGCGCGTGCAGGCGCTCGGCGGCGCGAAGAACCACATGATCGTCCTGCCCGACGCCGACGTCGACATGGCCGCGGACGCGGCGGTGAGCGCCGGCTACGGCTCGGCCGGCGAGCGCTGCATGGCCGTGTCCCAGGTCGTGGCCGTGGGGGACGTGGCCGACCGGCTCGTCGAGGCGATCCGCGAGCGGCTCCCGAAGGTGAAGGTCGGCGACGGAATGAACCCCGAGTCGGAGATGGGTCCGCTCATCACGCGCGAGCACCGCGACCGGGTCGCCTCCTACATCGATCGCGGCCGCGAGCAGGGCGCGACCGTCGTCGCCGACGGGCGCGAGACGGCACCTGACGGAGACGGGTTCTTCCTAGGCGTGTCGCTCCTCGACGACGTGGCGCCCGAGAACGACGCCTACAAGGACGAGATCTTCGGGCCGGTGCTCGGCATCACGCGCGTCGACACGTACGACGAGGCGGTTCGGCTCGTGAACGAGAATCCGTACGGCAACGGGACGGCGATCTTCACGCGCGACGGCGGCGTCGCCCGGCAGTTTCAGTTCGACGTCCAGGCCGGGATGGTCGGCGTCAACGTGCCGATCCCGGTGCCGGTCGCGTACTACTCGTTCGGCGGCTGGAAGGCCTCGCTCTTCGGCGACTCGCACATCTACGGGCCGGAGGGGATCAACTTCTACACGCGCGGGAAGGTGGTCACCGCGCGCTGGCCCGATCCCGCGACGTCGAAGGTCGACCTGGGCTTCCCGCAGACGCGCTGAGGCGGCGTGCTGCCGTTCCGAGACCTCGCGCGCCGTCGGGTGCGTATCTCGCTCGGTGGAGACGTCTACGAGCCGAGCCTCGCGTGGCACGTCGCCGCTCTGCTCGTCGTCGCCTGCGCCGTGGGCCTCGTCACCGTGACCTTCGCCCTCGAGCTTGCCTCGAGCCACCCGTCGAGCACGACGCCGCTGATCCTCCCGTTCATGGCCCTCTACACGGGCGTGGCGCTTGCAGGCCTCGCGGTCGTCGATCTCGGTGTGCGCTGGATGCTCCGGCGCTTCAGAGGCGCCTCCGGGCGCTAATCCTGGTTGTCGCGCGTCGATCCGCGTAGGATCGGCCGACAGTCAGGCGGCGACCCCGAGGAGGCCACATGGCGACGGAGGAGCAGACGCGGTCCCCCCACCACGAGCTCAAGGAGAAGTACGACGCGCCGACCCTGGAAGCCGACGCCGGGAACAGCGTCCAGGTCGATCCCGGCGGCGCGACGTTCCCGACCATCGGCGCCGCGCTCGCGAGCATCACCGATGCGTCACAGAAGAAGCAGTACCTCCTCACACTGAGCCCGGGCACCTTCAACGAGACCGTGACGCTCAAGTCGTGGTGCTACCTCCACGGCTCCGGCCAGGACGACACGCTCGTCACCGCGCCGCCGACCCAGGACCAATACGGCCGCGGCACGATCATCACCGCGAGCAACTCGAGCGTCTCGAACATGACGATCAGCTGCGTCGGCGGCTCCTGGGGTCAGTGGAGCACCGCCCTGAACATCGGCGGCAGCTCGCCGTTCTACGCCGAGCAGGTCCTGCTCGTCACGGACGACAAGGGCAACGCAGGGCTCAACAGCGAGACGGTCGCGGTGAACTGGAACCCGTCCCTTCCCGGCCCGTCGCAGGTCTACCTCTCGTACGCGACGGTGATCTCGAACATGCAGAGCAACCAGTCGACCGCGGTCGCGATGATCGTGAACGACGCGACCGCTCAGCTCACGGAGTCGAAGGTCGTCGCGGAAGGCGGCAACCAGTCGTTCGGCGTCCAGTCGAACGGCGGCGCCACCGTCAACCTCTACAACTGCTTTGCGCAGGGCGCCACGTTCGCGCTCAGCATCCCGGACGGCCAGTCGACGCTGATCGCGACGAGCTGCCAGATCCAAGGCCCGGTCGGCCCAGGGGTTCAGGTCATCAACAACTAGACGACTCGGAACGAGGTCCGCAGCGTTCCGGCCCGGCCGCAGCTGACGAAGATCGGCCAGCGGCCGGGCGTCGTCCTCGTCCCGACGAGCCATGTCCAGCTGACCCGGCCGCGGACGGGTCGCTTCGGATAGAGGCCTCGCGCCTCCGACGGGCCGCTCTTGTAGTAGACGGTGATCGAGCACCTGACGCGCGACGACGAGACGTGCGCCGTCAGCGTCACGGGATTGCCGCGATAGGCGGGCTGCGGCGAGATCCCGACGAGCCGCACGGCGGCGGAGCTCGGCGCGGCGACCGCGAGAGCGGCCATGGCCGCAACAGCCGCGACTACTTTGCGCATGTGCTTAACGTACGACGGTTTCGCGGCGCTTTCTAAGACAATCGGCGTATGGATTGGCTTGGAGGTTCGGCGGCGCTGGCGATCCTGAGCTTCGACGTGGACGCCGAGGCACCGATCCTCGTCGAGGGCCGGCGGCACGCGCAGAGCCCGGCCGCGATGAGCCACCAGGCGTACGGGCCGCTCGTCGGCGTGCCGCGGCTCCTGGAGCTCCTCGCCGACTACTCGCTACCGGCCACGTTCTTCGTCCCCGGCGTGACCGCGGAGCGCTACCCGGAGACGGTGGAGCGGATCGCGGCGGCCGGGCACGAGGTCGGCCACCACGGCGGGAGCCACCGCTCGCCGCTCCACCTCGGCGCGGCCGCCGAGCGCGCCGACCTCGAGCGCGGCCTGGAGGCGCTCGAGCGGGTCGGCGTCCGGCCCGAGGGCTACCGCACGCCGAGCTGGGAGCCGAGCGAGCGGACCTTCGACCTCCTCACCGAGCACCGGCTCCGGTACGACTCGAGCCTCATGGACGACGACCGGCCCTACGTGCTCGAGACCGCGCACGGGCCGCTCGCGGAGCTGCCGCCGCACTGGAGCCTCGACGACTGGAACCAGTACATGTACCTCCCGGAGCCGCGGAGCGGGAGCGGGACGATCCAGCCGCCTTCGCGCGCGGTCGCACTCTGGCGCGAGGAGCTCGACGGCATGCGCCGGCACGGCTGCCTCTTCGTCCTCACGATGCATCCGTTCCTCTCTGGCCGGCCGGGACGGGTGGAGGCACTGCGCGGCCTGGTCGAGCACGCGCTCGAAGCAGGCGACGTCGAGTTCGTGAGCTGCGCCGAGGCTGCCCGTCGCACGCTCGAGGACGAGGCGCTTCCGCGGCGCATGCTTCGCCGGTACTAGCGCACGAAGCCGCCCTCGGAGTCGATCACCTGACCGGTGATCCACGCGGCGTCGTCGGTGCAGAGCCAGCCGACGAGCCGCGCCGCGTCCTCGGGCGTGCCCCAGCGGCCGAGCGGCATGCGGCCGGCCGGGTCCCCGATGTCCCAGCCGGTGTCGGTCGGGCCGGGATTGACGGCGTTCACCGTGATCCTGCGCGGGATCAGGTGCGCGGAAAGCGTCGCCGTCGCCTGGTGGAGCGCGCCCTTGGAGACCGCATAGGCCACCTCGCGCGGCATCCCGGCGAGGTGCTGGCCCGAGGTGAGGAGCACGACGCGGCCGCCCGCGCGGCGGTCGTGCTGGAGCGCGAGCTCCTTCACGAGGAGCAGCGTGGCGCGCACGTTGACGGCAAAGAAGGCGTCGAGCTCCGCGGCCGTCAGCTCCTCGAGCGTGCCGAGGCCGCTGCGGGCGTGGTTCGCGACGAGGACGTCGACGTGACCGAGCGCCTCCCGCGCGGCGGCCATGACCTCGGCGGGCGCGTCCGGAGCGGCGAGGTCGGCGTCGAGGTGCTCGACCCGCGGCTCCGCGCCCCAGGGCTGGGCCTCGTCGTGCGCCGACCAGCCGTGCCGGAAGATGGAGGCGCCGAGCTCCTCCAGCCGGTTCGCGATCGCGTATCCGATCCCCGCCTGCCGGCTGACGCCGGTGACGAGCGCGCCGCGGCCGGCCAGCGGAAGCATGCGAGACCCTAGCTCGGCCGGCCGCTCCAGCTTGCAGTCACGTTCGCGTGGCCTTCGCCGCCGTGCGAGCCCGGCAGGCGGAGGACGGTGCGAGTGAGGTCGAGCGCCCGCCGCCGAGCGCGGCTGTCGACGAGGACGACGTTGCCCTCGCTCGCCCAGTAGAGCAGCCAGCGGCCGTTCCAGCGAAGGTCGGCGCCGCGCTCGCAGACCGCGAAGCGCAGATGCACGGTGTGGAGGCTCACGGCACGGCGCAGGCCCGCGCGAAGGAGGTAGACCGACTCGCTGCCGCGGGAGCCGTACGCCGTGTTCCCGCGCGCGAGCGTGAATGCGACCGAGCGGCCGTCCGGAGAGGCCACGAATGCGCTCGAGACGCCGTCGGCGCGGCTGCGCCGCCGCGGCAGCGCCGTCGACGCGAAGACCGAGCCGTCGCGCTGGAGCACGACGACACGCTTCCGGTCGCGGAGGGCGAGGAGTCGCCCCAGGGGATAGAGCTCGGGCCGGCTCGCCAGCCGGAGCCGAGCCAGGTTGGCCAGGCGGACGGGCGCCGCGCCGTCCGTTCGCATGACCCGTCCGTTCCGGGCGAAGACGACCTCGCCGTTCACACGTTCGAACGTGTAGTCGAGCACCTTCCCCGGAAACGTGCCGGCGAGGTCGCCGTTCGCGTGACGGAGGCGGAGCCGGCCGCCCCCGCTGGTGTGTGTGAAGAGGTCGCCGCCGCGGGTCCAGCCGAGGGGATATTCGCGGTCCGCGACCTCGCGCTCCGTCGAGCCGAGGCCTGCGACATAGAGCCGCGGGGAGTTGCCGTACGAGAAGGCGAGCGCGCGCGGCCCGACTGCGAGCGCGCCCACCCCGTACGCATGTGCGAAGCGCCCCTGCGAGCGCCACAGGCGCCGGTGCCACCGGCCGACGACGAGGTGTCCGTCCTCCAGCTTGGACCAGGCGCCGTCGCCGGGATACCACGCGGCGCCCGGCGGCACCGGTGAGCGCTTGGGCGAGCGCGTAATCCGGCCGTCGTGGCCGATCCGGAAGCGGGCACGCCCGGTGGCTATCACCACCGGCGCGGGCAGACCCGCCGCTGCCCGTGGAAGCCGGCCGCCGCACCGCCGTGCGGCCGGCGCTCCGCTGGCGAGCGGCGCGGTAAGACCGAGCGCGAGCAGGGTCACCGCGACACGTCTCACATCGGCTATACGACGCGCCCACCGGAGGAGTCCGGTTCAAGCGGTCCGCGCCCCACCGCCGGCTTCGCGGATCCCGGCTCGGCGGCTGACACCGTGGGCGCGAGCTGCGCGCCCGCTCAGGCGCCGATCTTCGCCGTCCACTCAGTGTCGAAGAGGCAGGTGTAGTGCGTTCCCTGGTAGTCGAACGCCGCGGTGAGGTGCACGACGCCCTGGGCATTGCCGGCCGTGTCCAGCTTGCCCTTGATGTAGCTCCCGGTGAGCTCGTCTCCTGACTGGTCCTCGAAGTCGAAGGTCAGGTCGGGCAGGATCGGCACCTGGCCGGTCGTCTCGAGCGTGCCGGAGAGCGTGCCGCCCGGCTGGCAGGGTGTCGTGAATCCGAAGACGGCGTTCGTGAAGTACTGGCCGCCGCTCGTGACGTCGAAGCAGATCCCGAAGCCGTTGTTCGTGAACCCGCAGTAGTGCCCGGCGGTGGCGGTCGGAGGGGGCGGTGGAGGCGGCGGCTTCTTCTTGGCGCGATGGCACCAGTAGGTG
>Ga0268251_10000042_pt1 | contig 124048 bp, 120 predicted proteins | sample AgamicAsMae_FD_200527 | JGI IMG/M metagenome (GOLD analysis project Ga0268251, IMG submission 200527) | Agave microbial communities from Guanajuato, Mexico - As.Ma.e (v2) (version 2) | ecosystem: Host-associated > Plants > Phyllosphere > Phylloplane/Leaf | place: Guanajuato, Mexico... | reverse complement strand
TGTCGACGAGGCCGGCGAGCGCGGTCGCCCACAGGCGTGCGAGCGGGCCGCCGCCGGTGTCGAGCGCGAGGTGCTCGCCGTTGTGCAGCCAGCGCGGGCTCATCACCCAGCTGTACTTGCCGCCCTCAAGGTCGCGCTTCTGCGGCGCCGGGATCGTCGTCTGGTTCCACGGGTGCCGCTTGTCGACCGGGTTCCCGAGTGGGTCCTTGTCCACGAACGTCGCCTCGTTCTCCCAGTCCTCGTAGTACGAGCTCCCGAGCAGGATGCGGAGGCCGAGGTTGATGTCGACGAGGCTCGTGGTGACGAGCTCGCCGTCGACGACGACGCCCGGGGTGACGTACATCGCGCGGCCCCACTCCTCCATGTGGTCGTAGCGGTGGTCGCAGATCCACGGGTCCTGGAACGCGCCCCAGCAGCCGAGCAGCGTCCGGCGCAGCCCGACCTCGTGGTAGCCCGGCAGGGCCTCATAGAAGAAGTCGAAGACGTCGTCGTTCATCGGCACCGCGCGCTTGACGAAGTCGAGTGTCCGCATGAGCCGCACGAGGTAGTCGGTGAACACCTGCGGCGTCGGCACCGTCCCCGTCCCGCCCGGATAGACGGTCGAGGGATGGACGTGGCGCCCCTCCATGAGGCAGAACATCTCGCGGGTGACGCGGCTGAACTGGAGCGCCTCCTTGTAGATGTCGCCCTCGAAGGGGTTGAAGGAGCGCATGATGTCCGCGATCGTCCGATAGCCGTGCACGTCGGCGTTCGGCGCCTCGGTCTTCTCCGCCTTGGCGAGCAGGGTCGGGTTCGTCTCCTTGACCATCTGCTCGCAGAAGTCCACGAACACCAGGTTGTCCTGGAAGATCGTGTGGTCGAACATGTACTCCGCGGCCTCGCCGAGGTTGATGATGATCTCGCCGAGCGGCGGGTTCGTGATCCCAAAGGCCATGTTCTGCGCGTAGTTCGAGCAGACGGTGTGGTTGTCGCCGCAGATGCCGCAGATGCGGCTCGTGATGAAGCCCGCGTCGCGCGGGTCCTTGCCCCGCATGAAGACGCTGTAGCCGCGGAAGATCGACGAGGTGCTGCGGCACTCGATCACCTCACGGTTGTCGAAGTCGATCTTCGTGTAGATGCCGAGGTTGCCGACGATCCGGGTGACCGGATCCCACGACATGTCGACGATGTTGCGCTTCTCGGGCTGGATCCGCTCACGTACAGCCATGTCAGGCCCTCCACCTGGGGTCGTAGCCGGTCGTCAGCTCTTCACGGTTGTGGCGCCACTTCGGTTCCTTGTTGGCGGTCTTGTTCGTGTGGCCGCGCATCAGGCGGATGAACGGCCCGTACGGCCTGATCAGGGCGCCGGACGCCGACGCGCCGGGCGGCTCGTCCATGAACGGCATGAACTTGTCGGGGAAGCCGGGCATCGTGCAGGCGATGCAGATGCCGCCCACGTTCGGGCAGCCGCCGATCCCGTCCATCCAGCCGCGCTTCGTCACGTTGCAGTTCACCACCGGGCCCCAGCACCCGACCTTGACGAGGCACTTCGGAGAGTTGTAGTCGTGCGCGAAGTCCGCCTGCTCGTAGTAGCCGGCGCGGTCGCAGCCCTCGTGGACGGTCTTGCCGAAGAGCCACTGCGGCCGGAGCTTCTCGTCGAGCGGGATCACCGGCGCGAGCCCCGCCGCCTGGTAGAGGAGCCAGAGCAGCGTCTCCATGAAGTTGTCCGGCTGCACCGGGCACCCCGGCACGTTCACGATCGGCAGGCCGCTCACCGGTGAGCGCCACTCCCAGCCCAGGTAGTCGGCGAGGCCCATGCAGCCGGTCGGGTTGCCGGCCATCGCGTGGATGCCGCCGTAGGTCGCACACGTCCCGGCGGCGACGACGCCCCACGCGCCCGGCGCGAGGTGGTCGATCCACCAGTTGAGCGTCAGCGGCTCGCCGGTCGCCTCGTCGTTGCCGAACGACGTCCAGTAGCCGTCGCCGTTGATCTTCTCGTTCGGGATCGAGCCCTCGATGACGAGCACGTACGGCGCGTCGAGCTCGCCGCGCGCTGCGGCGCGGAAGGGCTTCAGGAACTCCTCGCCGCCGAGCGTCGGCGAGAGCACCTTGTTGTGCAGGTGCACCTTGGGCAGGCCCGGGATGAGCCCGAGCACCACCTCCTCGATCGAGGGCAGCGTGGCGGCGGTGATCGACACCGTGTCGCCGTCGCAGCTCATGCCCTCCGAGATCCACAGGATGTGCAGCTCCTCGACCCCGCCGGAGGCCTGGAGCTCGTCGTAGCCGGGCGTGGCCCTACTCGCTTCCACGTCTACCTCCCTGTGAGCACCATCGGTTCTTCTTCCAGTTCCAGCGATTCGACCAGCAGCTCGTCGCCCGCGACCACTTCGACGTCGACGCTTCTGCACTCGGCGCAGGCGAGCGGGAACTCGGGCGCCTCGCTCTCCACGGTGCAGCGCGCGCAGCGCACGCGGGCCGGCACGTGCTCGACCCGAAGGTCCGCGCCTTCCACCTCGGTGCCCGCCGCGACGAGCTCGAACGCGAACTCGAGCGCGTCCGGGACGACCTGGCGCAGCCGGCCGATCCTCACGTCGACCGCGCTCACGCGCCGTCCGTGCGCGTGGTCGCGCGCGATTGTCACGACGGCGTCTGCGAGGGCGAGCTCGTGCACCTCTCAGGCCTTCACCGAGCCGTGCAGCGAGCGGTCGAGCGCGAGGTCGTACGACGCCGCGAGCTTCTCAGCCGCCTGCCGCTCGTTGACGAGGATCTTGTCGGCCATCTCGACCGCGTCGGAGTCGCCTGCCCGCGCGGCCACCCGCTTCAGGAGCTCGTACATCGCGATTTCGAAGTGCTCGAAGCTGTACGCGACGGCGACGAGCGTCGCCGGCGTGTCCGAGTCGGCGACGACGCCTAGGCCGTGGACGACGGCCGTCAAGCGGCCTCCCAAGTCCTTCGTGAGCGAGCGCGACGCGCCGTGCGCCTCGAGCCGCTCCTTCAGGAGCTCCAGATGCGTCTGCGTCTCCATGATGTGGCCCTGGTAGAGCGACTCGAGCTGCGGGTCGCCGGCCACCTTCACCGCCGCCTGGAGCGTCTGGAGCGACTGCTGCTCCATGCCGTGCGCGTCCTGCAAGTACCTGACGAGGTCTTCCTTGTGCTCTTCCGGAGTCATGCCGCTTCCTCCCTCCGTTCAACAGATCCGTGGCAAGGGATCCCCGACGAGGAGGTCCATCACACGCCGCCCGCCGAAGGAGGTCTCGACGAGCACCATCCCCGGCGGCTCAGTCTTCACCTCGCCGATCTCGGCCGCCTCCGCGCAGCCCGGAGCGGAGCGCAGCGCCGCGAGGGCCTCGTCCGCCGCCTCGGGAGCCACGAAGGCGACGAGCGTGCCCTCGTTGGCGACGTACATCGGGTCGATGCCGAGGATCTCGCAGGCGCCGGTCACCGCCGGGGCCACCGGCACCGCGGCCTCGCGAACGACGGCCGCGACGCCCGAGGCGCGCGCCAGCTCGTTGAGGACGCTCGCGACGCCGCCGCGGGTGGCGTCGCGGACGCAACGAAGCGCATCTCCGGCGGCGCCGAGCAGCGCGTCGACGGCCGACCAGAGAGGCCGCGTGTCCGACTCGACCGGGGCGTCGAGCTCGAACTCCCCGCGCGCGAGCATGATCGCGACCCCGTGCGCGCCCACCGGGCCCGAGACGAGGATCCGGTCGCCCGGGCGGAGCGAGGCGGGGGAGAGGCGCGCCCGCGGGTCGATGCGGCCGATCCCGGTCGTCGTCACGTACATCGCGTCGCAGTGGCCCCGCTCGACAACCTTCGTGTCGCCGGCTACAACCTCGACCTCCGCCGCCTCGGCGGCGCGCGCGATCGCCTCGACCTCGGCGCGCAGCTCTCCGGCCGCCAGACCCTCCTCGAGGACGAGGGCCAGCGTGAGCGCGAGCGGCCGGGCGCCCGCGACGGCGAGGTCGTTCACCGTCCCGTTCACCGCCAACTCGCCGATCGAGCCGCCGGGGAAGCGCAGCGGCTTGACGACGAAGCTGTCAGTCGTGACCGCGAGCTCGCCCACCGCGGCCGCGTCGGCCAGCTCGGGGATCCCGAACGCCGGCGCGAGCAAGCCTTCGATCAGGCCAAGCGTCGCCTTCCCGCCGGCGCCGTGGGCCATCGTGATCTGCTCGTCGCGGAAGCGCAGCGGCTTCGAGCGAACGCGCTCGATCTTCTCCAGAGCGGTGGCCTCGCTCACACGACCACGCGCTCGCGGGCGAACCGCCCGTAGTTGTAATAGGCGGCGCAGGCGCCCTCCGACGAGACCATGCACGTGCCGATCGGCCGCTCGGGGGTGCAGGCGGTGCCGAAGACCTTGCACTCCCACGGCTTGATGACGCCCTTCAGCACCTCGCCGCACTGGCAGGCCTTCGGATCGGCAACGCGGACGCCCGGCACCTCGTAGCGAAGCTCAGCGTCGAAGTCCGCATAGGCGGCGCTCAGCTTGAGCCCGCTGTGGGAGATGAAGCCGAGCCCGCGCCACTCGAAGTGGGGCCGCAGCTCGAAGACCTCGGCGAGGACGCGCAGCGCCTGCGGGTTCCCGTCGTAGGGAACGACGCGCTTGTACTGGTTCTCGACCTCGCAGCGCCCGTCGGCGAGCTGCCGCAGCACCATGTGCACCGACTGGAGCAGGTCGAGCGGCTCGAAGCCGGAGATCACGACCGGCTTGCCGTAGTCCGCCGGGATGAACTCGAACGGCCGCGCGCCGACGACCGTCGAGACGTGGCCCGGGCCGATGAACCCATCGAGGCGCAGGTCGGGCGACTCGAGCAGCGCGCGGAGCGGCGGCACGATCGTCACGTGGTTGCAGAAGACGAAGAAGTTCGGCACGCGCTCGGCCTTCGCGCGCATGAGCGTCAGCGCGGTCGAGGGCGCGGTCGTCTCGAAGCCGACGGCGAAGAAGATGACCTCGCGCTCGGGGTTCTCGCGCGCGATGCGGAGCGCGTCGAGGGGCGAGTAGACCATCCGCACGTCGGCGCCCTCGGCCTTGGCGTCGAGGAGCGTCCCGGCGCCGCCGGGGACGCGCATCATGTCGCCGAAGCAGGTGAAGATCACGCCGGCCCGGTGCGCGACCGCGATGCCGTCGTCGACCCGGCCCATCGGGATCACGCAGACAGGGCAACCGGGGCCGTGCACGAGCTCGACGTTCGCCGGCAGGAGGTCGTCGACGCCGTACTTGTAGATCGTGTGCGTGTGGCCGCCGCAGACCTCCATCACCTTGTAGTGCCGGCCCGGCTCGACGGTCGCGAGGATCTCGTTGGCCAGCACGCGGCCGAGCTCGGCGTCGCGGAACTCGTCGACGAACTTCACGGCGCCCTCGCGATCGCTGCGCCGGCGTGCACCAGGAGCTCGTCGCCCGGCGCCACGTCGCCTACGAGAGCGGTGAGCACCTCCGCGTCGCCGCAGACGGCGATTCCGTCAGGCCGCACCTCTGTGACGCGCATCGCCACCGCCTCGTCCGAGCACGTGACGCAGTGGTCCTCGCCGCAGTCGGTCATTCGATGACGCTCGTCTTCAGGTCCTCCAGCTCCTGCTCGTAGGCGTCGCCCATGCGCTGGAGCAGGTCAAGGGTCGCCTGGGCCTCCTCCTCGTCCACCTTCGACATCGCGAAGCCGACGTGGATGAGCACCCAGTCGCCGGCCTCGACGCCGTCGCCCGACCCGTCCAGGAGGCCGATATTCACGTTGCGGAGGACGCCGGCCACGTCGACCTTCGCGAGCCGGTTCCGCTCGTCCACGATCTCACGCACCTGGCCGGGGATCGCCAGGCACATCAGCGAATCTCGGCTTCCTCCGCCAATGCCCTCGGGACCGCGCGTACCCGGTCGGGGATGCGATGAATCATCAAACCGCCGACTGGATCGCCATGGCGACGTACCACGCGCCGAACGCGAAGCTCGCGAGACCGAGCGCCGGCACGACGGCGCGCCGGCGGGCGAGCGCAGAGCCGATCCCGAGCGAGAGCACGGCCATCGAGAGCGCCGTGCCGGCGGCGAAGACGGCGAGTGCGGCGACCGCCGCGGCTCGGCTCCCGATCGTCGCGAGGAGCAGCAGCACGACCGCCGCCGACCCGCTCGCCCCGTGGAGCAGTCCGATCCCGAAGGCTTGCGCCTGCGAGCGAGCCGGGCGGTGCTCGTGTGCGTGCCCGGCCCTCCCACCATGCCGGTGAACGTGCCGGTGGACGACGCCGCCGTGCGCGTGCTCGTGGACGTGGAAGCCGCCCTGTCGCCACCGGCGGGCGAGCCGCACCGCGAGCGCCATGATCACGCACCCGACGAGCACGTCGGCCACCTGCTCGACCCGCGCAGGCAGGTGCGCGCCGAGCAGGACGACGGGCACGCCGAGGACGAGGAGCGCCGCGGCATGCCCGGCGCCCCACGCGAGGCCAAGTCGGGTTGCCCGGCGCGCCGGCCGGTCCGTCTCGGTGGCGAGCAGCGTCGAGACCGCAACGAGGTGGTCGGGATCGGTCGCATGGCGCAGGCCGAGGAGCAGCGCGACCCCGAGGACGACGCCGAGGCCGCCGCCGGCGCCGAATCCCGAGATCAGCTGGTCGAGCCCGAACATGCCTCGCCTCGTCGGATCGGGGGAGGATGACGGCTCCCGGCTTGGCTCGCCAGAATGACCGCGTGTCGGCGCGGGAGCGACGGCGGTTCCGAGTCACCGGAGTCGTGCAGGGCGTCGGCTTCCGGCCGTTCGTCCACGGCCTCGCGCGGCGGCACGGACTCGGCGGCTTCGTGCTGAACGACGGCGCGGGCGTCGTGATCGAGGCAGAAGGCGACGGCCCGGCGCTCGACGCGTTCGCGCTCGATCTGCGCACGGACGCGCCGCCGCTCGCGCGTGTGGAGTCGGTCGTAACGGACTCGATCCCCGCGCGGGCGGAGAGGGAGTTCCGGGTCGAGGCGAGCGCCGCAACCGCCGCGACGGCGCTGATCCCGCCGGACGTCGCCACCTGCGACGACTGCCTGCGCGAGCTCTTCGACCCGGAGGATCGCCGCTACCGCTACCCGTTCGTCAACTGCACGCAGTGCGGGCCGCGCTTCACGATCGTCGTCGGCGTCCCGTACGACCGGCCGCTCACCACGATGGGGGGCTTCCCGCTCTGTGCCGACTGCCGGCGCGAGTACGAGGACCCCGCCGACCGGCGGTTCCACGCGGAGCCGATCGCCTGTCCTGCGTGCGGCCCGAGGCTCTCGCTGCCGCTCGAGGAAGCCGTGGCCGCACTGCGCGACGGCGGGATCGTCGCCGTCAAGGGGCTCGGCGGCTACCACCTCGCCTGCGATGCGAGGAACGAGGACGCGGTCTCGCGGCTCCGCGCGCGCAAGCACCGGGAGGACAAGCCCTTCGCCGTCATGTCCTCCGACCCGGGGACGCTGGCTCACGTCGACGACGCCGAGGCGGCGCTGCTCTCCTCGCGCGAGCACCCGATCGTCCTCCTCCACCGCCGCGAGGGCGCAGCCGTCGCGCCGTCCGTCGCGCCCGGCACCCCGTGGCTCGGCGTGCTGCTCCCGTACACGCCGCTCCACCACCTGCTGCTCGCCGATGTCGGCCGCGCGCTCGTCATGACGAGCGGGAACCGCTCCGACGAGCCGATCACGTACGAGGACGACGAGGCGCGCGAGCGGCTGGCCGGGATCGCCGACCTCTTCCTCGCCCACGACCGGCCGATCCACCGGCGCTGCGAGGACTCCGTCTGGCATGGGGGAACCCATGGTTCCCCCATGGACCCCCTCCTTCAGAGGCTTCACACGACTTCGCGCGGTGAGGCTGCGCCGGGCAAAGCCCGGCTCCGCCGACAAAGACAGGCTTCGAGTGCTCCGGTAGCGCCGTTTCCGATCAGGAGGTCGCGCGGATACGTGCCCTCGCCGCTCCGGCTTCCGCTCGCCGCGCGGCGCCCGATCGTCGCGGCCGGAGCCATGCTCAAGGCGACGTTCTGCGTCGCGCGCGCGGGCGAGGCGTTCCTCTCGCCGCACCTCGGCGACCTCGACTCGGAGCTCGCCTACCGCGCCTTCGTCTCCGACCTGGCGCTCTTCCTCGAGATGCTGGCCCCCCGGCCCGAGGTCGTGGCGCACGACCTGCACCCCGAGTACCTCTCCACGAAGTGGGCCTCCGAGCAGGACGCCGAGCTCGTCGGGGTTCAGCACCATCACGCGCATGCCGCCGCCTGCCTCGCCGAGCACGGCGAGACCGGCCCGGCGCTCGCCCTCGTCTTCGACGGCACCGGATACGGGACCGACGGGACGCTCTGGGGCGGCGAGCTCCTGCGGTGTGACCTCGGCGCGTTCGAGCGGCTCGCCCACCTGGATCCGGTTCCGCTTCCCGGCGGCGAGGCGGCGATCCGCGAGCCGTGGCGCTGCGCGGCGGCCTACCTCGAGCGCGCCGATCGGCCGGTGCCGTTCGCTCGCTGGCCGTTCGTGCGCGAGAGCCTGAAGGTGAACGCGCCGCTCTCCTCCGGGATGGGCCGCCTCTTCGACGCGGTGGCGGCGCTGCTCCGCGTGCGCGAGGAGGTGACGTACGAGGGCCAGGCGGCAATCGAGCTCGAGCAGCTGGCGGGCGACGCGCACGAGGAGCCGTACTCGTGGGCGTTCGGCGAGGGAGCGGCCCTCGTCCGGGAGGTGCACGACGACCTCGCCGCCGGCCGCCCGCGGGAGGAGATCGCCGCGGCCTTCCACGAGACCGTCGCCACGGCCTCGACCGCCGCGTGCGCAGAGGTCGCCGAGCCGCGGACGGTCGTGCTCTCGGGCGGGACCTTCCAGAACCTGCGGCTGCTCGACTCGACGCGACGGCGGCTCGAGCACGAGGGCTTCCGCGTGCTGTCGCACCGGCTCGTCCCGCCGAACGACGGCGGGATCAGCTACGGGCAGGCCGCCGTTGCGGCCGCGATAGCCTGGCGCGCTTGACAGTCACGCTCCGCCCGTTCCACACCGACGAGTTCGAGCTCGTCTGGGAGGCGCGCAAGCTCCGCGCGAGCCCGACCTCGCCGATCACGCCGGGCGCGAAGCGCGCGATCCAGCGGCAGATGGAGCGCTCGGGGCGGCTCTACGACGGCTTCCTGAAGCTCGCGATCGACGTCGACGGACGCCTCGTCGGCGAGATCGACGCGCGCTGTCCGGCGAACGCGTTTCCGCCGGGCGTCTTCGAGGTCGGGATCGAGCTCTACGACGACGGCGACCGGGGCCGCGGCTACGGCGGCGAGGCGGTCCGGCAGCTCGTCGACCGGCTCTTCGCCCGCGAGGGCGCAGAGCGCGTGCAGGCCTCGACGGCGGCGGACAACGCGGCGATGCGCCGCGTGCTCGAGAAGCTCGGCTTCGTCTACGAGGGGACGCTGCGCAGCTTCATGCCGGCCGGCGAGCGGCGAGACGACTACGTCCTCTACGCCGTCACTCGGGCCGACTGGGCCACGCCGCGCTGAGCTTCCGCCGCGTCTCGGCCAGGTGCTCCGGCATGACTTTGACGTCGGCCAGGACCGGCATGAAGTTCGTGTCGCCCGACCAGCGCGGGACGACGTGGAGGTGGACGTGGTCGACGATTCCGGCGCCCGCGACTCGGCCGAGGTTCCAGCCGAGGTTCGAGCCGTCGGGCCGGTAGGTCGCGGCCAGGGCCTCGAGCGCCTCCGCGGCGAGCCGGTGGATCTCGAGCGCCTCCTCGTCGTCGAGCGCGGCGAACTCGGTGCCGTGCCGGAACGGCGCCACCATCAGGTGCCCTGACGCGTAGGGGAATTTGTTCAGCAGGACGAACGCGCGCCGCCCGCGGTGGACGACGAGCCGCTCCTCGTCGTCGCCCTCCGCGGCGAGGCAGAAGACGCAGCCCTCCTGCTCGTCGGCCGCCTGGATGTACTCGAGGCGCCAGGGCGCCCACAGCGGCTTCGTCACGACCGGGTCTTCTACCAAGATTCGGCGGTGCGCTCGGTCCGCGCGCCCTCGGCGCTGCCCTGGCTCGGCCTGCTCGTGGGCGTCTCGACGCTCCTGCGCTTCTGGGCGGCGACGCGCATCCCGACACCGTGGATCGCGCCGGACGAGCTCATCTACGCCGAGCTCTCCCGCAGCCTCTGGGAGCACGGGACGCTGCACCTCCTCGGCCGGCCGACGAGCTTCTTCAGCTTCGTCTACCCGGCGATCGCGGGCGGGCCGCTCAGCCTCCCGAACGTCCACGCGGGCTACACGCTGCTGAAGGCGATCCAGGCGCTGCTCGTGTCGCTCACCGCCGTGCCGGTGTACCTGTGGGGACGGACCTTCGTGTCGACGCGGTGGGCGCTCGCGGCGGCGGCGCTCGCGTTGGCCATTCCGGACCTGGCCTACTCCGGCTTGATCCTGACGGACGTCGCGCTCTATCCGGTGCTCGTGCTCGCGGCGTGGGCGATGGCGGCGACGCTCGTCCGGCCGACGCCCGCGCGGCAGGGCCTCCTCCTGGCCGCGATCGTCCTCGCGTCCGCAACGCGGCTCCAGGCGGTCGTGCTGGCGCCCGCCTTCGTGACGGCGGTCGGCCTCAAGGCGCTCCTCGACCGGGAGATCCGCTGGGCCGCACGCCTCTGGCCGAGCGCCGCCGGCTTCGCCGCGCTCGGAGTGGGGTGGGCGGGATACCAGCTCCGGAACGGCGGCCCGGCGACGAAGCTTTTCGGCGCCTACCAGGCGGCGGGAGAGGTGCACTACACGCTCGGGGACGCACTCCGCTTCTGCCTCTACCACGCCGCGGACGTCGTCCTCTTCACCGGCGTCGCGCCGGTCTGCGCGCTCGCCGTGTTGCTGGTCACCCGCCCCGCGGGCGCGGAGGCGCGCGCCTACGTCGCGGTGGCCGCCTCCGTCACGGTCTGGCTCGTCGCCGAGGTCGGCGTCTTCGCCTCGCGGCACGTCGGCCACCTCGCGGAGCGGAACCTCTTCGCGCTCGCACCGATCCTCTTTCTCGCGCTCGCGCTCTGGCTCGACCGCCGCGCGCCGCCGCCGCGGATCGCGATCGGAGCGGCGGTTGGAGGCGTGCTCCTCCTCGTCGCCTACCTGCCGACGTCGCGCTTCGTGAACGCCGCGACGATCCCCGACGCGCTGACGCTCGTCCCGTTCCATCGGCTGCACGTCCACGCGCCGGGGCTGAACCTCCGGCTCGTCGTCCTCGTCGTCGTCGCGGTCGCGGCTGTCGCGTTCGCCGTCGTGCCGCGGCTCCTCCCGATCGCGCTCCTCCTCGTCTTCGCCGGCGCCTCCGTGAACGTGAGCCGGGTCGTCGCGGCCGAGGCGACGCGCGTACAGCCGGGGACGGTCGGCGCCGACCCCCGCTGGATTGACGAGCACGCGCCGGGGCCGGTCGCCTATCTCTACACCGGCGACGTCTACTGGAACTCGGTGTGGGAGAACCTGTTCTGGAACCGCCGGCTCGACCGCGTGTACGACCTCCTGCTCGCCGCCGTCCCCGGCGGCATCCCGCAGGAGTCGCTCGGGCCGTACGAGGACGGCCGCCTCGTGGACAAGTTCGGCCACGGCCCGGGGGTGCGCTACGTCGTCGCGTCGAACTCGCTCCTTTTCGCGGGCCGCCGGATCGCCGACGCCGGGAACGGCATCAGCCTCTGGCAGGTCGACCCGCCGTTCCGGCTCCGCCAGTGGATCCAGAACGTCCGCTTCGACGGCACCGTCGAGCGGCACGCGAAGGTCTTCGTCTACGCCTGCCGCGGCGGCACGCTGCGCCTGACCCTGAGTGCATCTACGCCCATGTCGGTCAGGCTGCTCCGCAACGAGAAACCACTGGGTCGGATCCCCCTCCGGCCGGGACGGGCGTCCAGCTTCGACATCCCTGCCATGGCGCGGCGCCCGCGCGGCAAGCACCTGTGCAGCTTCGATCTCCTCACGCCCGCACCGGTCAGGGTGACGGACCTGTCTTTTACAGCCAGCGCTTGAAGCGGAAGAACGCGACGAGCCCGATCCCCGTCGCGACCATGAAGCCGACGATCGCCCAGAACGCGGCCGCGGTGTCGAAGCCCGGGAAGTGGACGTTCATCCCGAAGATGCCTGTGATGAGCGTCAGCGGCAGGAGGGTGACGCTGACGACGGTGAGGATGCGGAGGACGTCGTTCTGGCGGTGCGAGATGACCGACTCGTTCGTGTCCTCGAGCCCGTCGACGACCTCCTTGTAGTTGTCGAGCAGGTCCCAGATCCGCTCCGCCGCGTCGACGATGTCGTCGAAGTAGAGCTCGAGCTCCTCGGGCAGGAACCGCTCCACCCGCCGCTCGAGCAGGCGCAGCGTCGAGCGCTCGGGCTTGATGATCTTGCGGTAGCTGATGATCTCCTGCTTGACGTTCGAGATGTCGCGGACGACGTCCTCGGCGCGCTCCTCGAACAGCGCGTCCTCGATCGAGTCGAGCTTGTGCGCGATCTTGTCGAGGATCGGGAAGCAGTAGTCGAAGAGGTCGTCGAGCACCTCGTAGAGCAGGCGGCCGGAGCCCTTCGAGAAGAGGCGGTCGCGGAGCTCCTCGTCCTCCTCGCAGCGGCGGAAGAGCCGCGTGACGGGGAGCAGCTCGACGGCCGGGAGGGTGACGAGGTAGTCGGGGCCGAGGAAGAGGTCGAGCTCGCCCGCGTTCAGCCGCTGGATCGCCTTGTCGTAGACGGGGAAGTGCAGGACGGCGAAGAGGTAGCCGTCGTCGGCGTACTCGTCGATCTTCGGCCGCTGGCGCTTCGAGAGGACGTCCTCGATGTCGAGTGGATGCCAGCCGAAGCGCTCGGCGAGCGTGTTCGCCTCGTCGGCGGTTGGCGCGTCGAGGTGGATCCAGGTGAGGCCGCCGGCCTGGAGCTCAGCGATGCGCGGCTCCGCGCGCGCGGACGCCTCGACGACCGCGGAGCGCGGCCGGGGGCGCTTGATGCGGGGCAGGCTTGGCATCGGTACTCAGAGGGTCGTCCACGCGCGTCGCCATGTTCGCCATCCTACCCCGAAAGGCCTGCGCCTAGACCTCGGCGCAAGGCGCTAGGGGCGGAGGGCGGAGAGGTCCCCGCCCTCCGCGCGACCGCAACCTACGGGCCGACTGTCAGCTCGGCGCCGGTTGCCGCGAGGGCAGCCAGCGAGAGCAGCAGGAGAAGGGCCTGCGCCCAGATCCGCGAAGGCATGAGTCACCTCCTTTCGAGGCATGCCTGAACGCCCGGCGGGTGCCGGGCTTTACTGAGCGGCATCAAGCGATCGACGGCTATTCGTTGTCAAGCACCACGCTTGTCAAGCGGACTGGAGCAGGTTGACGCGGATGCAGGTCGTGCAGGAAGATGGGTCCGCCGACATGAGCGCGGGCGAATCCATCGGGCAGCGCCTGCGGCGTTTGCGCCTCGAGAAGGGCCTGTCGCAGCGTGCGCTCGCAGGCCCCGGGGTCAGCTACGCCTACGTCTCACGCATCGAGGGCGGCCAGCGGCGGCCGTCGCTCCGCGCGATCCGAGTGCTGGCCCGGAAGCTCGGCGTGTCGGCCCAGTACCTCGAGACGGGCTCGATGACGACGAGCGAGGAGGACCGGGAGATCCGGCTCTCCGACGCGGAGCTCCGGCTGCGGCTCGACGAGTCGGTCGCGGGCGCCGAGGAGGCCTTCCACGAGGTCCTGCGCGAGGCGAACGAGGCGGGAGACATCGAGGCCGCGATCCGCGCCGAGCTCGGCCTCGGCCTCGCCGCCGCCCGTGCCGGCCGGAACGAGGAGGCCGTCGCGCACCTCGAGCGGTCGATCTCCTCGCCGCGGGTGATGCCGACCTCGCACCCGGACGTCTACATCACGCTCGGCAATACATACCTCGACCTCGACCGGCCCGAGCAGGCGGCCGAGCTCTACGAGCGCTGCCTCGACGAGCTCGCCGGCGGGGAGCAGGACGACCCGAGCGCGCGGGTGCGCTTCGCTACCCATCTGAGCTACGCGCTGTCGAACCTCGGCCGGTTCGTGGAGGCGCGCGAGGTGCTCACCGACCTGACGTCGCGCGCGCGGGCGATCGTCGAGCCGTACGCGCGGATCAGGCTCTACTGGTCGCTCGCTCGCCTCGCGGCGATGGAGGGCCACGGACGGATGGCGCTCCGCCACCTGCGCCGCGCGATCGCGCTCCTCGAGGCGACGGAGGACACGCTCCACCTCGCGCGGGCGCACCTGCTCTCGAGCGAGATCCTCGTCCTCGACGGCAAGGCGGACGAGGCCGCGCCGCATCTCGAGGCGGCCGAGCGGCTCTTCGACCTCGGCGGCGACGCGCGCGACCGCGGCGCGGTGCGGGCGCAGCAGGGGAAGCGCGCGGCGCTCCTCGGCGACGCCGAGGAGGCGGCCCGGCGCGCGACCGAGTCGCTCGAGCTGACCGGCGACGCGCCGCTCGGGAGCGCCTACTTCGCGCTGGCGCAGGCGCACGCGCTGCGCGGCGAGGTCGACGAGGCGGACCGGACGTTCCGCACCGCCGTCGAGCTGCTCGGCCAGGGAGGCGACTGGCGCGAGGCGGTCCAGGCCTGCCGAGCCTGGTCGGACGTCCTCCGCGACGCCGGCCGAACCACGGACGCCTTCGAGGTGCTGGAGCAGGCCGCGGACCTGGCCGAGAAGGCCTCGGCCTCTCCCCGCGCGATCCTCTAGGCAGCGCCTGTCCCTCGCGGGAAGATGCCGGGAGGGATGCTCGCGCTGCTCCACCTCGTGCTACGCCGGCTGCGCGCGCGGCTCTTCGTCGCGGCCGCCACCGCAGCCGCGGTCGGCGGCGCGGGAGCGCTGATCGGCTGGAGCAGCCTCGCCGCCGCGCACGCTCAGGAGCGGAACGTCCGCCTGCACCTGCGCGCGCTGCCCCCGGCGAAGCGCGCCGTCCGCGTCGTCTACACGATCGCGCCGCTCGAGGGAGACCGCAACGCCGCGACAGTCCGAAGCGCCCTCGACGGACTTCGGGACGTTGCGGAGCCCGCCCGACTCGTCCGCATCCTCCACCCGATCGCGCCGTCGGACGAGCGCGGGACACGCGTCGTCGTCACCGGCCGGCCGCGCCGTGACGTCCGCCTCGACGAGGGGCGCCTCCCGCGCAGCTGCACGGACGACGGCTGCGAGGGACTGTCGCTCGCCGGCCGCCACCGGATCGGCGAGCGAGTTCGCCTCGGCCCGGCCGTGATCGTCGTCGTCGGCCGCGGCTCGCTCGACCCGGCGGCGCTCGCGGACCGCTCACGGCTCGGCCGGCGCGCGCTGCTGCTCCCCTCGATCCCGCGGCCGCTCCGGCTCTTCGCCCGCCTGCGGGCCGGGACGACCGTCGTCGCCACGGCGCCGCTCGTCCCCGAGCGCGTGCACGGCTCCGGGCTGCGGGCGCTCGTCGAGCGGCTGCGGCGCACGATCGTCCGCCTCGATCGCAGCGACGCCTCTGGTGTCGTCACGGCGACCGCGCCGCTCCCCGTCCTCACGGCGCTCGCCGACCGCGGGGACGTCGCCCGGCGGCGCCTGCTCCTCGTGGCGAGCGAGGGCGCCGCGCTCGTCCTCGCCTTCGCAGCGTTCACCGCCGCCGCCCGCCGCCGCGAGGTCGCCGCCCTCGAGGAGCAGCTCGCGACGCTCGGCGCTTCTCGCGGCCAGATCTGGCTCGCGCGGGCGACGGAGGCGCTCGTGCCGAGCGCGGTCGGGCTAGCGGTCGCCCTCGCCGGCCTCCGCGCCGCCGGCCCGCTGCCGCTCGGGACGCTGGTCGCGATCCTCGTCACGACGGCCGTCGCCGGCGCCCTCCTCGTCGCCGCCGGCACGCCGCGCCCGCCGCGTCTGCGCTTCGCCGGCCCGCTCGAGGTCGGCGCTCTCGCCGCCCTCGGCGTGATCGTCTGGCAGACCGCCTCGACCGGCTCGCTCGACCCGGGGCAGATCGCCGCGGCGCACAACGCGAGCCCGATCCTCCTCCTCGTGCCGGCGCTCGCCTTCTTCGCCTCCGCCGTGCTCCTCCTTCGCCTGCTTCCCGCGGCGCTCCGGCTCGCGGAGCGGTTCGCTCGCAACGGTTCGATCGGCGTGCGGCTCGCTGCAGTCGGGGCGGCTCGCCGACCGGCGCAGGCGGCTGCGGTGACGACGTTCCTGGCCGTCTCCCTCGGCGCGGCCCTCTTCAGCCTCGACTATCGGGCGACGCTCGACCGGAACGCCCGCGACCAGGCGGAGTTCGCGGCGGGCGCGGCCTGGCGGGTCGTAGGGGCGCGGTCGGTGGCCGCCGGCTCGCCCGCCCTGCGCTTCGCCGCCGACGTGCCGCAGGCGCTGCCCTCGTCCGCCGCGCTACCCGTGTCCTTGCTCGGCCTGGGGGCCGCGCGACTCCCGGAGGTGCGCGGCTGGCGGGCCGGCTTCTCGCCCGTCGCCCCGAGCGAGCTGACGCACCGCCTGCGACCCCGCCCGATCGCGCTCCGCGGCCCGAAGACGGCCCGCGACGCCACCGCGCTTCGGGTCTGGATCCACGCGGAGACGCAGTACCCGCGGATCGTCGTGCTCCATCTCCTCCAGTCCGACCGCACCTTCGCCCACGTCCGCGCCGGAGTCGTGTGGACGCGCTGGCACCGGCTTCGGGTCCCGCTCCCGGCGCCGCTGCGCGGCGCGCAGCTCGTCGGCGTCGAGTTCCTGCCGACCTTCGTGCCGCTCAACCACGAGCTCGACCTCTCCGGGTCGGTCGAGCTCGGCCGGTTCGAGGAACGGCGCGCCCGCGGTTGGTCGGCGCTGCCCTCGCTTCGCACTTGGACGGCGGCGGCGGGGGACACGGGCGGCGGTTTTCTCCTCACCGACGCGCCCTTCGCGGCGGACGCGCCGGTCGGCCAGGGTCTGCAGTTCTCGCTGAACGGCACCGCGACGCCGCTCATCCGGCCCTCCGTGGCCCTGCCGCGCGCCCTGCCCGCGCTCGTGAGCCAGTCGGTCGCGGCGCAGGCCGTCGACGGCCGGCTGACCGTCGACCTCGAGGGGCGGGAGCTCCCCGTCCGGGTCGCCGCCGTCGCGAGCCGCTTCCCGACCGTCCTCCGCACGCCCGACGACTTCGTCGTCCTCGACTACGACACGCTCTTCGCGGCGCTGAACGTCGACCGGCCCGGCTTCGCGTCGCCGACCGAGGCCTGGTTCTTCGGCGGGGCCCGGCCCGCGGGCACGCACGTCATCGGTGCCGAGCCTTTGCGCCGGGAGCTCCTCGGCGACCCGCTGGCGCGCGGTGCCCGCGACGTCCTCGACGTCACGGCGCTCGTCGCCGCGGCGCTCGCCGTGCTCGGGCTCCTCGTCGGCGTGCGCTCGACGCTCGGCTCGGAGCGGATGCTCTCGGCGGAGTACGAGGCGCTCGGCGTGCCGCCGAGCACGCTCGTGCGCAGCGTCCAGCTCCGGCTCGTCGTCCTCTCGGTGCTCGGGATCGGCGCGGGACTCCTCGGAGGGGTGCTCGCGGTTCGCCTCGTCGGCGCGCTGGTCGCGGTCACGGCGGGCGGCCGGACGCCGCTGCCGTCGATCGTGCCGGTCGCGGCCTGGGTCCCGGCGGCGGCACTGCTCGCCGCGGTGGGAGCGGTCGCGCTCGTGGCGGCGCTCGTGCTCGCCCGGGGCGCCTTCCGCGGCCCCGCCGCGCGGAGGTTGACGGCGTGACGGCCGTCCGGGCCAGCGACCTCTTCTACCTCTACCGCGCGCGGCACGGCGATGTCGCGGCACTTCGCGGGCTGTCGCTCGAGGTCGCCGACGGCGAAGCGGTGGCGGTGCTCGGGCCGAGCGGGGCGGGCAAGACGACGCTCCTCGCGCTCCTGGCCGGGTTCGCCCGCCCGTCGAGCGGCGAGCTGACGGTGCTCGAGCACCCCGTCGAGGAGCTCGGCCGGCTTCGCCGGCGCTCGATCGGCATCGTCCGCCAGCACTACCACCGCGCCCTGCCGCGGGAGCTGACGGCTGAGGAGATCGTCGCGCTGCCGCTCCGGCTCGCCGGCTCGAGCGGCCGGGTCGCGCGCCGGCGCGTCGCGACCCTACTCCGGGCGGCGGGCCTCGCGGAGCGCGCGCAGGCGCGGCCGGCCGAGCTCTCGGGCGGCGAGCAGCAGCGCGTGGCGGTGTGCGCCGCGCTCGTGAAGGCGCCGCGCCTCGTGCTCGCGGACGAGCCGACGGGCGAGCTCGACGTGAAGGCGAGCGAGACGGTCGTCGAGCTGCTCCTCGGGCTGGCGGCCGAGGCGGGCGCGGCGGCACTCCTCGTCACGCACGACCCGGCGGTCAGCGCCGCGACGTCGAGGACGATCCACATCCGCGACGGACGGCTCGCAGCCGAGGGGACGACGCGGCCGGTCCTGATCCTCGACCCGCAGGGGTGGTTACGGCTGCCGGAGGGCCTGCGCGACCGCTCCGGGATCCACGAGCGGGCGCGCGCCCGCGCGAGCCCGGGCAAGATCGAGCTCCTCGCCGAGGGGGTGGAGGCGGCCCCTCGCGCCTCGCGGGCTCCCGCACCGCGCGAGAAGCGCTACGAGACCGAGGTCGCGCTCGCGCACGTCGCGAAGGCGTACGGGCCGCGCCGGCTCTTCTCCGACCTCTCCTGGACGTTCGGGCCCGAGCGCCTGCATGTCGTCGCCGGCCCCTCCGGGAGCGGGAAGACGACGCTCGTGAACCTCGTCGCGGCGCTCGACTACCCGGACGCGGGCCAGGTGTGGGTCGGCGGCGACCGCGTCGACGGTCTGAACGCCGACGAGGCCGCGCGCTGGCGGCAGCGGATGCTCGGCTACATGTCGCAGCACTCGACGCTCGTCGACTTCCTCTCGGCCCGGGAGAACGTCGAGCTCGCGCTCCGCCTGCGGCGCTTCGAGCGCGACGAGGCCCGGCGCCGCGCGGAGCGCTGGCTCGAGTGGGTCGGCCTGGCGAAGCTCGCCGAGCGGCGCGCGGATCAGCTCTCGGGCGGAGAGCAGCGGCGGGTCGCTCTGGCGCGCGCGCTCGCGCCGGGCCCGCGCGTGCTCCTCGCCGACGAGCCGACCGCGCACCTCGACCAGTTCTCCGGCCGGCTCGTCATCCGCCTGCTCGAGCGCGCCGTGGAGGAAGGGACGACGGTCGTCGCGGCCTCCCACGACCCCGACCTGATCGCCGCCGCGGACACGAAGCTCGAGCTCCCGAGGAGCGTCGCGGCCGCCGCAGGCTAGCGTTCGCTCCGTGCTCGAGGAGCTGATCCGCTCGTGGGACGGCGAGGAGGTGGTCGTCCGCTTCGACGAGCCGACTGGGACGTGGATGTTCGTGTGCATCCACTCGACGGCGCGCGGGCCGGCCGGCGGTGGCATGCGGATGAAGGTCTACGCGGAGCCGGGCGAGGCCCTCGGCGACGCCATGCGGCTCGCCTCGGCGATGACGCTCAAGATGGCCGCGGTCGACATGCCCTTCGGCGGCGGCAAGGCGGTCCTGGCCGTCCCTGAGCTCTTCGACGGCGAGGCCCGCCGCGGCCTCCTGCTCCGCTACGCCGATCTCGTCGCGTCGCTGCGCGGAACCTTCAACACGGGCCCCGACGTGAACACGTCCGCCGCGGACATGGACGTGATCGGCGAGCGGTGCGGCTACGTCTTCTGCCGGAGCGAGGAGAACGGCGGCTCGGGCAATCCCGGCCCGCACACCGCCCGCGGCGTCTTCCACGGCATCCGCGCGAGCGTGCGCCACGTCTTCGGCACCGACTCGCTCGAAGGTCGATCGGTGCTGGTGCAGGGCCTCGGCAACGTCGGCGCGCCGCTCGCTGCGGAGCTCGCGGCCGCAGGCGCCCGCGTTCTCGCCAGCGACGTCGTTCCCGATCGCGCAGCAGGCACCGACTTCGTCCCGGCGGAGGAGGTGATCGGCACCGAGTGCGAGGTGTACGCCCCGTGCGCCCTCGGAGGGACGCTGAACGCGGAGACCATCCCGCGCCTGCGCTGCCGGATCGTCGCGGGCTCGGCGAACAACCAGCTCGCCGAGCCTGAGGACGCAGAGCGCCTCCGAGCCGCCGGGATCCTCTACGCGCCCGACTTCGTCATCAACGCCGGTGGTGTGCTCAACTCGCTCGGCGCGGAGCATCTCGGCTGGACGAGAGAGCAGATCGAGGAACGGCTCGCGGCGATCGGCGACACGCTCGCGGAGATCTACGCACGGGCGGACGCCGCAGACATGACGACCGAAGCGGCCGCGGAGCAGCTCGCCGTCGCTCGGCTTGCGTAAGGAACGGCCACACCGGGAATAGCCGCCGCGTCTGCACCAGCGTGAGGGGGTCGTGATGCGCTTGCGAATCGTTCTCGTCCTCGTTGCCGCCGCGGCACTGGCCGCGCCGCAGGGCGCGTCGGCGTCGCCGCCGCTGCCGAACAGCATCGCCGCGATCGGCGATTCGATCACCCGGGCTGCCGACGTGTGCTGCTGGTACGGAGACCATCCCGCCGAGTCGTGGAGCACCGGCGGCGGCATCTTCGACGGGATCACGAGCCACTACGAGCACATCCTCGCTCTGAAGCCCGGCATCTACGGCCACAACTACAACGACGCGAAGTCCGGCGCGAAGATGCGCGACGCTCCGGCACAGGCGCAGGCCGCTGTGGCTCAGAGCGCGCGCTACGTGACGATCCTGATGGGCGGCAACGACGTCTGCACCGGCTCGATCTCGACGATGACGAGCGTGAGCGACTTCCAGGCGCAGTTCGCGGCCGCGCTGAGCACGCTCGCAGCCGGCCTGCCGACCGGTGCGCACGTGTTCGTCAGCAGCATCCCGAACGTCTACCGGCTCTGGCAGCTCTTCCACGACAACCTCACGGCCGAGCTCGTCTGGAGCGCGGCAGGCATCTGCCAGTCGTTGCTCTCGATCACCAACACGGAGCAGGATCGGCAAGCCGTCGTCGCCCGCGAAGCGGCGTTCAACAACGTGCTCGCCGGCGTCTGCGGCCAATACGCGTTCTGTCGCTTCGACGGCGGCGCGACCTTCGAGTACCAGTTCGGCGCCGCCGACGTGAGCAAGCTCGACTACTTCCACCCGAGCCTCAGCGGCCAGGCGAAGCTCGCGTCACTGACCTGGCAGCACTCCTGGTGGCCGACGCTCTAGGAGATGCCCGAAGCCTTCGTCACCGTCGCGACCGTCCAGGCGCACCGGACACGCTCCGGCAATACGCGCTTCGTCCTCACCGACGACCAGGGACGTGAGTACACGACGTTCAAGGAGCCGATCGCCCGCCAGGCTGTCGCCGCCGAGGGCGGCCAAGCCAGGATCGAGTTCCACGAGACACAGAAGGGCGGCTACACGAACGTCTACCTCGACGCGGTCGAGCCCCTGGAGGAAGCCTCCACCTCCGCCGACGAGGGGGAGGGGCGGGCAGACGAGGTCGCGTGGCGCACCGCCTTGGAGGCGGCGCCGTACATCCTCAGCCGCGACGCGGTCGAGCGCGAGGTGCCGCCGGAAGAGTTCTTCGAGAAGCTGAAGCCGTTCAAGGACCTCGTCGCCGACGACATCCGCGACGGGGACGAGGGCGATTAGCACAAACGAGGGAGGGGCCCGTAGGCCCCTCCCTCGCATGCTCGGCGCGCGCCGGCGCTAGTAGGCGTCCTCGCGGTACCCCCGGCCGCCGCGGCCGTAGTAACCGCCCAGCTCGCCGCGGTAGCCCTCGTCGCGGTAGCGCTGCTCATCGAACTCCGGCGCGTTCTTGATCTCGTCCTTCGTGCGGTTGACGAAGACGGTCTCGGCGTCGAGATCGATGTCCCGGATCACGCCCGCCGGGAGCATCGTCTTCTTGCCGAAGATCCACGGACCGGTATCGACGACGACGTAGCTGCCGCCGACGTCGTAGGTCGCTTCGTCGACCTTGCCGATGTCGCCGTCGAGCGCTTCGACGGTGAAGCCCGTCAGGTCCGTTTCCGTCGCTTGGCTCCGATATGTCCAGATATCCGAAGTCGCCATCTCAACCCCCCTTCGGGGCGCCCGCCCCGAGTCGCTTTGGCACCTTCTCGCGTTCCCCTCGACCTCGACGCCAAACGCGCGCGCTGCACCGCTAGAGCAGGTAGATCAACAGCACGATGATGAGCACGAGCAGAAGCAAGCCACCAGCTCCGTAGTACATGCGTTCCCCCTTTCCGTCGTACCCTGAAACGGACGGGGCGAGCGCCCGGTTACGGAGCCCGAGTTGTCATCTGCGGGCCGCAGTGCTATCGATTGCCAGGGATCACAACCGGGGGGAGGCCGTTGTGAAGCGTCTGGTCGTCATAGGTCTCGTGGTCGTCACGTTCCTGAGCTCGGCGTCGCCGTCGCCCGTGCGGCGACGACGCTCACCGGAACCGCCGAGTGGACGGGCCCCGCCTACCCCGACCTCGAGAGCAGCACCGTCGTCCACGGCACCTTCGACGGCACGCTGGGCAAGGGAACCTACGAGGGAACCCTCATCGGCGGGCCCTCGTTCATCACGACTCCCTGCGACCTCGGTCCCTTCTGCGAGCCGGTCACGGGCACGATCACGTTCTCGGGACACCGCGGGAGCTTCACGGGGATCGTCCAGCCCGGAGGCCTGGTCGGCCTCCAGGACATCGCAAGCCATTCGTGGCGCTCCTTCGAGCTGACGCTCCTCGTCACCGGCGGAACCCGGGGCTACACGAACGCGGACAGCCTGCTGAGCCTCACCTACACGTCCACCTGGGCGCACTACTACGACGCCGACGCCAACCAGTTCATCAGCACCATCTCCGACGAAGGAACGCTGACGGGCGACCTCCGCTAGATCGCCGGCGCATGCGTCGGAAGCCGATGTTTGATGCGCAGGCGTCGGTGGAACCGGCGCGGGACAGTCAACCGAGGAAGGGGTCTCATGAGGATTGCTCTCACGCTGCATCGCGTCGGTCTGCGCAGTGATCTGCTGCACGGTCTCGGCTTCGCTTCCATCTTCGGGGCGATCTCGCTCTGGGGACGTTCTGCCATGGTCTCGAACGAGAACGGCCGCGCACGGGCCGAGCGGCTCGCCATCTTCGTCGGCCTCTGGCCGCCGACGTTCTTCCTGCTCGGCAAGGTCTTGCAGGACATCGAAGCGGAGCCGGCGGAGCAAGCGCGCCAGGGCCGCGAGGCTAAGGGCGAGACGCTCGACGAGGCGCTCACCCCGGCGTAGCGCTCCGCTGCCGTTTTCGAGCTTCGCAATTCCTCTCTCTGGAAGGAGGTGACAAACAATGGCCGCAACAGCACGAGACGACGTGGGCTACAAGGCGGAGGCAGTCGGAGAACGCACCACCGGAGCCCACGACGAGACGAAGTGGGCGCTGCTGACCACCGAGTTCTGGGCGATGGTCCTGCTCATCGCGGCGATCCTGATCGCGAGCGCAATCTCCGACTCCCTGGACGACGTACGGGCGTGGACGCTCGTCACGATCGTCGGGGCCGGCTACATCCTGAGCCGCGGGGTGGCAAAGGCAGGAACCGACCACGGGCTCGGCAGCCTGGGCGGACGGCGCCGCTAGCACTCGGCGTGTTGGCCCCGGTCCCCGGCCAGCAAGCCGAAGCCCGAACCCGCCGCCGCAGCCGACATGGCGGCTGCGGCCCACAGACGTTGTCCGAGGGGCTTGTTACGCCGCCGTCAACGTCGTGCGCTCGACATACACGCCTGGCCCGGACGGATCCGGGATGTCCGCGCCGTCTTCGGCCAGCCCGGCGAGATGGAACGCGATTGCGCGGCGCATCTCCTGCTCGGCCTCCTCGAGCGTGTCACCCGTCGCGACGCAGCCCGGCAGATCAGGAGACCACGCGGAGTAGTTCGAGGGCGGACCACCCTCGATGAGGATCAGGTAGCGGTCGACGCGGTCGGCGTAAGGGTTCATGTGCGGATGCCCGCCTGTCGAAGGATGCTGGCCTGCGTCTTCGGGTGCAAGTCGGCGGACAGCTTGCCAGCAACGGTGACGCGGCCAAGCTTCGTCGGGTGCTTGAACTGACGATGGCTGCCCTTGATCGCGACGATCGCCCAACCGTCGTCTTCCAAGAGCCTGATCATCTCGCGTACTTTCACCGCTCGATCGTCACCCACGCGGCGGACGACCGGCGCGCGCAGACGAGTCCCCGGCCGAGATGGCCAAATTGCGCTGGCTCTGCGACAACTAGCTCGCGCCACGACTGCGGCTCCCGCGTCCTCCGAAGGGCCGGCGGCCGAGGATCATGCCCGGCGGAGCATGAGCTCGTCCGCTGACCGCCGCCGCAGCCGACATGGCGGCTGCGGCTAACCCACGCCCTCCGAAGGAGCCCCGAGGAAGTCGTCATGTCCCCCGAAGGGGGACGGACTTCCGAGGGGAGTGCGCCCGGCAGGAATCGAACCTGCGACCTCGCGCTCCGGAGGCGCGCGCTCTATCCCCTGAGCTACGGGCGCGGGGGTGCGTAGTGTACCCCTCGTGCTCGTCTCGGCCCGCGCAGTCACCCTCCGGCTCGCCGAGACGTTCGTCATCTCGCGCCAGGCGCAGGACACCGCCGAGGTCGTCCACGTCGAGCTCGAGCACGAGGGCGTCCGCGCCTTCGGCGAGGCGGCGCCGATCGAGCGCTACGACGAGTCGGCCGAGTCGGCCCTCGCGTACGTCGAGGAGCACGCAGAGCTGCTCGGGGACGACCCGTTCGCGCTCGAGGAGATCTTCGGCCGGCTCCCGCCGCGCGAGTACGCCGCGCGTGCCGCGCTCGACGCAGCGCTGCACGATTTCTGCGGCAGGCTCACAGAGCAGCCGGTCTGGCGCCTGCTCGGCCTCCGCCGCGCCGGCCCGCCGACCTCGTGGACGATCTGGCTCGGCGATCCCGACGACATGGCCCGGCGGGCCGAGCGCGTCCGCCACCGCTTCCGCCGCCTGAAGCTCAAGCTCGGCGCGCACGACGGGCTCGACGTCGAGCGCGTGCGCGCCGTGCGCGCCGTCGCGGACCAGCCGCTCCAGGTCGACGTCAACGAGGGCTGGGACGAGGCCGAGGCGCTCGAGAGCCTCCCGCAGCTCGCTGCGCTCGGCGTGGAGTACTGCGAGCAGCCGCTCCCGGCCGGGGACGCGGCCGTCCTCAGGGGCCGCTCGCCGATCCCGGTCTACCTGGACGAGGACTGCCACACGCTGGCCGACGTCGCCCCGTGCGCGGAGCGGGCGGACGGGATCAACATCAAGCTCGCGAAGTCGGGCGGGATCCGCGAGGCCGTACGCATGGTCCACGCCGCCCGCGCACTCGGGCTCGGCGTCATGCTCGGCTGCATGGTCGAGTCGGGCCTCGGCATCTCGGCGGCGGCCCAGATCGCGAGCCTCTGCGACCACGTCGACCTCGACGGCAACCTGCTCCTCGCCGAGGACCCGTGCCCGGGCGTCGAGCTCCTCGACGGCGTCCAGCTCCCGCCACTCGAACCCGGTCTCGGGGTTGAAGCCGAAGCGCTATCTCGTCCTCGCTGAGGGCTTCTCCGGCGATCCCCACTACGGCAAGACGGCCCGCGGCGTCCTGCGCTACCGGCGCGAGGACGTCGTCGCGATCCTCGACTCGACCCGCGCCGGCGAGCGCGACGACGGCCTGCCGATCGTCGGCGCCGTCGACGACGCCCTCCGCTACGAGCCGACGACGGCGCTCGTCGGGGTGGCGACGCAGGGTGGCCGGTTTCCGCCCGAGTGGATCGAGCTGATCCGCGCCTGCGTCGAGCGCGGCCTCGACGTCGAGAACGGGCTCCACGTCTTCCTCGGCGACGACCCGGAGCTCGTCGAGCTCGCGCGGCGGCGCGGGGTGGAGCTCCGTGACCTGCGCCGCCCGCCGGCCGACCTCTCGACGGTCACGGGCGAGAACCTCCGCGTCGACGCGCGGATCGTCCTCACCGTCGGCTCCGACTGCGCGATCGGGAAGATGACCGTCTGCTGCGAGCTCGACCTCGAGGCGCGCCGGCGCGGGCTCCGCTCGGTCTTCGTGCCGACCGGCCAGACCGGGATCGCGATCGCGGGGTGGGGGATCGCGGTCGACGCGGTCGTCTCGGACTTCCTCGCGGGCGCCACCGAGCGGCTCGTCGTGGAGGGCGCGGAGCGCGGCGACCTGCTCTGGATCGAGGGCCAGGGCGCGCTGCTCCACCCGCTCTACTCCGGCGTCACGCTCGGCCTCATGCACGGCTCGGCTCCGCACGCGTACGTCCTCTGCCACGAGGCGGGGCGGACGGAGATCGAGGGCGTGGACGTGCACCACCCGATCCCGCCGCTTTCCGAGCTCGTCGAGCTGCACGAGCGGATCTCGCTGCCGGTGCGGCTGGCACGGGTCGTCGCGGTCGCGGTGAACACGCGCTTCCTCGACGACGAGGAGGCGGCGCGGGCCGCGGTCGCGGAGGCCGAGGCCGAGACGGGGCTTCCGGCCGACGACCCCGTCCGTTTCGGCCCCGGCCGGCTCCTCGACGCCGTCTTGGAAGGGCTCAAGGCCTCGCCGGCGGCCGCCGAAGAGTCTGAAACCGGGCGCGCGTTCTGAGAGGGTCCCGCGTCCCGCCGCCACCTGCGATGACCAACCGACTCGTCTCCTGCCTCCTGCTCCCGCTCGTGCTCGCACTCTGCGCGGCCGCGTGCGCCCAAGGGGCTGTCCGCTTCGGCGTCACCGAGGACGCGGGCAAGTACGCCGACGACGGCGGCGCGACGTTCTTCCCGGCGCTCACTGACCTCGGCATGACCCAGAACCGGATCGCCGTCTTCTGGGACGCGGCTCATCCGGCCGAGATCCAGGAGAAGGCCTTCCTCGATCGTTCGCTCCCGGTTGCGGCGGCGAATCACATCCAGATCGTGTTCAGCGTCCAGCCGCGCCACCCGACCGACGTGACCTCGACCCCGGGCGGCGCGCTCGCGTTCGCGCAGTACGCGGCGCTCCTCGCGCGCACGTATCCGCAGGTGAAGCAGTTCGTGATCGGGAACGAGCCGAACCAGCCGCGCTTCTGGCGGCCGCAGTTCTCGCCGAGCGGACGCGGGGTCGCGGCCGCCGCGTACGAGCAGGTGCTCGCGCTCTCCTACGACGCTTTGAAGGCCGTCGACCCGACGATCGACGTGATCGGGCTCGGGCTCTCGCCGCGCGGGAACGACAACCCCGACGCGCGCAGCAACGTCTCCACCTCGCCGGTGCGCTTCATCCACGACCTCGGCGTCGCCTACCGCGCGACCGGCCGCACGCGGCCGATCATGGACGAGCTCGCCTTCCACCCGTACCCGAACCCGAGCTCGGGGAACGACCCGCTGCTCAAGGGCTACCAGTGGCCGAACGCGGGTGTGCCGAACCTCGCGCGCATCAAGCAGGCGGTCTGGGACGCGTTCGCCGCGACCGCGCAGCCGACCTTTGCGGAGCCCGGGGCCGGGTACCTCGCGGCGGCGGCCGCGCCCGCCGCGCCGCCGCTCACGCTCTACCTCGACGAGACGGGCTGGCAGGCGACGGTTCCGCCTGGTGAGCGGAGCGCGTACACGGGGCGGGAGAACTCGAAGACCGTGTCGGAGGCGACCCAGGCGCGCATCTACGGCGACCTCGTCCGCTTCGTCGAGTGCGACCCCTCCGTGACGGCTTTGAATCTCTTTCACCTCGAGGACGAGTCCGACCTCGATCGCTTCCAGAGCGGCCTCGTGCGCGCCGACGGGACGCAGCGGCCTTCCTACGACGCCGTCAAGAGCGCGATCGCCGAGACGGATGGGCTCTGCTCGGGCGTCGAGGCGTCGTGGCGGCATTCGACGGTCGTTACGGGCGCCGCGGCGGCGTTCGGGGCCGCGCGCGGCCGCGGCCGCTTCGGGTTCGCGGTCGGTGCGAAGGAGACGGCCGGCTTCAGCGCGGGGGTCTTCCGCGTGGGAGGCCGGCGCCTGTCGGAGAGTGACCGCGGCGCGATGGCCGCGGCGCTCGCGTCGGGCAGGCCGGCGCCGCGGCTGGTGGCGCGTGCGTCCGGGGTGGCGCGCGCGTACTGGCGCACGCAGATCGCGTTCAGGGCGCGCTCGCTCGCGCCGGGCCGGTACGTCTACGCCGTGCGCCTCGCCGCCTCGATGAACCCGTCGCGGACGACGCTGCTCGTCGGATCGCCGTTCCGGGTCGGCTGACGGCTCGCGTCGCGGTCATCGCCGATACGCACCTACCGCGCGGCGGGCGGCGGCTGCCGGACGCGTGTCTGGCGGAGCTCGGGCGCGCCGACCTGATCGTCCATGCGGGCGACTTCGTCGCGTTCTCGGTGCTCGAGGAGCTGCGCGCCCTCGCGCCGGTCGAGGCGGTGTACGGGAACATGGACGAGCCCGCGCTGAGGGAGGTGCTCCCCGAGGAGCGGGTCGTGGAGGTCGCCGGGGCGCGGGTCGGCGTCGTGCACATTCCGGGGCCGGCGGGCGGGCGGGAGGCACGGCTCGCGGCGCGGTTTGCGGGATGCGACGCGGTCGTGTACGGGCACACGCACATGCCGCAGGTGGCGCGGCTCGGCTCAGAGGACGGCGTGTGGATCCTGAACCCTGGGAGCCCCACCGAGCGACGGCGCGGACCTGTCCATTCCATGCTCGTCGCCGACGTGGAGGACGGGGAGATCCGCCCGCAGCTCGTCACGCTTTCGTAGCCGTTCAGGCTTGACGTACGAACGCGTGTTCGCTAGCGTTGCGAACAGGTGTTCGGAAAGCTCTCAGCCATCCTCGCCGCGGTCGCGGTCGCGTGGGCCCTCGTCCCGCATACCTCGAGCGGTGCCGGCCGCGAGCATGTCTACGTCGTCCGCCCGGCCGACACGCTCTGGTCGATCGCCGCCTCGCATTACGCAGGTGACCCACGCGCGGCGGTCTGGAAGCTGGAGCAGCGGAACGGCCTTCGCAGCACGGTCCTCAGACCAGGGGAGAGGCTCGTGCTCCCGCCGTAATCGTTCCCTACATGCCCCTATACGGGTGTCCGCTCATGGCGTTCGGATCGAGCATGACGTTCACGATCGCAGGCTGGCCGGAGGCGATGGCGCGCTCGAGCGCAGGCGCGAGCTCGTCGGGCCGCTCGACGTGCTCCGCGTGGCCGCCGAAGACGTCCGCGAGGCGGTGGTACGGCGTGGCCGCGAGCCGGGTCGCGACCTCGGCGTCGGCACCGTAGATCCCGACCTGCGGGATGCGGATCTCGCCCCATGCCGCGTCGTTCCCGACCACGACGACGGCCGGGAGGTCGAAGCGCGCCAAAGTGTCGAGTTCGAAGCCGTTCAGCCCGAGCGCGCCGTCGCCCGCGACGACGACGACCTGCTTCGTGGGCGTCGCGGTCTTGACGCCGAGCGCGTACGGCGGTCCGATCCCGAGGCAGCCGAACGGGCCCGGGTCGAGCCAGTGGCCCGGCCGGTGGACGCGCAGGACGCGCGAGACCGCCGCGACGACGTCGCCGCCGTCGCCGATCACGACGGTCCCCGGGTCGAGGACTCGGTCGAGCTCGGCCCCGAGCCGGTAGTGGTGGATCGGGGCGGCGTCCGACTCGATCTCCGCGCGGTGCTCGTCCCACCAGGCCGTCTCGGCCTCGCGGAGCCGCGCGAGCCACGCCTCTCGCCCGTCGGCCCGACCGTGCTTGACCGCGTCCGCGAGGATGCCGAGCACCGCCGCGCAGTCGCCGACGATCCCGGCGTCGGGCGCACGGTTACGCCCGAGCTCGGCCGGGTCGGCGTGGACGTGGACGAGCTTCGCGTCCGGCGTGAAGCGGCCGAAGCCGAGGCGGAAGTCGAGCGGCGCGCCGATCACGCCTACGACGTCCGCGGCCCCGAGCGCGGTCCCGCGCGCGTGCTGGAAGAAGAGCTCGTGGTCGGGCGGCAGGGCGCCGCGCGCGGAGCCGCTCAGGAAGACCGGCAGCCGTCCGTTCTCGGCGAAGGCGGCGAGCTGCTTCCAGGCGCTGTCCCACCAGATGCCGCTTCCGGCGACGACTGCGGGCCGCTCCGCGCTCGTCAGCAGGTCGGCCGCCTTCATCAGCTCGCGCGGATCGCCGAACGTCCGCGCTGCCGTACGGGACGGAGCTACTTCGCCGGCCGGCGCCTCGGCGAAGAGGACGTCCATCGGCAGCTCCAGGTAGACCGGCCCGCGCGGCTGCGCCAGCGCGGTGCGAAAGGCCGCGGCCATGAGCTCCGGGATCCGCTCCGCGTCCGTACAGAGCGCCGACCATTTCGTGATCGGCCGCAGGAGCGCGAGCTGGTCGAGCTCCTGGAGCGCACGCTGCTCCGCCTGCGCGAGTGGCCGCGCGCCCCCGATGAGCACGAGCGGCGTCTGGGCGACGAACGAGTTCGCGACCGCGGTGACCGTCCCCGTCACCCCGGGGCCGGCGGTCGCGACCGCGACCCCGCACGCGCGCCGCATCCGGCCCCACGCCTCGGCGGCGTGGGCGGCGGCCTGCTCGTGACGCACGTCGACGACACGCACGCCCTCGAGCCGGCAGCCCTCGTAGATCGGCATGACGTGGCCGCCCGAGAGCGTGAAGATCGTGTCGACGCCGTGCGCCGCGATCGCCCGCGCGGCGAGCCTCCCGCCCTGCACCCGCTCGGCCACGCGCCGAGCCTAGCGCCGTGCGCCGAGCGCGTCACGAGCCTCCGCCAACGCAAGGGCACCTCGATCCCCCAAACCTAGAATCGCCCGCGTGGATCTCGACCTCGTCTTCCTCGGCACGTCCGGCTCGATGCCGACCGCGAAGCGCGCGCCGACGGCGCTCCTCGTACGGCGCGGCGGCGAGCGGCTCCTCTTCGACTGCGCGGAGGGCACGCAGCGGCAGCTCCTGCGCTCGACCGTCGGGCTCGTCGAGCTGCCCGAGGTCTTCCTCACCCACTACCACGCCGACCACTATCTCGGCCTTCCGGGGATGCTGAAGACGTTCGCCGTGCGCGGGCGGACACTCCCGATGACGATCTACGGCCCGCCCGGGCTCCAGGACCTCTTCGTCTCGCTGCGCCGCATCTTCGGGCGGCTGACGTACCGCTACGAGCTCGTCGAGCTGCGGCCCGGCGACGTCCTCGAGCGCGGCGACTACCGTCTCGCAACCTTCCCGGTCGCGCACGGCGTCTCGTCCCTCGGCTACTCGCTCGTCGAGGAGCCGCGGCCGGGGCGGTTCGACGTCGAGGCCGCCGACGCGCTCGGTGTCCCGTCGGGGCCGGAGCGCGGCACGCTCCAGGGCGGCGACCCGGTCACGCTTCCCGACGGGCGCACGATCACGCCCGACTCCGTGCTCGGCCCGCCGCGGCCCGGCCGGACGGTCGTCATCACCGGCGACACGGCGCCGGCGCGCGAGATCGTCGAGATCGCGCGCGGCGCCGACCTGCTCGTCCACGAGGCGACCTTCTGCGAGGAGGAGCGGGACCGCGCCGCGGAGACGCTCCACTCGACCGCGGCCGGCGCCGCGGAGATCGCCCGCGCGGCCGAGGTGCGCCTGCTCGCGCTCACGCACGTCTCGAACCGCTACTTCGGGCCGGAGGTGGCGCGCGAGGCGCGCGAGATCTTTCCGGAGACGATCGTCCCACGCGACTTCGACGTCGTCGAGGTTCCCTTCCCCGAGCGTGGCCCGCCGCGGCTCCGCAAGGGAGGTGTTCTGGCCGGACGGGCGGACGAGCCGTAGTATCCAGCCGCGATGGGGAGGATGGTGCAGGTCGCAGTCGCGGGCGACGTGAGCGAGGCCGAGGAGCTCCAAGAGATCCTGCGCTCCGCCGGGATCGAGTCCGAGCTCTCGAGCGCGCTCGACGACCCGCTGACGGTGCTCGTGCCCGAGTCGTCCCTCGAGGACGCACAGGACGCGATCGAGGCGATGACCGAGCCAGATGACTTGATTGCGGACGCCTGACTACGGCGCACGCGCGTCGACGTACGACCGGCTGCGCCCGAGAGACGAGAGGTGGTGGGAGGTCTTCGAGGCGCTCGTGCGCGAGGGCGACCTGCGTGGACGCCGCGTGCTCGAGGTCGGCTGCGGAACGGGCCGGCTCGCGGGGGCGCTCGCCGAGCGCGCGTCCGCGAAAGTCTGGGCGGTCGACCCGTCGCCGGAGATGCTCGCGGTCGCGCGCCGGAAGGCGCCGCGAGCCGTCGCCTTCAAGCAGGCCGGCGCGGAGGCGCTGCCGTTCAAGGACGGCTGGTTCGAGCGCGCCGTGGCGATGCTCGCCGTCCACGTGCTCGACCGTCCGCGCGCCTTCGCCGAGGTGCGCCGCGTCCTCGGGGCCGAAGGCCGGTTCGCCATCGCCACCTTCGACCCCGGGCACATCCGCGGCTACTGGCTGAACGAGTACTTCCCGTCGATCGCGAGGATCGACCTGGCGCGGTTCGCGCCGGCCGAGGTGCTCGCCGGCGAGCTGAGCGCGGCCGGGTTCGCGGCGGTGCGGACGGTGACGCTCCACCAGCGCGGCACGCTCGACCGCGAGACCGCGCTCGAGCGCATCCGCGGGCGGCACATCTCGACCTTCGACCTGATCGACGAAACCGAGATCGAAACCGGACTGAACCGGGCGGTGGAGGAGCTTCCCGACGAGGTGGAGTACCGGACCGAGTGGCTCGTCGTCGTCGCGTCCTGCTTGCCGGACGCCTAGATCTGCCAGGTGCCGTCGCGTAGCACCGGCACGCGATCGCCCTCGCGTGTGATCCCGGTGACGGCGACGTCGTTGCTGCCGATCATGAAGTCGATGTGGATGTCGCTCCGGTTCACGGACGGCCGATCCTCCTCGTCGACGGCGTTAGCGTAGGCGTTGCCGAGCGCGAGGTGGCTCGCGGCGTTCTCGTCGATCAGGGTCGTGAGGAAGACCGTGTCGAGCCGGCCGATCCGGCCTTCGCGGTCGACGAGGGCAACCTCGCCGAGCCGTGCCGCGCCCTCGTCGACGGCCACGCGCCCGCGCAGCGCCTCGGCGTTCGTCTCCGCGTCAATCTGGACGGCGCGGCCGCCCTCGAACCTCACCGTGAGGCCGCGGACGAGCGCGCCGTCGACGTCGAGCGTCTTCGTCGATCGCGCGACGCCGTCCACGCGCCGCGGGTCGGGCGCAGTCCACACCTCCTCCGTCGGCAGGTTGGCGAAGTGCGAGATCCCGTCCACCGTCGTCGCGCGCGCGCCTGCCCAGTTGGAGGTGGGGAAGAGGCCGATCGTCAGGTCGGTCCCCGGCCCCTCGAAGTGGAGCGCGTCGAACTGCCGCTCGGTGAGCCGCGCGGCCGCCGCCTCGAGCTCGTCGCCGCGGCGCTCCCAGGCCTCGTTCGGGTCGGGTTCGTCCAGGCGGCAGATGTGGACGATGTCGGCCTCGAGACGGGCCAGCGCCTCGTCGGGCGGGAGGTCGGGATGGATGACCTCGGCCCACCGCTGCGTGGGGTGCGGGATGACGTTCCAGTTCGTCGTGCGCTCGTCGATGACGGGCAGGATCTCGGGCACGAACGGCAGCCCGTCGCGCCCGGCAAGCGCGGGGTCGATGCCGTCGAGCACGCCCGGCTCCGGGTTCGGCTGCACGCTGATGCGGGCGCCGTGCTCCTTGCTCACCGCGAGCACGCGCTCGCCGTACCACGACGGGACGAAGTCGAGCGTGTCGGGATCGGCGCGCTCGAGCCGCACCCGCTTGACCACGCCGTCGTAGAAGACCGCGTCGACGAACAGCGCGCCCCGCTCGTAGGCGCTGCGGGTGATGGCGCGCATGAACTCCGCCGAGGCGATATCGGCCGTGACCGCGACGATCTGGCCGGGCTGGACGTTGGCGCCGGTACCGACCGCGAGGTCGGCGAGCTTCTGGAGGAGGGCCGGGTCGATGACGGGAGGCTACACTCGGTCGCCATGACGACGGTGGTCTTCCGTGGCCGGCGTCGCGCGTCGCTCCTCGAGCGGCCCGCGCCCGCACGGCCGGCACTTCCTTCGCAGTAGGGCGCTCGCCGCCGCGATCGTCGCGGACGCCGGGATCGGCGCCGGCGACCTCGTCCTCGACCTGGGAGCGGGCGCAGGCGCGCTGACGCGCGAGCTCTCGAGACGCGCCGGCCGCGTCTGGGCCGTCGAGCTCGACGCGTCGCTCGCCCGCGAGCTGGAGCGGCGGTTCGCCGGCACGAACGTGCGCGTCCTCCACGCCGACGCGACCCGGCTCCGCTGGCCCGGCGAGCCGTTCAAGGTGGTCGCGAACGTGCCGTTCGACCGGACGACGGCGATCCTGCGCCGGCTGCTCGACGACCCGTCGGCGCCGCTCGTCGCGGCCGAGCTCGTCGTCCAGTGGGAGCTCGCGGCGAAGCGGGCGGCGGTGTGGCCGAGCACGCTCACGGGCGTCTACTGGGGCGCGTGGCACCGCTTCGCGCTCGTCCGCCGGCTGCCGCCGTGCGCCTTCGCCCCGGAGCCGGCCGTCGCCGCCGGAGTGCTCCGCATCGAGCGGCGGGCTCAGCCGCTCGTCGCCGCACGCGACCGCGCCGCCTGGCGCGCGTTCGTGAAGCGCGGCTTCGCCTCCGGCCGGCCGGAGGCGCCGCCGCACCTCTTCAAGCGCCTCGGACGGGAGCTCGGCTTCTCGCCGCAGGCGCGGGCGCGCGATCTCGACGCGGCGCAGTGGGCGGCGCTCTTTCGCGCCGTCCGCTCGGCGCTGTAGGCTCCCGCGCGATCCGAACCCCTTTAACCCGGTCCAGCGAGGCCGGAAAGGAGTCGAATGACGTCGCCTGCCCGCATTGCCGGGAAGCTGCTCCTGGACGAGGACGCCCTCGGCCGCACGCTTTCCCGGATCGCTCACGAGATCATCGAGCGGAACGCCGACCTCGACGAGGTCGCGCTCGTCGGCATCCACACCCGCGGCGTGCCGCTCGCGCAGCGTCTGCGGCGGCTGGTCGAGGAGCGCGCCGGCGTCGCGCCCGCCCTCGGCACCGTCGACATCACCTTCTACCGCGACGACGTCCAGGTGCGCGGCGGCGAGGCGCCGCTCCACGCGCAGCCGGTCGTCCGCGCGACGCAGCTCGACTTCCCGCTCGAGGGCCGCACGGTCGTCCTCGTCGACGACGTCCTCTATACGGGGCGCACGATCCGCGCCGCGATCGACGCGCTCTTCGACTACGGCCGGCCCGCGCGCGTCCAGCTGGCCGTGCTCGTCGACCGCGGCCACCGCGAGCTGCCGATCCGCCCCGACTACGTCGGCAAGAACCTTCCGACCTCGCGCGAGGAGCGCATCCAGGTGCAGCTCCTCGAGGTGGACGAGGTCGATCAAGTGCTCCTTGTCTCGACGAGCGAAGAGGAGTCCGATGGCTGAGATACGCGTCATGCGGGCGGACGCCGTGCCGCCCGACCCGCCGCCGCGGCGGCACCTGATCTCGATCCGCGACCTCTCGCGCGACGACGTCGAGCGGCTGCTCGCGACGGCGCGGAGCTTCGAGCGCAGCCTCGAGCGCGAGATGAAGAAGCTGCCGACGCTGCGCGGCCGGACCGTCGTGAACCTCTTCTACGAGTCGTCCACGCGCACGTCATCGAGCTTCGAGCTCGCGGCGAAGCGGCTCTCGGCGGACACGATGTCGATCAAGGCGGCCGGCTCCTCCGTCGACAAGGGCGAGTCCCTGAAGGACACGGCCCTGACGATCGGCGCGTACGACCCGGACGTGATCGTCATCCGCCATCCGCAGATCGGCGCGCCGCACCTCGTCGCGCGCTTCACGAGCGCCCACGTCGTGAACGCCGGGGACGGGAAGCACCAGCACCCGACGCAGGCGCTTCTCGACCTGTACACGATCCACGAGGAGCTCGGCCGGATCGAGGGCCTGCACGTGGCGATCGTCGGTGACGTCCTCCATTCGCGGGTCGCGCGCTCGAACGTCCAGGCGCTCGTGCTGATGGGCGCGCGTGTGACGCTCGTCGGCCCGCCGGCGCTCCTGCCGCGCGGGATCGAGGCGCTCGGCTGCGAGACCTCGACCGACATCGCCGCGATCGGCGCCGCCGACGTGGTCTACGTCCTGCGCATGCAGCGCGAGCGGATGGAGGAGGGCGCGAACTACGTCCCGAGCCTGCGCGAGTACACGGCCCGTTGGGGGGTGACCCCCGAGCGGCTACGGCCGGGTCAGAAGGTGATGCACCCCGGCCCGATGAACCGCGGCGTCGAGATCGACGGGCGGGTCGCGGACGCGGCCGACGCGCTGGTCGAGACGCAGGTGCGCGCGGGGCTCGTCGTCCGGATGGCGGTGCTCTACGACCTGCTCACCGGAGGGCCCGTCGGCGTCCAGGCCGCGGCGGCCGTCGAGGTGGCGTGATGCTCGTCGCCAAGGACGGCCGCTTCGACGACCTCGTCGTCCGCGGCGCGCGGGTGCTCGACCCCGGCGAGGGGATCGACGCAACCCTCGACGTTCGCACCGACGCGGGGATCGTCACCGAGATCGCGACGAAGGTGGACGCGAACGGGCACCGCGTCGTCGACGGCGCCGGGCTGATCCTCGCGCCCGCGTTCGTCGACCCGCACGTCCACCTGCGGACGCCCGGCCGCGAGGACGAGGAGACGATCGCCTCCGGCACGCGCGCTGCGGCCGCGGGCGGCTTCTGCGCCGTGCTGGCGATGCCCAACACGGAGCCGGTCGTCGACTCGGCGGCGGTGCTGGGCGCGCTCGTCGAGCGAGCGCGCGCCGAGGCCGAGGTGCCGGTCGGCTTTCTGGCCGCGATCTCCAAGAGCCAGCGCGGTGCCGAGCTCACCGAGATGGCCGAGCTCGCGGACGCGGGCGCGGCCGGATTCAGCGACGATGGCGTCCCGGTCGCCTCGGCCGGGCTGATGCGGCGGGCGCTCCAGTACGTGCGCGTCACCGGCCGGCGCCTCGCACTTCACTGCGAGGAGCCGACGCTCTCGCGCGGCGGGCACATGCACGAGGGCGCCGTGTCGGCCGAGCTCGGCTTCGCCGGCTACCCGTCCGTCGCCGAGAGCCTGATGGTCGAGCGCGACCTGGCCCTGGCGGCCTACGAGGGCGAGCCGGTGCACCTGCTCCACCTCTCGGCCCGCGAGTCGGTCGAGGCGCTCGAGGCGGCGCGCAGCGCCGGGATAGCCGCGACCGCCGAGGTCACGCCGCACCACCTGTGCCTCACGGACGAGGCCGTCCGCTCGCTCGACGCGAACGTGAAGATGAACCCGCCGCTGCGGGCGGAGGAGGATCGCGCCGCGCTCCTCGCCGCCTTACGAAATGGCCATATCTCGGCGATAGCGTCGGACCATGCGCCCCACGCGCGGCACGAGAAGGAGGCGCCGTTCGAGGCGGCGCCCTTCGGCGTGACCGGCCTGGAGACCGCCTTCGCTGCGCTCAACACGCACCTCGTCGAGCCCGGCGTCCTCCCGCTCGAGACGCTGCTGGAGCGCATGTCGACCGGGCCGGCGCGCGTGTACGGCCTCGAGCCGCCGCGCATCGCCATCGGCGCGCCCGCGAACCTCGTCCTCCTCGACCCGAACGCCAGTTGGCGCGTGCAGGAGGAGAGCTTCCGCTCGCTCTCGGCGAACTCGTGGCTGCTCGGCAAGACGCTGCGCGGGCGGGTCCGGATGACCGTCGCCGCCGGACGGGTCGCGTTCGAGGCGTGACCGTCGTCGTGGCGCCGATCGAGGCATACGCGGCCGAGGTCGTCGACGCGATCGGCGCCGTCGTTCCCGTGGCGGGCGCGTACGTGCTCGGCTCGGCCCTGCTCGGCGGCTTCGATCCGTCTACGAGCGATCTCGACGTCGTCGTCGTGGCCGAGCGACCGCTCGAGGCGGACGAACGGGCCCGCGTCTGGCGCGCCCTGGACGAGCTGCCCGCGCCGGTGCGGAAGCTCGAGCTCGTCGTCTACGCCGCCGGGGCGAGGCCGCCGGCGTACGACCTGAACTACCCCGACGGGGACGGGGAGGCCGGGTTCTGGTTCGTGCTCGACGCGGCGATCGGGCAGGAGCGCTCGCGGCCGCTGCGCGGACGGCCGTGGCGCGAGCTGCTCGAGCCCGTGACGGAGGCCGAGACGCGCCGCGCGGCGGAGGAGTTGCTCCGCTGGGCCGAGGAGCGGGGCGACGAGCTCGCCCGGCCACACGGCGTCCGGGCGCGGCACTACCTCGAGCACGGCACGTGGATGACGAAGGCGGAGGCGAGGCGGTGACCGGCTTCCTCGCGCTCGAGGACGGCACCGTTTTCCGCGGCGAGTCGGTCGGCGCGCCGGGGTTCGCCTTCGGCGAGGCCGTCTTCGCCACGTCGATGACGGGCTACCAGGAGCTCGTCACCGACCCGAGCTACGCGGAGCAGCTCCTCTGCTTCACGGCGCCGATGGTCGGCAACTACGGCGTCGCCGGCGGCCGCTCCGAGTCGAGCCGCGTGCACGTGCGCGGCGCGCTGATGCGCGAGGCGAAAGGCCCCGCGTGGACCGACTGGCTCCACGAGCGCGGCATCCCGGCGCTGACCGGCATCGACACGCGCTCGCTCGTCCTGCACCTGCGTGAGCAGGGCGCCATGCGCGGGGTCGTCGTCGCGGGCGGCGGCTCGGTCGACGAGGCCGTGCGGGCCGTGAACGAGCGGCCGTCGATGAAGGGGCGCGCGCTCGTCGCCGAGGTGTCGACGCGCGAGCCGTACGTGTACGCGGACCTGGGCCGCGTGGACGTGGCCGTCGTGGACTACGGCTGCAAACGCTCGATCCTGCGCCGACTCGCGGGCGCCGGCGCGGCGGTGACGGTGTACCCGCACGACGTCGACGCGGACACGCTGGCCGGCCACGACGGCGTCGTCCTCTCGAACGGGCCCGGCGATCCGGAGCCGCTCCGCGACGAGGTGGCGACGCTGCGCGGACTGGTGGGCCGCGTGCCGGTGCTCGGAATCTGTCTGGGCCACCAGCTGCTCGGCCTGGCGACGGGACACGAGACGTTCAAGCTTCCGTTCGGCCACCGCGGCGCGAACCACCCGGTGCTCGAGCGCACGACCGGCCGCGTCCTCGTGACGAGCCAGAACCACGGCTTCGCGGTCGCGCCGTCGGACGACGCCGAGGCCACGCACGTGTCCCTGTACGACGAGACCGTCGAGGGCTTCGACTTCCCGGAGCTCCGCGCGCGCTCGGCGCAGTTCCACCCGGAGGCGGGGCCGGGGCCGCACGACGCGTGGCCGCTGCTCGAAGGTTGGGTGGAGGAAGTTGCCGCAGCGTAACGACCTCCGCTCGATCTGCCTGATCGGCTCCGGCCCGATCGTCATCGGCCAGGCCTGCGAGTTCGACTACGCGGGCTGCCAGGCGCTGAAGGTGCTGCGGGAGGACGGCTTCCGCACGATCGTCGTGAACTCGAATCCGGCGACGATCATGACCGATCCCGGGTTCGCGGACGCGACCTACCTCGAGCCGCTCGACCTCGACGGGGTGGCGCACGTGCTCGAGCGCGAGCGGCCGGACGCGCTGCTCCCGACGATGGGCGGACAGACCGCGCTCAACCTCGCCATGGCGCTCGCCGAGGCCGGTGTGCTGGAGGAGCTCGGCATCGAGCTGATCGGCGCGCGGCTCGAGGCGATCCGCCGCGCCGAGGACCGCGACCGCTTCCGGGCGACTATGCGCGCCGCGGGCCTCCAGGTGCCGGCCTCCCGGATCGTCCGCGCCGACGACCCGGTCCCGGCGGGCCTCCGCTTCCCGGTCATCCTGCGGCCGGCGTTCACCCTCGGCGGCCACGGCGGCGGGACGGCGCGCAGCGCGGCGGAGTTCGAGGAGCTCCTCGACCGCGCCCTTCGCGAGAGCCCGGTGGGCCAGGTGCTGGTGGAGGAGTCGCTGCTGGGCTGGGACGAGTTCGAGCTCGAGGTCGTGCGCGACGCGAGGGACAACGTCGTCGTCGTGTGCTCGATCGAGAACCTCGACCCGATGGGCGTGCACACCGGCGACTCGGTCACCGTCGCGCCGCAGATGACGCTCTCCGACCACGCCTACCAGGAGCTCCGCGACGCCGCGGCGACCGTCATCCGCGCGATCGGCGTCGACACGGGCGGCTCGAACATCCAGTTCGCGCGCGAGCGCGAGACGGGCGACCTGCGCGTGATCGAGATGAACCCGCGCGTGTCGCGCTCCTCCGCGCTCGCGTCGAAGGCGACCGGCTATCCGATCGCGAAGGTGGCGGCGAAGCTCGCGGTCGGCTACACGCTCGACGAGATCCCGAACGACCTCACGGGGACGACGCCGGCGAGCTTCGAGCCGAGCCTCGACTACGTCGTCGTGAAGTTCCCGCGCTTCGCGTTCGAGAAGTTCCCCGGCGCCGAGCGACGGCTCGGGACGCAGATGAAGTCGGTCGGCGAGGCCATGGGGATCGGGCGCACGTTCACCGAGGCGTTCCTGAAGGCGCTCCGCTCGCGCGAGCTCGACGCGGGCGCGCAGACGCCGTGGGCGACGCTCGCCGACCTGCCGAAGGGCCTGCACCGGTTCTTCGACGACGAGATCTTCCGCGTCCAGGAGGCGTTGCTCGACCTCGGCTCGCTCGACGACCTCGTCGCCGACGACTGGGTGCGGCTGAAGCGGCTCGGCCTGTCCGACCTGGACGTGGCCGAGGCTTGCGGCGCGAACGAGGCGGCGGCGCGGGCGGCGCGGCGCGCCTGGGGCGTGCGGCCCGCGTTCCGGCGCGTCGACTCGTGCGCGGGCGAGGTGGCGGCGCGGTCGAACTACTTCTACTCCACCTGGGGCGAGGCCGAGGAAGCCGTGCCCTCGGGGGAGAAGCCGCGCGTCGTCATCCTCGGGAGCGGCCCGAACCGGATCGGTCAGGGGATCGAGTTCGACTACTGCTGTGTGCACGCGGCGCGGAGCTTCCGCGCGCTCGGCTACGAGGCCGTGATGGTCAACTGCAACCCGGAGACGGTCTCGACCGACTACGACACCTCCGACCGGCTCTACTTCGAGCCGCTCCGCGCGGAGGAGGTGCTGGCCGTCTGCGAGCGCGAGCGCGCGGACGGGGTCGTGATCCAGTTCGGGGGTCAGACACCGTTGCGACTTGCGCGACCGCTCGAGGCGGCGGGCTACCGGATCATGGGCACGCCGTTCGACGCGATCGACCTCGCGGAGGACCGCGCGCGCTTCGCCGGCCTGCTCGGGCGCCTCGGCATTCGCTGCCCCGACTGGGAGATCGTCTCCACCTGGCAGGAGGCGGTCGAGGCGGCTGAGCGGATCGGCTATCCCGTCCTCGTCCGGCCCTCGTACGTCCTCGGCGGCCGCGCGATGCGGATCTGCTACGGCCCTGCCGACGTGCGCGAGGCGCTCGAGCGGCAGGTGCACGGCTCGGTTCTCGTCGACCGCTTCGTCGAGCACGCGGTCGAGATCGACGTCGACGCGCTCTGCGACGGCGAGACGGCGCACGTGGCGGCGACGATGCAGCACGTCGAGGAGGCCGGCGTCCACTCCGGCGACTCGGCCTGCGTGCTCCCGCCGCCCTCGCTCGCGCCGGCGGTCGCCGCTGAGATCGACGCGATCGTCGGGCGGCTCGGCCCCGCGCTCGGCGTCGTCGGCCTGCTGAACGTCCAGCTCGCGGTCGCCGACGGCGAGGTGTTCGTCCTGGAGGCGAACCCGCGCGCCTCGCGCACCGTCCCCTTCGCGAGCAAGGCGACGGGCGTGAACCTCGTCGACGCGGCCTGCCGGCTGATGGCCGGCGAGGACCTGGCCTCCGTGGACGTGGCCCGCCGGGCGCCGACGCAGGTCAGCGTCAAGGCCGCGGTGCTTCCGTTCGCGCGCTTCCCCGGCAGCGACCCCGTCCTCGGGCCGGAGATGCGCTCGACCGGTGAGGTGATGGCGAGCGCCGCCGACCTCCCGACCGCCTTCGCGAAGGCCGAGCGCGCGGCCGGGCGGCCGCTGCCGACCTCCGGCACGGCCTTCCTCTCCGTCCACGACGCCGACAAGCCCGCGCTCGTCCCGGTCGCCGCCGCGCTCGCGGGGCTCGGGTTCGCGCTGGTCGCGACGGAGGGGACGGCGCGCACGCTGGCCGCGGCCGGGCTCGAGGTCGACTCGCTGGAGAAGGGCGCGACGGTCGTCGACCTCGTGCGCCGCCGCCGCTGCGACCTCGTCGTGAACACTCCGCACGGCTCGCACGCGCGCGCGGACGGCTACCTGATCCGCGAGGCCGCACTCGTCGCGCGCGTGCCCTGCATCACGACCCTCTCGGGCGCCGCCGCCGCCGTACACGCGATCGGGAACGCCCGCGCCGAGGCGGCCCTGTCCCTCCAAGAACGGATCGGCCAATCAAACGCGCAGCGCTTGACGTCGTAGGCGCCGAGCAGGTCGGGCCGTACACGCTCCTCCGGCTGCGCCGAGGCGGGGTCGACCCGGGCCGGCCGGGGCAGTTCTTCATGCTCGAGGCGCCGGGCCGGCTCCTGCCGCGGCCGATGAGCCTCTGCCTCGCGCCGCCCGGTGAGCTCGCGTTTCTCGTCGACCCGATCGGCCCCGGCACGCGCGCGCTGTGCTCGCTCGGGTGGGGCGAGCGCATCGGCGTGCTCGGCCCGCTCGGGAACGGCTTCGACCTCGACGTCGAGCGGCCGCTCCTCGTGGGCGGCGGGATCGGCATCGCGCCGCTGCCCTACCTGTCGGCCGCGCTCGACGCCCCGCCGACGATTCTCGGCTTTCGATCCGCACGCCATGCCGAAGCCGCGGCGCTCCTCCCGCACGCGGAGATCGTCGTCGAGCCGACCTACGTGACCGACGCGATGCCGCGCGACCGCGAGGTGCTCGCGTGCGGCCCGGAGCCGATGCTCGAGGCCGTGAAGCGGATCGTCCCCGACGCCCAGCTCGCCTGGGAGGCGCCGATGGCCTGCGGCTACGGCGCCTGCTACGGCTGCGCGGTCGAGATCGACGGCAGGCTGCGGCGCCTCTGCGTCGAAGGACCCGTCCTTCGAATGGGCTCAAACTCGACCAACTTCCGGCCGAAAGAGCCTATTGTCGGACGCGAGCTCCTCGCGTAGGGGTCGAACCAGGGAGGGCCCATGAGGCCGAGTCGGAGAGTCATTGCGATCGCCGCCGTGTGCGGCGCGCTCCTCGTTGCGCTGCCGATCATCGCGACGGCGGCGAGCAAGGGACACGGACGGCCGCCGGCTCCTCCCGCCGCGCCGCCCCTCGCGGCGCCGGTGCAGAGCATCCACGTCTCGGTGAAGAACGACGTCTCGAAGCCCCTGCGCTCGATCGCTCCCGTCGCGCCCGGACACGGCGCGAAGGAGGCCCCGGAGAACCCGCAGATCCCGCGCCTCGGGCCGCAGGCGCCGTCCGGCCAGGCGCCCGATCCGGTCGTCCAGACGCAGGCGCCGGCGCTCGGCATGCCGTCGTCGACGAGCTTCGAAGGGCTCTCGAACGACGACAACTCGACGTTCAGCGTCATCCCGCCCGACACGAACGGCGACGTCGGCCCCTCCAACTACGTCGAGTTCGTGAACCTCGCATTCGCGATCTACTCGAAGAGCGGGACGAGGCTCTACGGCCCCGCCGACGGGAGCACGCTTTGGTCCGGCTTCGGCGGCGTGTGCGAGGCCGACAACGACGGCGACCCGGTCGTCCAGTACGACCCGCTCGCCGACCGCTGGCTCCTCAGCCAGTTCGCCCTGCCGAACTGGCCGAGCGGGCCCTTCTACCAGTGCCTCGCCGTGTCGACGACGTCCGACCCGACCGGCTCGTACTACCGCTACTCGTTCAAGTTCAGCGACACGACGATGAACGACTACCCGAAGTTCGGCGTGTGGCCGGACGGCTACTACATGTCGGTCGTCGAGTTCGACGCGAGCGGCAACTACGCCGGCCCCGGCGCGGTCGTCTTCGACCGAGCGAAGATGCTCGCCGGCCAGGCGGCGACCGCGGTGAAGTTCGACCTCGGCTCGTCGGCGAACCCGATCCTGCCTGCGGATCTCGACGGCTCGACGTCTCCGCCGGCCGGCTCGCCGAACTACTTCGGCGAGCTCGTCGACACCTCGGGCACCGATGCGCTGAAGATTCGCGCGTTCCACGTCGACTGGACGACGCCCGCGAGCTCGACCTTCACGCTCCGCGACTCGCTCGTCCCGGCTTCCTTCAGCACGAACATCAGCTGGGTCGACGAGCCGCTCGGCTACACGGACTGGCTCGACGCGCTCGCCGATCGGCCGATGTACCGCTTCGCCTACCGCAACCTCGGCTCGCACGAGGCGCTGGTCATGAACCACACCGTCAACGTCTCCGGCCACGCCGGCGTCCGCTGGTACGAGCTCCGCAAGACGAGCGGGCCGTGGAGCATCTTCCAGCAGGGCACGTTCTCGCCGAGCTCGGACAGCCGCTGGATGGGGAGCGCCGCGATGGACGGAAGCGGCGACATCGCCGTGGGCTACTCGGCCTCCAGCACGTCGCTCTATCCTTCGATCCGCTACGCCGGCCGGCTCGCGAGCGACCCGCTCGGCTCCCTGAGCCAGGGCGAGGCGACGATGCTCGCGGGCACCGGCGCCGAGACCGACTTCTCCGGCCGGTGGGGCGACTACAGCAGCATGAACGTCGATCCCTCGGACGACTGCACGTTCTGGTACGCGAACGAGTACTTCCCCTCGACGAGCGACCGCGGCTGGCACACGCGCATCGGCCACTTCAAGTTCCCCTCCTGCGGAGTGCCGTCGCCGACGATCGACGGCTTCGACCCGACGAGCGGCGAAGCCGGAACGAGCGTGGCGATCACGGGGTCGAACTTCGACGGCGCGACCGCGGTGCGGTTCAACGGGACGAGCGCGTCGTTCACGGTCGACGACTCGAGCGACATCACGGCGACGGTTCCCGCCGGCGCGAGCGACGGGACGATCTCGGTGACGACGCCGGGCGGAACGGCGACGAGCGCAGCGAGCTTCGACGTCGTCGTGCCGCCGCCGACGATCGACAGCTTCTTGCCCTCGAGCGGCCTGGTCGGGACGAACGTGACGATCACGGGGACGAACCTGACCGGCGCGTCCGCGGTGACCTTCCACGGAACGAGCGCCTCCACGTTCACGGTCAACTCGCCGACGCAGGTGACGGCGAAGGTGCCGGTGGGGGCGACCACGGGGCCGATCGCGATCACGACGCCCGGCGGGGTGGCGACGAGCGCCTCCGACTTCACCGTGACGGTGCCGCCGCCGACGGTGTCCGGCTTCTCGCCCTCCTCGGGCGCGGTCGGCACGGTGGTGACGGTGAGCGGGACGAACATGGCGAGCGCGACGACGGTGAGCTTCGGCGGTGTCGCGACGGCGCCGACGTTCGTGTCCGCGACACAGGTGAAGGCGCCTGTCCCCGCGGCTGCGGCGACGGGGAAGATCGGGGTGACGAACCCGGGCGGGACGGCGTTGAGCGCCGGCACCTTCAAGGTGCTGCCGAAGCTGACCTCGTTCTTGCCTGCGAACGGGGCGGCAGGGACGAGCGTGACGATCGCCGGCTCCGGCTTCACGGGTGTGACCGCGGTGAAGCTGAACGGCGTCGCGACGGGCTTCACGGCCGACTCGGATCACCAGATCACGGCCACCGTGCCCACGACGGCCACGACCGGGAGGCTATCGGTGGTGACCGCCGGCGGGACGGCGACGAGCCTGACGAACTTCACCGTGGTACCGACGATCACGGGCTTCTCGCCCGGGAGCGCCGCGGCAGGGACCGCGGTCTTCGTAGACGGAACCGGCTTCGGCGGCGTGACCTCGGTGAAGGTGAACGGCGTCGCCGCGTCCTTCTCGAGGCTGTCGGCGCTGCAGGTGCGGCTGACGGTGCCGGCGGCCGCGAGCTCGGGGACGATCTCGGTGACCACGGGCGGCGGGACGGCGACGAGCGCGGCGACCTTGTTCGTGCTGCCGAAGGTGACCGGGTTCACGCCCTCCTCGGCGGCCGTGGGGGCGACGGTGACGATCAGCGGGACCGCGTTCGGCGGCGCGTCGAGCGTGCTCTTCAACGGCGTCGTCGCCGTGCCGGTGACCGCGACCCCGACCAAGGTGACCGTGGTCGTTCCCGCCGACGCGTCGACCGGGAAGCTGACCGTGGTGACCGGCGCCGGCTCGGGGCAGAGCACCGGGACGTTCAAGGTGCTCCCGAAGCTGACCTCGTTCACACCCGGGAGCGGCACGGCAGGCGACAGCGTGACCATCGCCGGCTCGGGCTTCACCGACGTGAGCGCGGTGAAGCTCAACGGTGTCGCAACCGGCTTCACGGCCGACTCCGATCACCAGATCACGGCCACCGTGCCCGCGACGGCGACGACCGGAAAAATCTCGGTGGTGACCGCGGGTGGCACGGCGACCAGCCTGAGCAACTTCCTCGCGGTGCCGACGATCACCGGCTTCACCCCCGCGAGCGCCGCACCGGGGAGCCCGGTGACCGTGGACGGAACCGGCTTCGGCGGCGTCAGCTCGGTGAAGGTGAACGGCGTTGCGGCGGGCTTCTCGCTCCTCTCCAAGCTCCAGCTCCGGCTGACCGTGCCCGCGAGCGCGACCTCGGGCACGATCACGGTGACCACCGCTGGCGGGACGGCGACGAGCGCCTCGCCCCTCAGCGTGCTCCCGCGCGTGACGGGCTTCACGCCCTCGGCGGCGCTCGTCGGAGCGACGGTGGCGATCTCCGGCAACGCCTTCGGCGGCGCCACGAACGTGCTCTTCAACGGCGTCTCCACCGTCCCGGCGACGGTGCTCCCCACCAAGATCACCGTCCCCGTGCCCGCCGACGCCTCGACCGGCAAGCTGACCGTCGTGACCGCGGCCGGCGCCGGGCAGAGCGTCGGCACGTTCAGGGTGCTCCCGAAGCTGACCTCGTTCGGGCCGTCGAGCGGGGTCGTCGGCACCAGCGTGACCATCACCGGCACCGGCTTCACCGACGTCACCGCCGTGAAGTTCAACGGCCACGCCGCCTCCACCTGGACGCGCGACTCCTCCACGCAGATCACGGCCATGGTGCCGCTCGGCGCCACCACCGGCAAGATCGCGGTGACCACCGCCGGCGGCACGACCACGAGCGCCACCAACTTCACCGTCGTGCCATAGCAGTAGAGTCGCGCCCGTGCTCCTGAACGCCTCGGGCTGCCTCGACGCGCTGACCGCGCCCGAGGTGGCCCGGTCGCTCGACGCCTTCGTGACGAAGACGGTCACGCCGCTCCCGCGCGGGGGCAACGCGCCCGTCCGCATCGCCGAGACCGACGTCGGCTTGCTGAACTCGATCGGCCTCGCGAACCCGGGCCGCGACCGCTTCCTCGCCGAGACGCTGCCGCGCCTGCGCGATCTCGGCATCCCGCTCTGGGTCTCGGTCGGCGGGTTCGCGGCCGCCGAGTACGCGGAGACCTGCGCGCTCCTCGAGGACGTGACGATCGAGCTCAACCTCTCGTGCCCGAACGTCGACGAGGCGCCGGAGTCGGCGGCGGAGATCGTCGCCGCCTGCCGAGCTGCGACCGAGCACCCGCTCTACGCGAAGCTCTCACCCGCCGCCTGGGACGTGGCCGAGACGGCCCGGGCCGTCGAGGACGCGGGCGCCGACGGCCTGTCGCTCGTGAACACCCTACGCGGTCTCGCCCTCGACGAGACGACCTTGCGGCCTCGGCTCGGGACCGCCGTCGGCGGACTCTCGGGCCCGGCCCTCCGGCCTGTCGCGCTCGCCGCCGTCTGGGCCTGCTACCGGGCCGTGTCGCTCCCCATCGTCGGCATGGGAGGCGTGGCGACGGGCCGCGATGCCCTCGACCTGATCGCCGCCGGGGCGACGCACGTCGCCCTGGGAACCGTCCTCTTCGCCGATCCCGACGCACCGGCGCGCATCCGCCGCGAGCTCGCCGCCGAGGCTGCCGCGCGCGGCTTCGCCGACCCGTCCGAGGCGCGGGGGATCGCACACGCGGAGGCTCGAAGCCTCGATGAAAGGTCGAGGGTTAGGGCGGAAAAAGCCCTGGAATTGGGCTAAAACCTCGGGGTTGACCCGCGCGACTCAGGTGCTAGTATCCCGCGCCGTGGTGACGAAGACGCAGGCGCAGGCGCCGGTGCGATCGCTCGACCAGCGCATGGACGCCCTGAGGCGTGCGAACGACATCCGCGTGCGTCGAGCGAAGCTGAAGAAGGACCTCAAGGACGGTCACGCCCGGATCGAGGAGATCCTCCGCGACCCGCCCGAGTTCGTGTCCACGGCCAAGGTCTTCGACATGCTGATGGCCGTGCCGAAGTTCGGGCGCGTCAAGGCGGGCCGCTTTCTGAACACTTGCCGGATCAGCCAGTCGAAGACGGTCGGGGGCCTCTCCGAGCGGCAGCGGGCGGAGCTGATTGGCCTCTTCAACCGCTAGTAGCGGTCCGGTATTTGCGATCACCGGCACCTCGGGTGCCGGCAAGGGCACGCTGGAGCAGGAGCTCATGCGGCGCATGCCGGAGCTCGAGCTCGCGGTCTCGGCGACGACGCGCGAGCGGCGGCCGAGCGAGCGCGACGGCCGCGAGTACCACTTCGTCTCCGAGGAGGAGTTCGAGCGGCTCGTCCAGGACGGCGCGTTCCTCGAGCACGTGATGCATAAGTGGGGCCCGCGCCACGGGACGCTCCGCTCCGAGATCGACCGCATCCGCGCCGCGGGCCGGGTGCCGCTGCTCGACCTCGAGACGCAGGGAGCGCTCGTCGTCGGCGACGAAGTGCCCGGCGCGGTGACGGTCTTCGTGAAGGCCCCGACGATGGCGGAGCTCGAGCGCCGCCTGCGCGAGCGGGCGACCGAGAGCGGCGGCGAGATCGAGGAGCGGCTCGCGGTCGCGCGCGAGCAGCTCACGCACGAGGACGAGTTCGACCACGTGATCGTGAACGACGACCTGCAGCGCGCGGTGGGCGAGCTAGAGGAGATCGTGAACCGAGAGCTGCGAGCCGCAGGTAGCATGGCCGGACCGTGATCCATCCCCGCATCGATGAGCTCCTCGAGAACGTCGACTCGCGCTACGCGCTCGTGATCGTCGCCGCGAAGCGGGCTCGCCAGATCAACAACTACCACCACCAGCTCGGCGAGGGCACGTTCGACGACTTCCCGCCGCCGCTCGTGGAGTCGCGCTCGAAGAACTACCTCACGATGTCGCTCGAGGAGATCTCCGAGAGCAAGCTCCGCTACGAGTACCGGCACTAGTAGCACGGAGGAACCCATGGTTCCCCCGTGTGCCCCTCCTTCGGTTGACGGCCCGCGTGTCTGAGCGAAGCCGGGCCAAGCCCGCCTTCGCGTCGAACTACGGCTGAACCCAAAGCGCACGCAAGCGGGCAGAATGTGGCCCATGGCGCGCGTGCTGCTGGGGGTGACCGGAGGGATCGCGGCCTACAAGGCGTGCGAGCTCGTGCGGCTGCTCGTCCGCGCCGGCCACGAGGTCGCCCCGCTCGTCACTTCCGGCGCCGACCGCTTCGTCCGGGCCGAGACCTTCCACGCGCTCGCTCGCCGCCCGCCGAGCGAGGATCCGTACCCGCACCTCGAGCGCGCCGACCTGCTCGTCGTCGCGCCGCTCACCGCGAACACGCTCGCGAAGCTCGCGCACGGGCTCGCGGACAACGTCCTCACCGAGGCGGCGCTCGCACACCGCGGGCCGGTCCTCGTCGCGCCGGCGATGAACGCGCGTATGTGGAGCCACCCGGCGACGCAGGCGAACGTGACGCGGCTCCGGGAACGCGGGGTCGAGCTGATCGGCCCGGAGGAGGGCGAGCTCGCCGAGGGCGAGAGCGGCGTGGGGAGGATGGCCGAGCCGGAGGCGATCGCCGCCCGCTGCGAGGAGCTCCTGCGGCCGCCGTCGCTCACCGGGCTCCGCGTTCTCGTCACCGCAGGCGGGACGCGCGAGCCGCTCGACTCCGTGCGCTATCTGGGCAACCGCTCCTCAGGACGGATGGGCGTCGCGCTCGCGGGGGAGGCGCGCCGCCGCGGCGCCGAGGTGACGCTCCTCGCGTCGAACCTCACGGTGGCCGTGCCGCACGACGTCGAGGTCGTCCAGGCGCCGACCGCCGAGGACGTGGCCCGCGAGGCCCTGGCCCGAAGCGATGCCGACCTCGTCCTCATGGTCGCGGCCGTCGCGGACTACCGTCCCGCCGAGGCCCACGACGGCAAGCGCCCCAAGGACGAGGCGCCGTGGGAAGTGCGGCTCGAGCCGACGACCGACGTCCTCGCCGAGCTCGCCGCGCGGCGGCGCAACGGCACCGTGCTCGTGGGCTTCGCGGCCGACGAGGGGGAGCGTGGCCTGGAGCGCGCGCGCGAGAAGCGCAACCGCAAAGGCGCCGATCTCGTCGTCTACAACGACGTGGGGCGAACCGACATCGGCTTCGACGCCGTAGAGAACGAGGTGGTCGTGATCTCGGCGGAGGGCGAGCGGCGGATCGTCAAGACGTCGAAGGAGCGGATCGCGGCTGCGATCCTGGACGAGGTCGAGCCGCTGCTCGAAGGACGGGATGGACGAGGCCGCGGATAGGCAGGCCGTCGCGGTCGAGTCCGCCGCGGACTCGATCCGCCGGATCGTGGACAACCTGGCCACGGTCGTCCACGCGCCCGCGGACACGCTGCGGATGTGCGTCCTCTGCCTGATCAGCGAAGGGCATCTGATCCTGGAGGATTTTCCGGGGGTGGGGAAGACGATGCTCGCGAAGGCGCTTGCGCGCTCGCTCGAGGCGTCGTTCTCGCGGCTCCAGTTCACACCCGACCTGCTCCCCTCGGACGTGACCGGCGTGAACGTCTTCAACCAGCGCTCGAACGAGTTCGAGTTCAAGCCCGGCCCCGTGTTCGCGAACCTGCTCCTCGTCGACGAGATCAACCGCGCCTCGCCGAAGACGCAGGCGGCCCTGCTCGAGTGCATGCAGGAGAACCAGGTCACGATCGACGGCCAGACCTACGAGCTCGACAGGCCGTTCATGGTCATGGCCACGCAGAACCCGATCGAGTACGAGGGCACCTATCCGCTGCCGGAGGCGCAGCTCGACCGGTTCACGATGCGGCTCTCGCTCGGCTACCCGCCGCTCGCCGACGAGGCGAAGATGCTCACGGAGCAGACGAGCGACCCGCCGCTCGAAGCGCTCGAGCCGGTGACGACGGCCGAGGAGGCCCTGGCCCTCGCGGACGAGGCGAAGGCGATCTACGTCGAGGAGAGCGTCAACCGCTACGTCGTCGCCCTCCTGCGGCAGACGCGCTCCGACGCGCGGCTCTACCTCGGCGCGAGCCCGCGCTCGGGGATCGCGCTCCTCCGCGTGGCGAAGGCGCTCGCGCTGGCCGACGGCCGCGAGTTCCTCGTCCCCGACGACGTGAAGGCCGTCGCGCCCGCCGTGCTCGCGCACCGGCTGATCCTGGCGCCCGAAGCCCGATCGGCCGGGCTCTCGGGGAGCGACGCCGTACGCGAAGCACTCGAACGCACACCGGTTCCGGTCTAACGTGAACGTATCGACCGGTCGGTTCAGACGGACGCGCGGGAAACCCGCGCGTCCTGACGTCGGCACCGCAAGCGGTGCCTCAGCCGGTCCCGGTTTGACGTGACGAGGAACGGCCGCCTCGCGCTCGCGCTCGGCGCCGCCACCTACATCGCCGCGTGGGCGTTCGGCTCCGTGCCGCTGTACCCGATCGCGACCGGCCTGCTGCTCGTCGTCCTCTTCGCGTGGGCGGCGGTCCGGCTGGCGAAGAAGCCGATGCGTCTCGTGCGCACGACGAGCGCCCACGAGCAGCTCGAGGGCGAGGACCTGCGCGTCCACCTCGAGCTCCAGCCCGAGGGCCGCGTGCACCCGGTCTCGGTCGTCCTCGTCGACGAGGTGGGGCGGCTGGGCGAGCGCCGCGTCCCCCTGCGGCGCGGCGACCGGCGACTCTTCGGCAGCTACGTGCTCCGTGCGCTGCCGCGCGGGCGCTATCCGTTCGGGCGGGCCCGCGCGCTCCTCGAGGACCCGTTCGGGCTCGAGCGGGCCGAGGTCGAGCTGGCAGGCGGCGGCGCGCTCCTCGTCTATCCGCGCCTCGTCGAGCTCGACCACCTCTTCTCGGAGACCGGCGCGCACTCGCTCGACGGCCGCCGGCTGCTCCTCCGCCGGCCGAGCGGCTTCGAGCTGCACAGCGTGCGCGAGTACGAGCACGGCGAGTCGCTGCGCAAGGTGCACTGGCGCACCACCGCGCGCCGCGGGCAGCTGATGGTGAAAGACCTCGAGGACTCGCCGCGGGACGAGGTCGCCGTCCTCCTCGACGCCGACGCGAGCGCGGCCGTCGGTGAGAGCTTCGACGTGCAGGTGCGTGCCGCCGGCTCGATCCTCCAGGCGCACGTGCGCCGCGGCCGCCGGTCGGTCCTCGTCGTGAACTCGGCCGCGGGCGAGGCGCAGCGGGTTCACTCCTCGGACGGCGACTGGCGGCAGGCGCTCGAGCTCCTCGCTGCGGTGGAGCCGACCGGCCGGAGCCCGGCCGCGACGCTCCTCGCCGTCGAGGAGAGCCCGGCCGCGCGTGCGCTCGACCTCGTCGTCGTGACGGCTCGGATCGCCCCGGAGCTCGTCGACCGGCTCGTCCAGCGCGCGCTGGCTCGGCGGCGCACGTCGCTCGTCTACGTCGACGCCTCCTCCTTCGCGGACGGCGCGCAGGAGCGGAAGCCCGAGCCGGCGCTGCTCCGGCTCCAGGCGGCCGGCGTCCCGGTCGCGGTCCTCCGCCGCGGCGACGACCTCGCCGCCGCCCTCGGCGCGCCCGCGACCGAAGAGGCCGCCCGTGCGTAAGACGGCCCTGATCTACGTCTTCCCGGCCGCGGTCGTGGCCGCGAACTGGCTGCGCCTCGAGCGCCCGCACGGCTCGGGCCAGCAGGCGCTCTGGATCATGCTGCTCGCGCTCGGCCCAGCGCTCGTCCGCCGGCTCGCGGCGCGGATCGGCGTCGGCATCGTCGCGCTCGTCCTCGTGGCGCACTCGGCCTTCGGCCTCTCGATCTTCAACCCTCGCCACTTCTTCGGGCCGCTGCTCGGCCACTTCCGCGACGGCTTCCTCGCGTTCTACGACGTGAAGCTGCCGCTCGACCCGGCCGCCCATCCGCACATGCACGCGGTCCTGCTGGCGGCGGTCTTCGGCTTCTGCCTCGCGCTCGCGCTCGCGGTGGCCGCGCGCCGCGCCGTCGTCGCCGTGCTCGTCCTCGTCGTGGGCGCGGGCTGGCCGGCGACGCTCCTTACGGGCGGGAACGAGCTCCTGCGCGGAGGCGTCGTGCTCGCCGCGGCGCTCGTCCTCTTCGCCGGCCTCGCCGCGCGCGACTGGGGGACGGTCGGCCGGGCCGTCACCGCAGGCGCCGCCGTGCTCCTCTGCGCGGTCGCCGCCGCGAGCTCGCCCGCGGTCGCGAAGAGCGAGTTCCTGAACTGGCAGAGCTGGGACTTCTACACCCGGCCGCAGGCGCCGGTCAGCGTCGCGTACGTCTGGCGCTCCGACTACTCGGGCGTCCACTTCCCGAAGAAGGTCACGAGCGTCCTGCGGATCAAGGCGCCGCCGACCTCGCTCTACTGGCGGGCGACCACGCTCGACGTCTTCGACGGCCACGGCTGGCTGGAGCGGCTCCTGGCGCCTGCGAAGGGACGCGATCCGCTCCTGCCGCTCCCGGCGCGCCAGGGCAAGCACATCGAGAAGGAGGACGTAACCGTCGTGGCGCTCCAGGACCGGCACCTCGTCGGTGGGAGCATCCCGATCCAGTACACGTTCAACCCGCGCACGCTCCGCGACGTCCGTGTGAGCCGGGACGGCATCGCCGTCGCACCCCGGAACCTCCCGCGCAACCAGGCCTACAGCGCGTGGAGCTACGCACCGGAGCCGAACGCACTCGAGCTCGCGCGCTCCCCGGGCTCGTACCCGAACCTGCTCGTCTCCGAGGGCTACCTCGACGTCGAGCCGGGCCTCACCGTGCCGCCGTTCGACTCGCCGGACCGCGACGCCGTGGTGCAGCACCTGTTCCAGACGCACCGGCTCGACGGGATCCTCCAGCCGTATGCGCCGCTCTTCGCGCAGGCGCGGCGCGTGGTCGGCCGTCCGACGACGCCCTACGCCGCGGCGGTCGCGCTCGAGACGTGGCTCCGGCGCACGGGTGGCTTCACCTACTCCGAGCGGCCCGGAAGACCGGGCGACACGCCGCTCGCCGACTTCGTGCTCCGGACGAAGCGCGGGTACTGCCAGCACTTCGCCGGCGCGATGGCGCTCATGCTCCGCTACCTCGGCATCCCCGCGCGCGTCGCGGCCGGGTTCACGAGCGGCTCGTACGACCGGCGCCGCGGCACCTGGACCGTGACCGACCACGACGCGCACACCTGGGTCGAGGCCTGGTTCCGCGGCTACGGGTGGCTGCCGTTCGACCCGACGCCCGGCCGCGGGACGCTCTCGTCGCGCTACTCGGTGTCCTCGCCGAAGTTCGACATCTCGACCGCCGTGAAGCTGCTCGCGGCCGCGGCCGCCGCGACTGTGCCCGACCCGCACCAGTTCAAGCTCAACACCGAGTTCGGCGTCCGCGACTCCTCGACGCCGGCGCCCGAGGGCTCGGGCGCGATCCGGCGGAACGGGCCACTCGCGCGCGGGGGCGAGGAGTCGAACCACGCGAGCCTGCTCCGGCTCCTCGCGCTCGTGGTGGCGGGGCTCGGGGCGGCGATCGTGCTCGCGAAGCTCCTGGTCCGCCGCGCGCGGTACCTGACGCGCGACCCGCGCCGGCTCGCCGCCGCCTGCCGCCGCGGCCTCGCGGACTTCCTCGCCGACCAGGGCATCACGGTGCCCTCGAGCAGCACCCTCGCCGAGCTGGCCGCCGAAGCGGAGGGGCTCGGTGCGCACGTCGGGCCGTTCGTCGACGCGGTGGACGCCGCCCGCTTCGGCCCGCCGGCCGGCGCGGGCGCGGCCGCCCGCCGCGCCCGCCGGGAGCTGCGGCGCGTCGAGCGCGAGCTGCGCGCGAACCTCGGCCGCCTCGAGCGCGCCCGCGGCCTCCTCTCGCTCCGCTCGCTCGGCTTCAGCGGTTGATTCACGCCGTCGTGATGGCGGCCGGCGAGGGCCGGCGCATGCGTCCTGTCAGCGAGCGCTGGCCCAAGCCGGTGCTGCCGATCGACGGGCGGCCGGTGATCGGCACGCTCCTGCGTGCGCTGGCGGAGGCCGGGATCGACCGCGCCACGGTCGTCACCGGCCACCTGGCCGAGCAGGTCGAGGCGCTCGTGGGCGACGGCGCCGCCTTCGGCCTCGTCGTGTCGTACGTCCGCCAGCCGGAGCCGCTCGGCTCGGCCGACGCGGTGGTGCGTGCCGCTGCCGAGCCGCCGCTCCTCGTCACCGCCGCCGACACGGTCTTCGCGCCCGGCGACCTCGCGCGCTTCCTCGCCGAGGGCGCCGGAGCGGACGGGGCGATCGCCGGCCGGCGCGAGCCGGCGCCGAGCCCGCCGCATCGCTCGCCGCTCCGGATCGTCGAGGGCCGGGTCGAGCGCGTCCTCGACGACGATCCCGAGAACCCGATCGCCGGCGCGCCGCTCTGGCTCGTCGGACCGGCGGTGGCCCGCTTCCTCGACCCGCTGCCCGGCAGGCCGCCGTACGAGCTCTCGACCGCGTTCCAGCTCGCGATCGACTCGGGAGCCGAGATCCGGGGGATCGAGATCGGGCCGACACGGGACTTGACGTCTGCGCTTGACTTGGTGAAGGAGAACTTTCCGTACCTCGGGGCGACATGAGCGAGACCTACAACCTCTTCCAGCAGGGCCGGGCCCACCTCGAGAAGGGCCGCGCGGCGCAGGCGACGGTCGCGCTCGAGAAGGCCAAGCGACGCGAGCCGGACAAGGCGTCGATCCGCGAGGCCCTCGGGATCGCGTACTTCCGCATCCACCGCTGGCAGGAGGCCGAGGCCGAGTTCCGGAAGATGCTCGAGCTCTCGCCCGCCGACGACTACGCCCACTACGCGCTCGGCCGCTGCCTCGAGAAGCAGGGCCGCGCAACCGAGGCGAACGGCCACTACAAGCTCGCGAGCTCGCTCCGCCCGGCGAGCGAGCACTACGCCTCGCGCATCTTGGATCTGTCTTAGCTCTCTGCAATCGTTGGCAGCGGGCGATGTCGATTTTCGGCGGAGACAAGCGCTTCAGCGCGTACCTCGTAGGACTCCTCGCGACCGCCGTCCTCGTGCCGGGCCTGGCCGGCTTCCTCTCGGTGATCCTGTACCTCGCGAGCCGGTTCGACGAGTTCAGCTGGTTCATCAACAGCGACGGCACGCGGGCGTACGGGTTCGGCAGCCTGTTCGCCGTCGGCGGCTGGCTGCTCTGCGCGCTGGCCGCGCGCAACTACGCCCGCGCCGCGGGCGCGAACCCGTCCGAGTACGCGAAGCTCAAGGAGATCTACGACGTCCTGGACGCGCGCGCGAAGGCGAGCCAGCCGACGACACCGGACCAGACGACCGCGCTCGCCGAGGCGCAGGTGAACCTCGAGTACGCGGCGCCCTCGTTCGCCCCCGACGGACCGCAGCGGCCGTCGTTCCGCTGGGGGACGGGCGACGCCTACCTCGACCTGCGCGAGCGGCTGCACCGCGCCGAGGAGGCGCTGATCGGGGTCGAGCCGGCCTCCCTCGCGGCCGGCGAAGCCGGCTACGACGTCAGGCGCATCGAGGGCGGGCGCTTCGCCGACTCGAAGCGGCTCCTCGAGGACATCGCGGCGGCACAGGCCGCCCTCGCGACCGATCCAGACGACGCGGCCGCCCGGGCGAAGCTCCGCCAGGTCCGGCGCGCGATCAACGAGTACCGCGACAGCCTGCGCGCCGGGCTGATCCGGGCGCGTAACCACCTCTTCGCGACCGCGATCTACGCCAGCCTGAACGCGTACGGGCTCCTCGGCGTAGCGATGATCTGGGGCGCGAGCCGGAACACGATCCTCGCCGCGGCGGCCTTCTACCTGATCGGCGCGACGGTCGGCCTCTTTCGCCAGCTCCAGCTCGCCTCGGCCACGACGACGACGCAGGAGGACTACGGCCTGGAGTCGATGCGCCTGGTCCAGACGCCGCTCTTCTCGGGCCTGGCAGCGGTCGGCGGGGTCGTCCTGCTCAGCATCGTCCCGGCGCTGACGCCGGCTCCGACCTCGACCACGCCTTCAGGCTCGCGAGGAGCGACGACGACTGCCCCCGCCGCCACCACCACGACCACGACCACGACGACGACGCCGACCGCGCCGGCCGCGAGCGGGCGCTCGATCCCGTCGCTCGAGAGCATCTTCGACCTCGGCCGAAACGAAATGGGTCTCGTCATCGCTGCCGTCTTCGGCCTGACGCCGACGCTGCTCGTCGCGCGGCTGCGGGCGCAGTCGGAGGGGCTCAAGTCGGGCCTCAAGGCGTCGGAGCTCGGCGGCGAGACGACCCCCGGTTGAGAGCCGTCGTCCAGCGGGTCGCCCGCGCCCGGGTGCTCGTCGGCGGCAAGGTGCGAAGCGAGATCGGCGCCGGCCTGTGCATCCTGCTCGGCGTCGCGCGCGGCGACGACGCAGCCACAGCCGAGCGGCTGGCCGGCCGAGTCGCGCGCCTGCGGATCTTCGAGAACGAGGACGGGCGCTTCGACCGGAGCCTCCTGGACGTGGGCGGCGCCGCGCTCGTCGTGAGCCAGTTCACGCTCCTCGCAGACACGGCGAAGGGAAACAGGCCGAGCTTCACCGACGCCGCCCCGCCGGAGGAGGCGGAGCCGCTCTACGAGCGCTTCTGCGAGGAACTGCGCACGCTCGGCGTCGAGGTCGGGACGGGCGTCTTCGGCGCGCGGATGGACGTCGAGCTCGTGAACGCCGGCCCGGTCACGATCGTCCTCGACACCTAGCCGCGTGCATCAGGCGGGCGCCACGGTGGGCATCGTGTCCCGGCGATGCTCACGAGCGTCGGTCCGAAGGAGCGGAGACGATGGCCGGAAGCCTTTGACGGTGCAGTAGATGCCGAGCGACAGCTCCCACAGGGCCTCCGGGATCGTCGTGAGGGCCTGCAGCGTGCCGTGAGGGTGGTCGACGCCGAACATCACGGCGGTTCCGGACGCGATGAGGAGCGGCCCGCCGACAAGCCCGAGCCACGTCATCGGTCGTGGCACCAGACCGGAGCGGTACATCAGGTAGCCGAGGATGAGCCCGTTTCCCCAGCCGACGACCCAGCCCGGCCCGAGCAGGAACGTCCAGTCCTTGATCGCGGCGAGGCTGTAGGCGACCGTGCCTTCGGCCGCGCCTGCGGTCTCTTGCCGCAAGGTGATGATCCCGAGGACGGAGAGGATGCCGGCGAGGATGAACATGCACTCGAAGAGGCGCGCGGTCACATAGCCGAGCGCCAGGTCTTCGTTCTGTCGTCTGACGATCGGGAAGATCACGACCGCGGTGCCGATGTTGGCGATGATGAGCAGCAGCTCCAGCAGGGCTCCAAACAAGATCCGGTTGTCGTGCCCGGCGCCCGCGATGTATCCGACGGGATTGTCGAGCACCGGCTGGAACAGCAGCAGCGCCGGGATCGACGTGACGAACGTGATGAGGTAGAGGACACCGAAGGCTCGCGCTCTCTTCTGGTCCAAGCTCATCCTTTGACCCCTTCCCCGGCGATGTCAGCAGGCCGATCGAAAACGGATAGATCGTGAACCTAACCATCTGGCCACAGGTCGATATGGGCTGGAAGCCCCATCTTTGTAAGTCATATTCCGGCCGCCCATGACTCTCCAGGCCAGCGCGGGATCTCACGCTCGCGCCCGGCCAACCGGGGGTGTCCCTCGAGGGTCCGATCGGCTCCGTGAGATTCCGAACCCGCTCACAGCCATGGCTTTTTTCGGCTTGCTATCCTGCCGGCACCACATTTCACCGGCTTGGCGAAATGGGCGCTCTGCGCCCGTTTTTTTTGAGAGGGGACCACAGCTTGCAGGACGTACGGCGAACCGAGAAGGCGCTCCAGCGCGAGGTGACCCAGCAGGTCGAGGCCGGCCTGCCGGGCGTCGAGGTGCTGGCCGTCGAGCTCGTGTCGCCGCAGCGGTTCTGCGTCTACGTCGACCATCCGGGCGGGGTCGACCACGCGCTCTGCGAGCGGGTGACGAACGTCCTGCGGGGCTACCTCGACCGCTACTCGGTCGACGTCTCCTCGCCGGGCCTCGAGCGGCCGCTACGCAAGCCCGCCCACTTCGCCAACGCCGTCGGCCGCCGCGTCGCGCTCCGCACGGAGCACGAGATCGGCGGCCGGAAGCGGTTCCGAGGCGAGGTCCTCGACGCGGGCGAGCGGGGCGTGAAGCTCGGCGCGGACGGCGCCGAGCCGGTACTCATCCCGTACGACGAGGTCGTGCGGGGCAACGTGATCGACGAGGGGTAGCGACATGAGCCGAGAGATCATCGAAGCTGTCAAGACGATCGAGCGCGAGAAGGGAATCGAGGAAAACACGCTCATCCACGCGCTCGAGGACGCGCTGCTGGCCGCCTACAAGAAGACGCCCGGCGCATCGCGGCACGCGACCGTCGAGCTCGATCCCGACGACGGCGAGTTCCGCGTCTTCTCCATCGAGCTGCCCCCCGACATCGAGGAGCGGCTCCTCGACGAGGCGCGCGAGCGGGCTCTCGAGGAGCTGGAGCGGCTGGAGGCCGAGAGCGGCGAGCGCTCGCACACGCTATTGAGCGACGACGACCTCGACATCGACTGGTCGGACGTCCCCGAAGAGCAGGTGAAGCGCGACGACGTCACGCCCGAGAACTTCGGCCGCATCGCCGCGCAGACCGCGAAGCAGGTCATCCTCCAGCGGATCCGCGAGGCCGAGCGGGAGATGATGTACGAGGAATACGTCGACCGCGTCGGCGAGGTCGTGACCGGGATCGTCCAGCAGGCCGGCGACCGCAACAACGTGCTCGTCGACCTCGGCAAGGTCGAGGCGCTGCTGCCGCGTTCCGAGCAGGTCGACGGCGAGCGCTACGAGCAGGGCTCGCGCATCAAGGCGGTCATCACCGAGGTGCGGAGCGGAACGAAGGGCCCGCAGGTCATCCTCTCGCGGCGCGACCCGGAGCTGATCAAGACGCTCTTCGAGCTCGAGGTCCCGGAGATCGCGGACGGGCTCGTCGAGATCCGCGGCGTCGCCCGCGAGCCGGGCTACCGCTCCAAGATCGCCGTGGAGTCGCACGCCCAGGGGGTCGACCCGGTGGGCGCATGCGTCGGGCCGCGCGGCTCGCGCGTGCGCATGGTCGTCTCGGAGCTCCGCGGCGAGAAGATCGACATCATCCCGTGGAACACAGAGCCCGCGCGCTTCGTCGCCAAGGCGCTCTCGCCCGCGCGCGTGCGCGAGGTCTACATCGACGACGAGACGCGCGACGCGACCGTGGTCGTCCCAGACGACCAGCTCGCGCTCGCGATCGGCAAGGAGGGCCTGAACGCCCGCCTCGCCGCGCGCCTGACCGGCTGGAAGGTCGACATCCAGTCCGACACCGAGTTCGCGCAGGCCGAGGCCGAGGCCGCCTACGGCGGCGGCGACGGTGACGAGGAGTTCACGGGCCGCTGCAGCGCGATCCTCTCGAACGGCAAGCGCTGCCCGAACGCCGCGCTCCCCGGCTCCCGCTTCTGCGGCGTGCCGGCGCACCAGGCGCTCGAGGGGCAGGAGGTCCCCACGGCGGTGACAGCCGACGAAGGCGACACCGCCGTGGAGCAGGAGGTCGCGGCGGCGCCCACGGGAGAGGAGGGTGAGCCGGCTGCCTGACGAGCCGATCCGGTCCTGCGCCGGCTGCGGGCGGCGCGCACCGAAGCGCGAGCTCGTCCGCTTCGTCGCGCGCGAGGGGGCGCTGACCCCGGGCCCGGGGCTCGAGGGACGCGGCGTCTACACGTGCCGTCGGCTCGCGTGCTTCGAGCGTGCGGCGGCGAACCGCGCCTTCGCCCGCACGCTGCGGCGCACGGTGAGGATCGATCCGAGGCTGACCCGGCTTTACACTGGTGTCGATGGCTGACCGTCCGAACAGACCCATGCGCCCGCGCGGCCCCGGAGGGCCTGGCCGCCGTCGCCGTGTCGTCATCGACTCGGGCGCGGCGCGTCCGCCGCGCGACGGACGCCAGGCACGCGACCGGCAGGAGTCGCGCCCGAAGGAGCGGCGCGAGGTCGTCCACCCGACCGGGCCGGTCACGGTCGAGTCGGGCGTGTCCGTCCGCGACCTGTCGCAGGCGCTCGGCATCCCGGCCGCGCAGATCATCAAGATCATGATGAACCTCGGGAAGATGGTGCAGATCACGCAGTCCTTGACCGACGACGAGGTCGAGCTGATCGCCGCCGAGGTGAACCGCGAGGTCACGATCAAGCACATCGCGGACGAGGACGAGGAGCCCGAGGTCTACGAGGACAGCGAGGCCGACCTCGAGGAGCGCCCGCCGGTGGTCACGATCATGGGCCACGTCGACCACGGCAAGACGACGCTTCTCGACGCGATCCGCCAGACCGCCGTCGTCGAGACGGAGGCGGGCGGGATCACGCAGCACATCGGCGCCTACCAGGTCGACCACGACGGCCGCCGCATCACCTTCCTCGACACTCCGGGCCACGAGGCCTTCACGGCCATGCGCGCCCGCGGCGCGAAGGTGACGGACATCGCCGTCCTCGTCGTGGCCGCCGACGACGGCGTCATGCCGCAGACGCGCGAGTCGATCTCGCACGCGCGCGCAGCGGCCGTCCCGATCGTCGTCGCCGTCAACAAGGTCGACCTTCCCGACGCGAACGTCGACCGCGCGAAGAACGAGCTGGCGCAGGAGGGCCTCCAGCCCGAGGACTGGGGCGGCACGACGCAGTTCTCCGAGGTCTCCGCGAAGGCGAAGACGGGCCTCGACGACCTGCTCGAGAAGGTCCTGCTCGTCGCGGACGCCGAGCTCGAGCTCAAGGCGAACCCGAACGCCGAGGCGTCGGGCCCGATCATCGAGTCGCGCCTCGACGTCGGCCGCGGCGCCGTCGCGACGATGCTCGTCCAGCGCGGCACGCTCCGCGTCGGCGACGCGGTCGTCGCCGGCGACGCCTGGGGCAAGGTGCGCGCGCTCTACACCTTCCGCGGCGACCGCGTCCGCGAGGCCCGGCCCGGCGAGCCGATCGAGATCCTCGGCTTCGACAAGCCGCCGCCCGCCGGCGAGCTGTGCCGCGTCGTCGAGAACGAGCGCCAGGCCCGCCACCTCGCGAACGTGCGCGGCGAGCGGCTGCGTCGCGAGCAGCTCGCGCAGCAGGCGAAGACCGGGCTCTCGCTCGAGACCCTCTTCGACCAGATGCAGGCCGGCGGCATCCAGGACCTGAACCTCGTCGTCAAGGGCGACGTCGACGGCTCAGTCGAGGCCGCCGTGTCCGAGCTCCAGAAGATCCAGCACGCCGAGGTGCGCGTGAACGTCATCCATACCGGCGTCGGCGCGATCTCGGAGGGCGACGTCAGCCTCGCTGCGGTCTCGAACGCGCTCGTCGTCGGCTTCAACGTGCGCCCGAGCGCCGAGGCGCGCGCGCTCGCCGAGCGCGAGGGCGTCGACATCCGCAGCTACCGCGTCATCTACCAGCTCACGCAGGACATCGAGCAGGCCCTCGTCGGCATGCTCCGCCCGGTCGAGACCGAGGAGGCGCTCGGCGAGGTGGAGGTGCGCCAGCTCTTCCGCGTGTCGCGCCTCGGCACGATCGCCGGCTCCTACGTGACCCGCGGCGTCGTCCGCCGCGGCGCCCGTGCGCGGATCGTCCGCGACGGCACGGTCATCCACGAGACGTCGATCGCGCAGCTCCGGCGCTTCAAGGACGACGTGCGCGAGGTCGCGGAGGGCTTCGAGTGCGGCATCCTCCTCGAGGGCTTCAACGACCTCCGCGAGGGCGACGTCTTCGAGGTCTTCGAGACGCGGCAGGTCGAGCGCACCGACCTTTCGGAAAACCCGGCTCCGACGCCCGCGTAGGCGTTTGCCGCGGTCGGCCGCGGCAAAATGGCGGGATGGGCATGGGCTACGTGGGGATCCTCTGCGTCGACCTCCACTTCCCCGAGGCGGGCTCGCTGAAGGGAAAGCGCAAGTTCGTCCGCTCCGCGAAGGCACAGCTCCAGAACCGCTTCGGCGCCTCGGTGGCGGAAGTCGACCACCACGAGCTGTGGCAGCGCTCGCGGCTCACGGTCGCGTGCGTCGCGCGCGAGGCGCGGGAGGCCGAGCGGCTCCTCGACGAGGCGGAGCGCTACCTGAACGGCCAGGAATGGGAGCTCGGGCCGCGTACGCGCGAGCTCGTGACGCTCGATGAGTGAGCGCCTGCGCCGGGTCGACGAGGCCGTGAAGGAGGTCCTCTCCGAGGGAATCGGCGAGCTCAAGGACCCGCGGATCGGCTTCGTCACGGTCACCGGCGTCCGGACCTCGCCGGATCTCCGTCATGCGAAGGTGTTCGTGAGCGTCCTGGGCTCGGTCGAGAAGCGCGAGCGGAGCCTGGAGGGCCTCGCGGCCGCGCACGGCGTCCTCCAGGCACTGGTCGCGCGAGAGCTGAGGCTGAAGCGAACCCCCCAATTGGCCTTCGAGTACGATCCGTCGGTCGAGCGCGGGGTCCGCATGACACAACTCATCGATGAGCTCGCCGGAGACCAATGATCTCGCCGCGGTCGTCGAAGCCCTTCGTTCGCACGATCGCTTCCTCGTAACGACGCACGAGAACCCGGACGGCGACGCGCTCGGCTCGCTCCTCGCCACGAAGCTCGCGCTCGCGCAGCTCGGCAAGGACGTGGTGATGACGCTCTACGGCGACGCGCCCCTGCCGGGTGAGTACGCGTTCATGGAGCTCGCCGACCTTCGCCGCGACTGGCCGGAGGACGCCGACACGCGCGTGCTGCTCGCCGTCGACTGCGCGAACGAGACGCGGATCGCGGATCCGTCAATTTTGAAGCGCGTCGCGCTCGTCGTCGACGTCGACCACCACCACGACAACTCGCGCTTCGGAGATGTGAACCTGATCGTTCCCGGCGCCTCGTCGACCGGCGAGGTGCTGCGGGACGTCTTCCGTGAGCTCGGCGTGCGGCTGACGCACGAGATCGCCGAGGCGCTTTACATCGCCCTCGTCACCGACACGGGACGGTTCCAGTACACGAACACCACGCCGAAGGCGTTGCGGCTGGCCGCCGAGCTCGTCGAGGCCGGCGCGGACGTCCATCGCATCTTCCAGGGCGTCTACGAATCGGTGCAGTTCGCGAAGCTGAAGCTGCTGGCGCGGGCGCTCGACCGGGCCCAGGTCTACGAGGGCGGCGCGATCGTCGTCTCGTACCTCCTGCGCACCGACTTCACCGACGTGGGAGCTGCCGAGCCCTACTCCGAAGGGATCATCGACTACCTGCGCGCCGTCGAAGGGGCCGAGATGGCGGTGCTGATCCGCGAGCCGCCGCGCCGCGACGGCGTAGGGCCGACCCGGCGGGTCAGCCTGCGGTCAAGCGTCGACGAGCTCGACGTGTCGGCGATCGCACGGCGCTCGGGCGGCGGCGGGCACCGGCAGGCTGCGGGCTTCTCGAGCGACGACTCGGTCGAGGAGATCACCGAGTTCGTCCGCCGCGAGTTCGCAGCCGCCGGCCGGTCTGCCGCGTAGGCGGTCGGGCAGGGTGCCTCCGCGCGCGCTCGAGCCGTCGGGCGTGATCCTCGTCGACAAGCCTGCCGGCCCCTCGTCCTTCGCCCTCGTGCGGCAGGTACGGGCGCGAACGGGCGCCCGAACAGGTCATGCGGGAACTCTCGACCCTTTCGCCTCAGGATTGTTGGTCTTGTTATCAGGATCGGCAACTAAGCTGATGCCGTGCTTCGTGGGACTCGACAAGCGCTACGTGACGGACGTCGCTTTGACGGCGCGCACCTCGACCGGCGATCCCGAAGGCGAGGTCGTCGAGGAGCTGGAGCCCCCGCGGCAGGACGAGCTCGAGCGACGGCTCGAGGGCCTCCGGGGTGAGATCGAGCTGCCGATCCCGGCCGCCTCGGCGGTCAAGATCGGCGGCGAGCGCGCCTACAAGCTGGCCCGCCGGGGGGTCGCGGTAGAGATGCCGCTCCGCCGCTCGCGTGTCGACGCGCTCGACGTCATCGCGTATACCGGAGACACCGTCCGGCTCGATCTCCGCGTCAGCTCGGGGACGTACGTGCGCGCCATCGCGGACGCCTTGGGCGGGCATTGCCGGACGCTCCGCCGGACCGAGGTCGGCCCCTTCCGCGTCGAGGACTCCGACCCGGGGCGGGTGATCCCGGACGACGAGGCGCTCGCGGCCCTCGACCGCCGATGAGGATCGCCCGCACGTCCGAGGAGCTTCCGGCCGGCCGCCGCGCCGTCGCGCTCGGCACGTTCGACGGCGTGCACCGAGGACACCGCCGCGTGCTCGACGCCGCGCGGGCAAACGACGGGCTCGTCTCGACGGCCGTGACCTTCTGGCCGCATCCGCGGACGGCGCTGGGGAACCGGGTCGAGCTCCTGACCTCGCTGGAGCGACGGCTCGAGCTCCTCGCGACGGCCGACCTGGACGAGGCGTTCGTCGTCGAGTTCTCGCCCGACCTCGCGCGGCTGACGCCAGAGGAGTTCGCGGAGCGGGTGCTGTGCCCGATCGGGACGGAGGTCGTCGCCGCGGGGGCGAACTTCCGCTTCGGCCGCGGGAGGGCCGGCGACCTCGACCTGCTCGCCCGGCTCGGCTTCGAGGTGCGCCCGGTCGAGCTCACCGACGGGATCTCGTCCTCCGAGATCCGACGCCTCCTGCTCGCCGGCGACGTCGGCCACGCGGCGCTGGCGCTCGGCCGCCCGCCGGAGGTCGAGGGAACCGTGGTCGCGGGCGACCAGCGCGGCGGGACGCTCGGATACCCGACAGCGAACCTCGACGTCGACCCGGCGCTCCTCGTGCCCGCGTACGGGATCTACGCCGGCGCGGCGAACGGAAACCGGGCCGCGATCTCGATCGGGACGAATCCGCACTACGGCGGCGAGGAGCGGCGGGTCGAGGCCTTCCTCCTCGACTTCGAGGGCGACCTCTACGGGCGGCGGCTCGTCCTCGAGCTGTGGGCCCGGCTGCGGGAGGAGCGCGCGTTCGCGTCCGAGGCCGAGCTCGTCGAGCAGATTGGGCGGGATGTGGAAGCGGCTCGGCAGGCCGCGCGACCCGCGGTCAGCTAGGCGCAAGTTTTCACACATTGCGGAGTCCTTACCTACGTGGAGCCGCCCACGCCGACCCGCCACAACCTCCGCGTCGTCGAGAGCGTCCGGTGCCTCGAATGCGGCGCCGTCTACGCGAAGCCGGCGGGCGGCGGAACCGTCCAAGCCAATCCCGGGTGCCCGGAGTGCGGGTACGTTGGTTGGGTCGCTACCGAGCGCCCGCGCCCGGAGAGCCGGCCGGCGCCGCAGCAGCACCGTTTCTTCGGGGGTCGCCTGCGCCGCCGGAGCGCGTGATCAGGCTCACGCCGCCGAAGTAGTGGTGGCGGCCTTCCCAGACGCGGACCTCGAAGCCCCGGGAGCGAAGCGCGTCGAGCGCCTCCTCGCCGAGACCCGGCTCGGCGTTCGCGAGCTGTCCAACCGGATGGAAGCGCGGCCGCGAGATCGCCTCGCTGGCGCTCGCACCCTCGTCGAGCACGGCCGCGAGGACCGTTAGGAGCGCCGTCCGCAAGCGCGTCCCGCCGGCGGCGCCCGCGGCGATCTCGATCCCGTCCCCGCCGCGGACGAGCGTCGGCGCCATCATGCTTCCCATCCGCTCGCCCGGCTCGAGCGGGCCGTGCACGAGGTCGGCCTCGCCGAGCATGCTGTTCAGGTGCAGGGCGAGGCCGGGGAGGAAATCGCCCGAGCCGAGGCCGAGGCTCGTCGTGAGGACGCAGACACTCCCCTGAGCGTCCGCCACGACGAGGTTCGTCGTGTCCCCGACCACAGTCGATGTCACCGGCTCGCCCAGCGCATCGAGGATCGCGAACACCCGGGCCCGCTCCTCGCCCGCACCCGCGCCGCGAAAGCGCTCGAACGTCTCCGGGAACCCGGACAGGCCGCGGCGCGTCTCGACGCGGCGCCCGAGGAAGCGTCCCTCGGCGGGCGAGCTCCAGATCGCCTCGTACGCGTCGAGATCGGCACGCGTGACGAGGCCGCCGCGCTCCGCCATCAGCTCGAGGAGCCCCTCCCCGAGCGAGCCGCGGTAGACGCTGCCAACGCCCTCCTCGGCGACGACCTCGAGCGCGGTCACGAGGCCCGGTTGGCGCAGGACCGAATCGGGCCCGAGAAGCTCGCCGCCGGGCGAGTAGATCGCGGCTCCCTCGTTCATCGTCATCACCGGCGCGAGCATCGCGAGGCAGGCGGCGTGGGCGGGGGGCAGGGGCGTTCCCGCCCGCGCCCACCGCAACGCCGGCTCGACGAGCCGCGACCACGGCAGCTTCCCGTGGCTCCGCCACAAAGCGTCCAACCCGGCCGGAAGCCCCGGGACGCCGCACGACGCCGGCCCGACCGCATAGTGGACGAGCTCCGCGCCGAAGGGCACGTCGAGGTGCAGCAGCTCGGGCTCCCGGCGCGCCGCACCCAGGCCCGGCACGGCCACGAAGCAGTCGAGGTTCGCGGCCCGCCCCGACGCGGCCTCGAGGTAGACCGCGTGCCCGCCGCCGAGGAGGCCGGTCATCACCGTCTCGGCGACACAGGAGGCGAGCGACGCCGCAACGGCCGCGTCGGCAGCGGTCCCGCCGTCCTCGAGGATCTCGATCCCGGCCTCGACGGTGGCCGGATGGCCCGCTGCGAGCCCGGGACGGAGCATCGCTGCTACCCTAGTCGCCGGCCGCGACCTCGGCCGTGCGCGTGCTTCCTTCGCGGCGCGCGGGGGTCGCGGGGCCGTCTACCAGGAGGTTTTGTTGACCCTCACCAAGGAAGCGAAGCAGGAGATCATCTCGAAGCACGGGCGCAGCGAGTCCGACACCGGCTCGGCGCAGGTTCAGATCGCGCTCCTCACCACGCGGATCAACGAGCTCACCGAGCACCTGCGCGCCCACCCGAAGGATCACTACTCACGGCGCGGGCTGCTGAAGCTCGTCGGCCGCCGGCGCCGGTTCCTGAACTACCTGCAGCGGAACGACCTGGAGGGCTATCGGGCACTGATCAAGGAACTGGGCCTGAGGCGTTAGACGACCGGAGGGTGGAAGTTTGAGCGAGTCACGCCGCCGCACGTGGCTGACTCAAACCTCCACCTTCCTCGAGGAGTGGAGGAATACATGGCAGTAGCAGCAGAGCGCGTCACGACGGTGTCGGCCACCGTCGGCGGGCGCGAGATCACGTTCGAGAGCGGCAAGCTCGCGAAGCAGGCGGACGGCGCCGTCCTCATCCGCTCGGGCGAGACGATGGTGCTCGCAACGGCGCAGGGGCGGACGGAGGCGCGCGAGGGCGCGGACTTCTTCCCGCTCACCGTCGACGTCGAGGAGCGGATGTACGCCGCCGGGAAGATCCCCGGCGGTTTCTTCAAGCGCGAGGGACGGCCGACGGAGCGCGCCATCCTGACGGCGCGGATGATCGACCGGCCGATCCGGCCGCTCTGGCCGAAGGGCTTCCGCAACGAGGTGCAGGTGATTTGCACCGTCCTGTCGGCCGACCTCGTCGAGGCGCACGACATCCTTTGCATCAACGGCGCCTCCGCGGCGCTGATGATCTCGCCGCTTCCGTTCCTCGGCCCGGTCGGCGCGGTGCGGATCGGCCGCGTCGAGGGCGAGCTGGTCGTGAACCCGACCCTGCCCGACCTCGAGGCCTCGACGCTCGACCTGATCGTCGTCGGCACGCAGGAGGGCCTGACGATGGTCGAGGCCGGGGCGGACGAGGTGCCGGAGGACATGCTCCTCCAGGCGCTCGAGCTCGCTCACGCGGAGATCGTGAAGCTCTGCGAGGCCCAGGAGGAGCTGCGCCGCCAGGTCGGCAAGCCGAAGTGGCTCGACCCGGCGGTCACCGACGAGCTCGAGGCCCAGCACGGCGAGGACATCCGCCGCCGCATCGCCGCCGACGGTCTTCGCGAGGTGGGCGCGGTCGTGGAAGAGGTCCTGCCCGCGCTGAGCATGGACTCGACCGAGGAGGACGTGACGCGCGTGATGCAGGCGCGCCAGAGCCTCGCGATCGTCCTCGAGCGGGCGCGCCTCGAGGCCGTCCTCGGCCCGGTGCGGGAGCAGTTCGAGGACGACCTGCGCGCACTCACGGAGGCCGAGCAGGACTCGAAGGAGCTGAAGTCGGCGAAGCGGCACCTGCTCTTCGACCGGATCATCGAGACCGTCGCGCTGCCGTTCCCGGTCGGCCCGGCCACCGTCGACGGCGACGCGCCGGCGGTGAAGGACTCGCTGACGAAGAGCTACGTCAAGAAGGCCGCCGAGGCGATCTACAAGGAGCTCGTGCGGCGGAAGATCGCCGTCGAGAAGCGGCGGCCGGACGGTCGCGGCGCGGAGGAGATCCGCGCGATCGAGTGCGAGGTCTCGGTGAGCCCCCGGACGCACGGCTCGGCGCTCTTCACGCGCGGCCAGACGCAGATCATGACGCTGCTCACGCTCGGCACCGCGAAGGAGGGCCAGCGGATCGATGACCTCTCCCTCGAGGAGGAGCGCCGGTACATGCACCACTACAACTTCCCGCCCTACTCGGTCGGGGAGACGGGCTTCATGCGCGGCCCGAAGCGGCGCGACATCGGCCACGGCGCGCTCGCGCAGCGGGCGCTCGAGCCGATGATCCCGGGCCTCGACGACTTTCCGTACACGATCCGGCTCGTCTCGGAGACGCTGGAGTCGAACGGCTCGTCCTCGATGGGCTCCGTCTGCGGATCGACGCTCGCGTTGATGGACGCCGGCGTGCCGATCAAGCGGCCCGTGTCCGGAATCGCCATGGGCCTCGTCAAGGAGGGCGAGGACTACGTGATCCTGACCGACATCCAGGGCGCCGAGGATCACCTCGGCGACATGGACTTCAAGGTCGCCGGGTCGCGCGAGGGCATCACTGCGCTCCAGATGGACATCAAGATCACCGGCGTCACGCAGGAGATCATGCGCGGTGCGCTCGAGCAGGCGAAGCGGGCGCGCGAGTTCATCCTGGACAAGATGCTCGCGGCGATCCCCGAGCCGCGCACCGAGCTCTCCGCGACGGCGCCGCGCATCTCTACGATCAAGATCGATCCCGAGAAGATCGGCATGGTGATCGGCAAGGGCGGCGAGACGATCCGCGCGCTCGAGTCCGAGAACGAGGTGCAGATCGACATCGAGGAGGACGGCACGATCCTCATCTACGCGACCGACGGCCCGAAGGCGGAGGGGGCGATCGCCGCGATCGAGGCGCTGACGAAGGAGCCGGAGGTGGGGGACACCTACACCGGCAAGGTCGTGAAGACGACGCAGTTCGGCGCCTTCGTCGAGCTCAAGAAGGGCACCGACGGGCTACTCCACGTCTCGAACGTGGGCCCGGGCCGCGTCGGTCACATCGAGGACGTGATCGACCGCGGCGACGTGCTCGACGTGCTCGTGCAGGAGGTCGACAAGGCGCGCGGCCGGATCGGCCTGAAGCTGATCGCGAAGCACGAGAACGGGTCGCTCGTCCAGCCCGAGGAGCTGATCGAGCGGGCGAAGAACGCCCCGCCGCGGGAGCGCGAGGAAGAGCGCCCGCGCGGCGACCGAGGCGGCCGCCGAGGCGGCCGCGACCGCGGGCGGCGCTAAAGAGCGAGAGAGCGCGACCGCGGCCAGCCACCGGGGCGAGGGACCAGAGGTTCCGCCCCCGCCCTCGAGCGCCATGCCTCTGCGAGCCCTCGCGGTTGACGCCTGCGCGGGGCGGGGGAAGACTCTGGACCGTGTCGCTGAAGCTGCCCGAGCTCGACCTGACCGACATCGCGGACCCGGTCGAGACCGCGAGGCAGCTCGTCGAGTTCGCCCGCGCACGAGCTACACGGAGCATGTGGTATTCCCGATTGGCGGGCTCGACGATCATCATCGCGACCGCCTCGATCCCGATCTTCCTCGTCCTCTCGACGAAGTGGCTCGAGTTTGAGTTCGGCAAAGTCGCCCCGACTGCGCTTGCAGCGGTCGCGGCCGTCACCGGCGGGTTCGCGCAGGTGGAGCGTCCCAACGAACGGTGGAAGCTCTATCGCCGTTACCAGCGTATGTTCGAGGCCGAACTGCTCCGCTTCGAGAATAGGACGCCCGAATACGCAGCGGATGACCGCGTTACACACTTCGTCGACCGGCTGAACCAACTGCATCTCGCGATGCATGACGAGTGGGCTGGGATCATCCCGAGAAGCGCTGATCTCGCAGGCGGCGAACGCCGAGCGCAGTAGCTCGGACGCTCGCGACAGCCAGCCGGTCTCGGGTTCTTTCGCGCGAGGTACCGGCCCGGGAACTACCTCGGCGCACACGCCCTACAGGAGGCGACGCGAATCCCTCACGCGGGGTCATGAACTGAACGGCCGAGGCCGATGCAGATCGGGAGCCTCTGTCGGCTCCGACTGCTGTGGCCAAGAATCAGTCGACTGTGACGCATCTGCGCGGCCTCCTCGAGGTCACGAGCCTCGTCCGCGGCGAGGACGATCTCGACGCGGTCCTGGAGGCGATCGCGCGCACGATCGCGGAGTGCCTCGGCTTCGGGACGGTCGCGGTCAACCTCTACCGGCCCGCGTGGGACGACTTCCAGGTCACGAACGTCTACGGCAACCCGGGCGCGCGCGAGGCGCTGCTCGGCGACGCGCGTGACCTCGCTTCGTGGCAGCCGCTCCTCGACGACCGCTTCCTGCGCCGCGGCGCGTACCTGATCCCGCACGAGCAGTTCGACTGGTTCGCAGACGTGGCGACCTTCGTGCCCGACATCGAGCCGACCGACGACCCTGACGCCTGGCACCCGGAGGACGCGCTGATGGTGCCGATGCGGCACAGCGCCGGCCATCTGCTCGGCATCCTCTCCGTAGACGAGCCGCGCTCGGGGCGCAAGCCGAGCGACGAGGAGCTGGACGTCCTCGTCGCGGTCGTCGAGCACGCGGCGCTCGCCGTCGAGGGCGCGCAGGCGGCGGCCGACGCCACCCGCCACCAGGCTGCGCTAGAGCAGCTGCTCCGCGTCTCGTCGCGGCTCTCCGAGACCCTCGACGCCGAGGAGATCTTTCAGTCCGTCTGCGAGAGCGTCCGCGACGCGCTCGGGTTCCAGCACGTCGCGATCGAGCTCGTCGAGCCGGAGACCGGCCGCCTGCGCGCGCAGGCCGCGGTCGGCTGGACACTGGGTGACGAGACGCTTTCAGTCCTCGCAACGCTCGCTGACGTCGCCCCGCTCTTCGACCCGGCATTCGAGATCGAGGGCTGCTACCTGCTCCCGTCCGAGGAGGGTCAGAAGCGCTGCTCGACCGATCTCTTCGTCTACACCTCGCGCCTGAACGGCCGCGGGCCGTGGGCATGGAACCGGCACTGGCTGGTTGTGCCACTCGTCGACCGGACGGGTCGGACGATCGGCGTCATCTGGGCGGACGAGCCCGAGGACCGGCTGCTCCCGTCCCGCGAGCGCCTCCAGGCGCTGCGGCTGTTCGCGAACCAGGCCGCGACGGCGGTCACGCTCGTCGAGCACGTCCAGGAGCTCCGCTTCCTCGCCGACCACGATCCGCTCACGCGGCTGCTGAACCGCCGCGTCTTCATGGAGCGGCTCGACTCCGAGGCGGCGCGCGCCGACCGCTCCGGCCGCCCGTTCGGCCTCGTCCTCTGTGACCTCGACCGCTTCAAGCTCCTGAACGACTCGCAGGGCCACCTGGCCGGCGACCAGGCGCTCCAGACGCTCGGCCGCATCCTCCTCGAGTCGGTTCGCCGCTCGGACGAGGCGTTCCGCATCGGCGGCGACGAGTTCGCGCTCGTGCTGCCGGATGCCGACCCGGACTCGATCGAGGCTGTCGTGGAGCGGATCACGATGGCCATGGAAGGCACGCTCCAGCCAGTCCGCGCGAGCTTCGGAGCCTCCGCATACCCGACGGATGCCGGTCATCCGGAGGCGCTCGTGCAGGCTGCCGACGCGGCCTTGTACGAGGCGAAGCGCGGCGGCGAGCGGCTTCGCTTCGCTGCGTAAGATCGCTCTGTGCAGAAATACGTGCTGTCGGAGCTCGACTCGGGCGAGCGCGTCATCTCGGAGCGCGTGTCGAGCGTCCGTTCGGTCGCGATCGGCTTCTGGATCGGCGCCGGCTCGCGCGACGAGCGCGCCGACCGCGCGGGCGTGTCGCATTTCATCGAGCACCTGCTCTTCAAGGGCTCGCGCTCGTACAGCGCGCAGGCGATCGCCGAGATCTTCGACGCCCTCGGCGGCGAGTTGAACGCGGCCACGTCGCGCGAGCACACCGTCGTCTACGCGCGCGTTCCCGACTCGCACCTCGAGGACGCAATCGACGTGATGACGGATATGGTCTACTGCCCCACGTTCGCCGACGTCGACTCGGAGCGCGAGGTCGTGCTCGAGGAGATCGCGATGGTCGAGGACACGCCGCAGGAGCTCGTCCACGACCTGTTCTCGGAGGCCGTCTTCGACGGGCATCCACTCGGCCGGCCGGTGATCGGGAGCGCGGACGTGATCGCGTCGGTCAGCCCGCGCGCGATCCGGGCGTACCACCGGTCGATGTACGTCGGCGGGAACGTCGTCGTCGCCGCGGCGGGGAACCTCGGGCATGAGCGCCTCGTCCGGCTCCTGGAGACGGCGCGGCGGCGCAAGGCCGAGGCGCCCCAGAAGGGGCCGCGGGTGCGGCCTCCGCTCGTGAAGGCGCCGCCGCCGGGTCTCCGCTTCGCGCGCAAGGACACGGAGCAGTACAACCTCTGCCTCGGCGCGCCCGGGATCGCGCGCTCCGACCGCCGCCGCTTCGCGGCGTCGCTCCTCGACGGGATCCTCGGCGGCTCCGCGTCGTCGCGGCTCTTCCAGGAGATCCGCGAGAAGCGCGGCATGGCGTACGCCGTGTACAGCTTCACCGGCCAGTACACGGACACCGGCCTCGTCGGGATCTACCTCGGCACGCGCGAGGACAACCTCGTCGCCTGCGTCGAGATCGCGGCCGAGCAGGTGGCGGACATCGCGGCCGGAAACCTGCGCGAGCAGGAGCTCGAGCGCGCGAAGGAGAACGTCAAGGGCCGGATCATGCTCTCGATGGAGTCGACGTCGAACCGGATGAGCCGGCTCGGAAAGTCGCTCATCACCGACACGGAGCTTCTCTCCTTCGACCGGATCATCGCCGAGATCGACGCCGTCGAGCCGGAGGCGGTCAGCGAGCTCGCGGGCCTGCTGCTCGCGCCGGAGCGGCTGTCGGCGGCCTGCGTCGGCCCGAGCGAGGAGCGGTTCCACGGAGCCGTGGAGCGGATGAGCCCGGCGCTCGCGGCCCGCGCCGCCGCGGCGGCGTGAGGATCGTCCTCAACGGGCGCGGCGGAAAGGTCGGGAGCGTGCTCGGGCCCGCGCTCGAGGAGGCGGGGCACGAGCTCGTGCTCGAGCTGGGCGGCGCGGATGCGATCGTCGACTTCACGGGGCCGGCGGTCGTGGAGGCGAACGTGCGCGCGGCGCTCGAGGCCGGTGTCCCGTCCGTGGTCGGCACGAGCGGGTGGGATCCGGAGGCCCTGGACGGGCTCGCGCGAGAGCGCGGAGTTCCGCTGTTCGTCGCGCCGAACTTCGCCGTCGGCGCGGTGCTGATGATGCGCTTCGCCGCGGAGGCCGCGCGGCACCTGCCGCGGGCGGAGATCGTCGAGCTCCACGCCGAGACGAAGCTCGACGCGCCGTCGGGGACGGCGAAGGCGACGGCGGCGCTCCTACCCGGCGACCCGGCGATCCACTCGGTGCGGCTGCCGGGCCTGGTCGCACACCAGGAGGTGCTCCTCGGCGGCCTGGGCCAGGTGCTGACGATCCGGCACGACGCGACCTCGCGCGAGGCGTACGTGCCGGGCGTGCTGCTGGCGCTAGAGAAGCTGCCGACGCTCCCGCCGGGCCTCACGCTCGGCCTGGACGCGCTCCTCTGAGGCACACGTTGGCTGGAGGTAACATCGAGGTCGTGCTCGGCGAGGTCATCACCGCGATCGTCACGCCCTTCGATCGCGACGGCCGGGTCGACTACGAGTCCTTCTCGCGCCTCGCGCTCCACCTCCTCGACCACGGCTCGGACGGCTTCGTCGTCGCCGGCACGACCGGCGAGGCGCCCACGCTCTCCGACGAGGAGCGCCTCGAGCTCTTCCGCGTCGCCGTCGACACCGTCGGCGACCAGGGCACGATCGTGGCCGGAACGGGCACGTACTCGACGGCGCACTCCGTCCAGCTGACCGAGCAGGCGCACGAGCTCGGCGTCGACGGCTTCCTCGTCGTGACGCCGTACTACAACAAGCCGCCCCCGCGCGGGATCGTCGACCACTTCAAGGCGATCGCGGCGGTGAGCGACAAGCCGATCGTCGTCTACAACATCCCGGTCCGGGTCGTGATCAACATCGAGCCGGAGACGATGGCGAAGCTGGCCGAGATCCCGACGGTGAAGGCCGTGAAGCAGGCGAACGACGACCTCGACCAGGCGCGGCGGATCGTCGAGCTCGGCCTCGACCTGTACGCGGGCGACGACAACATCATCCAGCCGTTCCTGGAGCTCGGCGGGATCGGCGGCGTCTGCGTGCACACGCACGTCGTCGGACCGCAGGTGAAGGAGCAGGTTCGCGCTGCCCGGAGCGGCGACCTCGAGCGGGCGCGGCAGATCGACGAGGAGCTCGGGCCGTCGTACGAGCTGCTGAAGGTGGCGCCGAACCCGATCGCGATCAAGGCGGCGCTCCGCCTGCTGGGCCACGACGTCGGCGGCCATCGGCTGCCGCTCGTCGAGGCGACGCCGAACGAGCAGGACGCCGTCCGCGACTGCCTCGAGCGTCTCGGCGTGCTGACCGCAACGCCGGCCTAGCCACCTACACTTCGCGGGTGGACACGACGCGGATCATCCCCCTCGGCGGGCTCGGCGAGGTCGGGAAGAACATGACGGTCTTCGAGGCGGGCGGCGAGACGATCGTCGTCGACACCGGCCTGGCGTTCCCGCGCGACGAGCATCTCGGCGTCGACCTCGTCCTGCCGGACTTCGGCTACCTGCGCGATCGGCGCGTGCGAGCCGTCCTGCTCACGCACGGCCACGAGGATCACGTCGGCGCGCTGCCGTACGTGCTCCGCGAGCTGGACGTCGACGAGGTGTGGGCGACGCGGCTGACGCTCGGGCTCGTGAAGTCGAAGCTCGACGAGCATGGCCTCTTGCGGGCGGCCGAGCTGCGGGAGGTCGATCCCGACGGCCAGCCGCTCGAGCTCGGCCCCTTTCGCGCGGAGTTCGTGCGTATGGCGCACTCGATCCCCGACTCGGTCGCGATCGCCCTCGAAACGCCCGGCGGGCGGATCGTCCACACGGGCGACTACAAGCTCGACCACACGCCGATCGACGGCCTGAAGACGGACGTCGGCCGGCTCGCCGAGCTCGGGAACCGCGGCGTCGACCTGCTCCTCGGCGACTCGACGAACGCGGAGCGGCCGGGCTTCACGCCGTCCGAGCGGGTCGTCGGCGAGGCCTTCCGCCAGATCATCCCGCAGCGCCAGGGGCGCATCCTCGTCTCCTCGTTCGCCTCCAACGTGCACCGGATGCAGCAGGCGGTCGACGTCGCGATCCAGGTGGGGCGCAAGGTCTGCATCGTGGGCCGATCGATGCGCAAGAACGCGAACATCGCACGCAACCTCGGCTACATGGAGGTGCCCGAGGGCGTGCTCGTACGGCCGGTCGAGCTCGACGAGCTCGCACCGCACGAGGTGCTGATCCTCTGCACGGGCAGCCAGGGCGAGCCGCTCTCGGCGCTGACCCGGATCGCCTACGACGACCACCCGGCGGTGCACGTCGAGCGCGGCGACACGGTGATCATCTCGGCGAAGCCGGTGCCGGGGAACGAGCTCCGCGTCCACGACGCGATCAACCGGCTCGCGAAGTCGGGCGCCGAGGTGCTGCACCAGGAGATCGCGCCGGTCCACGTGTCCGGCCATGCCTGCGCAGAGGAGCTGCGGACGATCCTGTCGCTCCTGCGGCCGAAGGCCGTGATGCCGATCCACGGGGAATTCCGGATGCTGGCCGCGCACGGGCAGCTCGCGCGCGAGGCGGGCGTACCGGCGAGCTCGATCGTCCTCGCGGAGAACGGCTCCGTCGTCGAGCTCGGCACGGGCGGCGCGCGGATCGTGGACGAGGTGGAGTCGGGCGTGACCTTCGTGGACGGGCTCGGCGTGGGCGACGTCCAGGACGTGGCGCTCCGAGACCGCAGGCGGCTCTCGGAGGACGGCGTGCTGATCGTGATCACGACGCTCGCGTCCTCGAACGGCCGCGCGACCGCCTCGCCCGAGCTGATCGCCCGGGGCTTCACGGGGCCGGACGAGCTCCTCGCCGAGATGCGTGAGGAGGCGACGCGCGTCCTCGACGAGCTCCTCGCCGACGACGTCACCGAGATCAAGCTTCTCCAGGAGCACCTCCACGACGCGGTCGGCCAGCTCATCTACGACCGCACCCACCGCCGGCCGATGATCCTGCCGGTCATAGTGGAGGTATGACCACTCTCCGCGCCCACGAGCCCGGTTGGGCCGACGTGCTCGCCGACCACGCCGTCGAGGAGGCGACCGGACGGCGGCTGATCGCGCAGCTCGGCGCCTGCGAGGCGGCGGCGCTCGCGTTCTGCCGCCTGCTCGAGCGCTGGGCCCGCGGCGACGCCCACCCGTCGACACCCGGCGGGCGCCAGGCGGCGCTGCGCCACGCGGCCGACCGCGTCGAGACGGCGCTCTCGGGCCTGGAGCGGCCGCTCGACCGCTACCTCCTCGAGCTGGAGCCCGAGCGTGCGGAGGGTCGCTCGTGGTACGGCGGCCCGGGCGCGGCGGAGCTGCTGGAGTGGGGGCCCGTGCTGTCGCGGGCCGGCGTGCGGGTGTCGGCGGTGCGGGTCGCGCAGGCGTACCTCGAGCTGGCCGTGCTCGTCCGGGCGTTGGAGGGCCTCGCCGACGCGGCGCGCGTCGACGCGGCGCCCGACCGCTCCTCGCTCTGGGCCGGGCTCTTCGACCTGCGCGAGAACCTCGTCGAGCGCGCTGTAGAAGACCTCAGGGCGCTTGCGGCCTGAGGTCGGCGTCGTCGGGTCGATCAACCTCGACCTGGTGGCGCGCGTGGAGCGACTTCCGCGTCCGGGCGAGACAGTCACCGGCGCGACGCTCGATCGTGTCCCAGGCGGCAAAGGCGCGAACCAGGCTGTAGCAGCCGCACGGCTCGGTGCGGACGTGAAGCTGATGGGCGCCGTCGGCGACGACGCCTTTGCGGCAGAGGCACTGGCCGGTGTGCATGAAGCGGGCGTGAACACCGTGCTCGAGGTCACCGGCTCGACGGGGATCGCCCTGATCCTCGTCGACGAGGGTGGTGAGAACCAGATCGTCGTCGTTCCCGGTGCGAACGCGGAGCGATCGCCCGGCGGTTTCTTCGGCACGGTGCTCTGCCAGTTGGAGATTCCGATCGAGAACGTCGAGTTCGCAGCCGACGCCGCCGACTTCTTCTGCCTCAACGCAGCACCCGCGAAGCCGATCCCGCCGTCGCTCGTCGAGCGGTGCGATCTCGTCGTCGTGAACCGCTACGAGCTCGACGCGCTCCCGGCGCAGCCCCGGCTGACCGCGCTGACCCTGGGTGCGGAGGGCGCCGTGCTGCTCGAGAACGGGGCGGAGGTCGCGCGGGCCGCGCCTCCGGCGGTGGAGGCCGTCGACGGCACGGCGGCCGGCGACGCGTTCACGGCCTGCCTCGTCGTCTCGCACCTGGAGGGACGCGGCTGGGACGAGGCGCTGCGCCGGGCGTGCGCGGCGGGCGCCCTTGCAGCCTCGCGCTTCGGCGCGCAGCCGTCCCTTCCGACCGCGGCCGAGGTGGACGAGATACTCGCGGCATGACGCCGGTCCCGATCCTTCTCGACTGCGACCCCGGCCACGACGATGCAATCGCGCTCCTGCTCGCGCTCGCGAGCCCGGAGGTCGAGCTGCGCGGCGTCACGACCGTCGCTGGGAACCAGACGGTCGAGAAGACGACGGCGAACGCGCTTCGGGTGCTCGAGCTCGCCGGCCGGGAGGACGTCGAGGTGGCGGCGGGCGCGGGCCGGCCGTTCGTGCGGGAGCCGTTCGTCGCCGCGTACGTGCACGGCGAGACCGGCCTCGACGGGAGCGACCTGCCGCCGGCGCGGGGCGAGCCGGTCGCGGAGCACGCGGTCGACTTCCTCGCCGAGCGCGTCGGGGGGATCACGCTCGTCGCGACCGGGCCGCTGACGAACGTCGCGCTCCTCCTCGCGCGCCATCCGGAGGTTTGGCCCGAACGGATCGTCCTCATGGGCGGCGCAATCGCCGAGGGAAACGTGACCCCGGCCGCCGAGTTCAACGTCTGGGCCGATCCGGAGGCGGCGAAGCGCGTGTTCGCGAGCGATTTCGACCTGACGATGGTCGGCCTCGACGTGACGCACCGGGCGCTCGTTGGGACTGAGCACAAGGAGCGGCTGCGCGCGGCGGGCCGGGTGGGCCGGATGGTGGCCGAGCTCCTCGACTTCTACGACCGCTTCCACCGGGAGGTGTACGGCTTCGACGGCTCGCCGATCCACGACGCGGTCGCGCTCGCATACGCGTTCCGGCCCGAGCTCCTCGAGACGCGCGAGCTGAACGTCGAGGTCGACTGCGAGTCGGAGCTCTGCCGCGGCCGGACGGTGGTCGACGTGTGGCGCCGCAGCGGCCGCGCGGCGAACGCGAAGGTCGCGGTAGCCATCGACTCGACGGCGTTCGTCGAGCTGCTCGTCGAGCGGGTCGGCTCGCTCTAGCGTCGCGGCGGCCGGCCTCTTTCGCCCACGCTCGTGTCGGGGAATGGTGGTCGCGGCGGAACCTCTAGCGTCGCGGCGGCCGGCCTCTTTCGCCCACGCTCGTGTCGGGGAATGGTGGTCGCGGCGGAACCGGAAAGCCGATCTTCGGCCGCTTCCGGATCAGCTTGCCAAGATCCATAGCCAGACGACGAGCTCGCATCCGAGACAGACGCTAGCAACGACGAACGTCGCGTCCAAAGCGCGCAATTGACGAGCGTTTGCGTCGAAGTTTCGGCCGTTGTAGAACGCGATCGCCCGCCGGTATTCACTCCGCGCTACCCAGCTCGCAGGATCCAGACGCGCGGGCGAGGCCGACGCGCCGGCCAGACCGCCGAGCACCGCCGTCGCCACGCTGGCGCCGGCGACGAGCGCTGCGGCGCGCGCTCGCAGCGCGTCGAGCACCCGCGCCTGCTCGTCGAGGGCGCGGAACGACTGGTCGTAGATCGCCGCCTCGACCTCCGCGAGATCGTCCATGCCGCGATTGTGCTGACGCGTCCCGTGCCCGGCGCCCGCGCGACGCAAGAAGACACGCAACCGGCACAGAATCGGCGCACCGGCTCAGCCGCGGAACTCGTAGGCGCCGATGTCGGGAAGACGGTCGCGCCGACGGCCGGTGATGTCGGTCCTGGGAGCCAGGCTGCGGCTTGCGCTGTCGATCAGCAGCCCCGACTCCTTCGTCGGCCGGCCGAGGGCGTCGAGAGCGGCGTCGCCGACCCAGTCGGACTTCGAGCAGGCCCTTCCCCGGAGCACGATGTTCGCCGTCGAGACCCGCGCCGAGTCGCAGACCGGCCACCGTCCCTCCAGGCGCCCGATTACGTTGTTCGCGAAGACGGGACGCACCCGCCGCGGGAGGCCGCCGTACAGCGAGCTGACCCGGATCGAGCCGAGGTAGCCGTCTCTCCGCCGCCGGCCGGTGAGGATCGTGTTGTTGACGACCTTCACGTAGTGCGGGATTCGCCGCGAGTCGCGGCTGCCGACGATCAGCCCGACGCGCGCGGCGTAGCCGGGCAGACGGCGATCGGTTCCGAGGAAGACGTTGTTCACGATCGTCACGTGGTCGACGGCGTTCGTGAGGTAGAGCTGCGCTCCGCCGCGCCGATAGACGCCGAAGCGGTTGCCCTCGACCCGAAGCCGCCGCCCCGCGAACAGCTCGACCAGGTCCTGGTGCCGGCAGCGGTTGAAGCTGATGCGGCACGGAAGCGCGCGCTCGAGCCGGTTGCGCCGGATGGTCAGGTCGGAGTCGAAGCGGCCGTGGATGAAGTCGCACCCCTTGCAGTCGTGGAACCAGTTCCCTTCGATGGTGATGTGCTTCGACCACCGGTACAGCAGCACGCAGTTGACGAAGTCGACGGCCTGGTCGCCGCAGTGCGTGAACCTGCTCCTCCGGATCGTGACGCCGCGCGCGTCCGGTAGCAGCACCGACGACGAGTACGGCGTTCCCTGGGCGGTGACGACGAGGTCGTGGAGGTCGATGGCGGTCGACGTCCTGACCTCGACGAGCGCGTCCTGGCCGAACGGCACGACCGTCATCCCGCCGAGCGAGACGTGCTGCGTGCGATCGAACAGGATCTGCCCTACCCGGACTCTCCGCGTCCCGGTGATTCGCAGCGGTCTCGACGAGCGGGGCGGAACGACGAGCGAGGAGTAGTCGCCCGGCCGGAGCACGACCGTTCCGCCGGAATTGCGGAGCGCCGACAGCGCCGCCTGGAACTCGCCCTCGCTGCTCACCGCCAGCACGAGGGACCGGGGGCGAGCGTCCGGCGGGAGCACGAGGACGGCCAGCGCCAGCGCTGCGGCCACTGCGATGCGGGCTGGCATCCGGGCATGCTCTCACGCACGCCTCCGTGAAGACGCAGGAACAGCCGACGCCGGCACGAAGACGCCAGCCATGGCCCGGCGCCGCAAGAAGCGCACGCTCAAGCCACGGGTGCCTGCTCGCGTGAAGCGCAAGAAGCGCCGGCGCGGAGGCAGCGGCCACCAGCACCCCGAGCTCGCCGGGCTCCTCCTCGCCGCGTTCGGGATCTTCCTCGCGAGCGTCCTCTACGCGGGCTGGAGCGGCGGCGTCGTCGGCGGCGCGCTCGCCGACGGCGTTCGCGGCGGGCTCGGCAGCGCGGCCTATGCCGCGCCGCTCGCCTGCCTGGCCCTGGGCGGGCTGATGGTCACGCGCAGCGAGCTCGTCGACCTGCGCCCGTTCCGCACCGGCCTCCTCGTCCTCACGCTCGGCCTCGAGCTCGCGCTCGGCCGAGCGCACGGCGGTCTCGCGGGCCGTGTCCTCGAGCGCGTCTTCGGGACGCTCCTCGGCGGCACGGGCTCGACGATCCTCGGCGTGACCGCCCTCACCGTCGGCGCCTTGCTCCTGACCGGGGCCTCGGCCGGGGCACTCCTCCGCCGGTCGGGACACGCCGTCCGCCGCGCGGCTCGGCGACCCGCCCCGAAGCGGAAGCCTCTTGTCGCGGCACCGCCGCCGCCCACGCCGACGCTCCCCGCGACTCCGCCGGTCGACGCCGTCCACGACTTCCCCGACGTCGTCGGCGAGACGCTCGAGCCCCCGCCGCTCCTCGTCGAGGAGCGCGAGCCGGAGCCGGAGGAGGCCGAGACGCTCTTCCACCCACCCGCGGAGGCGCACACCGAGTACCGGCTCCCCGACCGGAACGTCCTGCGCCGCTCCCCCGAGGCCACGCCGGCCTCCGCCGAAGCCGGGACGCGGATCGCGGAGGCGCTCGTCCAGACGCTCGCGCACTTCGGCGTCGAGGCGAAGATCAGCGGCCAGATCGCCGGCCCGCGCGTCACCCGCTACGAGCTCCAGCTCGCGCCCGGGACGAAGGTCTCGAAGGTCGCGGCCCTGAAGGACGACCTCTCGTACGCGCTCGCGACGACGGAGATCCGCATCCTCGCGCCGATCCCCGGCAAGCAGGCGGTCGGCGTCGAGCTCCCCAACCTGAGCCCGAACATCGTCACGCTCGGCGACATCTTCGACGACCTGCCGCAGGCGGCGAGCCCGCTCTCGGTCTGGCTCGGCAAGGACATCTCCGGCAGCGCCGTGTGGACCGACCTCGCGCGCATGCCGCACGTGCTCATCGCCGGCACGACGGGCTCGGGCAAGTCGGGCTGCATCAACACGATCCTCACCTCGGTCCTCCTGCGCGCCACGCCCGACGAGGTGCGCATGATCCTCATCGACCCGAAGCGGATCGAGCTCGGCTTCTACGAGGCGATCCCGCACCTGCTCACGCCCGTCGTCTCGAGCCCGAAAGGCGCCGCCGCCGTGCTCGCGAACGTCGTGGGGGAGATGGAGCGCCGCTACGAGCGCCTCTCGGCCGTGCGCGCCCGCAACCTCCCCGAGGCGAACCGAGCCTTCCGCTCGCGCGGCGAGGACCCGCTGCCGTACCTCCTCGTCGTCATCGACGAGCTCGCCGACCTGATGATGATCTCGCCACAGGAGGTCGAGGACGCGGTTATCCGCCTGGCGCAGAAGTCGCGCGCGGTCGGCATCCACCTCGTGCTCGCCACGCAGCGGCCGTCCGTCGACGTGATCACCGGGATGATCAAGGCGAACGTGCCCTCGCGGGTCGCGTTCGCCGTCTCGAGCCAGACCGACTCGCGCGTCATCCTCGACCAGGCCGGCGCCGAGAGCCTGCTCGGCCAGGGCGACATGCTCTTCAAGCCGCTCGGAACCTCGCGCCTCCAGCGCGTCCAGGGTGCCTACGTGACCGAGGAGGAGATCGCGCTCGTCGTCGAGCAGTGCAAGGTGCAGCGCGAGCAGGAGCTCGACGAGTCGCTGCTCGAGCTGCCCGAGGCGTTCGCGGACGACGTCGAAGACGACGCCGACGGCGACTTCGACCCGGACGAGGACCCGCTGCTCGACAAGGCGATCGAGATCGTCGTCCAGACCCAGACGGCCTCGGTGTCGCTCCTCCAGCGGCGCCTCCGTGTCGGCTACACGCGGGCCGGGCGGCTGATCGACATGCTCGAGCGCCGGGGGATCATCTCGGGCTACGAGGGCTCGAAGCCGCGCCGGGTGCTCGTCGGTGAGGCCGACCTGGCACGGCTCGGCGATCGCTGACCAGCCGACTTCGGTTTCCATCTAATTTCCATTTGACAGACGATCGGATGAGTGCGATCATCCAAATGGAATCGGGTGGCAGGGGGGTGCCACGATGGAGTGGCTGCTCGGCGGTATCCAGTGCGGGCTTGCGGTGGTCTTCCTCGCGGCCGCTGTCGGGAAGGCCCTGCGTCGTGAGGAGTTCGAAGCGGCGCTTCGGCTGACCGCCGTTCCGTTCGTTCCGACCAGGATCCTCGGCTTCGCGGTGCCCGCCGCCGAAGCGGTCGTCGCACTCGCGCTGCTGCTCGCGCACGGCACGGCTCTCGTGGCCGTCATGGCCCTCGCCGCGGGTCTGCTCGTCGCCTTCACGGCGTGGCTTGCCTGGATCCTGCTGCGCCGCGCCCACGTTCGCTGCGGGTGCTTCGGGAGCAGCGGGAACGCCGTGCGCCCGGCGACAGTCGCCAGGAACGGCGCCTTCCTGGCACTCGCGGGAGCCGGGCTCGCCCTGGCCTCCGCCCACGACAGCGCGCTGCCGGGGCCGTCGTTCCTCGAGCTCGTGACGGTGACCGCGGCTGCGATGTCGTTCGCGGTCGTGCTCGCGGCGGTCGCGAGCAGGGCCTACCTCTTCCTCACCGTCGGCAAGGTCCTACGGGTGCTCGCGGAGATGCGGGCGGCGGAGCCGGCATGACCTGGCTCGGCCTATCCTGGGCGTTCTACGTCTCGTACGGGGCGATGTGGGTGCTGCTCCTCGTCACCGCAACGGGAGTGTTCCTGCTCTTCCGCCACTTCGGGCTCGTGAGCCTCGGAAGCGTCGAGGGTGTGCAGCGAGACGGGTTGCCGGTCGGCGAGCCCGCGCCGGTCGTGGACGTCTCGACGGGAGACGGCCGGCCGGTCACCTGGAGCCCGAACCCGTCGACGCCGACGCTCCTCCTCTTCGCGGCTGCCGGCTGCGACCCCTGCGAGCTCGTCCTTCCGTATGCGGCGCACCTGATGAACTCGAACGGATCCGACCTCGACGTCGTGACGATCGTCTCGGGGCGAGCCGAGAACGCGACTGCGGTGAAGGAGCAGCTGGAGCTGCCGTTCCCGTGCTTCGCCGAGGCGGGCGGGAACGCCTCGGACGAATACCGCGTGCGCGTCACCCCATTCGCGTTCGTCATCGGAGACGACCGGAGGATCCGCGCAAAGGGCCTCTGCGGCACACCGATCCGCCTCAAGGAGCTACTGGCGGCAGGCGGTCTGGACGACACCGCAGCGAGGCTCGATCCGTTGATCGAGCGCGATGCGGCCGAGCGTTTGGCCGCGACACTCTCGAGCACAGGAGGTTCATCATGACCGTCGTCCACCGCGCGGGCGAGGGCATTGCACGGGGGCTCACCCGTAAGCGGTTCCTCGACAAGACCGCCGTCGCCGCGTTCGGCGCCTTCACGGGCGCAGCGCTCGGGTTCCGCGTCCCGAAGGCCTTCGGCACCGGCCCGTGTCCGAATTCGAGCGACACGTGCAGCTGCCATCCGTTGAACGGCATCTACTGCACGTCCATTCACACGTCGATGTGCAGCGGGTCGAGCTGCGTCGACGCCGTGTGCGACTGGAACTTCAGCATCTATGCGGATGCGTGCTGGTGCTCGAAGTGCTGCAGCGGCAGCTACTGGAAGTGCTGCGACTGCACGTGCCCCCTCCCCGGTGGAGGGTGGAAGGGCTGCACGTGCCGCGGGTCGTTCGCGTGCTAGGGGCTCGGTAACAGAGAGCCGGCAAGACAGCCACGGTGAGCTTCACCGCGTTCCTCTTCGGCTCGGCCGTCCTCGGCGGCGTGCTCGCGGCCCATTCGCCCTGAACGATCAACATGGCGATGAGCCTCGGCTTCCCCAGGTGGGTGAAGGTGAGAAGGCTAGCGCTCCGCCTCACGCACGCCGCCGGCGGCGCGCTCGGCGGCGCGACGACCGGACTGGTGGCCGGAACCGCCGGAGCGCTCCTCGGACTTTCGCACCAGCGCCCGTGGGTGCTGCTCGGAGGCGCGCTCCTGGCTCTCGCGTCGGGGCGAGCGCATTCGCTCGGGCTCGACCGGCAGGTCCAGCGTCACCGAGGACGCCGAAGCGGCTCGCCGCTGCGAACGTTCTTCGTCTGGGGTATCTCGCTCGGCTCCGGTGTCTCGACGGTCATCACCCATTCCTTCGTCCTCGTGTTCCTCGCTGCGGCGCTGACCGCAGGCCCTCTTGCCGGCGCCGTCTCGGGCGCCGTGTTCGGCGGAGTCCGTGCGGCGATCGGAGCGTTCGTGCTCCAACCGCGGACGACACCCTCGGAGACGATCGACCTGCTGCCGAGGTTCCGCTCCCTCGCGGGCCGGCTCAACCTCGCCTTCGCGCTGCTCGCCGCGCTCGCGATCGGCGTGTTCCTGCGGTGACCCGGGCGGCGCGCTTGGCCGGCTCCTTCGCGGCGGCCGTCGCGGCGGCGGCCCCGCTCGCGCTTGCCTGCGGCGCCGCCGAAAGCCCACCCTCGCCAGACTCGACGTCGTGGGAAGCGCTCCGACGCCCGCTTCGGATCCCCGCCGATGCGAGCGGGTGCCCGAAGACACACGGACGCCCGGCGAACAGCCTGTCGTCCCGGTTCGGCTACGCGTTCGCCCTCGGCCACGGCCCGATCTATCCCGTGCCGGCGACGGATCCGATCTACGAGCCGAACGAGCCTGAAGGCGCCATTCGAGCCGAGCCGTCCGAGCCGGCAGGCTGGTTCGGCTACAAGGTCCTGTGGATCGCGCCGCCGGACTACGAGGGCCGGATCCTCGTCCGCGGCGCAGGCCTGGGCGACGGTTCAGAGCTTCGATTCGAAGCCGATTCGGACCTCCTCGCGACGGAGCTGCGCCTGTCGGCCGCCCACGAGGAGACGAGTTGGCACAACTGGCCGACGACGAGCAAGGTCCGCCAGGCGGGCTGCTACGCGTACCAGATCGACGCCGACGGCTTCACCGAGGTCGTGGTCGTCCGGGTGCAGACGCGCTAGCGAGGGGCCGACTCCGGTCGCCTGCGTGTAACCGCCGAGTAAAACCGGCACTCGATTCGCCAACCGGATCGCGTTAGAGTCGTCTCGATTTACGCCGAGCGGCGTCGAATACTCAAGGAGGGCATGTGACAGGAAAACGATTTCTGCTGCGGGCAGTCGCGCTGGTTGCGCTCGCGGCGCTCGTGGTGGCGGCAGCCGCCGCGGCGCGCACGGGGCGCGCCGACGGGCCGGCTGCCGCGCAGGCGACGCCGGTGAAGGTGGCGCTCGTCACCGACATCGGCGGGCTCAACGATCGCGGGTTCAACCACCTCTCGTACGTCGGGCTCCAGCAGGCCCAGAAGAAGCTGAAGGTCCAGGGCCGCGTCTTCATCACGCAGACGGCGAACGACCGGACGCCGAACCTGCGCTCGGCGGCTCAGCAGGGCTACGGGCTGGTCATCCCCGTAGGCGTCCTGTTCCAGTTCGGGCCGCTCGACGACGTCGCGCCGGCGTTCAAGGACACCAAGTTCGCGGGCGTCGACGTGCAGTGGTCGGGCCTCTCGAAGAAGCCGACCAACGTCCGCGGGATCCAGTTCAAGGAGCAGGAGGCCGGCTACCTCGTCGGCTACATCGCGGGCCTCGTGATCAAGCGGCACCCGTACAAGGGCAAGCAGGTCGTGAGCGGCGTCGGCGCCAACAAGGTGCCGGCGATCGTCCGCTACCTCGCCGGCTTCCGCGCGGGCGCGAAGAAGGCCAACCGGAAGGTGACGGTGCTGCTCAACTACGCGAACGACCCGACGTTCGCCGACCAGGCGAAGTGCAAGGAGACGACGCTGAACCAGATCCAGCGCGGGTCCGGCATCGTCTTCGAGGCGGCGGGCGCCTGCGGGCTCGGCGGCCTCGACGCCGCCAAGCAGCAGCGCGCGTGGGGGATCGGCGTGGACGCCGACCAGGGCTTCCTCGGCAAGCACATGCTGACGAGCGCCCTGAAGAACGTCTCGCTGTCGGTCTACCAGGCGATCGCCGCCTACAAGGCGAATCCGTCCGGGTTCCGGGGCGGCTTCGACAAGATCTACAGCGTCAAGAACAACGGCGTCGGCTACGGCAAGCTGAGCACGCGGCTGTCGAAGGCCGACCGCACCTTCATCACGAAGAGGGTCGCGGCGATCAAGAAGCAGATCGCGTCGGGCAAGATCAAGCCGCCGACGCAGTAGCGAAAAGAGCTGGTTCCTGGGGGGCGGGTCGTGCCCGCCCCCTAGGATTCGCAGTCGATGGCCGAAGAGCGCCCCGCCCTCGAGCTCCGAGGGATCACGAAGCGGTTTCCCGGCGTCCTCGCCAACGACCACGTCGACTTCGACCTGCGCCGGCGCGAAGTGCACGCGCTGCTCGGCGAAAACGGGGCGGGCAAGTCCACGCTCATGAACATCCTCTACGGGCTCTACCACCCGGACGAGGGCGAGATCTTCATGCGGGGCCAGCGCGTCGTCCTCAGCTCGCCGAAGGACGCGATCGCGCACGGGATCGGGATGGTGCACCAGCACTTCATGCTCATCCCGGTCATGACCGTGGCGGAGAACATCGTGCTCGCGACCGAGCCGACGACCGCAGGCGTCTTCCTCGACTACGACGCGGCGACGAAGCGCGTCACCGACATGGCGCGGACGTTCAAGTTCGCGATCGACCCCCGCGCGCGCGTCGAGAACATCAGTGTCGGCCAGCAGCAGCGGGTCGAGATCCTGAAGGCGCTCTACCGGAACGCCGACATCCTCATCCTCGACGAGCCGACCGCCGTGCTGACGCCGCAAGAGGCGCACGAGCTCTTCGAGATCCTGGAGAACCTCCGGACAGAGGGCCTCTCGATCATCTTCATCAGCCACAAGCTGAACGAGGTGCTCGAGATCGCAGACCGGATCACCGTCCTGCGGCGCGGCAAGAAGATCGAGACACTTCCGCGCGAGGGGGCGACGGAGAAGGAGCTCGCCCGGCTCATGGTCGGGCGCGAGGTGCTGCTCCGCGTCGACAAGGCGCCCGCGAGCCCGGCCGAGCCGCTGCTCTCGGTCGAGGATCTCCACGTCCTCGACGACCGCGGCCTGGAGGCCGTGCGCGGCGTCTCCTTCGAGGTGCGCGCGGGTGAAATCGTCGCCGTGGCCGGCGTGGACGGGAACGGGCAGACCGAGCTCATCGACGCCCTGGCCGGGCTCCGCCATACGCTCTCGGGCCGGATCGTCCTCGGCGGCGAGAACGTGACGCGCGAGGACGCTCGGCACGTCCTCGACCACGGGCTCGGCCACATCCCCGAGGACCGTCAGCGCCGCGGCCTCGTGCTCGACTTCTCGCTGGCCGAGAACCTCGGCCTGCACGACTACCGCAAGGAGCCGAACTCGCGCTTCGGCTGGCTCTTCCCGAACCGGCTCGTGCGCCGGGCGCGGCGCCTGCTGGAGCAGTACGACGTCCGCGGCGGCGGCCCGCAGACGCGCGCCGCCGCGCTCTCGGGCGGCAACCAGCAGAAGGTCGTGCTCGCCCGCGAGATCGCCCGCGAGCCGAGCGTGCTCATCGCCGCGCAGCCGACGCGCGGCCTCGACGTCGGCGCGATCGAGTTCGTGCACCGCCGGCTGGTCGAGGCCCGCGACAGCGGCAAGGGCGTGCTCCTCGTCTCGCTCGAGCTCGAGGAGGTCCTCTCCCTCGCCGACCGGATCCTCGTCATCTACGAGGGCCGGATCGTCCAGGAGTATCCGCCCGACGTGACCGAGGAGGAGCTCGGCATCGCGATGACGGGCGGCCGCCGCGAGGAGGTGCCGGCCTGACCGACGCGCCGCAGCCGCCGCCGACACCCGCCGACGCGATCCCGAGCGTCGCTGCGCGGCTCGCGTTCTACCAGCGCGCGAGCGGGATCATCACGCCGATCCTGACCGCCCTCGTCGCCTTCATCATCGGCGGCCTCGTCGTCCTCGTGACGACGCACAAGAACCCGCTCAACACGTACAAGGAGATCTTCAACGGCACCGGCCTGAACTGGCTCTTCCCATGGGTCCACGGCGCCGACCGCGCCGAGGCGGCCCTGAACCTGCAGCAGACGCTCATCTACGCGACGGCACTGGTCCTGACGGGCCTCGCGGTGGCCTTCGCCTTCCGCTGCGGGCTGTTCAACATCGGCGGCCAGGGGCAGTACATCGTCGGCAGCGTCGTCGCGGCCCAGATGGGCATCTGGTTCGCCTCCATGTCGCCCGTGCCCCACGTCCTCTTCGCGGTCGTGGCGGCGTCACTCGCGGGCGCTGCGTGGGGCGGGATAGCCGGCCTGCTGCGCGCCTCGGTGGGAGCGCACGAGGTGATCACGACGATCATGTTGAACTGGATCGCGATCTGGATCGGTCTGTACCTGATCCAAGGCCCCCTGCAGGACCCGAGGGCGAAGCTCGTCCAGGTCTCGATCACCAAGGACGTGTCGCCCGGCTCGAAGCTCCACGTGTTCTGGGGCAGCGCGGTGCTCCAGGGCCTGCACATCGGCTTCTTCGTCGCCCTCGCCGCTCTGGTCGTCTACTGGCTCGTGCTGAGCCGGACGACGCTCGGCTACGAGGTGCGTGCCGTCGGCTTCAACGCCGAGGCCGCTCGCTACGGCGGGATCAGCGTCGCCCGGAACTACTTCACCGCGATGGCTATCTCGGGTCTCTTCGCCGGGCTCGCCGGTGCGATCGACGTCCTCGGCTGGGAGTTCAAGCTCGACCAGACGGCCATCACGACGACCTCCCAGATCGCCTTCCTCGGGATCGCCGTTGCGCTCCTCGGCCGCAACACGTCCGTCGGCGTCTTCCTCTCCGCGATCCTCTTCGCGGCGCTGATCACGGGGACGTCGACGCGGAACCTCGACCCGTCCGTCTTCCGGCCCGAGCTGGCCGGCAACCTCACGCGTATCATCCAGGGGCTCGTCGTGCTCTTCGTCGGCGCCGACCTGCTGATCATCTACGTCTGGCAGCTGCGGCGGAAGCTGAAGCTCGGCCGGCCGAAGGGGCTGCCGCAGGAGGTGCCGCAGCCGTGATCGCGCGAGCCGACACGGTCCTCGAGCTCGGCCGCGAGCGGATCGCGAGCCCGCGGGCAGCGGCCGTCTTCGGGATCTTCCTAGGCATCTTCGCGTTCTGGCTCGCGCTTCCGCCGGTGGCGACGCGGTCGATCGTCGTCCCGGTCCTCGTCGGCGCCGTCGCGATCGCGATCGGGCTCTGGGTCGTGCGCCGCGGAGACCTGCGGCCGGGCTGGGGAGCCGTCGCCGCAGGCATCGTCGGCGTCCTCGGTGGTGCCTTCGCCACACGGGCCGCGACCACCCACCTGGACGAGGTCATCACGTGGTCGGCGCTCGTGGCGGCGACGCTTCGCTACGCGACGCCGCTCACGTTTGCCGCCATCGGCGGGATGTTCTCGGAGCGAAGCGGCGTCGTGAACATCGGTCTCGAGGGGATGATGCTGATGGGCGCGTTCTTCGGCGCCTGGGGCGCCGACGTGACGAACAGCTGGATCGGGGGCTTGCTGATCGGGATGGGCTTCGGGGCGGCGCTGGCGTTCGTGCACGCCCTCTTTTCGATCCACCTCCGCGCCGACCAGATCGTGAGCGGTACGGCGGTGAACTTCCTCGCCCTCGGGATCACCGGCTACTTCTTCATCGACATCTACGGCACCAACGGCACGCCGGACAACCTGGCGGGCATCCCCGACGTGCACCTGAACTTCCTCGGGCGCATCCCGCCGAACGGGCTCGGGACCTTCCTCGACGACTCCTTCGGCCAGCTCAACCTCATGGTCTGGCTCAGCCTCGCGGTGCTCGTCGTCTCCTACCTCGTCATGTTCAAGACACCGCTCGGACTGCGCATCCGGTCGGTCGGCGAGCATCCGCGCGCGGCGGACACCGTGGGCGTCTCCGTGTACGGGATCCGCTACGCGTGCGTGACCGCCTCGGGCGCGCTCGCCGCGATGGGAGGCGCGTTCCTCTCGATCGGGTTCGTCCACTCCTTCAGCGAGAACATGACCGCCGGGCGCGGCTTCATCGCGCTCGCCGCGCTGATCTTCGGCCGCTGGCGGCCGTTCGGGGCCTTCGGGGCGGCGCTCCTCTTCGGCTTCGCGAGCGCCGTCGCCCCCCGGCTCGAGAACGTCGAGAGCTGGGCGAACTACGGCACGCTCTTCCAGGCCCTGCCGTACGTCCTGACGCTGATCGCCGTCGCCGGCGTCATCGGCCGCTCGATCCCGCCCGCCGCCGTTGGCCGCCCCTACGCGAAGCAGTAATCCCGCGGCGACCGCCGCTCTCGCCGCGGGACTGCTCGCCGTCGCCGCGCTGCCGGCCGCGATCGCGCTCGCGCAGGTCTCGGCGCGGTTCAAGCTCACGCAGGCGGCCGCGGGAGCTCCGGTCGCCGCGCTCCTCGGCCTCGCCGCGCTCCTCCTGGCGCGCCGTGCTTCCCGGCGCTCGGAGCGGACCCTCGGACGCGCAGGGGGGCAAGGGGTCGCCAGGGCCGGCCGGGTCCTCGGCGTGCTTGGGCTCTGCTTGGCCGCTTCAGGGGCAATCGCGATCGGCTTCTACGGCCTCTTGACCCACTACCAGTAGCGCCCAAACGCGCCTAGAATCGAGCGGCTGTGTTCGAGATCGGCAACAGCCTGCGCGAGGCGCGCCTGCGCCAGCACCTCGACTTCCCGGAGCTCGAGCAGGCGACGAAGATCCGCTCTCGGTATCTGCGCGCGCTCGAGGAGGAGCAGTTCGACACGCTCCCCGCGGAGACGTACGTCAAGGGCTTCCTGCGCGCGTACGCGGAGTACCTCGGCCTCGACGGGCAGCTCTACGTCGACGAGTACAACTCGCGCTACGTCGTCGGCGAGGACGAGCCGGTCGCGCGACCGCGGCGCTCGAGCGCCGGCCGAACGGAGCGGCGCGTCGACTCGCGCGTCGTCGTGCTCACCCTCGCCGGGATCGTCGCCGTCGTCGCGCTCTTCATCCTCGCGTGGAAGTTCGGCGGCTCGAACGACGGGCACATCGCGAACCTCGACAACGCGAAGCCGCCGGCGGCGAAGAAGCACCGTTCCGGGCCCGTGTCCGCGCATCTCGTCCTCCAGGCCGTGGGCGGCGGGTGCCGCGTCGAGGTGTACCGGAACTCCGCGAGCGGCAAGCTCCTCTGGGCCGGCACGCTCGAGCCCGGCAAGCAGGCGCTCTCGCTGTGGGGGAAGCGCATGTGGGTGCGCGCCGGCGCTCCGCGGCACCTGTCGGCGAGGCTGAACGGCCGGCGGCTGACCTTCCCGACCGGCCGCGCCGTGATCGTCACCTCGCGCGGCTTCCAGCGCGTCCGCGCCGCCGCTTGACGCCGACGGGACGGCCGAGGGCGGCGTTCGTCGTCACCGGCAGCGAGCTCGTCCGCGGCGAGCGCACCGACCGCAACGGCCCGTTCCTCGCGCGCGAGGCCCTTCGACTCGGCCTGGAGCCCGCGCGGATCGTCGTCGTCGGCGACCGCGCCGACGAGCTCGAGGAGGCGCTACGCGACGGCCTTCGCGCCGACCTCTGCGTCGTCTCCGGCGGCCTCGGGCCGACCCACGACGACCGGACGATCGAGCTCCTCGCGCGCGCCGTCGGCCGCGAGCTCGCGCTCGACGAGGGCCTCGAGCACGAGATCGGCGAGGTCTCGCGCTCGATCGCGGAGCGGCTGCGCCGGCCCTACGCCGACTTCCAGCCGGGGGTGCGGAAGCAGGCGACGCTTCCGGCGGGCGCGACGTCGCTGGGCCTGGCCGGCACCGCGCCGGGAGTCGTGCTGGAGACGGACGGCGGTGTGGTCGTCGTCGCGCTGCCCGGGCCGCCGGGGGAGCTTCGGCGGCTATGGACGCGCGCGCTCGAGACGGCGCCCGTGCGGCGGCTCCTGGAGCGGGCGCAGCCGCCGGGCCGGCGCGTGCTCCGCTTCTTCGGGGCGAGCGAGTCGGCGGTGGCGCTCGCGCTCGAGGAGGCCGGCGGTGAGGGGGACGGGGTGGAGGCGACGGTCTGCGCGCGCGACTTCGAGGTGCACGTGGATTTCGTCGTCGAGGAGGGCGGCGAGGAGCGGGCGAGGGCTCTCGGGGCCGCGCTTCGCGAGCGGCTGGGCGGGCACCTCTTCGCCGAGGACGAGCGCCCGGTCGAGGAGCTCGTGCTCGCACTCGCCCGCGCGCGAGGGCTCTCGCTCGCGACCGCCGAGTCGTGCACCGGCGGGCTCGTCGCCGCCCGGCTCACCTCGGTTCCCGGCTCGAGCGACGTCTTCCGCGGCGCGATCGTGTCCTACGCGGACGAGGTCAAGGAGCGCGAGCTCAGCGTGCCGGCGGAGGTCCTGGCGCGCTACGGGGCTGTATCAGCCGAGACCGCTCGCGCCATGGCCGGGGGTGCGCGGGAGCGGCTCGCCGTCGACGTCGCGGTGTCCGTGACCGGCGTCGCGGGCCCGGGCGGGGGCACCGCCGAGAAGCCGGTCGGCCTCGTGTACCTGCATGCGGTGAGCTCCGACGGGGAACTCGCGACCGGCTTCAACCTGCCCGCCGACCGGGACACGATCCGGCGCCGCGCGACCGTCTCCGCGCTCCATCTCGTGCGGCGTCTTCTGACACACGATCGCCACGAACGCGTGTGAATTCGATCGGTAGCGTGCCAGGCGATGCGTCGCTCAGGCTCTTCTGCGCTCTTCGTCTTCCGGACGACGTCCTGGACCGCCTCGTCGCCTGGGGCGCTGGCGCGCTTCCGGAGCGGGGAGGCGTCCGCCGGGTCGTCCGCGCAAACCTCCACGTCACGCTGGCGTTCCTCGGCCGCCGCCCTACGGGCGAGGTTCCGCCGATCGCCGGCGCGCTTCGGGAGGCCGCTGCAGCTGCCGGACCCGCTCGCTTCACCGTCGCGCGCTACCGGGAGACGAGGAGCGTCGGCATGCTCGTGCTCGACGACGACGGCGAACGCGCCACCCGGCTCGCCGGCGACCTCCACGAGCGACTCGAACGGCTCGGCGTGTACGAGCGCGAGCGGCGGCCTTGGCTGCCGCACCTCACCGTCGTGCGGTTCCGCGCGCGCCCGCGGCTCGCCCCGCCGCTGCCCGAGCTGGGCGCGTTCGGTCCGTCCGACGCGGCTCTCTATCATTCGGTGCTGCGGTCCACAGGGGCGCAGTACGAAGTTCTCGAGACCTTTGCCCTAGGAGGTATGTGAGGTGGATCGCGAGCAGGCTCTCGACGTCGCCCTCGGCCAGATCGAGCGGCAGTTCGGCAAGGGATCCGTGATGCGGATGAGCGACCAGGCCGCCGTCGCGGTGGGCGCCGTGTCTACCGGATCGCTCGCGCTCGACCTCGCGCTCGGGATCGGCGGCCTGCCGCGCGGCCGCATCGTCGAGGTCTTCGGCCCGGAGGCCTCGGGGAAGACGACGCTCGTCTACCACGTGATCGCCGAGGCGCAGCGCCGGGGAGGGATCTGCGCCTTCGTCGACGCCGAGCACGCGATGGATCCGCAGTACGCACGCCGGATCGGCGTCGACATCGACCAGCTGCTCGTCTCCCAGCCGGACACAGGCGAGCAGGCGCTCGAGATCGTCGAGCTCCTGATCCGGAGCGGCGCGCTCGACGTGGTCGCGATCGACTCGGTCGCGGCGCTCGTCCCGAAGGCGGAGATCGAGGGCGAGATGGGCGACAGCCACGTCGGCCTCCAGGCGCGCCTGATGAGCCAGGCCCTACGCAAGCTCGCCGGCACGCTGAACCGGACGGAGACGATCTGCATCTTCACGAACCAGCTCCGGGAGAAGATCGGCGTCATGTTCGGAAACCCGGAGACGACGCCGGGCGGCCGCGCGCTGAAGTTCTACTCGTCCGTACGCCTCGACATCCGCCGCATCGAGACGCTCAAGGAGGGCGTAGAGGCGATCGGCAACCGCGTACGCGTGAAGGTGGTGAAGAACAAGGTCGCACCGCCGTTCAAGCAGGCGGAGTTCGACATCATCTACGGCTCGGGGATCTCCTGGGAGGGCACGGTCCTCGACGCGGCGCTCGAGCGGAAGGTCGTCCAGAAGTCGGGCTCCTACTTCAGCTTCGAGGACGAGCGGCTCGGCCAGGGCCGCCAGAATGCGACCGCGTTCCTGCGCGAGCACCCCGACGTGACGAACCAGATCCTCATGCGGGTGCAGGCGACGCTCGGGCCCGAGCAGGTTGCCTCCGCGCGGTTGCTGCCCGACGCGTCCGCCGCGAGCGAGGCCTCGGCGAAGGAAAAGGCGGAGCGCGAGGAGGTCGCGACGAGTTAGGAGGCCGAGGTGCCACGCATAACGGCGCTGCGAGGCGAGCGAGGGAACCGCGTCGCGGTCGAGCTCGACGGCGCGGCCTGGCGCGTGCTCCCGCTCGAGGTGGTCGGGCAAGCTGCGCTACGAGTCGGCGGCGAGTTGGATCGCGCCCGGGCCCGAGCCGTCCGGCGCGAGCTTCGGCGGCACGAGGCACTGGCCGCCTCCGCGGGCGCGCTCCGTCACCGCGACCTCTCGACGCGGCGGCTGGAACAGCGCCTGGAGCGGCGCGCCGTCCCCCCGGCCGAGCGCGCGCGGGCAGTGGAGACACTCACCCGGGCCGGCCTGCTCGACGACTCCCGCTTCGCCCGCGGCCGGGCTCGCGCCCTGGCCGCGCGCGGCTATGGCGACGCGGCGATCCGCTTCGCCCTCGAGCGCCAGGGCGTCGAGGCCGAGCCCGCGGCCGAGGCGCTGGCCGAGCTCGAGCCGGAGCGCGATCGAGCCCTGCGCGTCGCGGCGAGCGCGGGTAGCGCGGCCCGCACCGCGCGGCTCCTGGCGCGGCGCGGATTCGGTGAGGACGCGATCGAGGCGGCCGTGGGCGTTGCGGAGAACGGGTAGGCAGGTTTAGGATGTGGAAGCTTCACCCGACAATTTGCCTGCACAAGAGCTTTTTCCAATCGGTTGAGACTGAACGCGAGACATGTCCACGACAACCAGTACGAGATCGACTGAGAGGCTGTCGCTAGCGAGACGCTAGCCCCGGTCCTCGGAGCCGGTCCTGCCGACCGGCTTCGCGTGCGCTGATTGGTAGCTCCCTGCCGGCCGAGCGTCGGGTGTCGCCGCGGTTCGCCGCGACCAACCGACCCTACGGACAGGAGCCCAGCATGCTCGTCGCCGCCGGAATTCTCGTCGGACTCGCGGTCGGCGCCGGGCTGGCCCTGGGCGCGGTCGCCTTCCGCAGCGGGTCGAGGCTTGGCGCGGCGCGGCGCATGCGCCAGCAGATCCTCTCCGACGCGCGTCGCGAGGCCGAAGCGCTCCGCCGGGAAGCCCAGATCGAGGCGCGCGAGCAGGCGGTCCGCCTGCGGGCCGAGCTCGAGGAGGAGCTCAGCGAGCGCCGCGGCCAGGTGGTCAAGAGCGAGGAGCGCCTGAACGCGCGCGACGAGGAGGTCGAGGCGAAGCTCGTCGAGCTCTCGCGCCGCGAGCAGGGCCTCTCCGACCGCGAGACGCATACGAAGCAGCTCCAGGAGGAGCTGAAGCACGCGCGAGACGAGGAGCTGAAGGAGCTGGAGCGGATCTCCGGCATGACGGTCGGCGAGGCGAAGGCGCACCTCCTCGAGCGCTCCGAGGACCTCGTCCGGCACGAGCTCGCGCGCCGCGTCCGCCAGCTCGAGGAGGAGGCCCGCGGCGAGGCCAAGCGGAAGGCGCGGAACCTCGTCGCCGACGCCCTCCAGCGCGTCGCCGCCAGCCACGCCGCCGAGACCACCGTCTCGATCGTCGAGCTCCCCTCGGACGACATGAAGGGCCGCATCATCGGCCGGGAGGGCCGCAACATCCGGGCGCTCGAACACCTCACCGGCGTCGACTTCATCATCGACGACACGCCCCAGGCGGTCGTTCTCTCGTCGTTCGACGGCCTCCGCCGCGAGGTCGCGAAGGTGACGCTCGCGAAGCTCATCGAGGACGGCCGGATCCACCCGGCGCGGATCGAGGAGACCTACTACCAGTCGAAGGCGGAGGTCGAGGAGCTCGTTCGCCAGGCCGGCGAGCAGGCGGTCTTCGAGGCCCATTGCGGCGACTTCCACGAGGAGCTCGTCAAGGTCCTCGGCCGCCTGCGCTATCGGACGAGCTACGGCCAGAACGTCCTGAAGCACACGCTCGAGGTCGTGCACCTCGCGGGGATCATGGCCACCGAGCTCGAGGCGAGCGTGAAGACGACGAAGCGGGCCGCGCTCCTCCACGACATCGGCAAGGCGATGACGCACGAGGTCGAGGGCTCGCACGCGGGGATCTCGGCCCAGCTCGCGAAGCGCTACGGCGAGAACCAGGGCGTCGTGCACGCGATCGAGGCGCACCACTACGAGGTGCAGCCGCAGACGGTCGAGGCCGTGCTCCTGATCGCGGCCGACGCGATCTCGGCCGCCCGTCCCGGCGCCCGCGGCGAGAGCCTCGAGAACTACATCAAGCGTCTCGCCGCCCTCGAGGAGCTCGCGGGCCGGCGCGACGGCGTCGAGCGGGTCTACGCGCTCCAGGCCGGCCGCGAGATCCGCGTCATCGTCAAGCCGACCGAGGTGGACGACGACGGCGCGGTGCTGCTCTCGCACGAGATCGCGCGCGAGATCGAGTCCCAGCTCGAGTACCCGGGCCAGGTCAAGGTGACCGTGATCCGGGAGAGCCGCGCCGTCGAATTCGCGAAGTAACGTGGGGGAACCCATGGTTCCCCCACGGAACCCCCTCCTTCGACTCTCCGACAGCGGCAGGTGAGCGGAGCGGGAATGAATCCCGCTCCGCGTCGATTACTTCTTGATCTTCAGCACTGCGTAGAGCGTCGGCGCCGTCCCACCGAAGGGCCGCACGAGCACGGTGTAGAGCTGTCCCACGCCCGCATTAGAGGGAACTGCGAGGTTGTAGATGTACAGCTGGTCGGCGGTCACCTCGCGCATCACGCCGGTCGTGTCGGCCGTCGAGTTGCTCGCCGGGACCTCGTAGCTCGGGTCGCCGGGGTCGACACTCGGGTCGTAGTCGCCCGACCGGATCGAGATCAGCGGGTGCAGGCCGCTCAGGAAGCCGTTGCAGCCGACCGTGACCTTGACGGACACGACCTTGCCCTTCTGGACGAGGTTGTAGGCGCCCGCGGTCAGCGGCGGCAGGACGCTACCGTCGTAGATCTGCACCGGGGAGGACGTGAACGGAGCGGAGACCCCGCCGTCCTTGTCCCGCGCCTTCGCGTCGACCGTGTGCGTGCCGCAGCTCGCGAAGGACGCCACGAAGCCGTTGCTCCCGAAGGCGCCGAAGCCGGAGCCCGTATCGAACGCCCACGTGAAGCCGGCAGTCGTGTCGGGACCGGAGGGATCGGTGGCCGCGCCCGTGAAGGTCACGCCCTGGCCGGAGAGGCCGGTGGTCGGGCTCGGGGTGAGCGACGTGATCGTCGGCGCGACGTTCGAGATCGAGACCGTGGTCGAGGCGACGGTTGAGAGCCCTCCGTTGTCGGTGACGCGAACGTTCACGGTGGGCGTGGCCGGTCCGTCGAGGGCCGAGAACGTCGCGGTCTGCCCCGGCGTCTCGAACGTGCCGTTGTCGTCGAGATCCCACTCGTAGGTCAGCGAGCCGCCCTCGGGGTCGGTTCCGGACGCCGCGAGGCCTATCGAGCTTCCCTCGGCGACGGCGTACGGGCCGCCGGCGTCCGCGCTCGGCGGGTCGTTGAGCGTCAGCCGCACAACCGACGGGTCGTGGTCGGAGGCCTGGTCGGCGAACTCGGCGTTCACGTGCACCGGGTCGAACACGAACGGCACGCCGAAGAGCGCGTCGGAGGTGAGGATGTGGTCGAGCGTCTGCGAGTTGCCCTCGAAGACGTAGCTGTAGCGTTCGTTCTGGGGCAGCGTGTCCATCAGGTCGTGCAGGACGCCGCTCTTCAGGATCGAGACGGTATCCGAGAACTCGAAGTCGTTCAGGTCGCCGTCGACGACGACGTTCGCATTCGGGTCGTCCGCGAGGATCGTCGCCACGAAGTCGTGGACAATCTGCGCCTGCTGGTGCCGCTGCACCTCCGAGCTCCGCGTCGGCGGCTGGAAGTGGCCCTCGAGCGGCTGGTCGCCGCCCTTCGAGTTGAAGTGGTTCACCACCACGAACAGGTGGTGGCCGTTGAACAGAAACTCGCCGGCCAGCGGCTTGCGGCTCGCATTGAACGCGGCATTCGTCGGGTCGATGCGCCCCGGGCTGAAGGAGAGCTCCGGCCCGCTCGGCCCGTTCACAACCGTCGTCGGCGTCGTCGAGTCGCCGCCCGGGCGGTCGATGAACGACACGCCGCGATCCGTGCGGAAGAGGAAGACCTGGCGGATGTTCCCGCCCGGCTCTCCGCCGTCCTGGTTGTTCACCGGGTTGATGTAGCGGTAGGCGTACGTCGGGCCACCGGCGGCTTGGATCGCCGCGACGAGCTGGTCGAGCGTGGCGTTCGCGTCGACGGTGCCGTCGTTCGTCGGACCGTTGTTGTCCTGCACCTCCTCGCCGCTGACGATGTCGGGCGACTTGAGGTTGTTCACGAGGATCGCGGCCAGCCGGTCGAACTTCGACTGCGGATCGGTCGGGTCGAGATTCTCGAAGTTGAACGTGCCGACCGCGACCTGGTTCAGCCCGGCGGCGGTCGTGCTCTCGGGGGTGACGCCGTCGTGCACGATCGAAGGAGACGCCGTCACCTCGAGCATGAAGAGGCCGAAGTTGTAGTCGAGGACGCCCTCGACGGAGCCCGTGTAGTGGTCGCCGACGTTCGCCGCCGGGACGGGCACGAGCACGTCGTCGAGAACCAGCCGCTCGGGATTGAAGTCGTTCGGCCTGACGACGATGCCGCCGCGCACGGTGCGGACGGACGCGTTTGCCCCGTCGTCTCCGACGACCGGCGTCTCGCCGAAGCTGTTGGTCGGGCCGACGGCGACGGCGTCGTTCAGCTGGAGCCGCATGCCCTCGAGGCTCTCCCAGAAGTCGATCCCGTCCGTCGCCGGATCGAAGACTCCGCTCGTCTCGACGTCGCCGGTCGCGTCGTCCTCGATGACGTCGGAGGGCGGAATGCGTCCGGCGGTCCCGGCGACCGTCGCCGCAGGGAGCGGGTTGCCGCTCGAGAGGACCGTCGTCGTCGGGGTCGTGAGCTCGGTCGTGGTGAGGTTCGTGCTCGAGGGGCCGCCCGGCCGGAACTCCGACACGCGGCCGTTCACCTTGACGGCGTCGCCGACGTTCACCGAGCTCGGCGCCGACGAGGTGAAGACGAAGATGCCCTCGGAGGTCGCGGGGTCGGCGTCCGGGCTCGGGTCCTGCAGGTAGAAGCCGTTCGAGCGCTTGGCGGTGACGATCCCGTTCACGTTCGACACGTTCTCGCCGTTCTTGGGCGAGATGTGCGAGGCGCCCTGGATGTCGTGGATCGGGGTCGGCGGGCTGACGGTCGCGAACGTGAAGACGTAGTTCGCGTCCATGTTGTTCGGAGGATCGATGGCGTCCTGATCGGCCACCTGGCTTGCGAACACCGTCACGGTGCACGACTCGGCGCTCGAGAAGTCGGTGTCCGGGTCGAGCGTGAACGTCGTCGGACCGCCGCTCGCGGTCGCCGTGTGCGACCCGCTCGTCCCGCAGGAGATCGAGAACCAGGCGCCCGTGACGTCGACCGGCTCGCTGAACGTGATCGAGACGTTGGAGCCGACCGCGACGTCGCTCGCTCCGTTCGCCGGCGTCGTGCTCGCCACGAACGGCGGGTCGTCGAGGCAGTTGCCGAACGGGGAGGCCGTATTGCGCGGATTCGGGGACCCGGCGGTGAAGTCGGCCGCGTTGTTGTTCGTGTCGTCGCAGCCGTTCCGGTTTCGCTTGGCGGCCGTCGTGTTGCTGAGCGTCGCCGTTGGGCCGCTGCCCTCGAAGCAGGTGGCCGAGCTTCCGTAGCCGACGAAGTCGACGATCGACGCACCGGTCGGGCAGCCGCCGGAGAGCAGGGTCGTGTTCTTGACCAGCGCGACCTTCGCCGACGCCGCGGCCATCGCGATTGCGCCGCTCGCATCCGGGGTCGGGAGGTTGACCGTGCCACCCGCGCCGGGCGCCTCCTGCACGAGGTAGTACTGCCCCGGCTGGAGCGTGACGTTCGTAAGGTTTGTCGCCTGCCAGGTCGTGCCGGCCGCGGAGGCGTACTGGACCGACCAGCCGTTCAGGTTCACGGCGACCGTCCCGCGGTTGAAGAGCTCGATGAAGTCGTTCTTGAGCGTGGCGCCGCTGTTGCCGCCGCCGCCGTAGACCTGGCTGACGGCGACGAGGCTCGGAGCCACGGTCGTGAAGCTCCAGCTCGGGTTCCCGGACACGGTGTCCGGCGGGTCGTTCACGTCCTGGTCGGACACCTGGGCGCCGTTGACCGTCACCGTGCAGTTCTCGCTGTTCGCGAAGTCGGTGTCGGGGTCGAGTGTGAACGTGGTCGGGCCGCCGCTCACGGTCGCCGTGTGCGAGCCGCTCGTCGCGCAGGAGATCGAGTACCACGCGCCGCTCGCGTTCACGGGCTCGCTGAAGGTGATCGTGACGTTGCCGTCGACCGCGACGCCGGTCGCGCCGGTCGCCGGCGTGTGGGATGCGACGGTGGGCGGGTCGTCACCCGTGCAGAAGTGGGGTGGCGACAGGGTGTTCCGCGCGTTCGGCGAGCCCGTGACGAAGTCCAGCGAGTTCGCGTCGGTATCGGTGCAGCCGTCCATAAGGCGGAGCGCGGCCGTCGTGTTCGTGAGAGCGGCCGTAGGCGTACCTTCGGAGCAGTTCGCAGCCCCGTAGCCGACGAGGTCGGCGGTTCCTCCCGGGCACGTTCCAGTGAGGAGGGTCGTGCTGTTGACCAGCGCAACCTTGCCCGCGGTCGCCGACATCGCGATGCCGCCGGTCGCGTCCGGCGGCGGCAGGTTCGTCGTCCCGCCCGTGCCGGCCGCCTCCTGGACGAGGAAGTACTGGCCCGCGGCCAGCGTTCCCGAGAGGTTCGTCGCCTGCCAGGTGCTCCCGGCCGCGGAGGCGTACTGCACCGACCAGCCGGCCAGGCTGACCGACGACGAGCCGGCGTTGAAGATCTCGATGAAGTCGTTCTTCAGCGTCGCGCCGCTGTTGCCGCCGCCGCCGTAGACCTGGCTGATCACGATTCCCGAGGCGGACCCCGCGGCGGGACGCGACGCCGCCAGAAGGCCGGCGGCGACGACGAGCAGAACGACGGCAGCACTACAAAGACGCATTCGGACCGGCGGCATGCGGGCTCCCTCCCCTGACGACAGACTGCGGACAACCGTAACACTGTCCGAAAGGAAGGTGGTAGTTCCGGACACCCCGGCTAGCATTCGCCGGGCTGTGAAGCGCTACCACGTCACCACCTTCGGGTGCCAGATGAACGCCCACGACTCGGAGCGGATCAAGGGCATGCTCGAGTCGCTCGGGCTGGGAGAGGCGGTGAGCCAGGAGGAGGCGGACGTCCTCGTCTTCAACACGTGCACGATCCGGGAGAAGCCGGACCAGCGCTTCGCGGCGCACCTCGCGCAGGCGGCCGCGCTCAAGCAGCGCGAGCCGGAGAAGGTGATCGCCGTCGGCGGCTGCTACGCCGAGGCGCAGCGGGAGCGGCTCTTCGAGCTCTACCCGTACGTCGACGTCGCCTTCGGGCCGGGCTCGATCCCGCACCTCGCCGACTGGATCGGCGCGGGCGGCGAGGGCGTGGGGCGTGGGGCCTTCGGGCTCGAGGAGCGGAGCTTCGCCGGCGAGCTGCCGATGCGGCGCGAGCGCGCCTTCCAGGCGTGGGTGCAGATCTCGATGGGCTGCAACTCGAAGTGCGCGTACTGCATCGTCCCGTCGGTGCGCGGCCGCGAGCAGAGCCGCCGCCCGGGCGAGATCGTCGCCGAGGTGGCGGGCCTCGCCCGCGACGGCGTGCGCGAGATCACGCTGCTCGGCCAGAACGTGAACTCGTACGGGCGCGACGTGGGCTCGAGCTTCGACGAGCTCCTCCGCGCCTGCGACGCCGTCGAGGGCATCGAGCGGATCCGCTTCACGAGCCCGCACCCGAAGGACTTCCGTCCGCCGGTGGTCGCGGCGATGGCGGAGTGCGGCGCGGTCTGCGAGCACGCGCACCTGCCGCTTCAGTCCGGCTCGACGCGGATCCTCAAGGCGATGCGGCGCACGTACTCGCGCGAGCGCTACCTGCGCCTCGTGGACGAGCTGCGCGCGGCGATCCCCGACCTCGCGCTCACGACGGACCTGATCGTCGGCTTCCCGGGCGAGACCGAGGACGATTTCCGGGCGACGCTCGAGGTCGTCGAGGAGGTGGGCTTCGACGGCGCCTTCACGTTCGTCTTCTCCCCGCGGCGCGGGACGGAGGCGGCGACGATGCCCGACCAGGTGCCGGACGAGGTCAAGGCGGAGCGGATCGAGCGTCTAATCGAGCTCTGTCAGCGCGTCGCGCTCGAGCGGAACCGGGAGCGGGTCGGCCGCGTCGAGCAGGTGCTCGTCGAGGGGCCGAGCCGCACCGACGCGGCGCTCCTGCGCGGCCGGACACGGCGGAACACGACGGTGAACTTCGCCGGCGACGCGCAGCCGGGCGAGCTCGTCGACGTCCGGATCGAAGGCGCCACCTCGACCACGCTCCGTGGGCACCAGACCGCGCTCGTTGCAGCCTGAACGTACGCTCACGTGGGACGGCTGCGTCAACGTCCGTGACCTCGGCGGCCACACGACCGAGGACGGGCGGACGACGCGATTCGGCGCCGTCGTCCGCACCGACAGCGTGCGGGCGCTGAGCGACGCCGGCTGGGACGCGCTCCTCGCGTACGGCGTGTCGCGCATCGTCGATCTGCGGTTCCACAGCGATCTGGCGCTCGACCCACCGCGGGAGCTCTCGGTCGAGGTCGTGCACGTGCCCCTCATGCACGAGCTCGACGACGAGGAATGGGTCGAGATCGACGCGATCGGAGACGCCCAGCCGGACGCCGCGACGTCGACCAGCGCCGTTTACCTCGAGCTCCTCGAGCGGCGCCGCCGGCAGTTCGGTGCGGCGATCGCGGCCGTCGCCCACGCGCCGGAGGGCACGGTCGTCGTCCACTGTCACGGGGGGAAGGACCGCACCGGCCTCGTCGTCGCGCTGCTGCTCCGGCTCGCCGGCGTCGACCGGGAGACGATCGGCGCCGACTACGCGCTCAGCGGACACAACCTGCGCGAGCGGACCGCGGCCTGGGTCGCCGAGGCGGACGACGAGCTCGAGCGGGAGCGCCGGCGGCGGTTCGGGAGCGCTCCGGCCGAGGCGATGCTCACCGTCCTGGAGGAGCTCGAGCGCCGCTACCGCAATGTGCGTGGCTACCTCCGTGCGGTCGGGCTCTCTGCTGAGACGATCGACGCCGCCACGGCACGCCTTCGGTAGCTGTGGGCGGCGTCGTCGCGATTTTCGGCCCGACAGCGTCGGGCAAGTCCGCCGTGGCCGAGGCGCTCGCGGAGCGGATCCCGGCGGGGCTCGTCTCGGCGGATGCGATGCAGGCCTACCGCGGCCTGCCGATCCTCACGAACCAGTCGGCGGCGCCTGCGCGGCTCGTCGCGATCTGGCCGCTCGACCACGAGGGCTCGGTCGGCGAGTATGCGGCGCTGGCGCATGCGGCGATCGACGAGATCCTCGCCGCCGGCCGCACGCCGGTCGTCGTCGGCGGAACGGGCCTCTACCTGCGCGCGGCGCTCGCCGACCTCGAGCTGCCGGCGCCGTCGCCCGACCGTGCTCGGTGGGAGGCGCTCTACGACGAGCGCGGCGGCGACGGCGCCCACGCGCGGCTCGCAGAGCTCGATCCAGCCGCGGCCGCCGTCGTCCATCCGAACGACCGGCGGCGGGTCGTCCGCGCGCTCGAGCTCGCCGCCGCCGGGGAATCGCTCGCGCCAGCGGAGGATCGCCTCTGGAGCGACGCGACGCGGCACCCGACGCTCGTCTTCGGACTCGAGGTGCCGAAGGCTGAGCTCGAGCTCCGGATCGAGGCGCGAACTCGGGACATGTTCGAAGCAGGCGTGGCCGAGGAGGCGAGGCGCGCGCGTGCTGGCCCGCTCTCGGAGACGGCGCGGAAAACGCTCGGGCTCGAAGAGGCGGCGACGCTCGCGCCCGAGGAGGCTTGCGCGGCGATCGTCACGCGGACGCGCCGCTACGCTGCGTACCAGCGCAAGTGGATGCGGCGCATCCCGGGCCTCGTTAGCGTTGCGGCCGATGGCCCGGCGGGCGAGGTCGCAGATGAGATTCTCGAGGTGGCACGCGCTCGGCAACTCCTACCTGCTGCTGGAGGACGCTGACCTGACGCCGGAGCGCGTCCGGGAGCTCGTCGGCGATGCCGACGGCATCCTGGCCGTCCAGGTGACCGGCCCGGACACGGCCGACGTGACGATCTGGAACCCGGACGGCTCGCGGGCCGAGCTCTCCGGCAACGGGACGCGGATCGCTGCGCGCTGGCTCGCAGAGCGAAACGGCGTCGAGCGGGTGCGGCTCACGGTGGGCCCGCGGGTCGTGGAGGCGCGGATGCTCGACGACGGACGAGTCGAGACCGACCTCGGCGAGGTGGAGGTCCACGAGCGCGAGCGAGTGGCGGGCCTAGAGGTGACGCCCGTCTCGGTCGGGAACCCGCATGCGGTGGTGGAAGGGGATCCGGACGATCTGCCGCTGATCGGGCCGCTGTTGGAGACGCACCCGCGGTTCCCGGAGCGGACGAACGTGCAGGTCGCACGGCTCGCCGCGCCCGGCGAGATCACCGCGCGGGTGTGGGAGCGCGGCGTGGGGGAGACGACGGCGTCGGGCACGAGCGCAGTCGCGGTCGCCGCGGCGCTGGGCCAGAGCCCGGCGCGCGTGCGCTTCCCAGGCGGCGTGCTCGAGGTGCGGCTCGACGGCTCCCGAGCGCTCGTCGTCGGGCCGGCCGAGCGACGCGAATAGTCACCGTTCCGGCACAGATCGCCGACAGAGAGGCGCAGCGCGCAGAAGACAATCCGTGCATGTACCCGCCTCCTGGAGTGTCCCCTGCCATCGTGGCGGAAGTCGAGCGACTCGAGGCTCTGGCCGGCGTCGTTCTCGCGACCGGCTTCGGCGGCCTGCTCGGCGGACTCGCGCTCGCACTGGGGACGCGAGACGAGCCATCAGTGCGTGTGCTGGTTCTGGCGGCGTCGCTGACGAGCGGGTGCGCCGCGCTTCTTGCGGGTCACGGGCTCACGTGCAGCTTCGCGACGAACCCGCCCGAGATCGTCTTCGCCCGCAAATGGCTCGGCGGCAAGCTCGCCGTCTGGGTCCTCTTAGGGGCGGTCTGGCTCGGGCTTCTCGGTGGCTCCTCCCTCGTATAGCAGCCCGCGCAGCGTCCGGTATTGCTGGAGGATCGCACGGAGAAAGAAGACCGAATAGCTCGCAACCGCTGCCGCCGCCGCGAGGAGCACGATCTGGAGCGCGGAATGAAGAGGCGAGAGGAGCGCCCCGGCCAGGAACACCCCGGCCCCGACCGCCGGGATGATCGCAACGTGCTCGATCAGCGGCAGGAGCTTGGCGCCGACGTGATCGCTGCGGATCCCCATCGAGCCATCGTAGCGTCCGGACCTCCGGCGCCTTTTGAGTCGAATCAGGCTCCGATCCCGTGCTCCCGTAGCGCCTCGTTGAGGCTCAGCTTGAGGTCGGTCGACTCCTTCCGCTGGCCGACGATCAGCGCACACGCCAGGTTGTACGTCCCCGCCGGGAACTCGCGCGGTCGCGTCCCGGGCAGCACCACCGAGCGCGGCGGCACGTAGCCGCGGTGCTCGACCGCCTCCTCGCCGGTCACGTCGATGATCGGCACAGAAGCCGTCAGCACGACGTTCGGGCCCAGCACCGCGCCCTCGCCGATCACCACGCCCTCGGTCACGATGCACCGCGAGCCGAGGAACGCGCCGTCCTCGACGATCACCGGCCGTGCGTTCAGCGGCTCGAGCACGCCGCCGATGCCGACACCGCCGGCCAGGTGGACGTCGGCGCCGATCTGCGCGCACGAGCCCACCGTCGCCCAGGTGTCGACCATCGTCCGCGGCCCGACCCAGGCGCCGATGTTCACGTAGCTCGGCATCATCACGACCCCCGGCGAGAGGAACGAGCCGTAGCGCGCCGTCGCCGGCGGGACGACGCGGACGCCGAGCCGCGCGTAGTCGTGCTTCAGCGGGATCTTGTCCAGGTACTCGAACGGCCCGACCTCGAGCGGCTCCATGTCGCGCAGGCTGAAGTAGTCGAGGATCGCCTGCTTCGCCTCCTCGTTCACGCGCCACTCGCCGTCCACCTTCTCGGCGACCCGGATCTCGCCGCGGTCGAGCGCGCCGACGATCGCCTCGACGTCGCTCACAGCACCTCCTCGAGGATCGCGGCCGCGCGGCGGCACTCCTCCTCGGTCGGCACGAGCGCGAAGCGCACGTAGCCGGCACCCGAGGGGCCGAAGAACTCGCCCGGCGACACGACGACGCCGTGCTCGAGCAGCCGCGGCACGACCTCCGGCGGGGCCTCGACCCAGAGGTACATCCCTGCGCGGCTTCCCACCACCCGGTAACCCCGCCGCTCGAGCGCGCCGAGGAGAAGCTCGCGCTTCCGCCGGTAGGTGTCGCGCGCGCGCGCGACGTGCTCCTCGTCGTCCCAGGCGACGATCGAGGCGCGCTGCACGAACTCCTGCGGCGCCGTGCCCACCGTCGGCCGGAACGCCTTCAGCGCCGCGATCACCTCGGGCGCGGCGGCGACGAAGCCGGAGCGGTAACCCGTCATCGAGGAGCGCTTGGAGAGCGTCTGGAAGACGACAACCTGCCGGCGATCCGCTACCTGGAGCCCCGACACCGGCGGCTCGTCGAACCAGAGCTCGCTGTAGGCCTCGTCGGAGGCGAGTGCGAAGTCCCACCGCGCCGCGAGCTCGGTCACGCGCTCGTAGAAGTCGAGCGGCGCCGTCGCCCCGGTCGGGTTGTTCGGATAGTTCACCCAGAGGATCGCGGCGCGGCGCCACGTCTCGTCGTCCACGGCGTCGAGGTCGGGGAGGAAGCCGTTCTCTGCCCGGAGCGGCAGCGCGACCGCTTCCGCGCCGCCAAAGAGCGCACCGCGCTCGTACACGGGGTAGCCGGGCTCGGTGTAGAGGACGAGCCGCTTCTCGGAGCGCGGGTCGACGAGCACCTGCGCGAGGCTGAAGATCGCCTCCTTCGAGCCGAGCGTGGGGACGATCTCCGTATCCGGGTCGAGCGTGACCCCGAAGCGGCGCGAGCACCAGCGCGCGACAGCTGCGCGCAGCTCCGGGAGGCCCTGCGCGAGCGGGTAGCTCGACCGCTCGGTGAGGCTCTCGACGAGCGCCTGCCGGATGCGCGGATCGGTCGGCTCGTTCGGGTCGCCCTTGCCGAAGTCGATCACCGGCACGCCGTTCGCCTCGAGCCGCCGCCGCTCTTCCTCCAGGCGCACGAACGGGTAGGTCGCCATCTCAGTCAGCGTCGGAGAAATGCGCACGGCACCACGCTATCGGAGCCATAATCAGGAGCGTGAGCCACCGTCAGCCCGACCCCGCGCCGGGCGCGCAGCCGGAGCGGGGATTCGTTCTCGCGGTGCTCACACCTGGAATCGACGCGCAGGAGGAGCTCGACGAGCTGCGCGAGCTCGCGACCACGGCGGGCGTCGAGGTCGTCGGCGAGCTCGTCCAGCACCGCCCGCGGCCCGACCCGCGCACGTACGTGGGAAAGGGCAAGCTCGAGGAGCTGAAGGAGGTCTACGGCTCGTCCGGCGCGGAGGTGCTCGTCGTCGACGACGAGCTCGACCCGGTGCAGCAGCGGGCGCTCGAAAACGCGCTCCAGGCGCGCGTCGTCGATCGGACGCAGCTGATCCTGGACATCTTCGCCCAGCATGCGGTGAGCGCCGAGGGCAAGCTCCAGGTCGAGCTCGCGCAGCTCGAGTACAACCTCCCGCGGATGCGCGGCCTGTGGCAGCACCTCGAGCGGCTCGGCGGCGGCGTCGGGACGCGCGGCCCGGGCGAGACACAGCTCGAGACCGACCGGCGGATCGCGCGCCGCCGCGTGGCGTTGCTCCGCCGCCGGCTGGCCGGGCTCCGCAAGCAGCGCGACACGCGCCGCAAGTCGCGGCGCCGCACCGAGACGCCGACGATCGCCCTCGCCGGGTACACGAACGTCGGCAAGTCAACGCTGCTGAACGCGCTCACCGGCGCCGACGCCTCGGTCGACGACCGCCTCTTCGAGACCCTCGACCCGACGACGCGCGGCTTCGAGCACGAGGGGCGCCGCTACCTCGTCACCGACACGGTCGGCTTCATCCGGCGCCTGCCGCACCAGCTCGTCGAGGGCTTCGCCGCGACGCTCGAGGAAACGCTCGTCGCCGACGTCGTCCTGCACGTCGTCGACGGCTCCGCGCCCGAGCCGCGGCTCGAGGAGATGGTGCGGGCGGTCGACGCCGTCCTGCGCGAGATCGGGGCCGACGAGCTGCCGATCGAGCTCGTCGTGAACAAGATCGACGCCGTCGACCCGCTCGCTCGCCGGCGCCTCGCCAATCGCTTCCCGGGAGCGCTCCAGGTCTCCGCGCTGACCGGTGAGGGCCTCGACGAGCTGCGGGCGCGCCTCGCGGCCCGCTTCGGCGACCGCTTCGAGCCGGTGCGGCTGCTCCTGCCGCACTCCGAGGGCGGCAAGCTCGCCGAGCTCTACGCGCTCGGGGCGCCGATCGACGAGCGTGAGGACGGGGAGGAGGGCGTCTACGTGCGCGCGCGGCTGCCGCGGCGGGAGCTGCGCCGCTTCGCGCCGTACCTCGTCGCCGAGGCGCACGCCGAGCGCGCGCGCTCCCGCGGGTGATCGAGCTTCCCGTGCGCCGCCTGCGCCCGGACGCGGCGCTTCCCGCGCGCGCGTACGCGGGCGACGCGGGCTTCGACCTCACCGCGTGCGAGCGTGTGGAGCTTCCGCCCGGGGAGCGGGCGGCGGTTCCCACGGGCTTGGCGGTCGCGATCCCCGAGGGCTATGCGGGCTTCGTCCAGCCGCGGTCGGGACTCGCCGCGCGGAACGGCCTCACGATCGTGAACACGCCAGGGTTGATCGATGCCGGCTACCGCGGCGAGCTCGTGGTGATCCTCTTGAACACCGATCGCGAGGTGCCGTTCGTCGTCGAGTCCGGGATGCGAATCGCGCAGCTCGTCGTCCTGCCGGTGCCGGAGGTCGAGGTGGTCGAGGTCGACGACCTGGCGACGAGCGAGCGCGGCGTGCGCGGCTTCGGGTCGTCGGCCTGATGGGTGCCGAGCCGCGAATCCGCGTGTCGGCGATCCTGCGCTGGCGCGACCGCGTGCTCCTCTGCCGCCACGAGAAGCCGGGGAAGGAGTACTGGCTCCTGCCCGGCGGCGGCGTCAACTCGGGCGAGAGCCTCGTCGACGCCCTGCACCGCGAGCTCGGCGAGGAGATCGGCATCGACGAGGAGCTGCCGGTCGAGGGGCCGGTAGCGATCGTCGACTCGATCGCACCCGCGCGGAGCTTGGCCGCGAAGCACGTCGTGCACATCATCTTCGCGGGCGACCTCGGCGGCCGCTCGCTGGAGGCGGTGACGTCGCAGGACGCCGCGGTGCGCGGTCACCGGCTTTTCGGGGTAGACGAGCTGGACGGCATCGTGCTCCACCCGCCGATCCAGCGCTTCCTGCGCCGCTGGCAGCCCGGCGACCCGGCTGTCTACCTCGGCGCCCTCTGGGTGCCGTAGCGGCTTCGTTCTCGCACCGCGTCTCCGATGGCGGCGAGCTCCTGCTCGGTCCGCTGGAAGGCGTCCTCCTTGGCTCGGAGCACGCCGGTTCCGTACGGATCGCCGTCGTAGCGGGGAAAGAGATGCAGGTGGAGATGCGGGACGACGTTCCCGTGGATCTCGTAGTTCATCTTCACCGGCTCGTAGAGCGATGCGAGCGCCTGGGCGACGATCATCGCGTCGTCCCAAAACAGGCCGCGCTCATCAGGCGACAGCTCGTACGGCTCGACGACGTGCCGCTTGCTGACGACACAGGCATAGCCGGGAAGCGGGGCCGCAGCGGGAGCCGAGACCCAGCTGGCGGTCAGCTCCGCCACGACGTCGAGTGGCCCGCCGCGCCCGCAGATCGGGCAGGCGGTGCCGTCGCGGAGCCCGCGCCAGCGAGCAGCGTCCGTCCACGCGGGGTCGCTCAGAAGCGACCGCCGCGGTCGCGGGCACGCTGGGCCGACACGCGATGCGCCTCGCCCTCCAGCTCGTCTCCGAGCCGCTCGAAGCGGGGAGCCTCCGCCGAGCCCGAGCGGTGCGCGAGGGCCTGCGCCAAGAGCCAATCGGCGAGCCATGGGTTGCGCGGCAGGAGCGGGCCGTGGAGGTACGTTCCTACGACGCGGCCGGCGCGGCAGCCTTCGTACCCGCTCTCGCCGTCGTTCCCGAAGCCCGCGACGACGCGGCCGAGCGGTTCGGCGCCGGGATCTAGCCGCGTGCGCCCCGCGTGGTTCTCGAAGCCCGCGAGCGTCCGCTTCTCGCCGGGCTCGAGCTCGCACTCGAGGAGCACGTCACCGATCATCCGCCGCTCGCCGGCGACCGTCTCGAGCGGGAGGATGCCCGCGCCGGGCATGTCCTCTCCGTGGAAGCCGCGGTAGCCGCGCCCCAGGAGCTGGTAGCCGCCGCACACCGCGAGCACGGCCGCGCTGCCGGCCACGGTCTCCCGCAGCTGCTCGGCCTTCGCGGCCACGTCCTCGGCGACGAGCAGCTGCTCGCGATCCTGGCCGCCTCCGACGTAGAGGAGGTCGTGCTCCCCGGGCCGCAGCGGCTCGCCCATCCCGACCGCGTCCACCTCGAGCCGGTGGCCGCGCCACTCGGCCCGCCGCGCGAGGACGGCGATGTTCCCGCGATCGGCGTAGATGTTGAGGTAGTCCGGGTACAGATGCCCGACGCGGATGTTCACGCGGCGCGCTCCCAGTACTGGCGCGTGAACCCGCGGCCGGCGACGATCTTCCGCAGGCCGAGCATCGCTGTGTAGGTGGGGAGGACGACGAGCTCGCCGCCCGCCGGCGTGAGCGCGAGCCCGCGGTCGAGCGCCTCCTCGAGCTCCGGCGCGACCTCGATCGCGCTCCGCGAGAACCCCGAATACGCGAACCGCAGCGCGAGCTCGGCGGCGCGGTCGCCCGCAGCGACCACCCGCTCGAGCCCCGCGAGAAGCGGCTCGAAGTCCACGTCCCAGATCCAAGAGACGTCCTTGCCGTCGGCGGTCGCGTCGTTCAACGCGACGACCGCGAGCCGCGGGCCGCCGCCCGCGACGAGCGTGCGGATCGCCTCGTTCGCGCCGGCCGGGTTCTTGATGAGGAGCACGAGCAGGCGGCGGTCGCCGACCGAGATGCGCTCGAAGCGGCCGAACGCCGCACCCGCGCGCTCGAGGCCCAGCCGCACCTCGTCCAGCGACGCGCCAAGCGCGAGCGCCAAAGACGCCGCGGCGAGCGCGTTGTAGACGTTGTAGAGCCCCGGCACCGCGATTCGCACTCGCACGGTGCCGTCCGGCGTGCAAAGGTCGAAGGAGGCGCTCTCGAGGCCGTCGAGCTCGATCGCCCGCGCCGCGACGTCGAGCGACGGCCGCGCGTGCCCGCACCGGGGACACCGATAGTCGCCGAGGTGGCCGACGTAGGCCGCCGCGTACTCGTACGGCGTGCCGCAGCGCAGGCAGTACTTCGAGTCGGCCGCGTGCTGGAGCGCCGGGTACGCGTGCCGCAAGTCGTCGACGCCGAACACCAACCCGCCCGGCCCCTCCCGCGCCAGGTCGCCGACCTGCGGGTCGTCGCCGTTCACGACGACCGCGGTCTCGGGCGGCAGCTCCCTCACCGCTTTCCGCCACCGCTCGGCGACGAGCTCGAGCTCGCCGTAGCGGTCGAGCTGGTCGCGGAAGAGGTTGCCGAGGCAAACCGCTCTCGGGCGCACGCGTCGCGCCACCTCCGGCAGGGCGCCCTCGTCGACCTCGAAGAGCCCGAGCTCCGCGTCCGGGGACGCAAGCAGCGCGGAGGCGACGCCCGAGACGAGGTTCGCGCCCGAGGCGTTGTGGGCGAGCCGCGCGCGTGGGCCCAAGACCTCGGCCGCGAGCGCCGCCGTCGTCGTCTTCCCGTTCGTCGCGGAGACGAGCGCGGAGCCGCCCGGAAGCCGCGCCGCGAGCCGGTCGACCGCGGAGGGATCGAGCTTCCACAGGAGCTTGCCGGGCAGCGTCGTGCCGCCCCCGGCGCCCGCGAGGCGCGAGAGGCCGCCGACGGCGCGGGCGGCGAGAATCTCGGCCGCAAGCGGGATCGGGGGGCCCACGACAGGGGAGCGTACCCGCCGCTTCGATCATCCCTCGTTCGGGTGAAATCGCCGCCCCTACCGCTTTCGGGGGAGGTTGACGGGGCCTCCGCTTCCTAGCGTCCGTGTGATTTCGACTGCGGACCCGCCCATCGCGGCGAGGACAGGAGGACTCGGATGGACAAGCACACCGACGGTCACGGCGCGCGAGCGAGCACGCTCTGGGGCAAGGGCCCGAACGGCGGCTCGCGCGACAGCACGACCTGGGGCCGCAGGGGCGGCAGCTCGGTCGTGGCCGCGATCGTGGGCGCGCTTGCGCTGCTCGTGCCGGTCTCGGGCGCCGCAGCGGCCGGCATCGGCACGTACGTCGCGCCGGGCCTCCTCGCGAAGGCGGACAAGACTCCGACGAAGACGCTCCACGTGATCGTCCAGTCGACCGGCGGGGAGCCGGCTGCGGAGAGCGCGGCGAAGGGTGTCGGCGGCACGCTGAAGAAGCGCCTCGATCTCGTCGGCGGCGTGGCGGTCGACCTCCCGGCCGGGCAGATCAAGACGCTGGCGGCGATGTCGGGCCTCACGATCACGTCGGACGCGCTCGTCCAGGTGAGCGGCAGCACCACCTACACCTCGAACCAGCTCTGGCCGTACGAGTCCGGCGTCGCGTCGCTGTGGCCCGCCACGGTGCCCTCGACGACACAGGGTCCGGCGATCGCGATCGTGGACTCCGGCGTCGACACGGCGCGCGCCGACTTCGGCACGCGCGTCCTGACGCAGGTGAACCTGAGCTCGCTGACCCCCACCGCGAAGGGCGACGGCCGCGGCCACGGGACGTTCGTCGCCGGAATCGCAGCCGGCTCGGCGCCCGGCTACGCCGGTGCTGCTCCGGCGGCGCCGATCGTGTCGATCCGGGTCATGGACAACTACGGCAAGGCGCTGACGAGCGACGTCGTCAACGCGTGCCAGTGGATCCTCGCGAACAAGAGCAAGTACAACATCCGCGTCGCGAACTTCTCGCTCCACTCGGCGACGCCGGGACACTTCGTGAACAGCCCGCTCGACCTGGCGGTCGAGAAGCTCTGGTTCAACGGGGTCTTCGTCACCGCGGCGGCCGGCAACTTCGGCGCCGGCCAGCCCGTGCGCATGGGCTTCGCGCCCGGCAACGACCCGTTCGTCATGACCGTGGGCGCGGTCGACCTCGGCGGCACGATCGGCGTCGGCAACGACAACGCCGCCCCCTTCTCGGCCTTCGGCTACACGTACGACGGCTTCCTCAAGCCGGAGATCGGCGCCCCCGGCCGCTACATGGTCGGACCGGCGCCGCCGACCTCGACGCTCGTCGCCGAGAAGCTGCTCAACGTCACGGCTCCCGGCTACATCCAGCTGTCGGGCACGTCCTTCGCGGCCCCGGTCGTCGCGGGCGCCGCGCAGCAGATCCTCCTGCGCCATCCGAGCTGGACGCCGGACCAGGTCAAGGGCGCACTCCTCTCGACCGCCAAGAAGGCGCCGAACGCGACGCCGAACTCGCTCGGGGCCGGCGAGCTCTATGCGGGCAAGGCCGCGGCGGTGACCGCCCCGCCGAACCCGAACCTCGCGCTCGACAGGTTCCTCGTAGCCGACCCGAAGGGCGGCACGGTGCCGGTCTTCGACTGGGCAACCTGGGAGGACTCGGTCAAGCGCAGCACGGTCTGGGACGCGGCGACATGGACGGATGCGACCTGGACGGATGCCACCTGGACGGACGCGACGTGGACAGATGCCACCTGGACGGACGCGACGTGGACGGACGCCACCTGGACGGACGCTGCGCTCGAAGACGCAACGTGGACGGACGCGTCCGAAGGCGATGCGAGCCCCACCTCGAGCGCCTATGCCCTCGACGCGATGGACAAGACGGCCATCCTGGCCGACCCGTACCTCATTCCTCCGCCGGGGACGCTGCCCTGAGCCAAGCTGCCCGGGCTCGGTCCTCCTGACCCCAGCCCGGGCATTTTTCCTGGAAATGAGCGGCGGCCCGCTTACCGCGAATGGGGGATGCCTCCGCCGGAGGCCGTGGGTACCGTCGCCTAGGCGGAACGACGAGCGAGGGATGACGAGGCGATGAGCGCGGCTTCACGCACCGGAGGCACGTCCGCACGCGGCTCCACGCTGCCGGCCCGCGAGCTGACCCCGCGCGCGATCATGTACTGCGGCGTCGTCATGGCGTTCGCGGCCGCGGTCTCGGCGCCGCTCCTCACGCACGTCACGGCCTCGGGCAACCAGTGGGCGGCGTTCGGCGTCTTCGCGTCCTGCGCGGCCGTCGCGCAGCTCTTCACCGTCCAGACGCCGCGGAACCACGGCTTCCAGACGACGAACGTCTTCCTCATCCCGGCCGTCCTGCTCCTGCCGGCGCCGCTCGTGGCGCTGATCGCGCTCGTCCAGCACATCCCGGAGTGGCTGTCGAGCCGCAAGGCCTGGTACGTCCAGAGCTTCAACATCGCGAACTACACGCTGGACAGCCTGGCCGCGTACGCCGTGGCGCAGGGGATCGAGCACTCGGGCCTGGTCGGGTCTCCGCACGCGCGCGATGCGCTCGCCGGCGCGGCGGCGGCGCTCACGTTCGTGCTCCTGAACCACGTCCTGCTCGCCGTGATGCTGAACCTCGCGCGGCAGTACTCGTTCCGCGAGACGGAGCTCTTCACCTTCGACGGGCTCTCGACCGAGCTGATCCTCGCCGGCCTGGGAGTCGGCGTCGCGACCTTCTGGCGGCTCAACCCCTGGCTGATCCCGTTCGGCCTCGCGCCGCTCGTCCTCATCCACCGCTCGCTCGCCGTCCCGCAGCTCCAGGCCGAGGCCCGCGTCGACGCCAAGACCGGCCTCTTCAACGCACGCCACTTCGCCGCCGCGCTCGCGGAGGAGCTCGGCCGTGCCGAGCGCTTCGAGCGGCCGCTGTCGCTGATCATGGCCGACCTCGACCTGCTCCGCGACATCAACAACAGCTACGGCCACCTCGCCGGCGACGCGGTGCTGAAGGGGATCGCCGACATCTTCCGGGACCAGCTTCGCCACTTCGACGTCCCTGCGCGCTTCGGCGGCGAGGAGTTCAGCATCCTCCTGCCCGAGACGCCGCCTGAGGACGCGTTCGAGATCGCCGAGCGGATCCGCCGCGCCGTCGCGGCGGCGACCTTCGACGTCGAGACCTCGAGCGAGCCGATCCGCGCCACCGTCTCGATCGGCGTGGCCGGCTACCCGAAGGACGCGCACGACGCGAACGAACTCGTCCACCAGGCCGACCTCGCCGTCTACCGCGCGAAGCTCCAAGGCCGGAACCGGGTCCTCGGCGTGAGCATGGAGACGATCCTGATGAGCTCCGACCGGCCTCAGCGCCTCGTCGCGGTGCCGGAGGAGGGCGAGCCGGTGGTGGCGCCGCTGCCGCTGCCCGCCGAGGAGCGCCGCGCCCAGACCCGTCGGCACGCGGCGCACGGCCCGCGCTTCTTCGCCCTCTCGGCGCGGCTCGCGCTCCTCGTCGGCGTCGTCAGCTCGCTCGGCGCGGGGGCGGGGATCCTCGGGCTCCTGACCGGCGGTAGCGACGAGGTCTTCGGCCTGCTCGCGGTGGTCGGCCTCGTCGGGATCAGCCAGGGGCTCGCGCTCGAGGCTGACGTCGGCTCGATCTCCGTCAGCGCCGTCGGTGCGCTCGCGGGTGCAGCCCTGTTCGGCCCTCGCGTCGCCCTGCCGCTCGCGGTGACGATCACCGCGGTCGAGTGGAGCGCGCGCCGGCCGGGACTCCAGCACGTGCTCTTCAACGTCGGCGCGCTCTCCCTCGCGTCGCTCTCCGCGGCAGGTGTGTTCGCCGCGGGGCGGCACGCCGGACCCGACGTGACGATTCCGGTGGTCGGGCTGGCCGCCGGGACGGCCTACTTCGTCGTGAACAACGCGCTCGTCTCGCTCGCTCTGGCGCTCGAGGGCCACGAGCGCTGGTGGACGGTGTGGCGCGAGCGGTTCGCGTGGCTGCTCACGCACTACCTCGCGTACGGCTTCGTCGGCGGCGTCATGGCGCTCGGCTATGTCCTCGTCGGCCCGTACGCGCTCGCCGTCTTCGCCATCCCGCTGCTCCTGATCCGCAAGACGCAGGAGGCCTACCTCCAGCACACGCAGCGCGCGGCGCAGAAGCTGCGCGAGGCGGCGGAGACGATCCACCGGCAGAACGTCTCGCTCGAGCAGGCGAACCGGCTCCTGCGGGAGCGCTCGACCGCGGCGATGGAGTCGCTCTCCGCGACCGTCGACGCCCGGGACTCCTACACCGCCGGCCACTCGCGGCGCGTGCAGCAGCTTGCGCTCGCGATCGGCCGCGAGCTCGGGCTCTCGCAGGCCGAGCTCGACCTCCTCGGCCACGCCGCCCTCTTCCACGACATCGGCAAGCTCGCGATCCCGGACGCGATCCTGCTCAAGCCGGCAACGCTCACCACGGAGGAATGGGCGCTCATGCACCGCCACGCCGACGAGGGCGCCCGCATCATCGACCGGCTCGGCTTCCTCGACGACGCCGTCCCCGCGATCCGGCACCACCACGAGCGCTTCGACGGCACCGGCTATCCCGACCGGCTGAAGGGCGAGGAGATCCCGCTCGGCGCCCGGATTATCCACGTCGCGGACGCGCTCGACTCGATGCTCACGACGCGGATCTACCGCGCCGCCCGGCCCGCCGCGGCGGCGCTGGAGGAGCTGCGCGGGGCCGCCGGCACGCAGTTCTGCCCGCGCTGCGTGACCGCCCTGGATCGGATCCTGCCACTCGAGGCTCCCGAGCTCGAGGACGCGGCGCTGCTCGCAGCGTCGTAGGGCCACGCACGTCTTTACTTGCGTTTCGCACAGTTCGCTCTATCCTTATTGCATGGCCAAGGGGAAGGCCCCGTTCCGGGCGATCGTCGAGATCGATCGGGACGCGCTCGAGTCGTTCCAGGCGGGGATCCGCAAGCGCTACTCGGACGAGCAGATCCTGGACGAGCTGCGCGCGTCGGCCGACCGCCTGGGACGGTCGCCGACGATGCGGGAGTTCGCGGCCGACCCGGAGACGACCGTCCATCCGCAGACGGTCATCGAGCACTTCGGCAGCTGGAACGCGGCCAAGCGGAGCGCCGGCCTCGTCCCGCGCCGGTTCGCGACGCGCGAGGAGCTCGTCCGCCTGCTCCGTGAGCTCGGCGAGGAGCTCGGGCGCGTCCCGTCCGCGAAGGACATCGATGCGCGCAAGGGCTCGATGCCCTCGAAGTCGCTCTACTGGCACACCTTCGGCTCGCTGACAAACGCCCTCCGCGAGGCCGGCTTCGACCTGCCGGTGGGGGAGGAGCGGCTCGAGCGCGCCGTCGAGCAGGGCGTCGAGCTCGCGCGCCAGCTCGGACGCCTGCCGAAGTTCTCCGACTGGACGGAGGCCCGCAAGGCCGACGAGAGCCTCCTCACCGAGTGGCAGGTCTACCGGATGTTCGACGCGCGCCGCGGCGCCTGGTCGACCTTCCAGTTCCTGATCCGCGAGCGGCTGCGCGAGCTCGGCGTCGACGTCGCGCTGGACGGCCGCGTCGCGACTTAGAGCTCCTTTCGAAATGAAGCACGGGCTGCCCGGCCGCGCTGGGCGGTGCGAGCCTGCGTCCTCGGTCGCGCCCGTAGCCTCCGGCTACGAACGCTCCCTGCGTCCTTGTCTCGCACCGCCCAGCACACCCGGACAGCGCGTCTTCGTTCCGAAATGAGCTCTTTGAGCTCTTAAGCAGTAGCGATCGCAGCCAAGCGCTGGAGACAGGACGCGCCCTCGTCCGGCGCGCGCACGGCCGGAAGCTGGCGCTCCTCGAAGCGGCGGTCGGGACGGAAGCGATCCGTCCAGGCCTCGCGGCCGCGGGAGAGCGCGACGAGCGTCCCCTCGCGCACCTCGCGCTTGCGGAGCCGGACGCCCGTGTAGCGCTCGACGAGCTCCAGCGTCTGCGGCGTCGAGGCGAAGAAGCGCTCGTGCCGGCCCGCGCCGATCCAGAGCGGCCGGCCGACGCCGCGCACGACGAAGACGACGTCGGGGCGGCGCTCGTCGAGCCACGCGCAGGCCATCGAGCCGCGCAGCTCCTGGAGCGGCCCCGCACGGCCCTCGACGTGCTCGGCGAGGGCAAAGATCGCCTCCGAGTCGACGGTCATGTCCGGGTGGGCCCGCTCGAAGCCGTAGCGGTCGAGGATCTCCTCGTCGTTGAAGATGATCCCGTTGTGGATCCCGACGACGGCCCCGTGGCGGATGGGGTGGTTGTTCGCCTCGATCGTCGGATGGCCCTTCGTGTAGTCGCGGACGTGCAGGAGCGCCTCGCTCGTCTCCGGTGGAAGCTCGAGCGCCTCGAGGAGCGCGCTCGCGCCCGAGCGCTGCTTGTGGCCGCGGACGCGCCCGTCGCCGGACGTGCGGTAGGCGTACCCGGCGGCGTCGGCGCCGCGCTCCGCGATGCCGGCGAGCAGGGCCTGAGCCGCGAGCGTCCGGTCGACGCTCGACTTCGGGCTCAGGCTGTATCCGGCGATGCCGCACATGACTTTCGACGTGATCCTCCGTACCTCTTCGGACGGAACGCCTCAGAGGCCGACCCCCGATTGGTGCTCCGGAGGGTTCGGACGAAGCGCCCGCGCGGAAGTTAGTCGAGAACCGCTCGATCCCTCCTTCGGGTACGCACGACCCTAAGGAAGTCGTCCCGGGGCGGCCGATAAGCGGGGCACGATGGAGCCGCGGCCGCTCCCAGAGCCCATCCCCTCCGAGCCTCAGGTCGAGGAGGAAGCCGAGCCCGTTCTCGAGCTTCTGCCCGCCCTGGACGACGCGGAGGCGGACGCCGAAGAGGCGGAGGAAAGCGCTCCCCAGACGCAGGATCCGCTGAAGCTGTACGTCCGGCAGATCGGCGACGGCCGCCTGCTCACCCCGTCCGAGGAGCGCGAGCTCGCGCGGCTGAAGGACGAGGGCGACGAGGCGGCGAAGCGCCGCTTGATCGAGGCGAACCTCCGCCTCGTGATGTCGATCACGCGCAACTACACGAAGGCCGGAGTCCCGCTCCTCGACCTGATCCAGGAGGGGAACCTCGGCCTCATCCGCGCGGTGGAGAAGTTCGACTACCGGCTCGGCTTCAAGCTCTCGACCTACGCGACCTGGTGGATCCGCCAGTCGATCACGCGCGCGCTCGCCGACCAGGGACGGACGATCCGGCTGCCCGTCCACGTCGCAGAGCAGGTGCGGCGCGTGATGCGCTCCCGGCGCGTCCTCGCCCAGAAGCTAAACCGCGACCCGACAATCGAGGAAGTCGCCGCGGAGAGCGGCTTCACGCCCCGCCGCGTGGAGGAGCTGCTCGAGCTCGTCGAGGACCCGGTAAGCCTCGAGACCCCGGTCGGCGACGGCGAGAGCCTCTACGCCGACCTGATCGAGGACGTCCACTCCGACCAGCCGGACGAGTCGACCGCCAAGCGGCTCCGCTCCGCCGAGCTGGCCGAGGCGCTCGAGCACCTGAACCCGCGCATGCAGCGCGTGCTCTCGCTCCGCTTCGGCCTCGAGGACGGGAAGCCGCAGACCCTCGAGGAGGTCGGCGCCGGCCTCGGCATCACGCGCGAGCGGGTCCGCCAGCTCGAGGCGCGGGCTCTGCGCGAGCTGCGCACGGTCGCGCCCGACCTCGAGCTTTACCTGCGCGCCTGACGGGTAGCCTGGGCCACATGGCCCCAGGCTGGTTCGTCGACCTGCACAGCCACGTCGTTCCCTCGGGCGACGACGGTGCGCAGTCGATGGACGAGGGCGCCGAGCTCTGCCGGGCGGCCGCCCGCCACGGGACGCGGACGCTCTTCGCGACGCCGCACGTCGCGGCGCACCTGCCGCCCGACGAGGAGCGCGAGGCATTGGTCGCCGAGCGGCTCGACGAGCTTCGCGACCGAACCGGGATCGACCTCCGGCTGGGCTGGGAGCTGACGCCGATTCCCCAGCTCCTCGACGAGGATCCGCGGCGGTACGCGCTCCAGGGCCTCGACGTCGTGCTCATGGAGGTGCCGTTCACCGGCTCGGCTGATCTGCTCGTCGCGCTGGCGGAGCACACCGAGGCCGCCGGCCTCACGCCGCTCGTCGCCCATCCCGAGCGGACGGAAGCCGTGCTGGAGCGGCCCGCGCTCGCCGCCGAGCTGGCCGAGCGCGGCTGGCCGCTCCAGGTGAACGCAACGAGCCTGCTCGGCCGGCACGGTCCGGAGCGCGAGGCCCTCGGCTGGCAGTTCGTCCGCGAGGGGCTCGCGTCGGTCGTCGCCTCGGACGGCCACCGCGCGACGCGTCCGGCGCAACTCGACGGCACGTGGAAGCTCGTGCACGCGGAGCTCGGCGCGGCCGCGCGCCGCCTCTTCGACGGCTCAGCCGTCGGTCTCGAGGAGCCGCTCGAGGAGCGTGACCGCGTGCTCCGGGCCGGGTAGGGCGCGGATCTCGTCCCGCACGCGCTCCGCAGCCGTGCGGTAGCTCGGATCCTCCAGCACCGTCGAGACGGCCTCGCGGACGTCGTCCGGCGTCGCCCGCACCACGTCGAGCACCAGCGCCACGCCGAGCTCCTCGCAGCGGTCCGCATTCCACGGCTGGTCGGCGCCCATCGGCAGCAGGACCGACGGCAGGCCGTGCGCCAGCGCGCCGAGCACGGTGCCCGAGCCACCGTGCGAGACGACGGCGTCACAGCGCGGCAGGACGGCGGAGTGGGGGAGGTAGCGCTCGACCTGGATGCGCTCCGGCTGCGGGCCGAGCTCCTCGGGGTCGATCTGCCGCCCGACCGTCGCGACGACGTCGACCTCCAGTTCCGCGAGGCCGGCGAGCACGCGCGCGAACAGGTCGCCCGACTCTAGGTTGAAGACCGTGCCGAGCGTGAAGTAGACCGTCGGCGGGCCGCCGGCACGGTCGACCGCGCCGGCGACCGTCCGGAAGCAATGGGCCGGCCCGGCCTCGCGCAGGCTCGGCGGAAAAGGCGACAGGACGAGGTGCGCCTGCAGCGCGGCGCGGAGCTCGCTCGGGACGAATCCGGGCGCGGTCGTGAAGACGCTCGCGTACGGAAGCTCGAGCCGCTCTGCCACGAGCAGCGCGCCGAAGTCCGTCTCGTCGCAGACCACGACGTCCGGCCGCCACTCGGCGCAGAGCGCCTGCACGGCGTCCGCTCGCTCCCGCGCGGGCCGGCCGGCGAAGCCGCGGAACTCCCGCTGCTCTCGCTCCCGGTCGAGCTCGCGCAGCGGGATCCTTCGCGGCGGCCTCTCCGTGCCGGTCGGGAAGAGCTCGAACTCGAAGTCCGGGCCGACTGCCGACCGCCGTCCCGTGAACGCCACCTCATGGCCCGCGGCGGCAGCAGCGCGAGCGAGCGGCAGAAGCGGCTCGGCGTGGCCGGTGCCGCCGCCGAAAGAGAAGAGAAGGCGCCTAGGTTGCGACGGCCTGCATCTCGCGGAGCGTCGCGAGGCGCCTGAGCGTGTCGAGCTCGATCTGGCGCACGCGCTCCCGCGTGAGTCCGAGCCGGCGGCCGATCTCCTCGAGCGTCTTCGGCTCGGCGTCGTACAGGCCGTAGCGAAGTTCGAGCACACGCCGCTCCCGCTCCGGGAGCGAGGCGAGCGCGGCCGACAGAGCCTGGCTGCGGAGCGAGACCTCGACCTCGTCCTCGGGAAGCGGCCCGTCGCCCGCGACGAAGTCGCCGAAGACGGCGTCCTCCTGGTCGCCGACCGGCTGGTCGAGGCTCGTCGACGCGCGCGCCGCGGCGAGCACCTCGTGCGCCTGCTGGATCGGCAGGCTCGCCTCCTCGGCGATCTCCTCGAGCGAGGGCTCGCGGCCGAGCTGCGTCCAGAGCATCCGCTCGGCGCGGTTCATCTTCTGAAGCCGCTCGACGATGTGCACCGGCATCCGGATCGTCCGCGCCTTGTCGGCGAGCGCCCGCGCGACCGCCTGGCGGATCCACCACGTCGCGTAGGTCGAGAACTTGTAGCCGCGGCGCCAGTCGAACTTCTCGACGGCCCGGATGAGTCCCAGCGTCCCCTCCTGGATCAGGTCGAGGAAGGGAAGCCCCTGGTTGCGGTAGTTCTTCGCGATCGAGACGACGAGGCGCAGGTTCGACTGGATCATCCGCTGCTTCGCCTCCTCGTCGCCACGCTCGATCCGCTTCGCCAGCTCGACCTCCTGCGGCGCGGTCAGCAGCGAGTGCCGGCCGGCCTCGCGGAGGAAGAGCTGGAGGGCGTCCGTCGTCGTCTCGTAGGAGAGCTGCTGCACGAGCGGCGGCGGCGCCGGCTCGCGCTCCTTCTCCTCGACGACCTCGATCCCGCGCTGGTCGAGCTCCCGGTAGAGCGCGTCGATCTCGAGCGGCTCGAGCGGGTGCAGCTCGAGGAACTCGGCGAGGTCGGCCTGGCGGATCGAGCCGGTTGGCTCCGCAGCCTCGATGAGACCGCGGAGCTCCTCGTTCTCGAGGATGCTCTCGATCAGGTCGACCATGCCGCGCCCGTTGATTCCCTCGTCCTGAGAAATGTCAAACCCTGCCTGGGGGCGCCCAGCCTACCCCAAGAACCAGGCCTTTGTCACTCCGGTGCAGGCGGAGG